>Ga0070686_100000454_pt1 | contig 25186 bp, 44 predicted proteins | sample KBSS23LmetaG_FD_65654 | JGI IMG/M metagenome (GOLD analysis project Ga0070686, IMG submission 65654) | Switchgrass rhizosphere microbial communities from Kellogg Biological Station, Michigan, USA - KBS S2-3L metaG | ecosystem: Host-associated > Plants > Roots > Rhizosphere ... | reverse complement strand
GTCCCCAGGTGTCCGCGATTTTAAAGATTCGGACGGTTCGCGCGGATTTCCATTTCCATTTTCGTTTTCTGTTTTCTTTTTCCATTTTGCATTCACGTTTCGCATTGTTGTTCACCATTCGTCGGGGGTGGCGCTTAGTTCGGGGCCTGTCATGTCTGGTCGGGCTGGTCGTCGGGCGTTGGCTCGGGCTTGCTTGACTCCGGTGCCGGCGCTGCGATTGCAGAGCTGGTGCTCGGGTCGGGTGTCCTCGATCTGCCACACGGTGCGGGTGTCCTGATCCCTCGGCAGGATGTGGCCTACGTCGAGGGATGCGCTGGTGCGGGGGTAGGCGTACCGGATGGGGACGCCTCGGAGCAGGCAGCGGGGCGCCTCGCAGTGTTCCTGTCGGACGGTTCGCCAGTACTTCACGATTGCTTTGTAGCTCTTGGTCTTGAGCCGTGGATCGCCGCTTATGGGGTAGCTCTTGGCGGGCATGGTCAGGCGTTGGTGGTGTTGGTCCTGACCGAGGCCAGCCAGCCGTCGCCCATGACCCGGGCGATCATCATCTGGTCGATCAGGGCTTGCCTGCGGTAGTGGTCGGCCGATCCGGTGAATGTCTCGTCCCGGTATTGCCACCTTGGGATGGTGACGGTGGGCGGGGCGAGGGGGTCGGGTTCGACGGGTGAGCGCACGGGCCTCGACCGGGGTAGGTCGGTGATGTCGTACACGCCGTGCTGGTCTGCCTCGATGATCCGCATGGTGACCAGTATGCGGCGGGCCCGAGGCAATCGCCCTCGGGCCCGTGCGCCGTGTCTGGCCAGTCGTCGAGGTGGGCCGGTATCGAACCGGCGACAGCGTCCCGCCTCGAACGTTCCTACCCTCTTCCGGTAGGGCGCCTGTACGGATCCACTTCGGCCGACCAAGGACCCTGGTCGGCGCGCCTGTCAGGCATTGACGGTCCCGCACCTGCTACCGCTTCGCGCCTCGACGTCTGGCTGTTCAGTTATCCCGGTCGGGGGTGGTCAATGCGGGTCGAAACGGTCCGTGCCCGAGGCATCCCCCGGGTTCTATGCCCCCCGACCGGGGCATTGGTCATGGTACGCCGATGCCCCCGCCGTGTTCACGCACGGTGGGGGCATCGGGTTCTCCCAGAGCGGACCCTCGGCGGTGACAGCTCTTCGCCCGCCGAGGCCGAGCATGTTACCCGCCGAGCTCAGCGAGTAGGTCGTCTGGCAGATCGGGCGGGCCCGAGCGTTGCCAGAGCAGCAGGCATACCCCGAATGGTGGTCGTTCGTTGGCGCCGATGTGGGTCTGTCCGGGTTTCACGAATCGCATTCGTCCGGGCAGGAACTCGGACCGTAGCGGGCTGCCTGGCTGGTCGCGGTACGGCTCGACCAGCTGCTGCCATGCGCCTTGCTCGGTTCGGTTGGCTGGTATCAGCATGGCGATCACCTCGGGCCGGCCGGCCGCCCATTCTGTCCATGCTTTGCGGATGAAGTGACCGATATGGGGGTGTGAGTAGGGGGGGTTACACCAGATTCGGCCGGGCCATTCTTGGGTGAGCCCGTTCTGTGCGCGGGTGTAGTAGGTCGGGCATTTGGTGTTGTGTGGTGCTGCTGCGACGTCGAGGGTGAATGGTCCTCCGAGTCGTTCGGCGAGTGCGTTGACGAATGCTTGTTCTGTGCCTCTGTCGTCGATTTCGTCGAGTGCGCCTCTGGCGCTGATCTGTCCGGGGTGGTTGTTGGCCCGGAAGCGGGCGAGGGTCATCCGTGGACCCCCGCAGGTGGTCGGTTGCGCCACCGCTTGCACGCGCTGCACTCGTTGCCGAATCGGCAGTCGCTGTGGTCGTGTTCGTCTTTCTCGGCCTCGGCCATGGTGGGCCGGTCGTCCTCGGTCATTCGCGTACCAGCGCCTCGGCTGCGATCTGGCCTATCTGGTCGAGCAGGGGTGCCTGTGTGAGGGGTGGCTCGGGTGGTGAGCAGAGGCGCGCGATTCGGGTGAGCGCGTCGAAGTGGCGGCGCTCCCGGATGAGCATTGCCTGCCTCATCTCGACTGCGCCCTCATGGTCCATAACGAAGCAGTCAGAGGCTTTTCGGGCTTGGTCCATGAGGATTCCGAGGCGGTTGACTCGGTCCCATTCGGGCTTGTCGAGTAGCCAGGCGAGTGCTTGTGCGGGGGTCATTTCGGTGTTCTCGGTGCGTTCGCTGTAGTCGGCGCCGGCTGCGACTGCTGCGAACACGACGTCGGCGAGCGCGATCATGTCGACGTCTGAGTGCTCTTGCCCCTGCTCGGTTAGGCCGCGTTCGATTGCGTTGTCGATCCGGCTTTTGAGGTTCAGAGGCGGTATGTCGGGTTGGTCGTCGGGTACGGGCCCGGGATCGGCCTCGGCGGGCGTCGGGTTGGGCCAGTGCGGGTGGTTCTCGGCGATCTTGGCGCACCAGGGGTCGGGGTCGTCGGCTGGTCGCCCGCAGTCGGTGCACGGGGGTTCGGGCGCGGGCCCCATGGCGGGTTGGGGGTCGGTGGGTGGCGGGTCGACTGGCAGCAGGGTCGGCCGGTCGACCTCGGACACCGGTAGGCCGTGTCGGTCGATCACGGTTGCTGTCTGGTGTGTTTCGAGGGTGGTGCCGCTGTAGGGCCCGCCGATCACGGTGATCTGTTGCTGATCGGGTGCGGGCGGGTACTGCCACGGGCACTGCGTGCACACCACCCTGCCCGTGTCGTCGGTCGTGCCCCGGAACAGGTTGTGCCCGGTCTCGGCCTGGTGCTGGTCGACAGCCTGCGCGCGGATCATCGGGTGATCTCCTGCCCACAGTGGTTGCATAGCTCGCCGGCACGGGTGAGCCAGTCGAAAGCGCATCCGAGGGCCGCGCAGATGTCGGCGAGCTCGCCGACTGTGGCGGCCCGGGTGCCGTTCTCGATGCGGCCGAGGAGCGCGGCCGAGAGCTTTGATGATCCGTTGGCCATGGCCAGCGCTCTTGCGGCGTCGGCGACGGTCCAGCCGAGCGTTTCGGTTCGGTAGCGGCGGATGCGGGCTGCGATCAGCAGCGACGTCGGGTCGGTGATCTCAGGCATTGATTCGGAACCCTTCGGGTAGGGGATGGCACACGCTGCAGGTCGTAGCGCGGTGGTGCTTGAGCTGGTCGATTGCGTCGATCAGCTGGTCGGCGGTCAGGGTCTGGATCCGGTAGTCGACGATGCCGTGCAGGTTGATCAACCGGGCGAGGATGTCGACGAGGGTGATCCGGTCGCGGGCGAGGGCGAGCGCGTGACCGCAGAGCTGGTGCCTGAGCACCAGCATGGTGATGGGTCCGGCCATCAGCGGTTCACCCGCGAGCAGAGCCAGAGCAGCAACCCGCACCAGGCTGCGATGCCGAGGCAGCCGAGTACGTCGATCGCGTGTTGGTTCACAGGTAGGTCCTCGTTCCGGGGTCGCAGGTGGCGCCGACGATCGCGAGCCAGCATTCGGGGTTCTGCTGCATGATCAGCGGCGGTTTGGGGACGCGGGGGGTTCCGGGTGCGCCGCTGTGAGCCGTTTTGACGGGCTTGGGGGTCCGGGTCGGGCCCGAGGGGCTCGGGGGGTGGATATCGGGCCCGAGGGTGGCGCCGGGCCCCAGAGCGACGGCGATTGCGGCGAGGGCGCCGGCGAGGATCGCGGCGAGCGACCATCGAGGCGTCACGGTGTGCTCCGTTCAGCGCGGCAGCCCCGCGCGCGGGTGAGTCGAGAGTCCGGGTCAACCCAAGATCGGTTTGCCGTACCCGGCCAGTAGGTGGGCCGGCATCGCGTCCCGGCAGAGCGCTGTCGGGACCGGCCCGGTAGGGCGAGCCGGTTCGATCCGGTTGGTCGGATCGGCTCGGGATGGTGATCAATGTCGAGTCCGCGAACGGACAGCACTGCCAAAGCACACCTGACGGTGCAGGGTTTTGCGTAAGTAGTTACTACCGCGCGCGCGTGGCGACACTGTGGTGTCGGTGAATGGGGTTTGGCAAAGTGTCGGTAAATCCGCGAATTAACCGACACTGTGGTGTCGGTGTTCATGCTCAAAACAGAGTGTCTTTCTCGGGCGTGAATCGCGGCACCCGGTAAGTAGTCGGCCGCCCGGGCGCGACATAGATCGGACCCCCTTTCAGGTCCTTGCGGATCGGAACCCGCATCTCGAAACCGATCGAGGACAGCCGTTGCAGCAGGGCCCGGACCCCGGTCGACGACAGCCCGCCGAGGTCCCGCCTGAGAGCGTCGATCCCGGACACCGATTGTTCGGCCGCATACTGCCCCTCCCTGGTGCTGTCCGGCAGGTCGGCCGCCAGCAGGATGATCAGCAGTCGCTCGGTCGGCTTGATCGTCGCGGGCATGGTCCGGATCACCTCCCGGACAAGTCGAGCGCCCATCAGCGCGGTCTCGCGAGGTTCGATGCAACCATGTGCAGCGTCCCCCCTCTCTCACACAGAGGTGGTGGGCAGGTTCGATCCGGGCCGGCCGCGGCGAGCGGTCGGCCCGGTGCAGTTCCGGGGTCACCGTACGCTCCCGACGTCGCCCGGGTCCGTGGCCGGTTCCCACCGCCACACCCCAGCCGGGCCGGTCGTTCGTAGCTTGAGCTCGGACACCCCGACCCCCTGCATTTCGGCCATGAGGGTTGCTCGGCGGGCCCAGACCACTGCCGGATCCTCGACCGGCAGTTCGGCGAGCATCCGGGCTGCTCGGGCCCGGATGCGCCGGGCGACGACCTCGAACGCTTCGGGCCCGTCGTGCCGGGGCCGCTGACCGACCGCCATCAGCGCCGTCCCTTCCTGAACTGTGCTCGGATGCGGGCCCGCTGGTCGGCGAGCAGCTTGTCTGTCACCTCGGGATGGCAGTCCGGGTGATAGGCGTCGAGCAGGGGCACCAGCGGGCGCCGGCAGGTGGCCGAGGCGCACGGTTCCCCCTGCTCGACCGGTTGCGGGCACTGGTGCAGCCGGCGCCCGGTCCCGTCTGGTGCGGGTAGCTCGGGCCCGGTCAGGGTGCGTACGCGGATCCGGACGAGGTCGAGCTCGATGATCCGGGTTCCGTCGTCGGACGGTTCGGGTTCGAGCTCGACCAGTCGCCCGGTCACGGTGAACAGCCGCAGTACTGCGGCGCTGCAGTTGTCGCACACACCCTGACCGGGTGCCATCAGCTCGGCAGGCTTTCCGGGTGGTTGTCGAGCGCGCACGGGCACGCCTGATACCGGTCCGAACCGTCGAGGACCCGCCCGCCGCAGTTCGGATGCTTGCCGGCGACACACTCGGGGCACGGGCCCGGGGTGGCCGGGGTCAGCCCGGTCGCGGTGCAGTCGTCGGCGTGCGTCGAGAAGATCGACGACCCGCAGCTGGTGCACCGAGGCGCGGTCGCCCACCGCACCTCATCCATGACCGGCTCGCTGATCCTCTGGCCGAGCAGGGGGCCGTCGATGTCCGGGTCGACGTGAGCGGCCAGCCAGAGCAGCAGGCGGTCGGCGAGCGCGGTCATGCCCTGCCCGTGCTGGTCGATCAGCAGCTGCTGCGCCTCGGGCGTGTGCAGCCCGGTGACGTCGATGCGGTGCACCACCCGGGCCGCGACCTCGAGCGCCACGCAAGCGGCGTCGTAGGTCGTTGGTCCGGTCTGCAGCACGGCGTCGAGCTGCTGCGCCTCGCCCTCGGCCCGCCCGACCTGGACCCCGGATCGGAACCCTGCTGCGTGTCCCTCGGCCCGGATCCGCTGCTCTCGTTCGGCGGTCGCGTCGACGAACGCGGCCACCCGATCGGCCTCTGTGTAGGGAAACCGGTCCTCGACCGGGCGCGCCGGCTGGTCGCCGTCCGGCCACGGGCATGTGCGGCAGGAATCGGTCACCTGCGGCGAATCGGAGAGGAACACCTCGTGCCCCGGGTTCTGATCCCGGTGTTGTTCACCCGTCGCGCCCATCAGACGACCGCCGTCAGCTTGCGGCCGAGCGCCTCGCGCCACGACTGGTCAATCCGGTCCCGGGTCTTGAGCCCGTCGTCGTCGCCGTGCCGGCTGGTCACCGTGCCGATGAACCCGTGCCCGCACTGAACCACGAACCCCCGCTGTTCGGCCGACCCGGTCGCCCGGATCCGCAGCGGCGCGTCGTACTGCGTGCTCGCCTCGGCGAACAACTTGATCACGTCGCCGTGCTGCACCAGATCCTTGTGTCGCTCGCCGGCGCCGGCGATCTGGTTGAGCGCCTTCCCCATCAGGTCGATCAGGTCAGGGAAACTCTCGTGCGGCGGGTCGAACGTGTAGATCACCCGCTCGCCCTCCGACCAGAGCCCGCCGATGTCCTCGAACTCGATCTCACCGGCCCGGATGTCGACCGTGATCGCGATCAGTTGATCGACGTCCGACGCAACGGCTTTCGAGCTGACCCACGCCGCGAGCAGCGGGATGTGTCGCGGTTGCAGATCGACGATCAGCGGCGCGTCGGTCGGTTCCCAGATGTCACCTCGGCTGTCCTCGACATAGGTCAGCTTGGCCAGCGCCGCCGACTGCTCATTGCAAGCGCCGATGAACAGGGTGCCTCGGGCGAACGTGAGGCGGATCCGGTGCTGTGCCTGCGCGTCGGCTTTCTTGCCCTTCCGGTGATGCGCGTGCACCGCCTTGAGAGCCTGCCGCAGCTCGGTAGTACCGACCTTGACGGTGGCTTTCGTGGTCGGCTCGGGTGCCGACATGCTGTCACTCATAGTGCGAGAGTCCTCTCGGGCCAACGGATTTTCTTGAGCGCCGCCAGGTTGGCGGCGGGTAGGGGGAACGACTCGACCGGGCGGCCGCAGTACCGGGCAGCCATCGCCGCCAGCACCAGCGCATCGGCTTCGTCGTTCTGTGTGATCGCGGCGCCGACATCGCCGTACGCCGCTTGAACAGCTGAGATGACCATCTGCTTGGTGACTTTCGTCTTTCCCTGAGTGGACCCTGACCCGGTCGCGTACTGCTTGACCTGGGGCGGTGACACCTCGGCCACGGGTATCCCCAGGTCGAACAGGCGGCTAACGATGCGGTGCCAGTTGCCGGCCGACTCGTGCGCCATCTGCCCCCCGGTCGACCCGAGCGACGGGCCCTCGACCAGCACCAGATCAGGCAGGCGGTCGATGCCCCGGGTCCCGGGCGGGCACATCCCGAGCCGGACCATGATGCGGTCCTCGACCGACCTCAGGCGCGTCTGCCGGTCGAGCAGGGACGGGGCGAGCCCGTCCGGCCGTCTGACCGGTTCGGAGACGATGCGGCGGGTGCTGATCGGCACGACGTCGTTGTCGTCGATGATCGCGAGTCCGGTCGAGCTCAGGCTGATGTCGATCCCTGCGACCCTCACTCTGGGATCCCGTCCGGGCGCCCGTTGACCGCGGCCAGCCGGCCGAGGTCACGGACCGCCCGAACAGCAGCCTCGGCCAGGTCGTACGGGCTCGGCGGCCTTCCCACCGCCCACAGATCGGGGTCGCGGGAGATCCTCGCGGCGACCTCATAGATCAACCGCTCGTTCATCTGCGGTTCCCACCGGACGGACATCCGCACGGCGTACACCCGACCCATGTCGCCGACGTCCGACCAGCCCTTGTGATCGACGTTCAGCACGGTGAGCGAGTGCGCGGCCGCCTCGCGGTAGGCGTGCCGAAGCATCTCCGCCTCGACCTCGGTCAGGTCGCTGTAGTCGGCCGCCAGCCGGGCCAGGGTCGGCGGGTCAAAATGCCTATCGAAATTGAATTTTCCGTCTTGCCAGCGGGGCACGGGCCCGTCCGGACTCATCAGCACCACAGTCAGATCCTCTCTGCCGGGGGTTCCCAGTACGGGCCGGTCGTCTGCTCGAGGATCCGCACCCGACCGAACCCGTCCGGGGCCCGCTTGAGCTTCGCCTCGGGGTAGGTGAGGCACCGCTTTACCTCGATCACCGCGCGCCGGTTCACGGTCCGGACAGGCCACCGGTCCATGAACAGCGGTCCCAACCACTTTCGGCCGTGCTGCTCTTTCCAGTGCTCCCACCAGTTGGCCGGCACCTCGAGGTCGGCCGAGTAGGTGTCGCGGGCGAGGGTGTCGGTCAGCACGTACTTCCTCAACTGCATGACCAGCGCTTTATACATGATCTCGTGCCGGATGCTCAGCTCGGTGTTGACCAGCACCTCATGCGAAACCATCTGCTGCGCCGCGAATTGCTGCCATTCAAGGTCTACCGCCCGCAGCTCTGGCAGCACGTAGTCGTCGGGTTCCATCAGTGCCCTTCGGTCGAGTGGACAGCGCGGGACGCCGCCACATAGTCGGGGTGTTGCGGGCGCTCGGGGTGCCACGCGTCCACCCGCAGCGTGACCCCCTCGCCGAGGTAGATCGGCCAGGCAGGGTGCTCGGCCCACTCCCGAGCGATCCGGACCGCGCACGAGGGGCGAACCCCGATCCGCACCAGCAGCGCCATCCGCTTAAGTACGTCGACCTCGGCGTCGGTGTAGCGGCGGGAGTACCCGCTACCGGGTGCGGCAGGGTCGCCGGGGGTGCCGTGCAGGTTGTCGACGGCATCCTTCGCCTTGATGTAGCCGGAGTCGGTCCACCGCCAGAGCGTCACGTATTTGACGCCAGCGGCGAGCGCGGCCTCTGTTGCGTTGTGTGGCACTGTGTTTCGTCCCTTCGGGTCGGGTTAGAACAGTGGGGTCATTTGGGCGAGCCGGGCGGCTGCAGCGGTCGCCGCGCGGGTCTCAGCGTGGTGCGGTGCGTCATACCGCAGGTGGCACCTCTGGCACATCGCCCGTAGGTTCGCGTCGTCGCAGTGCTCCGGCGTGTGGTCGAGGTGCGCCACGGTCAGGATCACCAGCGACCCGGTCACGGGGTGCGGGCGCCGCTGCACCGCTTGGCACCGGTCGAGGTCCGGGCCGAACAGCTCGATCAGCAGGGGGTCGTCGAGGTCGATTGCCTCGGCGGTCGGGTTGTCGTCGAGCTCGGCACGGTGATCAGTCCCGCACTCGCCGACGCACTCGCACCGGCCGCCAGCGCGCTCCCTGCGGATGCGTAGGCTGATCAGTGGCCAGTCGACGGGATAGCGGGCCCGCTCGCTCTTACGAGTCGGCATCGGCCCGGAACCCCTTGCAGCAGCAGTGTTCCGGCCGCATCGACCCGTAACCGTCTTCCTCGTCCTGCATGCACGATTCGCAGCACAACCCCCGGTGCTGGTCGCTGTGCACGAAGAACAGATCCCACCGCGCGTGAGGCATCGGGGCGAGCTGCCCGCTGTACCGGCGAAACCACCGGTTCTGCGAGCGCGGGCCCCACTTCGCGATGACGTCGGGCACGCCACCGCCCGGGGTCGGGGGGTGCTCAGGCTGGTAGTCGGGGTCATCGAGCGGGGCGAGCGCGGGCCCGGTCACTGGTCACGCTCGCCGAGGTCGAGCAGGGGCATACCGTTCCTGCACTTCGGCTCGCCGCACGTACCGTCACACCCGACGACCACCAGCCGGTCAGGCGCCGGCCGCGACAGGTCGGGCCCGCTCGGGGCATGCTCTCGGCACTCGATGCCCTCCTCGACGTGCTCGGCGTAGATCTCGGCATCGTCCGCCCACCGCAGCACCTGCAGCAGGCATGACCCGGCCCAGCTGCCAGCGCGCGGATCTTTGTCCGTCTCGTGGGCGCCGAGCGCGTAGACGATCCGCTCGACGTCGCGCAGCAGCAGCACATGCGGCGCCCGGCACGGCCAGCAGTAGAGGTTCATCGTGCTGCTGTCCGGGGGCGGAGACGCTTCGACGTTCGCGTACACCCAGTGCCTCCGGTCGAGGTTCAGCAGCCTCATCGATCCCTCTCCGTTCTGTCGGTGGTCCCTGGTTGGATGCGCAGCTCGGGGTGCTCCCGTAGAAACTCCTCCTGCTCGGCCCGGATATGCGCCCGGATCTTCTGCCGCCGCAGCAACCGCAGCAGCGCCGCGATCACTGGTCGCGCCGTTCATCCGAGGTGTCGAGCTGCCACGGCCCGTAAGTCACCTGACGGGACATCTCGAACGGCCCGATCGCGCCCGGCTTGTCGAACCCGATCACGGCCTGCTCGCGTTCGTACCCGCCCTTGCCGTCCGGCACGTAGTAGTACCGGGCCCGCTTGGTCGTCGTGCCGGCAGCGGGCCCGCGCAGCGTGAGGTCTCTCATTTCTCGGGTCCAATCTCTCGGTCAGCGATCGTGGCGAGCTCTTCCTCGGTCAGCTCGCCGGCCGCCTGATAAGGCCGCTCCGACGCAATGTCATCAGCAGGTGGGATCGAGTCGCTGCTCTGCTCCTCGGCCAGAGCAGCGATGACGTCGGCGAGCTCCTGCGCGGTCATGTCGGCCGCCGTCTCGATGTCCCGCTGCACGATGCCCCGGCAGTACGCCAGCCGGGCCCGCGGGTCACGCTCGATGCCAGCCGCGTTCATCGCCCACACCAACTGATCAAGCGGCCCCGGTGCCCGAGCCGGCAGAGGCGCACCCTCCGGGATCGGCTCGACCGTGTACGGCAACCGGGTGCCCTTTGACGGGGGCAGCATCGCGGTCAATGGCTTCCGTATCCCGGACATGTGGCTCAGCCGGATACCGCCGATTGCCTTGCCAGCCCACCGCACCGAGTCGTCCCGGTAGAGGGTAACCCGCTTCCCAATGTAGACATCCGACTCGGGCCCCCAGGCCATAACCATCAGACGTAGAACAGTTTTCGCTGGTTTCCACGGTTGCGGGTGCTCGGCCAGATAGATCCATACCGGCTGCTCGGACGACCCCCGCCGGACGTCGGTGATGGTGAATGTGCGGGGCCCGCCGAGCAGATCCTCGGCGTTCATCTGGTCAGACTTGGGCGCGATCGCCTCGGTCAGGTCCATCAGTCGTCTGTTCCTTCCTGAGCGCGGTTACGGCGAGCGCGTTCTCGACGCGTGGCCGGTCGGGTCCGCTTGTCGATGGTCGGTGCCCCGCCAGTGACCGGGTCAGGGTTGTGCCACCAATCCGGGGCTGGTGCGCCGTCGTAGAACCCGGGCCAGAACGACCCGCAGACGAACAGCTCGGAGTCGTCGGTGATGACGTGCGAGAAGATCATCAGCCGACCTCGATTTCTTCCTCGTATTGGCGTTCGATCCACGCCGGAACACCCGACGTAGCAACCGTGTTCGGCGCCACATGACCCGGCCACACACCGGCCGCGACGCACTCGGCCCACTGCTGCATAGCCTCATGATTCTGAGCCGCCGCAACCAACATGGCCGGGGTGTCCATCTGCATCGGCACGATCAGGTGAGGGGGCCGCTTCGACTGCATCAGAAACGTCACCTCGGCGTAACGCCCGAACAGGGTCAGGATCGCCGACTCATAGGTTGACGCCTGCCGGTGATACCCGTAGTCGTAGTTCTTCTTTCGCATGTTGTCGTCGGGCTTCACCTCGTCCGCGGTCTTGTAGTCCACCAGCCGAACGGTGGTTCCGTCGTCGAGCATGTCGGGTAGGTGGTCGATCATGGCCCGCCGCTTCACCTCGACCACGGTCCCGTAGAGCGAGTTCTTCGGGTCGGTGACCCGCACGTGCTCCACCCAGAAGAGACAGACCTCGGGTCGGCCTGGTTGGGTCAGCAGTTCGTGCGGCAACGGGTCGGCCTTGATCGCCTCGGCCATCGCAGCGATCACGGCGAACTGGTCACCGTAGATCGGTGTCCGGCCGGCAGCCCGAGCGGCATCGACGTCCCGTTTCTGCGCCTTACCTTCCTTCGTCCGGCCGTCGAGCTTGCACGGCTCGAACACCTCGAACCGCTCACCCTGGCCGAGCACGATGGCGTGCGCGACGTGCCCGAAATCGAACGCGTCCGACGTCTTCCGGACACCGTGGCGCCGGTCGTAGTCGAACTGCGCCGGGCAGGAGGTCAGCAGTTTCTTGGCGTCCGAGTTGCTGAACCAATCACCGGTCACGGCGAACGAGTGATACTCCTCGGCGGTGAGCTGGTAGACCCCGGGCAGGGTGATCAGCTTGGGCCCGTCCGGGCCGAGGGGGGTGCGCCACGGGGCGAACTGCGGGCCCTGCTCGCCGTACGGCAGGAACCGGCCCGACCGATTGTCGAGATCGAACGCTGCTCGGCCAGCAGGCGTCAGCTCGGCCTCGATGGTGAAGCTGAACGACGGTTCCCAGGCCAGCGCCTGCGGATCGTCGAACCGGTCAACCTCGTCCGACCACGTACCCGTGTCCTCGTTGAACTGCGGGTCTTCCTCATTCGGCACCTCGTGTGCGGTGCTCTCCCGGATTGCGTTGAGCACCCGCTGATCGTCGTAGGCACCCGGATTATTCGCCGGATTATTCGGCTCGGCCTCGGGCACGTCCGGGCACGCTGGGTCATGCGCTCCCAGGTCGCCGAAGCAGTTCGGGCACTTCGGCGGATCGCCCCCACCGATCATGATCGGTGGGGTGGCCACGGTCGCCGCAACGATCGCCTGCTCGGTGTCCGCGCGCAGCTGGTCGAGCAGATCACCATCCGGCGCCGGCTCACCCAACTCCCGGAACCCCCGCCCCATGTACGCGAGCCCGTCCGCCTTGAGCGCGGCCAGCTCGGGCCCGGTGAGGTCCGAGTGCGCCCGGTTGGTGTGGCCCTTCCTCCGGCACACCGAGCACCTCACGACCGCACCTCGTGCGCGCACCCGACCGCGCCCCGCTCGTGGCTCACGCCCGAGCAGTGGCACGTCAACCTCGACGGCGGGCCCGGCTTGGGCCGGACCGTGCCCGCCGTCTCCTCGACCCCCATCAGCCGGTTCATGCCCGGCACGCTGCACCCGGGCGACCCGAGGTCGTGCGGCAGACCCGTGCACCGGCACGTCGTCGCCCGGGCCCGCTGATTGTCGGTCGGTTCGGTGCCGTACGCCGGCGCCTCGACCACAGGATCGACACTGCCGCCCAGCAGCCGCACCCGGGTCTCCTCGGCGCTCACAACGGCAGCAGAGACCGCCCGCTCGTTCGCCTCGACCTCGGCCTCGACATCCCGGCCAGCCGCCGCCAGCGTGGCGTGCACCTGCGCCGCCGCCAGCCAGGCCATGACGTTCCCCCGGTCGTAGTCGCTGTCAGGTGACCAGCCTTCGCGGCCGGTCGCGGCCATCCGGCGCCGGGCCTTGGCCACCAGCTGATCGGCCGCCCGGAAATGATCTGCTCTCTTCATGCCGTGCACTCTCCTACTCAGGTCAGACATTCGTGATCGGGTTCACGACGCTTGTTCGATCCGCACCCCAGGACTCTGGGAGGATCACCCACGTCGGCCGGCGAGCCCCCCGAACCATTCCCCTCTACGTCGGGTAGTGAGGGGACGGCCAGGGTGCGGGCTCACCGGCCGACACCCCGAGATGGCTTTACTTCCTCGTCGACTTCACCGCGGCAATCGTCTTCGCGACCACGATGACCAGCTTGGCCGCACCCTTTGCCGCGCTCTTAGCAGCAGCGCCCGCCCCGTTGGTGACCGGGCCATCACCACGGCCATAGTCCTGCACCATCAGGGCCGGTCGATCGTGCGCTGGCACCAGGCACCGGAATCGGCCATGGCCAACTGCACCACGTTCACCACACCCGCCACGGTGTCAGGGCCACCCTCGATCAGGGTCCGGTACACGTAACCCGGCTTCGACAGGTCCCGGGCGTACACCCCGGTCAGGGACCGCTCGCCGCCCGACTTGAACGTGAAGAACATGGACGTCGAACCGTTCGGGGGCCCAACGACCCGCAACGGCCCGGGAGAGTTGATGACCCCATACCGGAATCTGGTGCCGTCCCACTTGGCGGAGAACGTAACCCGCCAGTGCTCGGACAGGTTGCAGCCGGGCGGGGCCGCCGCGGGCGCGACGATCGGCTGGCTGGCGGCGAGCAGCTGCGCCGTGTGGCCGGCGACCCGGGTCGCGCCGGTCGCGGGGGTGGCGCTACCGAACGCGGCGATCAGGATCAGACCGATCGTTGCGGCGATCGTCGCGAACGCGGCCCGGTACCTCTCTCGCCGAGGTGGTTCCCTGTGCATGGCAGTGCCTTTCATGGTGTGTTGTCGGGGTGGCCCGTGCCGGAGAGGGGTCCGGCACGGGCCGGGGAAACTCCCGATCAGGTGATCAGAAGTTGGCTGTCAGATCCTTCGGACCGACCGAGCAGAACGTGGCCGGCGAGCCGCCCCAGTCCGCGATCAGGTAAGCATTCGGGGGGTTACCCGATGCCCAGGTGAACGGGATCACGTCGCCGTTGACGATGTGGTGGTTCGACCCGAACTCGAGGTCGGTGAGGGCACCGGCTGTCTCGAAATTCTTGGCCAGCCCGGTCGTCGTCAAGGTCCAGTTGGGGTTCGTACCGCTCACGGTGTAGTACCAGGTCCAGAACGATTCATAGGCGTTGTTCGTAGCGTCGTAGCAATGAAAGTCCATCGAGAACGACCCTGAGATGTCCTTCGGCGGGGCCGGAGGAACGTTGCTGCCCAAGTCGAAATTGCTGCTGGTGCAGGAGTACGGGTAGGACCCGGACCCGATCCACGACTTCAGCAACCCGTTGTGAATGTTCGTCGCCGGGTTGTTCGAGTGCGAGACCAACACGTAACCCCACCCGGATGCCGCCGGGGTGCCAGCCGTGATCGTGGTCGACCCGGACGGCAGCGACGACGCGATCGACTGGTAGAGCCCCTTACCGGACGCCGACGCGAAACCAGAGCTCGACGTGGTCGTCGTGCTCGCGTTGCCCGAGGTTGAAACCTGTGGCGCCCAAGCCTTGTACGTCAGACCCGTTGTCCCCGGGCCGGAGTAGCGGGCCTCGGTCAGCGTGAACTTGACCTGACTGGCCGAGTAGTTGCTGACCGTGTAGTCGTAGCTGAAATTGTGCGTGCCGTTGGATGCGGTGCATGACTGGTTGGTCGTGTACGAACCCTGGGTAGGTCCGTCACCGATCGTCGCACTGGCAGGGGCGGCGCCGGACCCGAAAACCGCCAGGAACAGTGCGGCGATCACGGCTGAAACTCTTCGCATGACTAGCCTTTCGGTTGATCGGATGTGTTGCGTGGCCCGGCCCGGAATCGAACCGGCGCCGGGCCCCAGGTCAGACACCCTCGAGGATGCCCGCCAGAATCAGTTCCCCCACGAGGCGGGGCTCGCCGTCCCGGATGGCCTGCTTGCGCACGCGCGGGCGGGTTCCGCACCGGGGGTACTCCGGCCGGTACCAGGTCCACCGCGCTAGCTGCTTACGTTCGAGCATGAACACTGCAGGCACAGCCGGGGCCCCCTACTCGTCGGACTGCAGTTGACCGAGCACGCCGTCCGCGCTCTCCCGCAGCTGGTTGGTTGCCGCGATCATCGTCTCGACCTCGGCGAGCGCCGCCTCGAACAGCGCCGCGCTCACACCGATGTCGGCGCACTCAGCTATCGCCCGCTCGCAATCGGCTTTCAGGGACTCCCAGAACGTCACGGCCTGGTCGAGGGACTCCTTACCGGCACCAGCGGTGCCGGCCATGTCCTCACGTCTGCTCATCTCGTTTGCTCTCTCTCGTCGGGGTGTTTCAGAGCGTGCCCGCCCCGGGACTCGAACCCGGATCCCCACCGCTTCCCCCGATGAACATCCGAGGTACTGAGGCGGACTCTTGCCGATTGAGCTAGGCGGGACATGACGGTCGGTCCGGGGGTTCGAGGATCGCCCAACCCGGGGCCCGACCGCCGTTCAGAGGTGGGCCAGATCGGCGGCGAGCTCGGCCTCGGCCGACTCACCATCGATCGCGCCCAGAGACAGCGCCATCGCCGCATACTCGCTGTCGACCACGCGAGATATCAGGGGGCTGTCACACGCGGTGCACATCGCGACGATCACGAACCCGACCCCGGGCAGCAGCGGCTGAACACTCGCCCGCTCGAACGGGATCGGCGGACTCACCCGGTACTCGACCGGGGGCACCGCCCGTGTCCCGCAGCCCCTGCACGGCAGCTGCAGGCACCGGCCGGAGTAACGAGGGCCCGCGGTCACCACCCGGGCGATCGCCGCCTCAGCAGCCGACGCACGGCCCGGGGTGAGCAACCGGTGCCGGCCAGCGCTCACCAGCTTCGGGGTCGAGTTACGGCGGGGCCGCCCGGCCCGGGTGAACGTCGGGACGACCAGGCCGAGGCCGAGCAGCGAGCAGAGCAGCAGCCAGAACAGGGACGGGGGGAGCAGCAGGGGGTTGGTGAGCACCGGTAGATCCTTCGGTCAGTCGTGGTCGGTGAGGTCGAGCAGCCGGGCGAACCCGGGTCGTGATCGTCGCCAAGTCTCGGCGACACGTTCTCTGGTGACACCGGGCGGTGCGGCGCGCATCCACTCGCTGATGGCTCGCGGTTCGAGGTCGCGCTCGATCGGGAACGTCGGTCGCGTCTGGCCGAGCGCGGCGAGCGCGTTCGTCCGCAGCTGCTCGGCTTCACCCGGGGTCGCGGCCAGCTGGTCGCGGGTCCGGCACTCGGCCGATCCCGGGTCGCACATCGGGTGACCACACGCCAGCCGGACCGAATTCGCCGGCCGCCTCATCCGACGATCCCCATGCCCCGCAGGAACGGCTCGAGCAGCAGCAGCCCGAGCACCGCCCCGTACAGCAGCCCGTAGTCGGACCACCGACGCTGCCGGCGCGGCGCCGCCTGCGGGACCACCGGCAGCACGCTGGTCGGCGCGTCCGGGTGCACAGCCGGCAGGATCCGCCCGCTCACTGGCCCGGGCCTTCCGTGCGGAACGCGCCCACAGCGTGGCCCTCGGAAACCAGGGCCATCTCCTCGATCGACGCCCGGGCGATCCCCTGCAACCGGACGTGCTCGGCATCCGCAGCCGCGTTGCCGACACCGACGTCGGCCGGCAGCTGCTCGCGGCCCTGCGTGTCGACGACCTCGGGCCCCTCGATCCACACCAGTTGCGTCCGGAACCCGCCGAGCATCCCGTACCACCAGTGCTGTTTCGTCATCCCGACCCGCCGAACATCCGCCTCGACATCCCACCCGAGCCGGCCGGCCAACTGCTCGGCCACCGCCCGATCAGCGCTGTCGCCGAAACTGAGATGGATCTGCGAGTAGTCGCTGTCGAGGTCGATCGACAGCCGGATGCCCGGGTCTTCACCGATCTGCGGCCGCAGATCCCACAGCGCGCTCGCGATCCGGTTCAGCCGGCGCAGCTGAAACTCGACGGTCATCGGGCTCGGCGTACGCCCGTCAGCGGCCTGGGGTAGGTCCCATGCGTTGATCATGCGGTCACGTCCTCAGTCAGGGTGTCAGGGGTGATGGTCGACAGCGGCACCCGGAAGTACCGGGCCACCGCCAGCAGGTCGGTCAGGGTCCACTGCACGTCACCCGCCATCCGCTTGGACAGCGCCGGGTGCCGGAGGTTGATCTGCTCGCCGAGCGCCGTGATCGTGATGCCCTCGGCGGCCGCGAGCACCCGAATGTTGCGGGCGACGACGGCGACAAACGGCGCCCGGTCGGTGGTCTCTTCTGCCGTCTGTTCGGTCATGGTGTCTGCGGTTCCGTCCGGTTGGTGGTGACTGCCGGCCCAGCGCCGGCAGCGTGCGGGGGGTCAGGGGTGCGAGCGCCTGACTGGTCGCCGTTCTCGGCGGCCGGCCGGACGGCGAGTGCGGGTCGGACCGCAGCGATAAGCGCATCGGCGACCGCCCCGTGCGACAGCGGCAGACCGACCGACGCGACCGCATCCACCTTGTCGTTGAGCTGGTGCGCCTCGAGCTCGACGAGCAGCCGCTCGGTTGCCGGTGTCAGCTCGATCAGCGGGGGCAGCTCGACGGACTCGACCGGGCGGCGCAGCGCACTCTCAATGATCCGGACCTGCGCGTAATAGCGCTGCTCCATGTCGCGCAGACCAGCGCGGCCAGCTTCAAGCGCAAGACCTTCGATTCGGCTGATCTCCGCGCGGCGCTCGGTGTCTTCGTCTTCGGCCGCCCGGGCGACCGGCGGGCACTCCGAACACGCGCGCCGCGAGTACAGACCCGCCGTCCGGTGCCACGGGTTCGAGCAGCCCGACGTGTCGACGTCCGGCTCGGCCAGGATCGAGGCGGCCGGATCGCCGCCCAACGACCGCACCTCGTGCGCCTCGGCCGCTTCCCGATCAGCGTCGTCGGCGATCCGCCGCAGCTCATCCGCAGCAGCGTTGATCAGCGCCTGCTCGTGCTCGGGCAGGATGTCGACCGGCGCCTCGTGCTCGCGCTCGGTGTGACCCTGCACGCCACACACAGCGCACGGCGTCGGCCCGATCGGGTCCACCTCGGCCGCGACGACCTCGACCGACGACCACGCGCACCCGAACAGCATTGATGCTTCACGCACATCCTTCGGGCCGTCGCCGTAACCGTTGTACTGGCGGGCGAACCGGCGGCACTCGCCAGAGGGCATCTGCACCCGGGTCAGCTGGTACCACTGGCCTGCGACCGCGACCCGGATCGCGTCGGACTGGCCGGTCAGCTGCGCCGGCCCAGTGACCGGCCACGGTGCGCCGGCGAACGCGGCGTCGTGCTGGTCGACCGTGATCTGCGTGAGGATCCGCACCCCGTGCCCGGCCGCCTCGATCAGCGCGACACCGTGCGCCTGCTCGATGGTCTCGGTGGCGATCGGCGTGAACGTCTCGGCGACGTCGGCGGAGGCGGTGCGGGCGCGGCCGGCGCTGTCGGCGAACCGGACGATCGGGGCGGCGCCGGCAACGGCGGTCCGGCGGGCGTTGGCGGTCCGGCCGTTCGCCAACCGGACGGTACCGGCGGTCACGGCTGCTGCGGTGCTGCTCTCTGTCGTCATGCCGATGACACTAAACGGGTACACCTCGTTCCGTCAAGCACCATCTTGTTCTCAAAACAGTTGCTTTTGTTCTCGCGCGCGCGCATAATAGACACATGACGACACAGAGCAACCCCAACGGATGCGGATACTGCGACACCACCGCCGGCACCAGCTGCCAGCACACGAACGAGACCCAGACCTACAGCCACCCCTCAGACGGCGCCCGGGTCCAGTACGTCGACCTGATGCACCCACCGACCCGCTGACCAGCCGGCGGGCCCCCACCCGGGGGCCCGCCCCCCTACCCGAAGGGAACCACCGCTCATGGCGCCAACCATCGGGCTGGTCGCGTGCTCGGCAGGCAAGCTGCCCACCGAGGCACCGGCCGCCGACCTCTACACCGGTCAGCTGTTCCGCAAGGCACGCGCCTACGTCGAGCGCGAGTGCGACACCTGGCTGATCCTCTCCGCCCTCCACGGGGTGCTCGGGCCGGCCGAGCTGGTCGCCCCCTACTCGATGTACCTGCCCGCGCAGCCGGCCGCCCACCGGGCAGCGTGGCGCCGGCGTGTGGCCGAGCAGCTCGGCGACCTGCTGCACCCGGGCACCCGCGTGGTCTGCCTGGCCTCGGCGCCCTACCGGACGTGGATCGACGACCTGCCGCAGGTGACGGTCGAGGCGCCGCTGACCGGGCTCGGCATCGGCGACCAGCTCGGGTGGCTCACCCGCAACGCACCGACGACGAAAGGCTGACCATGATGGCCAAGCCACAGACCGTGACCGTAAATCTCAAGATCACAGTCGACCCCGAGGAATGGGCCCGTAGCTACTCAGTTACGGGCAAAGACGCCATCCGTGATGACGTCAGGAGATACATCCTGAACCATCTGCAGCAGTCGGTAGCAGCAGACGAATGCGCGCTAACAGCCGAGCTGCGTTGAACAGAAACGCTTTCCACATGCGGCCAGACCTCCCACCCGAGGACGGACTATTCGAGGTCGGCCCGCCCGACTTCACCCGTAGACCATGGACTACCCGCCGAATCGCACCTGAGACGCTCGGAATGTGGGCGGTCCGTTGGCACTACTCAGGCAACGGAGGGCCCACCCCCGCCGCCTACGGGGCATTCGGCCCAGACCTAGCAGTGGTCGTCGGATTAGCCCAATCGTCGAGCAAAGACGGATTGCGCGCTCGGTTGGGGCTGACCAGCCGCCCGGGGAACCTCGAGATATCCCGTGTCGTAGCGCACCCGGACGCGCCCGCTAACTCCGTCAGCTACGCGCTCGGACTGTGCATGAGGGTGTGGCGGGCCGAAGGGATCGAATGGGTATTTACCTATGCCGACACCGGGCAAGGCCACCATGGGGGCATATATCAGGCGGTCAATGCGATCTACGTCGGCGCCACGAAAGCACGGCCAGGGTTCACCCTTGACGGTCGAGTTGTAGCACAGCGAACGATCGGGAGGATGTTCGGAGGGCAGGGGCCCGACGCGCTCGCCCGTGCTCGAGCAGCCGGCCACCGGATCGAACGGGTGCCCGGGGTGATGACTCCGAAACACACCTACGTAATCCCGTGCGGGTCGCGCGCATCACGGCGAGATATCCGAAGGATCTTGGAACCTCATCGGCTGCCGTACCCGAAAGGGACAGGCTGATCTGCCGCTGAACATCGAACGACAGCGCCACCCGGCCCGGGGGAACGGGTTCGGGTGGCGCTGTTGCGTGCACCGAGGGTCGAGCTCGGGCCTAGGCGAACCGATCCGGCGGCCGCCCACCACGAGTGTCTCTCAGGACCGCCAGAGGGGCCAGAGGCGCCGCCACCATCGGGGCCGCAGAGCGCACGGCCCACTGTGGCCCGTCCGGCGCCCGCACCACCATCCGCGCGGTGCCTGGCCACAGTCGAACGCGGACCTCATCAGCGGGCGCCCTCGGCGTGCTGCGTGACCACCTTGACCACATCAGTCGCAGGCGTCGGCGTCGACCCGCTGTCCGCGACCGGCACGTACACCGGCGCCGACGCCCAGCCCAGCAACCACCCGGCCTGGGGCAGCACGTACTGCTCCGCCAGCCGCACCAGCAGGTAGTACACGGCGTAGAGCACGCTGGTCACCAGCGCGGTTACGTGGTCGTCGTCGAGGCCGAGCAGCTTGGCCACCGGAAACCCAGCCAGGTAGGCCACGACGATCGGGGTCAGGGATCGGACCACCGAGGGCGCGAACGACTTGAGGTCGGGCACCAGTCGGCGGGCAGAGGTATCAGACATTCGAGGGGATCCTCTCGGGCAAGGGACAGGCCACACACCGCGGCCCGACCCCCAGGGTGACCTACCGAGGCAGCACCGCGCACCCGAGACGACCGGCGAGCTCGATCGCTGACTGCTCGACGTCCCGCCCGTGCTGCGTAACCGGGGGCGCCGCACCGGGCCGGGTGATCGACGCCGTAACGATCGGGCACAGCGTCCGCTTGAGCGATTCGAGCTGCAGCCGGTTGTCGACCAGCACCCCGATCAGCACCAGCACCAGCACCAGCTTCACCCACTTCCGCTGCCGCTGCTGCCTGGCCTCGGCGTCGATCGATACCCGCAGTTGGTTGACCGCAGCGATCGTTGCGGCGCCCTGCTCGAGCAGCTGCCGGCCAGCCTCGGCCGGGTCATCGGACAGTGAGTCAGCGGTCAGGGGCGGGTCGGTCGTCATTGGCGCCTTTCCGGGACTCGGCTTTCGCGATCACCAGACGGGTTACCCGCTGGTGCTCGATTAGCCAATCATCCAACCTGAGCAGCGCCTCATCCACATCGGCGCCGCCGACCAGCCGGGGCACGCGCTTACCGCTTCCGCTCGGACTGTGCGAGCCGCTCAAGCGCCGCCGTCGACTGCTCCAAAGCGGGAACCACCTTGGCCAGGAATGACTCGACCAGCCGATCTTTATCGGCCGTAGCGCGGTCTCCGCGGTCACGTTCCCTCTTCCATCCGTAGGCCAGCGCGAGGCAGAGGATCCCGAGAGGGCCATTCGCCACCGCCAGACCTAGGAGATCAGTGTTCGTGGACGCGCCGGCCGCGGCGAGCTCGGCCACGGCCGGCGCTAACACGCTACTGCCCGGGGGTGGGCGGCAGGCGGTTCTCGACCAGCTCGGCGAACCCTCGGAACGCGTCGAGCAGCTCGCCGACCTTGCCGAGCAGCTCGGTCCGGGCCTGCTCGGTCTGCAGGTCGAGGTCGGTGAGGGCGCCACCGATCGTGGTGATCCTCCGGCCGGGCACGCCCGGATCCTGGTTGTAGATCGTCTGCTGCGCGACCGCCTCGGCGATCGCCTTGATGTCGTCGGGGTGCAGCCGGTCGGCCACGGTGTCTCCCTTGCTGGTCGGTGCGCTCGGCTTGGGAGCAGCAGGCTTGACCGGCTTGCCGGCAGCCTCCCAGCCCCAGGAACGCTCGTTGTCGTACAGGCTCTTGGTCGGGTGCACGCTGACATGCACATGATGTTCGTGAGGGTTGGTGCCCGAGTAGGCACGCCACGCCCAGCTCTCCCGCGCGGACGCGATCCGGCGATCACTGATCACGTATTTGACCCGCTTCTCCTCGCCAGCCTTGCACCGCTTCCGCAGCCAGTCAGCGAACTCAGAGGAGTCGAACCCGTGCGCCGGGTCGTTGGTGATGTCCCGGGCCGTGACGATGCCCGTGGCCCCGTCCTTCACCCACGGGTTGTGATCGCTGTCGCGGGACGCATGAGCAGCGTCACCGATCGTCCCGTCGCTGACCTTGCTCCGCCTCGGCGACCGGGCGTTGACCTCCTCGACCAGCGTGTCGAGGGACTTAGCTGTGCGCCATGTCATCGGGTGCCTTCCTCTCTGTCGGGTGCCACCATCATGCCGCTTACGTCGTCGCGAGCATGTAGGCGAACACCCGCGACCCGAGCGGACTGGTCGCGGTCGTCTTGGCACCGCCCGAAACCTGCGCGACAAACACCTCGATGTAGTCGCCCGCGGTGAAGAATCGATCGAACGTGAACGGGCCCGCGTTGCCGGCGCCCTGGTCGTAGAGCATCTGCCGCAGGTTGGTGCCGCCGCCGATTACCCCGCCGCCGTTGAGATTCACCTGCAAACTCAGGGTCGTGTAGGTCGCGGACGCAAAGCAGATCATCACGTCAACGTGGTAGGTGCCCGAGGTCGTGAACGTAATCCGGCTGGTGTTGACCGACGTCGAGTGCATCGAGTCGGTGTCGTAGATCTCGCTGTCCCAAAGCATCAGGTTGAATGTTGCGCTGCTCGGGATCGACTGGCCTGCCGCGTTGTAGACGTGCACCCGAGGGAACGCCGACAGCAAGAAATTGAGCACGTCGCGGACACCCGCGTTAAACGCCGCCGCACCAATCTTTTTCAGCGACGCGAGCGTGAGAGCCGTTGGGATAACCATGGTTTCGAGCCTCTCTCAGAATCCGGCGGTAGCGGCGTGCCACGCATCGACAATCTCACCAGCAGCATGGACCCGGGCAACGGTCGGGGCCACCCCCCGCACGGTCACAGGGAAAGTCTGCGGGCTGGTCGCGCCGCCCGGGGTAGTGACCGTGATCCGCTCGCCGTTCCAATCGAGGTCGACCGGGTAGTCGGCGCCCGACGCGCTCGCCGGCGAGCTGCTCGTGATGATCAGGGTTCCCGTGCCGGTCGTCCCGACACAGGTTCCGCCGGTCACGGTGGCCACCCCGTCGCCGAACGCTGCCACGCCATACTCGGCGTCGTCGGCGATCGCCTCGGCCGGGTCGTCGGCCGGGGTGGTGTCGAACGTGAACACGGCCCGCTTGCCGTCCCCGGTGTAGAACTCCGACCACCCATCGGCGAACACATCCTGATAGGTCAGCCCCGCGAACTCAGGCGGGAGGTTCCCCACCCGCACCCGGTCGCCGACCAGCAGCGCCATCGCGGCCGCGGTCTTGTCGGTGACCGTGGTTCCCAGGTCGATCGCGAACTGCGACAGCCTGGCCCGGGTGCCAGCGAGCAGCATGGCGGCGATCGAGGATGCGACGTCGAGCGACCCGGCCGCCGACGCGACTGGCGAACCCTCGAGCGTCATCCCGAGCTGTGTCTCGGCGTCGGCGTTGATCAGGCTCACCTGCCCGACCGGGCCGGACACCGTGACCCGGGTCGGTCGCTCGTCCTGCGTTTCCTGGTACTCGGCCGAGGGCAGGTCGAGGTCTTCGACGGCATCGACGGTCAGCGCCACTGCAGCCGGTCGGGCGCCCTCGGCGGTCAGGAACCGGCGGCGGCCGTCCGGGCGGGTGGTGATCCGGCCCCCGGTCGACCGGGCGTGCTCGTTCCACCGGGACAGCAGGTCGGGCGTGTTGTTCGTATACATCAGCTGCGTGGCGTCCGGTACCTGCCGGGTGGCCCCACCGACCAGCGCATCGAACGCGGTGCCCCGCGCATCCAAGAACGCTGACACCCGGTCAGCGTCGGACGGGATCGCCGGAACCGAGAACTCGGAGTAGTCGAAAACCGTGGTGGTGTGATGCATGGTGAAACTACTGATGGACCCCTGAAACGTGTTCTGCTGCTTGCCCTTGCGGAACGGCGACATGGTGCCACCGACGACAACCCACGCCGTCGTCAGGGGGTTGAACGTCGTCCATGCCCCGGACCCGAACGACCGGACCGCCTGCGCCTTATCCCGAATGAAAATGTTCGAGCTGGTCGAGGTGGGGAACTTGATCTGCCACCAATGCCACGTGTCATCCCTCGGCCCGTCCGTCACCAGGAACGACCGCGCCGAGGTGTTGCCCTCCCGCAGCTCCCACTGAATCTTGCCCGCGACCAGCGCCACCGACCACGTCCACAACAGTTGACCGTTGACGTCGTACCCGGTCACCATGTCATCGCCGGTCGCCCCGCCGGCCGGGTCAGCGCCGAGCTTGAACGCGGCCGCGAACCCCCCGAACACCTGCCCCGGACGCACCTGCAGCAGGATCACGGGCGCAGGGCTGTAGAGCTGGTCACCTCGGGTCAGATCGATCTGACCATCGGTCAGGTGGCCACCCTCGGCCCCTGACAGGGTCAGCGTTCCGGGCGGCCCCGAAGGGTTGACGACCAGACCATCCCGGGCCGGCCACGTCGCCGGGTCACCGCTGCGACCGCGAACGCTCTGGCTATCGGTCGGGTCGTTGAACGGCCAGTAATCGATCCGGGTGTCGCCGAGCGCTGTCTCGCCGTACTGCGAAAGCATCTGCCGACGCGCGTACCGACCGAGGACATCCGAGGCGAGCAACTGGCACACGGCGTCGGCAGGGCCCGAGCTGGTCGAGGGGATCCACCGATCCACGAACCCCAGGAACCGAACCCAGGTCGAGGCGCCGGAGACAGCGGTCAGCCGCACCCTGCGGTCGCGCATCACGTTGGGGTAGTACCGGGACGTCGGCGAGTTAGGCACGAACGGGCAGTAGCCGAGCCCGGCCCCGGCCGCCGTCGAGGGGTAGTTCTTGAGCTTCGCAGACAGCGTGGTCGGTGCCTGCTCTTCGCCCGCGGCCGCGAGGGGCCGGATCA
>Ga0070686_100000452_pt1 | contig 25353 bp, 23 predicted proteins | sample KBSS23LmetaG_FD_65654 | JGI IMG/M metagenome (GOLD analysis project Ga0070686, IMG submission 65654) | Switchgrass rhizosphere microbial communities from Kellogg Biological Station, Michigan, USA - KBS S2-3L metaG | ecosystem: Host-associated > Plants > Roots > Rhizosphere ... | reverse complement strand
CGCTGCGCCTCGCCGCCGCTGAGGGTGGTCGCCTGCTGGCCGACCTTGATGTAGCCGAGGCCGACCTCCTCCAGCATGCGCATCTTGTCGCGGATCGGGGGGACGGCCTTGAACAGCTCCGCCGCTTCCTCGACGTTCATGTCGAGCACGTCGGCGATGGAGTGGCCGCGGAACTTCACCTCCAGCGTCTCGCGATTGTAGCGCTGGCCGTGGCAGACGTCGCAGGTGACGTAGACGTCGGGCAGGAAGTGCATCTCGATCTTGATCAGGCCGTCGCCCGAGCAGGCCTCGCAGCGGCCGCCCTTGACGTTGAAGCTGAACCGGCCGGGCTTGTAGCCGCGCGCCTGGCTCTCAGGCAGGCCGGCGAACCAGTCGCGGATCTGGGTGAAGGCGCCGGTATAGGTGGCCGGGTTGGAGCGCGGGGTGCGGCCGATCGGCGACTGATCGATGTCGATCACCTTGTCCAGATAGTCGAGCCCGGTGACCTTCTCGTGCCGGCCGGCCTGGATGCGGGCGCCGTTCAGATGGCGCGCGGCGGCGGCGTAGAGCGTGTCGATGGTGAAGCTCGACTTGCCCGAGCCGGAGACGCCGGTGACGCAGGTGAAGGTGCCGAGCGGGATCGAGGCGGTGACCGACTTGAGATTGTTGGCCGTGGCGCCGTGGAGGGTGAGCTTCTTTCCGGTCCCCTTACGCCGCGCGGCGGGGATCGGGACGGCGCGGCGGCCGGTCAGATAGTCGGCGGTGAGGCTCTCGGTGCAGGCGAGCACCTCGTCCAGCTTGCCGTGGCAGACGATATGGCCGCCATGGACGCCGGCGCCCGGCCCCATGTCGATCACATAATCGGCGTGGCGGATCGCATCCTCGTCATGCTCGACGACGAGCACGGTGTTGCCGAGATCGCGGAGGCGATTGAGCGTGACCAGCAGCCTTTCGTTGTCGCGCTGGTGAAGGCCGATGCTCGGCTCGTCGAGCACGTAGAGCACGCCGGACAGGCCCGAGCCGATCTGGCTGGCGAGGCGGATGCGCTGGCTCTCGCCGCCGGAGAGCGTGCCCGAGGTGCGGTTGAGGTCGATATAGTCGAGCCCGACATTGTTGAGGAAGCCGAGCCGCTCGTTGATCTCCTTGAGGATGGCGCGGGCGATCTCGTTCTGGGTCGGGGTCAGCTTCTCGGAGAGGCCGGAGAACCAGGCGAGCGCGTGGCGGACCGAGCGGGCGGTGGCCTGGCTGATATGCTCGCCGGCGATCTTCACCGCGAGCGGCTCGGGGCGGAGGCGGGCGCCCAGGCAGATTTCGCAGGGCGCGGCGGACTGATATTTGGCGAGCTCCTCGCGCATCCAGGCGGATTCGGTCTGGAGCATGCGGCGGTTGAGGTTGCCGATCACCCCGTCGAACGGCTTCTTGACCTCGTAGGACTTGCGGCCGTCGACGAAGCGCAGGGTGACCGGGCGGCCCCTGGTGCCGTTGAGGATGATGTCCTGGATGTCCTCGGGCAAATCGCGCCACGGCGTCTCCAGGTCGAAGCCGAACTCGCGGGCGAGGGAGCCCAGCACCTGCATATAATAAGGCGAGGGCGGGTTGGAGCGCGCCCAGGGGACGATCGCGCCCTTCTTGATCGAGAGCGCCTCGTTGGGGACGATCAGGTCCGGATCGAAGAGCTGCTTCTCGCCGAGCCCGTCGCAGCCCGGGCAGGCGCCCTGCGGCGCGTTGAAGCTGAACAGGCGCGGCTCGATCTCGGCGATGGTGAAGCCGGAGACCGGGCAGGCGAATTTTTCGGAGAAGACGATGCGGCCTGGCGGGGCGTTGTCCGAGAGAACGGCGCGCTCGTGTGCCTCCTCCAGCGCCTTGGCGACGCCGGTGCGGGCGGTGCTGTTGTCGGCGCCGGCGGCCTCGACGGCGGCGCTGTTCGGGCCTTCGACGTCCTCGCTCGGCACGGTGAAGGTGGCGCGGGCCTCGGCGACGCCTGAGGCCGCAACGCCGCCCCCTCCACCAGCCTTCGGCTGGTCCCCCTCCCCGTCCCGGGGAGGATCGGCGGGATCGAGATAGACCAAGCCGTCCGCCAGCTTCAGCGCCTGCTCGAGCGAATCCGCGAGCCGGGTCTCGATCCCCGGGCGGATGATGAGGCGATCGACCACCACTTCGAGGTCGTGCTTGAAATTCTTCTCGAGCGCGGGCGCGTCCTCGATCTCGTGGAACTGGCCGTCGATGCGGACGCGGGTGAAGCCGGCCTTCTGCCATTCGGCAAGCTCCTTGCGATACTCGCCCTTGCGGCCGCGCACGACCGGGGCGAGCAGATAGAGCCGCGTGCCCTCGGGCAGGGCCATCACCCGGTCGACCATCTGGCTGACCGTCTGGGCGGAGATGGGGAGGCCGGTGGCGGGGCTGTAGGGCACGCCGACGCGCGCCCAGAGCAGGCGCATGTAATCGTAGATCTCGGTGACCGTCGCGACCGTGGAGCGCGGATTTCGCGAGGTCGTCTTCTGCTCGATCGAGATGGCGGGGGAGAGGCCCTCGATATGATCGACGTCGGGCTTCTGCATCATCTCGAGGAACTGGCGCGCATAGGCCGAGAGGCTCTCGACGTAGCGCCGCTGGCCCTCGGCATAGATGGTGTCGAAGGCGAGCGAGGATTTGCCCGAGCCGGACAGGCCAGTGATCACCGTCAGCGTCTCGCGCGGGATGTCGATATCGACGTCCTTGAGATTGTGCTCGCGCGCGCCGCGGACGGATAGGTGAGTCAGCATGGGTGAGGCTGTTCCAGATTTGTTCTAGTTTTAATTGCGGTTGCGCCGGGCGTCAACGCGGTGCGCACGAGATGGGTGCGCGGGGGCGTGGAGGCAAGCGGCAAATGGGGTGGGAAGAAGTTTCGGCGGCGTGACGGGCGTCACGCGCTCAACGCCGACAGGCCTGCCAGAAAGTTGGCCTCATCAAGGGAGGCTAAAATGGCAACTTTGGAAATCGAAGCGACGCCAAGCGACAATCTGGAACATTATCGGCTCTGGTTCGACGACGCGCCAGACGAAGACTATGTGCGGATGGGAGCGGACAACAAGGGGTCCGGTACGGTAACCGGCACCTGCGGCGACGGCTCCACGCATGAACTGCGCTACGTGCTCGCCGGACCGCAGGGCGCGAGCCTCGGCATCAAGATGACATGCGTCGGAGGCGCCGAAATTCCGATGCCCACTATCGCGATCTACGAATTCAGCCCTGCCGGCGGCACGGTGGAGTTCGTGCTGTGAACCGGCGCCTCACCACAGCCACGCTGCTTGCCGCCGCGTCCGTCGGCCTGGGTGCCACCCCGGTATCGGCCCAGGCAGGGCCCGTGGAGCAGAGGGCAAGTCACCCAACCGACACACCCGCCGACCGGTTCGGCTTCTTCGAGGGGGAGCAGCTGCAAGTCTCCACCGGGACGGATGACGACAATCTGACGTTTCGGGTCGCGCTGCCAGCGGCCCCCTCGCTGGCCGATCGCTTTTCGGTCACGCTTTCAACGCCGCTGCACGGCACCGATAACGCCATGCCGGCATCGCTGGACGCGCTCGCCAACGGAACGCGGGTCAAGCTGAGTTGGGGGCACTTCGAGTTCCCGTCCGTCCATGAGAATGACGTCGCACGCGGGATCGCCGCGCGCGCGCGGCAAGCGTGCCGGGCGGCTCATCCGGGCCTGCTAGACTGCAACGAATCGGGCTATGCGCTGCACCATCCTGTCGGCCGGGATTATGCTCGTTATCAGCGGCTCACCGTGTCGCCCTCGACCGACTACGGGCTTGAAGCGACCGTGGGCATCAACGATTTCGAATGGACGGATCCGGCCACTCGAGGCTTGCAGCGGGCAAGGCACACGGACTGGAGCGCCGCGGCCCACATCGCTCATTATCTGCCGGGCACCCAGACTGCTTTCACTGGCTCGGTCTCTTATCAGCGGGCCTATAAGGCCGCGGACGAGCAAATATTGTGCCCGCCCAATCCGGCAAATCCGGCCACCGATTGCACCAACGCCCGGATCGCCGCCCCGACACGTAGTGAGAGCCTGCTGCTGTCGGCCGGGCTGCGACACCGGCTCATGGGAGACGGCCTGCTGCTCAACCTCGCGGTCGCGCCGGTGGTCACCTATGAGGTGCTGGACAACGTCTGGGGCGTCGACGTTCCCGTCTATTTCATGCCCGACGAACATGGCGGCCTCAACGGAGGCATCCGCTTCGGATATCGCTCCGATCGTGACGACAAGTTCACGATCGGGGTCTTTGTCGGGCAGGCCTTTTAGGTTCGCGGGCTTGAGCGCTGATCTCGCAATTGGTGCGCAGCCGACAGCTTAGCTTGCGCACCAATTGTGAATCGGAGGCTACCCAATGATGCTCGGGATCGACTCTCCACGCGGCGCAAATCAGCTCTGTAGCGCCAGCAAGAAATCGGCGGTCGATTCCGGCTTGAACTTCCGTCCCCGACAATAAAACATTCCCTGTTGCCGGGAGGCGCACAGATGCGCGCGACTCGGCCGGTGCGTTTCATTTCGACCTTCAGATCGGGAGGCCTGGCTCATGGGATTTCTGGACAAATTGTTCGGCCGGCGTTCGACGCCAAGCCCCAAGCCCGCACCCGCGCCGGCGCCCGCACCGGCGGCCGCAGCCAAGCCCGCGCCCGCATCTCCCGGCGCGCCGGCAAGCGCGGCGCCGCCCGCGGCCGACGGGACCATCCTCGTCGACGGGCTCTCCTACTGCCCCTATGCCGGGCTGGTGGCGCCGGCGGGCGCATCCGGCTGGAAATTCGGCGGCAAGCTCGAGGACCGCAGCAAGTTCCGGCCGCCCGCCAACGAGGCGGCGGTCGACCTCAGCTCGACCTATGGCGCGTTCATCACGCTCGGCGGGCGCAACGTTCTCATCGTCATCGACGGCAAGGCGGTCCAGCCCGGCACCACGGAATGGAACTTCATCTTCCAGGCGGCGAAGACCCTGGCCGCCGCCTACCCGGCGCTGGACGCCCAGGCGAAGGCGGCGCTCGGCGTGCTGAACGCGGTGGTCTTCACCAAATCGCCCAAGCGCTCCTTCGCCAGTGTCGACGGCGGCTGGTTCTTCTATGACACCGACGAATTCCCCAATGCGACCGCCGCCTTCGCCGCCTCCAACATCGTCCACGACGCCAACCATGTCTGGCTGCACCACAACCACAAGCCCCATGTCGGCGACGAGGCGGAGATCACCTGCTGGAAGCTGCAGGTGGCGAACCAGGCGGCGCTCGGCCTTCAGCCCTATGAGGTGACCTACCTCCAGGGCCTGATCGGCAATCCCGGCACCTCCAAGCAACGAATGGACGAGAATCCCTAACGGGAGCGGCGGGACCGGGCATGGCGGGGCGGATAGCGGCGGCATCTCCTGCCCGAGCCCGGTCGCGGCCGCGCCGCCGCGCGGGCCGGGCATCGACCCGGCCCGGAGCACCGGCTTGAAAGCCGGAGACCAGGCCGGGTGCGCGGCGATCGGCTAGCGCGTCCGCCCGGTCTGGCGGTCCTCGGAGGATTCTTCCGGACTCTTCTCGTGCGGCTTCACCGTCGAGCGGATCACCATCATCTTGTTGAGCAGGTCGAACCAGAAGGGCGCGCCCAGGGTCAGCGCGAGCGCGGTGATCAGCCAGCCCGGGAGGGAGCGCCAGGGAAAGTCGGACTCGCTCCACCACCTGCCGTCGCCGCCGGCCTGGGTCCAGGGCCAGAGGATTGTGCGGCTCCCCCAGCCGACTGGAAAGGGCAGTTCGTCGAGCCGGCGCTGCGCGCAGCTGCGATGGTCCTGCGGCGCGGCGGGCGACGCGACGGGCACGGGGGTGGTTGCGGCTGGACTGCCGGCGGCGGCCGGAGCGGCGGGCGCGGTTGCCGGCGCCGGCGCCGCGGCGCGCGCGGCCCGGGACGAGCGGCGGGCGGCGGGCGTGGCGGTCGTGGCCGTCGTTGTCGTGGAGGCTGCCGGAGGCGCGGCGGCTGGCGCCGGCGCGGGCGTGGCCGCTTCCGGGCAGCCGAGCGCGCGAAGCAAGGCGGCATCGTCGCGCGCGCCCTCGGTGCCGGCGCGCGTCACCGTCGCCTGGGCCTCGGCGACGATCGCCTGGCGCATGGCATCGTCCTGGTAGAGCGTACGCACCACCGCGAGCGTGTCGACGTTGAGGACGATCGCGATCGCCAGCCCCATCCAGAACAGCAGCCACTGCGTGTGCTTGCGATACCAGCCCGAGACTCGATCCATGCCGCTGTCGAACCAGGCCTCGAGATTGGCCCGCGCCTGCTCGAGATCCCCCTTGGCGCCGTCGAGCGCAAGCATCACGGCGCGCCGAAGTTCGGGATTGGAGATGTTGGTGGCGATCCCGGCACGCACCTGCTCGAAGCTGATCGCCGCCGTCTCGGACGCCGCTGCGCCCGGCGCCGGTGCGCCCGGCGCCGGTGCGTCGCCCGAGACTTGCGTATCGCCCGAAACCTGCGTGTCACCCGCGGCCCGTGCGGCGTGCGAGGCCTCCGCGTCGGCGGGTGCGGGGGCGGGTGCGGGCACGCTGCCGCGCGCGGAGAGGTCGAGCAAAGCAAGCGCGAAGTTGCGCGCGGGAATGTAGGCGGGGAGGTTGGAACGAATGGGGTAGCGGCCCAACCTGTCCACCCTCATTCCAATCGCTCGAAGCAGCGAGGTCCACCAGGAGGTGCGAATGCGCCCTGGATCATAGACGCCGCGGAACAGGGAATTGATCAGCGGATGATTGTAGACCTCGAAGGTGAGCCCATGCCCATCCTCGTCCCGGAGCAGCTCGCGCAGTCCCCGTTCGAGATGGGTCGCGCGGGTCTGGGTCCAGCCCTCGATTATCTCCCGCGCCGAAGTGACGACCAGACTGAGGATGAAGAAGAGAAAGCTGAGGCCGATGGCGACGTCGAGTATATTTGAGCCCAACATGGCATCCCCCTGTCCACCTGAAAGATAGAAGAATCGATTCCAGCCGTTCAACAATAGGGCAAGATTAACTCAAACCACCGGGTTGAAAAGGGGGTTCGCAAGCAAGTCGCAGAATCCCCCAGAAAAAGCCGGCCGAGAGCCTGGCCGAAAGCCGTGGGCCGCGCTTCGTCGAAGGGCCATGCGCCTTGGCCGAAGCGGGGCTGCGGCGACGCGCCGGCGGGGCCAGCTTCGGGGCCTCCAAGCGAGGAGACGGATCATGCCTGCCTATGTGCGACCCGCCTGCGCCCTGCTGGCGCTCGGCCTGTCCTGTTCGGCCGCCGCCCAGCCGCCCGCCGCGCCCTCCGCGCCGGCCCCCGCCGCGGCACCGGCCGCGCCGCCCCCGCCCGCCTGCATCACGCCCGAGTTCCGCCAGTTCGATTTCTGGGTCGGGCGGTGGGACGTCTATCCGACCGGGACCGACCAGCTCGTCGCGCACAGCCTGATCGAGAATCTCTACGCGGGCTGCGCGATCCGCGAGAACTGGATGCCGCTGCAGGGCCAGGGCGGCCCGGGCGGCAGCCTCAACGTCTACCGGCCGGCCGAGCATCGCTGGCGCCAGACCTGGACCGACTCGGGCAACAGCCTGGTCGATTTCTACGGCGGCCTCGAGGGCGGCAAGATGGTGATGACCGGGACCAGGCCCGGCCCGAACGGCGCCGAATTCCTGGTGCGGATGGAGTTCAGCCGCAATCCCGACGGCTCGGTGCGCCAGGTCGGCACCCGCTCCGCCGACCACGGGGCGACCTGGCAGCCGCGCTACGACTTCACCTACCGGCCCGCGCATTAGACAGGGCGGACCGCAGCCCAGACCGTTGTTCTCCGGCGAAAGCTGCGACTGCGGACTGACGCTCACTGGGCTCCGGTTGTCGCCGGAGAACGGCCGGCGCGCCCTATTACGAGCGTCCACGCCCAGATTCGTGGGAGCGCTCACGCGCCTGCACAGAGGAAAGTGCCTCATTCCAGCGATTTGACCCCGATTGACACGAAAGCGTTCCGATGCCACAAAAATGGGAGCGCTACCATTCCCGCCAAATCAAGCATTTGGATGAGAGCATGGAGCGCTTGTTCGGCGTAGCGGAACGATTGCGCGAGGACGCTTTTGGGGAGGAACGACATGAGGTCTCGACCGACGCGGCGCGCCCTGCGCCAGCGCCTCTGGCTGCACAGCGCCACCATATTGGCCACCGGCGCCTTCGCCGCCGGCTTCGCCACCGCCGCCTCGGCCGAGGAAGCGGCGAATGCGGCGGCCACGACCTCGACCGCCGGAACCCCGACGGCGACCGCATCCGGCGCGACGGCCGCGACCGCCGCCGTTCAGCCCGACGCGGCCCAGCCCGCGGCCACGCCCGCGGACGATGCCGACATCGTCGTCACCGGCATCCGCGCCTCCCTGCGCAACGCCGCCAACGCCAAGCGCGACAATGTCGGCTTCTCCGAATCGGTGTTCGCCGACGATATCGGCGACTTCCCCGACGCCAACCTCGCCGAGAGCTTCAACCGCGTGCCCGGCATCACCATCACCCGCGAGACCACGGGCGAAGGCCTCAACATCGCGATCCGCGGCCTCGGCACCAACTTCACCCGCATCCTGCTCAACGGCGCCCCGGTGGCGATCGCCTCGACCGGCCGCACCGACGCCCAGAGCACCAATCGCGAGGTCGACCTCGACCTGTTCCCGTCCGAGCTCTTCACCCAGCTCACCGTCAACAAGAGCCCGCTCGCGTCCATGATCGAGGGCGGCGCCGCCGGCACGGTCAACATGCGCACCGCCCGGCCGTTCGACAATCCGGGCTTCCACATCACTTATGCCGCGCAGGGCACCAACAACAGCAACACCGACCGCTGGGGCGGCCGCGGCTCGCTGGTGGTGAGCGATACGTTCGGCGATTTCGGGATCCTGGTCGGCGTCGCCGGCGTGCGCAACCAAAGCCGCACGGTCGGCTACGAGACGATCGGCTGGACCAACCCCAATCTGTCGGCCACCCAGAGTACGAGCGCGACCCGCAACGCGACCGGCGGCGGCAACTGGACGATCCCCGGCACGGTTCCCGCCAATGCCGGAAACGGCCTCGTCACCGGCCAGACGATCGACCAGGCCTTTCTGCTCTCGCACAATCCCGGCCTCACCATCGACCAGATCGACAACGCGATCATCCCGCGCCTCAGCCGGCCTTCGGACGAGTTCGGCACGCGCGACCGGATCAGCACGATCGGCGCGATCGAATGGCGGCCGAGCGACTCTTTCCACTTCTACGTCGACGCCATGTACGCGCACCGCAAGAACGATTTGCAGCGCATCGACATGAACTGGGTCGGCCGCAACGGCGCGGTGATCCCGCTCAACATGCAGGTCGACCGAACCGACTGCAGCAACGGCTGCGTCGTCACCCAGGCGACCTATGCCAATGCCCAGTTCTTCCTCGAATATCGCCCGTTCATCGAGACCGTCGAATTCTGGGGGGTCAATCCAGGGTTCGAATGGAATTTCACGGATAATCTGAAGCTCGACGCCCAGGCCAATTGGACGGAGAGCGACTTCCACCGCGAATCGCCCAGTGTCGTGGTCATCACCCCGGCGAGCTCGGGCGTCACCGTCAACTACACCAATGACGGCTCGATCCCGAGCGTCGCGGTGACCGGCGCCGACCTCAACAATCCGGCCGCGTTCGGCTGGCCCGGCGGGCGCGTGAACATCCAGGACGAACGCCGCCACACCGAGACCAGGGGCGTCCGCGCCAATTTGACCTGGGGCGACCGCCATCTCAACCTGCATGTCGGCGGCGCCTATGACGACGTCCAGCGCTCGATCACGGCAGTCGACAACAGCCAGGCGTGGCAAAATGCGGTCTGCGGCAACCAGCCGAGCGACTTCCTGCCCGGGCCGAACACCCAGCCGCAATGCCGGGGCCTGAACGTGGCCGGCGCGGCGCAGCCGGGCGACCCGACCTATCCCGCTTACGGGACGGGCTTCAGCGCCGGGCGCACGCCGCCCGTGACCTATCGCGGCTCGCTGATCCCGCAGACTGCCCTGGCTTCCTATTTGCGGCCGGGGCCGGACGGCTTCGTCACCGTCGACTGGAACGCGTTCCGCTCCGCGTCCAACTATGCGCAGTTCCACGATTCCGCGCCTCTTTCCACCGGATCCAACACCGGCGCGAGCGGCGGCTATGTCCGCGAGCGTACCTATGGCGCCTATGCCGAGCTCAACGGGGACCTGCTGCTCGGCGGCAATCGCCTGCGCTACAATGCCGGCGTCCGCTTCGTCGAGACGCACCAGGTGATCGGCGGCTATGTCTCGGTCTCCGATCCGCGCAACGCACAGGATCCGGACGGCGCAGGTCCGCTGCCCGCGACCTGTCCGGGCGGCGGCGCCAATCTGCGCGACGGCTCCTGCTATCCGAACATCGTCAATTTCGCGACGACCAATCACCATTACGACAATTGGCTGCCGGCGCTGAACGCCTCCTACAACGTCTCCGACAACGCCGTCGTCAGGCTCGCCCTGTCGCGGACGATGACGCGGCCGAACCCGAACTCGATGCTGCCCGGCGTCAATTTCAGCTCCCCGTCGGCGGACGTGGGGAGCCGCGGCAACCCCGCGCTCGATCCGTTCATTTCGGACAATATCGATCTCGGCTTCGAATATTATCTGGGCGGCGGCTCCTATATCGCGGTCGCCGCCTTCCGGAAGTCGATCTCGGGCTTCACCGTCAACGGCAGCGTGACGCTGCCGTTCAGCGACCTCGCCCAATATGGCATCACCTTCGACACGCTGACCCCGACCCAGCAGGCCGCGATCACCTCGCGCGGCGGGCCGGGCACCGCGACCGTGGTGCTGACCCAGCAGGTCAATGCGGACGGGCGGCTGATCGTCGACGGCCTCGAAGGCACCTGGGTGCAGTCGCTCGACTTCCTGCTCGGCCGCTATCTCGGGATCAACGGCTTCGGCTTCTCGGTCAACGGCACGATCATCGACCAGCGGGCGACGGGCGCGGCCCCGGCGATCGCGATCGGCGTCGCCCCGCACACCTACAACGCCACCTTCTATTACGAGAATCACGGGATCAGCGCCCGGCTCTCGACGACCTGGACCGAGGGTTCGCAATCCTCCGGCCTGAACCAGAACGGCATCCCCAACGCCGCCTTGTTCACCGACGATTACCAGCAGTGGGATTTCTCCTCGAGCCTCGATCTCTCCACGATCCTCGGCGCGCCGCATTTGCCCCAGCTGACCTTCGACGTGGTCAACATCTTCAAGGCCAAGCAGCGCTCCTACTTCCAGTTCGAGAATGCCGCCTTCACCTCCTACCAGCCCGGCCGGACCATCCTGATCGGCCTGCGCGGCCGCTTCTAGCGCACATCCGGACCCTCGGTCCGACCCGCCTGGAGCGGCGCGCTTCGTGATGGAGGCGCCGCTCCATTTTTTTGTGCTAAGCAAGGGGACGACAGGCAGGGAGGGGACGATGGGCAGGCTCGCGACACTGGCTCTGATTCTGAGCGGGGCGGCGATCCCGGCCGCGGCGGCGGCGCAATACGAGACGCCGGTCAACCCGCCCGACCCGGCCGCCCAGCTCGCCGAGATGATCGAGATCTACGATTCGATCTGCCTTCGCGCCTTCCCCGACGACGAGGCGGTCGCGCGGGCGATGACGGCGCGCGGCGCCGCGGCGATGAGCGAGGCCGAGGTCCGCAACCTCCTCCACGACGATCCCGGCCGGGGCTGGAACCTCGCCGGGCGGACCGCGCGCTTCCAGCTCACCATCGAGGCGCCGCCCTACCACGCCTGCGGCCTCAGGACGACGACCGCCGCCGGCTTCCCCGACATGGCGCCCTATCGCGCGCTCTCCGACCGCTTCGAGGCGGGCGGCGGATATGTCGGCTTCGGCCCGATCTCGCGCGAGGTCGGCGACCTCCATGTCAGCGGCGGCGGCGAGCAACGCAGCACCGGGCGCGGCGGCGAATCGCTGCTGGTCATCCTGACCACGCCGAACGAGGCGACTCGCGACGCCGCCCACAGCGCGGTCGAGGTCCGCTTCACGCACCAGATCTACGCGCCGAACTGAGGCCGACCGAAGCGTTTCGCCGAATCCGCCCACTTATCCACGTTATCCACGTTATCCACAGGCAAGATGGCCCAGATTCCGCTGGCGCGAATCGGGAGGCCCGGTCATTGTGGCCCTTCGCGAGGAAGAGCGGACTTCCCCTCGGGGAAGAAAGCTCGGAGACGCGACCACCGCGGAGGCGGGCGGTGACCCTTCGGGGTCGCAGGCCACTGAAGCGATGGTAAGGACGGTCGAGGAAGAAGTGTGAGGCGAAAGCCGATCCCAATTTCTTCGTCGGTCCGGCGGAACCGGAGGCTTCGGCCGAAGGATCCGCTAACGGATAACCGGCAGGTTCGCCTGACAGGTGTCCGTAGGGAACCGACCGAGGTCGCAAGACCTCGGCCGGAACCCCGAACTCCGGAGGAGCTTGCTCCAATGGCGTTCGACCCGCCCAGGAAAGACGCCAAGCCCTCACCGGCGCGGCAGTTCGGACCCGGGACAAGTGGGGGCCGGTGGCAACACCGGCTCCCATTTTGCATTTGGGGCAGATCCTCTCCGGGGGACGGAGGGGGCCCGCGCTTCAGGAGCCCAACCTCCGAACCCCCTCCACCGCGCCGCTGCGCGGCGCGGTCCCCTCCCCGTCCCGGGGAGGAATGATTGCGACAGGTTGCGACAAAGGCGCGGCTGACGGACATATCGTCGCGACAGACTCGGCCCATGCCCGTGGCCCAATCCAGGGAGGTTCGGATGCGTCTGTTGCTGCCGTGCATAATGGGTCTCGCCCTGCTGGGGCTGATCATGCTCACCACCGCCTGCGCCTCGGAAGGGCCGCCGCACCGCTTCCGCGGCCATGGCGCGCAGATGCGCCACGGCGGCGGCCGCATGGGGCCCGGCATGGGGCCGCGGCTTTCCCTGTTCGTCAGTCCCGCCGGCAAGCCGTTCCGCGGCCAGCCCGGCCAGCCGGCGCCGATCGCGGCCTGGTTCGCCGAGGCCGACGCCAATGGCGACGGCGCGATCAGCTTCGCCGAGTTCCAGGCCGATTTCCGCCGCTGGTTCGCATTGCTCGACACCAACCATGACGGCGAGATCGCGCCCGACGAGGTGACCCGCTACGAGACAGAGATATTGCCCGAAATGGCCTCCGGCCGCGGCGGCGGCTTCGGCGGCACGGGCGGCCGCGGCGGAGGCTGGGGCGGACGCGGCGGCATGGGCGGCCATGGCGGGATGGGGCGCCGGGGCGGCGGGATGGGCGGCCGCGGCGGCGGGATGCGCGGCGGCGCCGGCGGCGGCATGGGCTATAGGCCGATGGGCGCGGCGCGCTTCGGCCTGCTCCCGATCCCGCACCCGATCATGTCCGCCGACGAGGACCTCAACCGCGGTGTCTCGGTCGCCGAATGGGACCATGCGGCGGCCTCGCGCTTCAACCTGCTCGACGAGGCCCATAACGGCCGGCTGACTTTGGCCGAGCTCGGCGCGCGGCGGATGCGGGCCTTCGAGGAGATGCGCCGGACCCCGCGCAGGCCGTCGCAGCCGACGCAGGTGGAGCAGGAGCAGCCGGACGGGGACTAACGCCCGGCCACGTAATCGCCGGCGACGCGGTCCGGATCGACCATCGGGGTCGCGCGGACCATCGGCGCGGCGGCGGCGCGGCGCTCGCGCTCGGCGATGCGGCGGCGCTCGGCGACGCTCGAGCCGGTCGCGCGCGCCTGGCGGACGCCCGAGCTCGCCAGATCGAGCGGGGGCAGCGGCCGCCCGGCCTCGATGTCCGCGACCCGGTGGTTCATGAAGCTCGCGAATTGCTGGTCGATGAAGCCGTCCGGCACCATCGAGAGCGCGACACCCGCCTCGGTCTCGTAGGCGGAGCCGATCGCATAAGCGTCGAGATCGAACTCGGCGGTCAGCCGCGTGCCCTTGCCCTCGGGGCCGGGCTCGAAATGGAGATCGGCGTCGATCACCGGCCGGTCGTCGAGCAATATCTGGTAATGGAGCTCCCGGCCGGGATCCTTCTCGATCCGCCTGGTCATGCGGTGGGGCATGTCGGGAGTCGGGCCCTCGCTGATGCTGCCCTCCGGACCGAGCGCGGAAAAGGCGGCATAGACCGTCATCGGCGGCTTGCCGACCACCCGGTCGAAATCGGGGCCCGGCGATCCAGCGAGCCAATAGACGCCGCACGCGCCGACGGCCGAGAGCGCGCAATAGGCTGCCTTCATCTTTCGTCCCCCGTCTCTGCCACAAGATCATGCCCGCAAGATTTTAAGGAAGGATTGCGCGGCGCTTCGGCGGCGGGCTATTTCGGAATGGGCGAAAGGAGGGGGCATGGCGGGAAATCTCGAAGGCGGCTGCACCTGCGGCGCGGTGCGCTACCGGCTGACGGACGCGCCGATGTTCGTCCATTGCTGCCACTGCACGACCTGCCAGACCGAGACGGGCAGCGCCTTCGTGCTCAACGCCCTCATCGAATCGGACCGGGTCGAGACGATCGCCGGCGCGCCCGAGCCGCTGATGACGCCTTCCGAAAGCGGGCGCGGCCAGCAGATCTGGCGCTGCCCCGACTGCAAGATCGCCTTGTGGAGCAATTATGGGGGCGCCGCCGACATCCTCCGCTTCGTCCGCATCGGCACGCTCGACGAGCCGGGCGCGCTGCCGCCCGACGTCCACATCTACACGCGGTCGAAGCTGCCCTGGGTGCGGCTGCCCGACGGGGCGCCCGCCTTCGAGGCCTATTACGACAGCAAGACGCTCTGGCCCGCCTCCAGCCTCGAGCGGCGCAAGGCCCTGTTCGGCTAAAGCGCTCTAGCCCCTCGCCCGCCGGTTCGCGCGCCAGCTCAGCAGGTGGCGCCAGATGGGGATCGACATCAAACCGGCCTGGCAGAAAGCGGGCATGACGAAGGCCAGAGCGACCGCGGTCGCCGAGCCGAGGACGACGCTGGCGCCGCGCTGGCGGACATAGGCGATCGCCTCGGGCGGGGCCTTCTCGTCGACCATCGGCGGGCTGGTCGCGGTGCGGTTGACCTTGAGGTTGAGCAAGGCGGCGGCAAGCATCACCAGGCAGTAGAAGATCGCCGGCACGCGCTGGAAGATGTTCGAGCTCAGATAGGCGGTGACGAAGGGCATGAAGGCGATGAGCGCGAGCAAGGCGAGGTTCCAGCCGAGCACGCGCGGGTTGTAGCGCGTGGCGAGGCTGAAGGCGCGGTGGTGCCCCATCCAGAACATGCCGATCACCGCGAAGCTGATCCCGAAGCCGACGATGTTGGGCATGAGATTGGCGAGCGCCTGGATCTGGGCGACGTCGCTCGAGCTCCTCGGAAGCTCGGGCGCGTGGAGCTCGATGACCAGGAGCGTGATCGCGATCGCGAAGACGGCGTCGGAAAAGAACACCATCCGCTCGAGCGGATGATCGGTCCTGGCTGCGGCCATAAGCGCCCCCTCCCCCTTTGAGGGGAGACTATCGGCCCGCCGGCGCGACGACAATCTCGCTGTTCAGCGAATTGGCGATGAAGCAATGCTCGTGCGCCTCGTGGTGGAGGCGGTCCAGCGCCGCCGCGTCCGGGGGCGATCCGGCGAAGTCGATCTCGGGGCGCAGGACGATGCGGACGATCGCGATCCTGCCGGCGGCGTTGCGGCCCATCTCGCCCTCGGCCCGGTCGCGATAGGCGGCGACGTCGAGCCCGGCGCGGCGTGCGAGATCGAGGAACCAGAGCATGTGGCAGGCGGCGGCCGCGGCGACCAAAGCCTCTTCCGGGTCCACGCCCGCCGGATCGGACATCGGCACCGGCACCACGTCGGGCGAGGCGGAGCCGGTGACGACCGCGCCGCCGTCGAACCGTATCTGGTGGCGGCGGCTGTAGCGGCCGCTGGTGAAGGCGCCGTCCGAGCGCCAGTCGAGCTCGGCGACGTGCCTGCTCATCTCAGCTCGGATCGGGAACCGCGACCAGGCCCGAATCGCTCGCCCGCGCCGGCGAGAAGGAGACCGGAGTTGCGATCAGGGAGGGCTGCAATTCCGCATCGCCCCCGGTCGCGGCGCGGCGGCCGAGCCGGCCCTCGATGCGGGCGCCCGCATCGATGCTGATCGTGTCGTAGGCGATGTCGCCGAGGATTCGGGCGCTCGCCTCGACCGCGATGGTGGCGGCCGAGACCGTTCCCTCGACCGTGCCGGCGAGGCGCGCCTCGTCGGCATGGATGTTGCCGGAGATGATCCCGTCCGCGCCCTGGCAGAGCTGGGCGCAGCGGACGTTGCCGTCGATGCGGCCGTCGACATGGAGCTGGGCGTCGGTGGCGAGGTCGCCGCTGATGATGACCTCGGGGCCGATGAAGGACAGGCTGGGCGTGCCGCCCTTGGCGGGGCGGGCGACGGCGTTGGGCTGCTTGCTTGAGAACATGCTTGGCGCCTCCCCGCGCCCGCGCGAGTCGTCGCGCCCGAATGTGAGCGCGAGGGGTTTCGCGCCCGGATGAGGGGAGATCAAGCGCGGTGCCGTGAAACGGGGCGGCAGCGCGACGATTGCCCCGGAATGAAGACGCCACCGGCCGTCGCGGAGCCGCATGGCCCGGACAGTAATGGGGGCCGGCGTCGCCGCCGGCCCCCACTGTCCCCTTGCCGGAACCTAGCCTGGGAGGCGAGGCGTCCCGCGCGGGGCGGTTTCGAGTGGGCGGCGCTTTGAACCGGGGGTTCGAAGCGCCGCTTCCTCCGGGGTCCTTTTCCGGCCGAAGCCGGAGCCGGTTTCCCCGCGGGCTCCCCGACCAGGGCCGAAGCCCTGGCGGTTCGCCGTTCGGCGGTTCGGAACTCACGTCCCTCTTCCCCCCATCGCGGTCCCAAGGCCGAAGCTCTGGTTCCGGTGATGGCGAGATCCTCGGCCGAAGCCTCGGTTCCGCCTGACGGTCCATGAGCCGAAGCCCTGGGTCCGCCGGTTTCGCAGCTCCCGGGCCGAAGCCCGGTCCTGCCCGGCAAATCCGGAGCCGAAGCTCCTTCCTCGCCGGTGGCGGCGCTGAGACCGAAGTCCCGCTTTCCGCCGGGCTGGTCCTGGACCCGAAGGTCCGGTGTCCGGCCTGCAGGTTTCCCCCGTGCCCGAAGGCCGACTGGAAACCCGTGGGCGCTATACGAAGCCTGCCGCTTTCGCATCCGCTAAAGGGCAAGCCCGCAGCTTCCGCCTGGCGGCGGCTTCGTCAGCCGCCCTGCCTTTCGCTTTCCGCCCGCCTCGCCGTCCGAAGACGGCCGGCCTGGCATCGGCTCAGGCTGTGGCTGGGAAGGCTTTCCCCCGTTGCCGGGAGATCGTCTCGGCCACCCCCCGTAGCTGTCATGAAAAGCGGGCCGATCCAAGCCCAATGTGCTTGTGGATAACGAGGATAACGGGGGTAAATCGCGGCCCCGGAACCGCCCACGGCACGGCTTGCCCCGCGCGCGCCGGCCGCATAAAGGAGGCGCCATCTTCCCTTCTAGAGAGGTTCCTCGGGGCATGGACGGTCGCTTCAACACGATTGCGGGATGGGTGCTGGGGGCGGGCATCGTCCTGCTCGGCACGACCCTCGTCACGGGCGAGCTGTTCAAGGCCGAGCGGCCCGAGACGATGGGCTATCCGATCCCCGGCGTGGAGCAGGAAAGCGAAGGCGGCGCCGCCGCCGAGCAGCCGATCGCCCATTATCTGCAGACCGCGGACGCGACGCGCGGCGAGAACGTCTTCCACCGCTGCCAGTCCTGCCACAATGTCGACAATGGCGGCGCCAACGGCCTCGGCCCCAATCTCTGGGGCACGGTCGGCAACAATCTCGCTCACCGCCCCGACTTCGCCTATTCGGACGCGCTCAAGAATCATGGCGGGCGCTGGGACTGGGACACGCTCTCGGCCTGGCTGCACTCGCCGAGCCGGTTCGCGCCGGGCACGAAGATGACCTTCGCCGGCCTCTCCGATCCGCAGGACCGCGCCGACGTCCTCCTCTTCCTCAACCAGCATGGCGGCACCCTCACCATCCCGCCGCCGCCCGCCGAGGGCGCGGCCCCGGCCGGCGGCAACGCGGCCGGAGGCAACGAAGCCGGAGGCAATGCGGCCGGCGCCAATGCGGCGGCCGCGAACACGGCCGCGCCCGCTGCCGCCAACGCCGCGGGGCACTAGGTCCCCCAGTTCCCGTCATTCCAGCAAAAGCTGGAATCCCCCTTGTTCTTAAAGAAGTGAGATCCCGGCCTTCCGCCGGGATGACGGAGCGCTTCAGTCCGCGCAGAGCGGGTCGTCGCCGGTTGCGGCGTAATGCTGGCAGACGCACTCCCAGGCGTCCTCGGCGGTCTCGCAATAGGTGAACAATTTGAGGTCGTCGGGGGAGATCACGCCTTCCTCGGCGAGGGCGTCGAAATCGATCACGCGCTCCCAGAATTCGCGGCCGAAGAAGAGGATCGGCATCGGCTTGACCTTGCCGGTCTGGATCAGGGTGAGCAGCTCGAACGCCTCGTCGAACGTGCCGAAGCCGCCCGGAAACACCGCCACCGCCCGCGCGCGGAGCAGGAAGTGCATCTTCCTCAGCGCGAAATAGTGGAACTGGAAGCTGAGGTGCGGGGTGACATAGGGGTTGGGCAATTGCTCGTGGGGAAGCACGATGTTGAGCCCGATCGATTCCCTGCCTTCCTCCTCGGCGCCGCGATTGGCCGCCTCCATGATCGAGGGCCCGCCGCCCGAGCAGACCACGAAATGGCGGCGCCCGTCGGCGTCGGGATCGACCCGGCTGGCGAGCCGCGCGAGCCGGCGCGATTCCTCATAATATCTGGACTTGGCCTTGAGCCGCTCGGCGATATGGCGCTGGCGGTCGGTCGCCGCGGCGGCGATCAGCGCGTCGGCCTTGGCCGGCTCGGGAATGCGCGCCGAGCCGTAGAAGACGAAGGTGGAGGCGATCCGCGCTTCCTCGAGCAGGAGCTCGGGCTTGAGCAATTCGAGCTGGAAGCGGACGGGCCGCAGATCCTCGCGCAGCAGGAAGTCCATGTCCTGGAAGGCGAGCCGGTAGGCGGGATCGACGGTCTGTGCGCTCTGGGTCGCCTGGGCGGCGGCCTCGGCCTCTTCGCGGGCGGGCGGGAAAACGCGCTTGGGGGGAATGGGGTCGGTCATCGCGCAGCTTTTAGCAGCGCGCGGCCTAGCGTCCAGACCCCTGCCGCGGAGGCTCGGACGGGAGCGAATTGCCGACCGGTCCGCGCGCTTGTTATTGGACGGGCTGGCAGCACCCGGAGGCGGCGATGGTGATCTGGATCAACGGGGCTTTCGGCGCCGGCAAGACCAGAGTGGCGCGCCGTCTGGTTGCGATGCGCGCGGACGCCTGGCTGTTCGATCCCGAGCAGATCGGCTTCATGCTGCGATCGCTCTGGCCGGGCGGCGTGCCGGGCGACTTTCAGGATTTGCCGATCTGGCGCCAGCTGACCGTGGCGACCCTGGCCGAAGCCGCCAGTCGGAATCCGGGGCGCATGCCCATCGTTCCGATGACGCTGGTGAACAAAGCCTATTTCCGGGAGGTCATGGACGGGCTCGCGGAGAAGGAGGTCGACGTGCGCCACTTCACTCTGCTCGCCTCGCCCGCGACCTTGCGGCGGCGGATTCGCTGGCGGCTCGACCGGCCAGCCTCCAAGAGATGGGCACGGGCGCAGATCGAGCGCTGCTCCGCCGCCCTGGCCGATCCCGGCTTCGCGATCCATGTGCCGACCGACGCGCGGCCGGTTGCCGCCATTGCGGAGGAGATTCTGAGCCGGACGGGCCTTGGCTAGTGGCAATAGGGGCCGCGGCCCATGTCGAAATGCATATGGTTGTAATGATAGGAATCGCTGTCGGGCGAGATGCCGATCGCGAAGCGGGCGCAGCCGGCGCGGTGGACGGCGCGCAGGAAGCGGCGGACGCGCTCGTCGTCGCCGTTCCAGCCGTCGAGCACGGTGAAGCGGCGGCCGTCGGCGAGAGCGAAGCCGGAGACGTCGACCGCATTGGCATAAGCATGTTCGGAAAGGCGCGCGCCCGCCTGGCTGTCGACGGTCCGGCAGGAATAGGTGCCGAAGGTCTCGATCCGCGCCACCCGCGTGCTCAGCCACTGGGCGGCGGCGGGCTGGACCGCCTCGCGCGCCCAGCGGGTGAAGGCGCGCGCGAGCGGGCAGGTCATCGCCCGCAAATTGGTGACCGGCACGCCGATGTCGAGCAATTGCACGGCGCCGAGCGCCGAGCAGCCGCCGGCGAAGCGCTGGTCGGGAAGGACCCGGAACTGGACGCCGGCGCGGGCGAGGTCGACATGGCATTCGGTGACCTCCTGCGGATTGGGCGCGGGACGGACCGGCGCCGCCGGCCGGGGCGCGGGCGGCGGCCGGCGCGGCGGCCCGCCGTGCGGAATGCAGGCGTTCAGCAACGCGAGCGAAGCCAGAGCCAGTCCCCACCGCATGGCCGGACGATGCTCCTGGCGGCCATGTCTTTCAAGCGCGTGGACAATTCGCGCGCTAGTGTGGCGATTCGGAAATTTGCCAGATCGGATGGAGAGCTCCGAGCGAATTTCCGAATCTCCAGCCACACTAGTAATCGACAATTCTGGTGTGCCTTTTGAATTTGAAGTTCGCTCCGAGCCCGATCCAAGCGTCCGGCGAACTTCAAATTCGGCACACCAGTTGACAGCCTCTCCCGCTCCTATAAGTCCGTCGGCGGGCCACGCCGTCCCAACGCGGCGCGCGCTCTCTGCGAGGAGAGTTACATGACTGACACCAGGCCGGACCCCGCCGGCGCACCTGCGCACCGGGAAAAACCCGAAACCCGCCCCGCCCGTCCCTATTTCTCGTCCGGCCCCTGCGCGAAGCCGCCGGGCTGGGCTCCCGAGAAGCTGGCGATCGGGTCGCTCGGGCGCTCGCACCGCTCGAAGCTCGGAAAGGCGCGGCTCGGCCATGCGATCGAGCTGATGCGCGATCTGCTCCGCCTCCCCGACACGCACCGGATCGGCATCGTTCCCGGCTCCGACACCGGCGCCTTCGAGATGGCGATGTGGACGATGCTCGGCGCGCGGCCAGTGACCTGCCTCGCCTGGGAGAGCTTTGGGGAAGGCTGGGTGACCGACGCGGTCAAGCAGCTCAAGCTCGAGCCCCAGGTGCTGCGCGCCGATTACGGCGCGCTTCCCGATCTCGGCGCGGTCGACTGGTCCAGCGACGTCCTGTTCACCTGGAACGGGACGACCTCGGGCGTGCGCGTGCCGGACGGAGACTGGATCGCCGCCGACCGCGAGGGGCTGAGCTTCGCCGACGCGACCAGCGCGGTCTTCGCCTACGACATGCCCTGGGAGAAGATCGACGTCGCCACCTTCTCCTGGCAGAAGGTGCTGGGCGGCGAGGGCGGCCACGGCGTGCTGATCCTCGGGCCGCGCGCGGTCGAGAGGCTGCAGACCTACACGCCGCCCTGGCCCTTGCCCAAGATCTTCCGGCTGATGGCGAAGGCCGCGCTCAACGAGGGCGTGTTCAAGGGCGAGACGATCAACACGCCTTCGATGCTCGCGGTCGAGGACGCGATCTTCGCGCTCGAATGGGCCAAGCTGATCGGCGGCGCCGAAGCCCTGCTCGCCCGGACCGAGGCCAATGCGGCGGCGCTCGACCGGATCGTCGCGGCGCGCGACTGGCTCGGCCATCTCGCCGCCGATCCGGCGACGCGCTCGAAGACCAGCGTCTGCCTGACGGTCGCGGGCGCCGACGAGGCGATGATCAAGACGATGGCCTCGCTGCTCGAGCTCGAGGAGGCCGCCTACGACATCGCCTCCTATCGCGACGCGCCCCCGGGCCTGCGCATCTGGTGCGGCGCCACGGTCGAGGCCGAGGATATCGAGGCGCTCGGGCCCTGGCTCGACTGGGCCTACGACCAAGCAAGGATTCAAGAGGACAATAGTCATCCCGGCGAAGGCCGGGACCCATGAACGAATGAGTCCACGGACAATCCCCGGTCTCGGTGTTCATAGGTTCCGGCCTTCGCCGGAATGACTCCCCAGGAGTTTAGACATGCCCAAGGTTTTGATCTCGGACGCGATGGATCCGAAAGCCGCCGAAATCTTCCGCGCCAGCGGCGTCGAGGTGGACGAGAAGACCGGCCTCTCCAAGGAGGAGCTGAAGGCGATCATCGGCGACTATGACGGGCTCGCCATCCGCTCCGCGACCAAGGTCACCGCCGACCTGCTCGACGCCGCGACCCGGCTCAAGGTGATCGGCCGCGCCGGCATCGGGGTCGACAATGTCGACATCCCCGCAGCGACCGCGCGCGGCATCGTCGTGATGAACACGCCGTTCGGCAATTCGATCACCACCGCCGAGCATGCCATCGCCCTGATGTTCGCGCTCGCCCGCGACCTGCCCCAGGCCGACGCCTCCACCCAGGCCGGCAAGTGGGAGAAGAACCGCTTCATGGGGGTCGAGCTGACCTCGAAGACGCTCGGCCTGATCGGCTGCGGCAATATCGGTTCGATCGTCGCCGACCGCGCGCTCGGTCTCAGGATGAAGGTGATCGCCTACGACCCGTTCCTGACCGCGGAGCGCGCGCTCGAGCTCGGGGTCGAGAAGGTGGAGCTCGACCAATTGCTGGCGCGGGCCGACTTCATCACCCTGCACACGCCGCTGACCGACCAGACGCGCAACATCCTCAGCCGCGAGAATCTGGCGAAGACCCGCAAGGGGGTGCGCATCGTCAATTGCGCGCGCGGCGGGCTGATCGACGAGGCCGCGCTCAAGGACGCGCTCGACAGCGGCCATGTCGCCGGCGCGGCGCTCGACGTGTTCGTCGAGGAGCCGGCCAGGGACAATCCCCTGTTCGGCGCGCCGGGCCTGGTCGCGACGCCCCATCTCGGCGCCTCGACCACCGAGGCGCAGGTCAATGTCGCGATCCAGGTCGCCGAGCAGATGTCGGACCTGCTGGTGCGGGGCGGGGTCACCAACGCGCTCAACCTGCCCTCGCTCTCGGCCGAGGAGGCGCCGCGGCTCCGGCCCTATATGGCGCTGGCCGAGAAGCTCGGCAGCCTGGTCGGGCAGCTCGCCCATGGCGCGCTCACCCGCATCTCGATCGAGACCGAAGGCGCGGCTGCCGCGCTCAACCCGAAGCCCATCACCGCGGCGGTCCTGGCCGGGCTGATGCGGGTCTATTCGGACACGGTGAACATGGTGAACGCGCCCTTCCTGGCGCGCGAGCGCGGCTTCGACGTGCGCGAGATCCGCCACGACCGCGAGGGCGACTATCACACATTGGTGCGGGTCTCGGTCGAGACCAGGGCCGGGCGGCGGTCGGTCGCCGGCACCCTGTTCGGCAGCGCCTCACCGCGCCTCGTCGAATTGTTCGGGGTCGGGATCGAGGCGGAGATGGTCGGGGAGATGATCTATATCGTCAACGCGGACGCGCCGGGCTTCATCGGCCGGCTCGGCACCACCCTGGGAGAGGCGGGGGTCAATATCGCCACCTTCAACCTCGGCCGGCGCGAGGTGGGCGGCGAGGCGATCGCCCTGGTCGCGGTCGACGGTCATATCGAGCCGGACGTGCTGAAGCGGGTCGAGGCGATCGAAGGCGTGAAAAGGGTGACCGCGCTCCGGTTCTAGCTTCGATTTGCACGGGTCAATGGGAACGCGGCGGGCATTTCGTGTATTGTCGGCGCGGGAGGGTTCTCTATGCGCCTGCTGCTGCTTCCGCTCGCCGCCTTGCTGCTCACCGCCGCGCAGCCGCCCGAGCCCGAATGGCGCGCTGCGATCGAGCAGGACGTGCTGCTGCGGCCCTGGGCCTATGAGCCCAAGCTTATCCGCCTGCCCGCGGGCCGACCGGTCCGGCTCTATTTCGTCAACCAGAGCCGCACCACCATGGCGTTCGGCGCGCGCGACTTCTTCCGTGCCGCGCGCCTGCGCCCGCGCGATGCCGACATCGCCGCGCGAGGCGGCTTCCGGCTTGCGCCGGGCGAGAGCCGCGGCGTCGATCTGGTCGCGCCGCCGGGCCGTTATCGCGCGCGGAGCTTCAACCTGCTTCACCGGGTGCTCGGGATGAGTGCGGAGATCGTCGTCGAATAGGGCCCGGCCCCTTGCTCTTGAAAGCCTCGAGGTGTATTATTATTATAATACACGAGGAGACCCGACATGCCCAAGAACGTCAAGATTCCCAAGAAGATCGCCGGAGTGAAGATCCCCAAGAAGGCGCGCAAGACCGCCAACAAGGCGATCAAGATGAGCGCCAGCCCGGTCGTGCGTGAGCTCGCGGCGGCCGCGATCGGCGCGGCAGGCGCCAGGGCAAGCGGGGAGCGCAAGGATCCCGACGAGGGCCTGCGCCATATCCGGAGCAGCGCCCACATTCAGATCGACGCCGGCAAGGTCGGTGAAGCGTTCCGCGTGGCGGCGCTCGACGGGCTGCGCCGGTTCCTCGAAGGCTTCGAGGAAGGGCTGCGCGAGATCAGCGAGGAAGCGCAGGAGGAGGCCGCGGAAGCCGAGGCCCCGAAGCGGAAGCGCGCTAGCGAGCCCCGGCCGGGGGCTGGTCGCGGCTGACCGGGCCGCCGCGGAGCTGCCCGCGGATCGCGCCGCCCGGATAAGCGGCATTGTGGACGTTGGCGTAGAAGCCGTGGCCCTGATAGGCGATCTCGCGCGCCAGCGCGGGATCGATCGTGGCGCAGCCCTGGCTGTGGCCGGCGGCGTCGGGCGTGGCCAGAGCGAGCACGACCGGCCCGGCAACGCCTTCCGCGCCGCGATGGATGTGCGCCATGGTCGCCGGATCGATCTGGCGCGCGTAGAGATTCCAGCAAAGCTGCGCCTGGCGCGGATCGACGTTGATCTCGACCGTGCCGTTGCCGTCCGGATCGCCGGGACCGGGCACCTCCTGGATGCCGGTCATCGAGACGTAGAGCAGTGCGCGCTGGTTCTGCGGCCCGCCCGCGCAGCCCGCCAGCAACAGGATTCCGGACAGGATCAAAGCGCGCATCGCAGCCTCCCTCATCAGTCTTGCCCACTCCAGCGCGTCAGCAAGGTATTGGCAATGGCAAAAGGCGGCGGGGCCAGGAAGGGCGCGGCCGGATCGCCGGCGAGCGCCGCGTCCACCTCCTCGCGCGTCGCCCAGAAAGCGTCCTCCAGCTCGTTGCGGTCGAGCCGGAGCGAATCGGAGTCGGCGGTCGCGATGCAGGCGATCATCAGCGAGCCCGGGAAGGGCCAGGGTTGGCTCGCCACGTAGCGCACGTCGCGCACGGCGACGCCCGCTTCCTCCATCAGCTCGCGCGCCACCGCCTCCTCGATCGATTCGCCGGGCTCGACGAAGCCGGCCAGCGCCGAATAGCGGCCTTCGGGATATTGCGGCTGGCGGCCGAGCAGGACGCGCCCGTCATGCTCGGCGAGCATGATCACGACCGGATCGACGCGCGGGAAATGCTCGGCGCCGCAGGCGGGA
>Ga0070686_100000451_pt1 | contig 25364 bp, 25 predicted proteins | sample KBSS23LmetaG_FD_65654 | JGI IMG/M metagenome (GOLD analysis project Ga0070686, IMG submission 65654) | Switchgrass rhizosphere microbial communities from Kellogg Biological Station, Michigan, USA - KBS S2-3L metaG | ecosystem: Host-associated > Plants > Roots > Rhizosphere ... | reverse complement strand
GCGCGCAGGCCCTCTCCCGGAAAGGATTCAAGGGATTGGCCGTTGCGGAAGCGCGCTTCCTGCGCGGCGTCGAGCTCGGCGCGCGGCAGATCGGCCAGGAGCGATTGGAGAGATAGCAGGTGTTGCTGATTCCGTGACGACAAAGCCTCCAGTGGCACCGCGTCCGCGACGCGCCAGCGCCCCGAGGCGATGCGGCGCAGCGCCGTCAGGTGCGCACAAGTCCCCAGGGCTTCGCCGATGTCCTCGGCCAGGGTCCGAACGTAGGTCCCCTTGCTGCAGCGAACGCGCAGCACGAGACGCGGCGGGTCGAATTCAATTTTTTCAAGCTCGGCAATGCGCACCCGGCGCGCCTCGCGGCTGACCGTCTCCCCCTTGCGGGCCAGCGCATAGAGCGGCACGCCGCCTCGCTTCAGCGCCGAGTGCATGGGCGGCACCTGCTCGATCTCGCCCTTGAACCTCTGCAACACCCCCAAAAGATCCGGCTGGGACACCTGCGCGGCTTTTCTTTCGATCACCTCGCCTTCGGCGTCCCCGGTCGTGGTCTTTTCGCCCAGCTTGAGCGTGGCGAGGTACTCCTTGTCGTCCGCCAGCAGGTGGCCGGCGAACTTGGTCGCCTCGCCGAAGAGAACGATGAGCAGCCCGGAGGCCAGCGGGTCGAGCGTGCCGGCATGGCCCGCCTTTTTGGCAACAAAGGCCCGCTTGGCTTCCTGGAGGGCGCGATTCGAAGTAATCCCGACCGGCTTGTCGAGCAGCAGCGCCCCGTCGAGGGTCACGTCGGCCGGTTCTTCGTCGAATCGATCAGGCGCGAAAGTCGGTCGCCGCGCTCGACCGACTCGTCGTACTCGAAGCGCAGCTCCGGAGTCGTGTAGAGCTTGATGCGCTTGGCGAGCTGCGAGCGCAGGAAACCCGACGCGCGGCGCAGCCCCTGGGTTGCCTCCGCAACGTGCGCTTCACTGAGAGTGGTGAAGAAAACCTTGGCATGCGAGAAGTCCGGCGAGACGTCGACGCCAGTGAGCGTGATCATGCCCACGCGTGGATCCCGCAGCTCGCGCTGCACGAGCTCCGAAAGCTCGCGCTGGATCAGGTCGCCTAGCTTCTGGGGACGGCCCGTTGATCTCTGGCGCTTCACCGAAAAAACGTGGTCTGTCCCTGATTCAGAGGCTGCGCGCCACTTCCAGCACTTCGAACACCTCGAACTGGTCGCCTTCCTTGATATCCGAGAAGTTCTTGAGCGACATGCCGCACTCGAAGCCCGCCTTCACCTCGCGCACGTCGTCCTTGAAGCGCTTGAGCGAGTCGATCTCGCCGGTGTGGATGACCACGTTGTCGCGCAGCACGCGCACCTGCGCGCTTCGCTTGACCATGCCTTCCTGGACGTAGCAGCCCGCGACGGTGCCGATCTTCGAGATGCGGAATACCTGCCGCACCTGGACCATGCCGAGCACCGATTCCTTCTTCTCGGGCGCGAGCATCCCGGAGAGCGCCGCCTTCATCTCCTCGACCGCGTCGTAGATGATGTTGTAGTAGCGCACCTGGATGCCGGCGGACTCGATCAGCTTGCGCGCAGTGGCGTCGGCGCGCGTGTTGAAGCCGATGATGACGGCGCGCGCGGCCATCGCCAGGTTGACGTCGGACTCGGTGATGCCGCCGACGCCGGCGTGCACCACGCTCACCTTGACCTCTTCGGTCGCGAGACGGGTCAGGGCGTGAACCAGCGCCTCCTGCGAGCCCTGCACGTCGGACTTGATCACCAGCGTCAGGACCTTCTTCTCGCCCTCGCCCATCTGCCCGAACATGTTCTCGAGCTTGGTCGCCTGCTGCTTGGCGAACTTCACGTCGCGGAACTTGCCCTGGCGGAAGTTGGCGATCTCGCGCGCCTTCCGCTCGTCGGCGATCACCATCATGTCCTCGCCGGCGTTCGGCACCTCGGAGAGGCCCTGGACCTCGACCGGGATCGAGGGGCCGGCTTCCTGCACCGCCTTGCCGTTCTCGTCGAGCATCGCGCGCACCCGGCCATAAACCGCGCCGGTCAGGACGATGTCGCCGCGCTTGAGCGTGCCGGATTGCACCAGCAGCGTCGCCACCGGGCCGCGACCCTTGTCGAGGCGCGCCTCGATGACCACGCCCTTGGCGGGCGTATCGGTCGATGCTTTCAGCTCGAGCACTTCGGCCTGCAGCAAGACCTGCTCGAGGAGCGCGTCCACGCCCTGGCCGGTCTTGGCCGACACCGGAACGACGGGCGAATCGCCGCCGTACTCCTCCGGCACGACGCCGTGCGTCAGCAGCTCCTGCTTCACCTTCTCGGGATTGGCCTCGTGCTTGTCGATCTTGTTCATCGCCACGACCAGCGGCACCTCGGCCGCCTTGGCGTGGTTGATCGCTTCGATGGTTTGCGGCATGACGCCGTCGTCGGCCGCCACCACCAGGATCACGATGTCGGTAGCCTGCGCGCCGCGCGCCCGCATCGCGGTGAACGCTTCGTGGCCGGGCGTATCCAGGAAGGTGATCACGCCGCGCGGCGTCTCGACGTGATAGGCGCCGATGTGCTGCGTAATGCCGCCCGCCTCGCCCGCCGCCACCTTGGTGGTGCGGATGAAGTCGAGGAGCGAGGTCTTGCCGTGGTCGACGTGGCCCATCACGGTTACCACCGGCGGGCGCGGCTGCAGGTCGGCCGCCGGGGCCTCGTCGGTTTCGACCAGATACGCCTCGGGGTCGTCGAGCTTGGCCGCCTTGGCCTTGTGGCCCATTTCCTCCACCAGGATGATCGCGGTCTCCTGGTCGAGCACCTGGTTGATCGTCGCCATGGTGCCGAGCTTCATCAGCGCCTTGATGACCTCGGCGGCCTTCACCGACATGCGGTGAGCGAGCTCGCCCACGGTGATGGTCTCGGGCACCGCGACTTCCCGCACCAGCGGCTCGGTGGGCGCCGCGAAAGCGGTCTGCTCGCCGCTTCCGCCCGGCCGGTGCCGGCCGCCGCCGCGGGCATGCCAGCCTCCGACGCCGCCGCCGGCGTCGCCGCGCGTCTTGATCGTGCGCCGGCGCGCGGAATCGTCGCGCAGCACGGTGGTCGGCTTCGCCTTCTTCGGCTTCTTGTCGGTCTTCGCCTCGCCGGTCGCCGGCTTGGGCGCGTGCAGCGTGGTCGCGGGCGCGGCCGGCGCTGCGGCCGCGGCTGCCGCTTCGGCCGCCTTCTGCTGCTCGGCGGCCTTCTGCTCGGCCTCGCGCTTCTCGCGCTCCTGCCTTTCGCGCAGCTCGGCCGCCTGCAGCTCGGCAAGCTGCTGCTGGCGCCGCGCCTCTTCCTCTCGCAGCTCCTTTTCCTTCGTATCGACTGCCGGCGGCGGCGGTGGGGGCGGAGGCGCCTCGGCGGCGACCGCCGCGGCGGTGACCTCCGCCGGGTCGCGCTTGACGAACACGCGCTTCTTGCGCACCTCGACCTGCACCGTGCGGTACTTGCCGGTGGCGTCGGTCTTCTTGATCTCGCTCGTCTGCCTGCGGGTGAGCGTGATCTTGTTCTTCGCCTCGGTCGAGCCGTGCGCCTTGCGCAGGTACTCGAGCAGGCGCGACTTGTCCTGCTCGGAGAGCGCGTCGTCGGGCTGCCTCTTGTCGACGCCGGCCGCGCGCAGCTGCTCGAGCAGCACGGAAGGCGGGACCTTAAGCTCGCTCGCGAATTGGGCTACGCTCGTTTGCGCCATCGTTATGCGGATTCCTTGTCCGTGAACCAGTGAGCGCGGGCCGCCATGATGAGCTTCTTGGCGGCCTCGCCGTCCATGGCGGTGAGCTCGGAGAGCTCGTCCACCGCGAGATCGGCGAGGTCGTCGCGCGTCTTGATGCCCCCTTCCGAGAGCTTGGCGGCGAGCTGCGTGGTCATGCCCTCGAGCTTCAGCAGCTCGGGGTCCACGCCCTCGACCTTCTCCTCGTTGGCGATCGCGGCCACGAGCAGCGCGTTGCGCGCCCGGGTGCGCAGCTCGTTGACCGTGCCCTCGTCGAACGAATCGATCTCCATCAGCTCGGTGATCGGCACGTAGGCGACCTCCTCGAGCGTCGAGAAACCCTCCTGCGCCAGGATGTCGGCCACTTCCTCGTCGACGTCGAGCTTCTCCATGAACTGCTGCTTGATGCGACCGCTCTCCTCCTGCTGCTTCTTGGTGGACTCCTCCTCGGTCATGAGGTTGATCTGCCAGCCGGTGAGCTCCGAGGCGAGGCGCACGTTCTGGCCGCTGCGGCCGATCGCGACCGCGAGGTTCTCCTCGTCGACTACCACGTCCATGGCATGCTTTTCTTCGTCAACGACGATCGAGCTCACTTCCGCGGGAGCCAGGGCGCCGATCACGAACTGGGCCGGGTCGGCCGACCACAGCACGATGTCCACGCGCTCGCCGGCGAGCTCCTGCGTGACGGCCTGCACCCGCGACCCGCGCATGCCCACGCAAGTGCCGATGGGGTCGATGCGCTTGTCGTTGGTGTGCACCGCGATCTTCGCCCGGATCCCCGGGTCGCGCGCCGCCGACTTGATCTCGAGCAGCCCCTCCTCGATCTCCGGGACCTCGAGCTCGAAGAGCTTCATGATGAACTCCGGCGCCGTGCGGGAGAGGATCAGCTGCGGTCCTCTCGCCTGTCTGTCGATTGTCTTGACCCAAGCCCGCACCCGGTCGCCGATGCGCAGGTTCTCCTTCGGGATCATGTGGTCCCGGGGAAGCATGGCCTCGAGACGACCCGATTCGATGATCGCGCTGCCGCGCTCCATGCGCTTCACCGTGCCGGTGACGAGCGCGTCGCCGCGCGACAGGAAGTCCTGCAGGATCTGCTCGCGCTCCGCATCGCGGATCCGCTGCAGGATCACCTGCTTCGCGGTCTGCGCGCCGATGCGGCCGAACTCGACGTTCGGCAGCGGCTCCTCGATCACGTCCTCGACCTTGGCGTCGGCCTTGCCGCGGTCCTGCGCCTCCTCGACCGACAGCATCTGGGCCCGGTTCCATTCGGGGGTGTCGTCGGGCAGCACCTTCCAGCGGCGGAAGGTCTCGTAGGTGCCGGTATTCTTGTCGACCGCCACCCGGACGTCGATGTCCTCGGTGTACTTCTTCTTGGTGGCCGAGGCGAGCGCCATCTCGAGCGCGCCGAACACGATGTCGCGCGGGACGTTCTTCTCGCGCGCGAGAACGTCCACCAGCATCACCAGCTCCCGGTTTCCTGCCGCCACTGCGCTCACCGCCACTCTCGTTCCCTCACAATTCTGGTATCAGCTTTGCCTTGTCAATGTCGTCCAAGCCGAGCCGGACGATCCGTCCTTCGAGCTCCAGGCTCACCTGCCCCGCCTCGGCGCCGCGCAGCACGCCCACGAACCTGCGACGCCCTGTCTCGTCCGGCGTGCGCATCCGCACTTCGGCCTTCTGGCCGGCGAAGCGCGCGAAATCGGCCTCCTTGCGCAGCGGCCGGTCAAGGCCCGGCGAGGAGACCTCCAGCCGCTCGTAATCGATCCCCTCGACCGCCAGGACGCGCGTCAGGTGCCGGCTTGCGGCCGCGCAATCGTCGAGCGTCACGCCCCCGGGCTTGTCGATGAAGAGGCGTAGCAGCCTTCCGCCATTCGACGCCTGCACATCGACCAGCTCGTAGCCCATGCCGGCCATCGCCGGCTCGACGACATTTTCGAGGCGCAAACAAAAAATGGGCCGAAGCCCATCGCTAACCGAAGCAAAAACAACCGCTCTAAAGCCTTTGAAGTATAGCCGGATTCCGCAGCTCATGCCAGCGTCCAGGCGCGAGGTCGGCGGGCAGGCTGATCGGTCCGTAGCGCAGTCGCACGAGCCTGCTCACCGGATGGCCGAGCGCCTCGAAGAGACGGCGAACCTCGCGGTTGCGGCCTTCCTTCAGTACCACCCGATACCAGCGGTTGCTGCCTTCGCCCTCGCGGTGGTCTTCGATGCGCTCGAACCGAGCCGGCTGACCGTCGAGCTCGATGCCCGCAAGTAGTTGTTTTTTCTCCGCCGGGCGCAGCTCTCCGCGGATCCTCGCGGCGTACTCCCGCTCGAGCTCGTAGCGCGGGTGCATGAGGCGATTCGCGAGCTCGCCCGAGTCGGTGAAGAGCAACAGGCCGGAGCTATTCAGGTCCAGCCGGCCGACTGCAACCCACCTGCCCGGCGGCAGCGAAGCGAACACGGTGCGCCGTCCCTGCGGGTCGCTCCGCGTTACGAGCTCGCCGGCCGGCTTGTGGTAGAGCAGGACGCGCGGCTTCTCCGCCGTCGCTGCCTTGACGGGCTTTCCATCGACCGCGATCTCGTCGCCCGGACCCGCCCGGGCGCCTAAGCTGACGACCGAGCCGTTGACGCTGACCCGGCCGGCTGCGATCCAAGTCTCGATTTCGCGACGCGACCCGAGGCCGGCCGCCGCGAGAACCTTCTGGACTCTTTCAGCCGTCGGTGCCGGTAGCCCGCTGCGGCTCTTCGTGCTCGACGGCGCGGGGCTCGGCTTCGCTGACTTGCTGGACGGGCGCGGGCTCAAGCTGAAGGGTCGTGGCGATCTCCTCGAGCGCCGGCAACTCCTCCAGCGAGCGCAGCCCGAGGTCGTCGAGGAAGTGCCGCGTCGTGGCGTAGAGCGCCGGCCGGCCGGGGGTCTCGCGGTGGCCGACGACGTCGATCCAGCCGCGGTTCTCGAGCGACTGGATGATCTGGCTCGAGACCACGACGCCGCGGATGTTCTCGATGTCGCCGCGCGTGACCGGCTGGCGGTAGGCGATGATCGCCAGGGTTTCCATCACCGCGCGCGAGTAGCGCGGCGGCTTCTCGGGCGACAGGCGCTCGAGGTAGGGCTGGAACTCGAGGCGCGTCCGGAAGCGCCAGCCGCTCGCGAGGCACACCAGCTCGACCGCGCGGCCGCTCCAGTCGGCGCGCAGCTCCTCCAGCAGGTTCTTCAGCGTGTCGGCGGCAATCTCGTTGTCGAACAGGCGCTTGAGCTCGGACAGGGGCAGCGGCTCCTGGGCCGCCAGGAGCGCGGCCTCGAGGATACGCTTGGCTTCTTCCGGGACGGCGGGGGCGGCGGCGTTTTCCATGGCTACCTACTATACCTAGTTGCTCACCTCTTAGAAAGTCATTCCTCTAGTGGCTCGATGGCAACCTGAGCGTCGTTGGCCCCGGGCTGCGCCGTGGTGTAGCCGAGCTTGACGTAGATCGGTGCGAAGCACTCGGACTGGGTGATCTCGATCACCAGCTCGCGCGCGAGCTCGAGCAGCGCGAGGAAGGTGACCACGAGCACGGCTACGCCGCGCTGCGGCTCGAACAGCTCCCCGAACTCGAGCACCCGGCGCTCCTGCAGCGCACGCAGGATCGAGCTCATGTGGCTGCGCACGGAGAGCTCCTCGCGCGAGATGTGGTGGTGCCGGCTCAGGCGCGCACGGTAGAGCAGCCCGCGCCAGGCCTCGGCGAGGTCCTGCGGATGGACCTGGGGCAGCCGCTCCGCCACCTGGCGCTCGATCCACACCGAAATCGCGACCACGTTGCGCCCGGCCTGGGGCAGCTCGTCGAGCGCCTGCGCCGCCTTTTTCATCTGCTCGTACTCGAGCAGGCGCCTCACCAGCTCGGCGCGCGGATCGTCCTCGGCGGGCTCGGCCGCCGGCGGCCGCGGCAGCAGCAGCCGCGACTTGATCTCCATCAGCATCGCCGCCATGACCAGGTACTCGGCCGCGAGCTCGAGGTTCTTGCTGCGCATGATCTCGACGTACTCGAGGTACTGGCGCGTGAGGGGCGCCATCGGGATGTCGAGGATGTCGAGGTTTTCCTTGCGGATGAGATAGAGCAGGAGATCGAGCGGACCCTCGAAGGCCTCGAGGACGACCTCGAGGGCATCGGGCGGGATGTAGAGGTCGTGCGGCAGCTCGATGACCGGCTCGCCGTAGAGCTTGGCGACGGGTCCGTTGACGTTGGCGGCGGCGTTCAGTGGCACCACGTTCATGGGTAGGATAATCCCATAGCTTCGCGCACCTCGCGCATGGTTTCCGCCGCCAGGCGCTTCGCGCGGTCGCAGCCGTCGGCGATGATGTTTTTTACCAACGTCGGGTCGTCGAGATAGGCGCGGGCGCGCTCGCGCATGGGCGCGAGCTCCTTGTTGATCGCGTCGATGACCGGCTGCTTGCAATCCAGGCAACCGATGCCGGCGCTGGTGCAGCCGTCGTGCGCCCACTGCTTGGTCGCCTCGTTCGAATACACGAGGTGGAGCGACCAGACCGGGCACTTCTCGGGCGTTCCCGGGTCGGTGCGCTTGACCCGCGCCGGGTCGGTCGGCATGGTTCTCACCTTCTTCGTCACGGACTCCGGCTCCTCGCGCAGCGAGATGGTGTTGCCGTAGGACTTGGACATCTTCTGCCCGTCGAGGCCGGGCATCTTGGGCGCCTCGGTGAGCAGCGCCTCGGGCTCGACCAGGATCCGCTTGCCGCCGCCCTCCAGCCAGCCGTACAGGCGCTCCTGGTCGCCGCGCGTCAGGTTCTGCTGCTCGTCGACCAGCGCCTCGGCGCGCGCGAGCGACTCGGCCTCGCCGTGCTCCAGGTACTTCGTGCGCAGCTCGCCGAGCAGGCGCGCCTTCTTCGTGCCCATTTTCTTGACCGCGGACTTGGCCTTTTCCTCGAAGCCCGGCTCCTTTCCGTAGAGGTGGTTGAAGCGCCGCGCCACCTCGCGGGTGAACTCGACGTGCGGCACCTGGTCCTCCCCCACCGGCACGTAGCGCGCGCGGTAGATCAGGATGTCGGCCGACTGCAGCAGCGGGTAGCCGAGGAAGCCGTAGGTAGAGAGATCCCGGTCGGCGAGCTTTTCCTGCTGGTCCTTGTACGTCGGGACGCGCTCGAGCCAGCCGAGCGGCGTCATCATCGAGAGCAGCAGGTGCAGCTCGGCGTGCTCGGGGACCTGCGACTGGATGAAGAGGATCGCCTGGTTGGGGTCGATGCCGGCGGCGAGCCAGTCGACCACCATGTCCCAGCCGTTCTCCTTGACGTTGTCCGGCTTCTCGTAGTCGGTGGTGAGTGCGTGCCAGTCGGCGACGAAATACAGGCACAGGTATTCGGCCTGCAGGCGCACCCAGTTCTTGAGCACGCCGTGGTAGTGACCGAGGTGCAGGCTTCCCGTGGGCCGCATGCCGGAGAGGACGCGGGTTTCGTACATTCTTATAGGTTCACTATTGCACGAACCAGGGTCTCGATCAAATCGCCGAGCGGCGCGAACAGCCGGCCGAGGTAGCGCCCGTCGGCGAGCTGGGCGTCGGCGACACTCGCGATGATGAAGGCGAGCAGCAGGTAGCCGCCCCAGCGCTCAGCCTTGCTGTATTGCCGCGAGAGGCGCCGCGGCAGGATGCCCGCGACGATGCGTCCGCCGTCGAGCGGCAGGATCGGCAGCAGGTTGATCACCATCAGCACGATGTTGACGACGACGCCGGCAATCGCCATCTGCACCAATGGATTGTGCAAGTTGCGCGACAGCTCTACGCTGAGCTTCAGGAGTATCGCCCAGCCCAGCGCCATCGCAAGATTGACTCCGGGCCCGGCAGCGGCGACCCAGGCCATGTGCTGCTTCGGTTTGCGCAGAGCCGAGTAGTTGACCGGCACCGGCTTGGCCCACCCGAACGCGAACTTGCCTCCGGATAGCGCGATCAGTATGAGCGGCACGATGATGGTGCCGTTCACGTCGATATGCCGCAGGGGATTCAGGCTGACGCGGCCCTGCGCATAGGCTGTCACGTCGCCGAAGTGGCGCGCTACATAGCCGTGCGCCGCCTCGTGCAGTGTGATGGCGAGCAACAGGGGAAGTGCATAGATCGCGACCGTCTGCACTAGATGGGTGAGATCCATCTTTTCGCGACAATCTTATCAGACGGGCTCGACCGAAAACGGCGCGAGCGATCCCTTGCCGACGCGCAGCACCTGCGGCTCGGCTTTCGTAAGATCGATGACAGTGGAGGGCTCGACGCCGCAGGGACCGCCGTCGACGATGACATCGAGCCCCGCCTCGAGCCGCGCGCGGATTTCCTGCGCGTCGGCGAGCGGCGCCGCTTCGCCCGCGACGGTGAGCGTCGCCGAGAGCATCGGCGCGTCGAGCTCCGCGAGCAGCGCGTGCGCCGCGGGATGGCCCGGGATGCGCACCCCGATCGTCTTGCGGCTGGTCGCGCGCCGCGGAACCTGCCGGCGCGCCGGCAGGATGAAGGTGTAGCTTCCAGGCGTCACGCGCTTCAGCAGCCGAAAGCACGCGTCGTCCACGATCGCATACGCCGAGATCTCGGCGAGGTCACGGCACATGAGCGTAAGGCGGTGGCGCTCGTCGACGCCGCGGATGCGGCGCAGCCGCTCGAGCGCCGTGGTGGCGCCGAGGTCGCAGCCGAGCGCGTAGCACGAGTCGGTGGGATAGGCGACGAGCCCGCCCTGCTTCACCGCCTCGGCGGCGATGCGGATCAGCCGCTTCTGCGGATGCGTCGCATGAACCGAGAGAAACTGCGCCATCAGCCCCCCGCGAGGAACTCTTCGATCAGCCGCGCGGCTTCCTCAGGCTGATCGTGATGGAGCATGTGGCCCGCGTCTCGCATCGTCACATGCTTGAGTTTCTTGAAGCAATTTCTGCGCTCTGCGTGCTGAGCGTCGCTGAGTCCGAGCCGTTTCAGCGTGTCCGACTCGGCCGCGTCGACCCACAGCACCGGCGCGCTCACCTCGCGCCAGCAGGCCTGCACTTCCTCGATCCGGTAAAGCAGCGGGTTCACGATCTTGTGCGCCGGGTCGCTGCGCAGGACCACGGTCGCGCCCTCCTCCCTGCCCCAGTGGCGCGCGAGGAAGTCGGCTTTTTCTCGCGTCAGCCTTGGATTGCCCGCCCGCAGGCGCTCGGCGAGAGCGTCGAAATCCTTGTAGGGACGAAGCGTCGGCGGCTCGTGCAGCTCGTTCAGCCAGCGCGCATAGCGCTTCGGCGCCTGCTCGGGCCGGGTCGGCGCCATGCCGAAGCCTTCCAGGTTCACAAGCTTCGCCACTCGTGCAGGGCGGATGCCTGCATACAGAGCTGCCACATTGCCTCCGAGGCTGTGGCCCGCCAGATTCACCGCATTTTCACTTTCGAGCTCTTCAAGCAACCGGTCCAAGTCGGCGAGATAGTCGGGAAACCAGTACGAATCGGACCGTCCCCACTCGGTAAGGCCATAGCCGCGCCAGTCGGGCGCATAGACGTCCCAATCGCCCCGGAGCGCATCGACCACGAACTGGAACGACGCCGAGACATCCATCCAGCCGTGGAGCAGGATCATCCTGGGCGCGCCCGAGCGGCCGGACGGCGGCGGCCAGCGGCGCACGTGGTAGCGCAGGCCGCGGATGGCAAGGAAAAGCGACTCGCTTGCTCTCAATGCGCGAACCCGAAATCGACCTGCGGGCGCCGGCCGCTGACGAGGTCGGCGAGCGCCCTGCCCGAGCCGCAGGCGAGCGTCCAGCCGAGCGTGCCGTGGCCGGTGTTGAGGAAGAGGTTGGCGAGCCGCGTGCCTCCCACGATCGGCACGTTGCCGGGCGTCGCCGGGCGCAGCCCGGCCCAGCTCTCGTAGGTCGTGATGCTGCGCAACGCCGGGAACAGGTTCATCACGCGCCGCGCGATCGCGGCGCAGCGCACCGCGCTCACCGCGGTGTCGTAGCCCGCGAGCTCGGCGGTGCCTGCGGCGCGCAGCCGGCTGCCGAGACGCGAGATCACGATCTTGTGGGCTTCGTCGGTGAGGCTCACCGTCGGCGCGGCTGCGGCGTGCTCGGGGCCGAGCGGCAGCGTAATCGAGTAGCCTTTCAGCGGATATACCGGGATCGACACGCCGAGCGGCTTGAGCGCGAGCCGGCTGTAGCTCCCGAGCGCCACGACATAAGCATCGGCCCGGAGCTCCTTTTCTTCGTCCTCGTCCACAATCGTCACGGCGCGCACCGTACCGCCCTCGGCTTCGATCGCCTTGATCGCAGTGTCATATCGAAACCGGACGCCACGCCGCGCCGCCAGGCGCGCCAGCTCCTCGGTGAAGCCGCGAGCGTCGCCCGACTCGTCGCCCGGCGCGTAGACGCCGCCGGTGACCGGAACCTCGGACTCCCGCAGCGCGGGCTCGAGCGCAAGGCACTCGGGCGCCGACTTCACCTGCCGTACGATGCCGAGCGCGCGCGCGGACTCGGCATCGCGCGCGAGCACCTCGAAATCGTGGCCGTCGGTGGCGAAGTGCAGGATGCCGCGGCTCAGGTGGTCGTAGCGCAGCCCGGACGTCTCGCGCAGCTCGCGCAGGCAGTCGCGGCTGTATTGCGCGAGCCCGGCTAGCGCGCGGCAGTTGCGCTCGAAGCGGCCCGGCAGGCACTCCAGGACGAAGCGCAGGCCCCACATCCACTGCGCCCAGTCCAGCCGCGCCCGAAAGGCGAGCGGCGCGTCCTCGCGCCCGAGCCAGCGCAGGATCTTGGGGAGCACCGACGGCTTCGCCCACGGCTCGGCGTGGCCGGCCGAGATCTGGCCGCCGTTCGCGAACGAGGTTTCCATCGCGGCGCTCGGCTGGCGCTCGATCACGCTGACCTCGTGGCCCGCCTCGGCGAGGTACCAGGCGCTGGCCACGCCGACCACGCCGGCGCCGAGAACGAGCACTTTCACTCGATTATCATAGCGCCATGCCTCTTTTTGCCATCGGCGAGCGCCGGCCCGAGCTGCGCGGCGAGCATCACTTCATCGCCCACGACGCGACGCTCGTGGGCAGCATCGTGCTCGAAAACAACGTCAACGTCTGGTTTCAGAGCGTCATTCGGGCGGACAACGACCAGGTGACCATCGGCGAGGGCTGCAACATCCAGGACGGCTCGGTGCTGCACGTCGACCCGGGCTATCCGATGACCCTCGGGCGCCGCGTCAGCATCGGCCACAAGGTGATGCTGCACGGCTGCACCATCGGCGAAGGCTCGCTCGTGGGGATCAACAGCGTCGTCATGAACGGCGCCCGCATCGGCCGCAGCACGCTGATCGGTGCCAATACGCTCATTGCCGAGGGCAAGCAGATTCCCGACGGCGTGCTGGTGATCGGCTCGCCGGGCAAGGTCGTGCGCGAGCTCAGGCAGGAGGAAAAGGATTTCCTGCTGAAGATCGCGCAGGGCTACGTCGAGCGCTCGAGGCTCTACCAGGCCAGCCTGAAGCAAATCTAGTTACTTCGGCGCCATGCGGATGGCACCGTCAAGCCGAATCGTCTCCGCGTTCAGCATCTCGATCTCGACGATCGCCTTCACCATTTGCGCGTACTCGGCGGGCCGCCCGAGGCGCGAGGGAAACGGTACCTGCTTGCCCAGGGAGTCCTGCGCGTCCTTCGGCAACCCGGCGAGCATCGGCGTCTCGAAGATGCCGGGCGCGATGGAGCACACGCGGATGCCGTTGCGCGAGAGGTCGCGCGCGATCGGCAGCGTCATGCCGACGATGGCGCCCTTGGAGGCCGCATAAGCGGCCTGGCCGATCTGGCCGTCGAAAGCGGCGACCGATGCGGTGTTGACGATCACGCCGCGCTCGCCGCCGGCGTTGGGCGAGGCCTTCGCCATCGCGTCCGCGGCGAGGCGGGTCATGTTGAAGGTCCCGATGACGTTGACCGTGAGGACCTTCTGGAACCGGCCGAGATCGTGCGGCATCTCCTTGCCGAGGGTGCGCTCGGCGAGCGCGATGCCGGCGCAGTTGACCAGCACGTGCAGGCCGCCGAATTCCTTCAGCGCGAGCGCGACTGCGGCCTTGCCGTCGGCCTCGGAGGCGACGTCGCACTTGATGAAGCGGCCGTTCAGCTCGCGCGCCAGCTTCTCGCCCGCCTCGGCCTGAAGATCGGCCACCACGACCCTGGCGCCGTTCTCCGCCGCCATGCGCGCGGTCGCTCCGCCGAGCCCCGAGGCGCCGCCGGTCACCAGGAACACGCTGTTCTTGATCTGCATGAAAGACCCCTTCGGAAATTCGGGAATAAAGTAATTCGGCCCGGAAACGCTCGGAATTCAAAGATAATTCTACCCGCCATGCACCTCGGCTTCGGGATCCGCTTCAACGATTTGTACGAGCGCGAAGGGCTCGAGCGCATCGACGCCGCCTTCCTGGGCTTCCTCGGCCAAGGCGACGCGGCCTTGCGCGATCGCCTGGTCGCGGCACGGGCGAACCCTCCGGTAACGAAGGAGGAGTCGGATCTCCTGATCGCGGCGGCGCCGCACGTCGAGGACTTCATCGCGCAGCTCTTCGGTATCGAGGCCGAGGCGCGGGCGCTGGCCGCGAAGCACCACGAGCTCGCGCCGCTCTATTCGGTGAAGCGGCTCTTCGTGCAGCGGCGGGCGATGCACAAGGTGAAGCCGGAGGATGCGCGGCCTGACGGATTCGAATTCACGACCGAGCTCGATTTCGCGCGCAAGGTCACGGAGTGGACGAAGGACGAGGCGGCGCATGCGTCGCAGCTCGAGGCTGCGGCTCGCTATGCCGCCTGGGCCGCCACCACGCCCGCGGGCAAGGCGAAGCACCGCCACGGCGTCCTCTTCAAGGCGCCGCGCAAGCTCGATTACATGCGCCTCGTGCCGGTCCATACCGAAACGAAGCGGGGTTTTCCCGAGCACACGCTCGAGCATCTGCGCGAGCGCCAGGGGTTCGAGCTCACCGACCGCGGCACCGATCTCGTCGGTGCGCTCGACGAGTCGAACTACTGCATCTGGTGTCACGAGCAGGGCAAGGACTCGTGCTCGAAGGGGTTGAAGGAAAAACCGGCGAAAGACGCCGACCCGGCCGCGAATTTCCCTGTTTTCAAAAAAACAGTGTTCGGCGTGCCGCTGAACGGCTGCCCGCTGGAGGAGAAGATCTCCGAGTACCAGATGGTGAAGGCGCGCGGCCAGCCGCTCGCCGCGCTCGGCATCATCGCGGTGGATAACCCGATGGTCGCGGGCACCGGGCACCGCATCTGCAACGACTGCATGAAGGCCTGCATCTACCAGAAGCAGGATCCGGTCAACATCCCGCAGGCGGAGACGCGCACGCTGAAAGACGTGCTCGAGCTGCCGTGGGGCTTCGAGATCTATTCGCTGCTCACGCGCTGGAACCCCTTCGACCTGCGCCGTCCCTATCCGAAAGCGCCCACCGGAAAGCGTGTCCTCGTGGTCGGCCTCGGGCCGGCGGGCTTCACCCTGGCGCACCACCTGATGAACGACGGCCACACCGTGGTGGGAATCGACGGCCTGAAGATCGAGCCGCTCGCGGCCGAGGTCTCCGGTGTCGACCCGCTCGGCCACCGGGTTCCATTCCGACCCATCAAGAACGTCGAGGAGCTGAAGGAAAACCTCGGCGAGCGCGTCATGGCCGGGTTCGGCGGCGTCGCCGAGTACGGCATCACGGTGCGCTGGGACAAGAACTTCCTCAAGATCATCCGCCTGCTGCTCGAGCGGCGGCGCCAGTTCGCCATGTTCGGCGGCGTGCGCTTCGGCGGCACGCTCAACATCGACGAGGCGTTCGGCAGCGAGGCTGCCGGCGGCATGGGCTTCGACCATATCGCCCTGTGCGCCGGCGCGGGCCGCCCCACCGTGCTCGAGATCCCGAACGGCTTCGCGCGCGGCGTACGCGCGGCTTCCGACTTCCTGATGGCGCTTCAGCTCACCGGAGCCGCGAAGCGCGAGTCGATCGCCAACCTCCAGATCCGCTTGCCGATCGTGGTGATCGGCGGCGGGCTCACCGCGATCGATACCGCCACTGAATCGCTCGCGTACTACGCGATCCAGGTCGAGAAATTCCTCACGCGTTACGAGGCGCTCGACGAAAGGCCGTTCTGGAACGCCGAGGAGCAGGCGATCGCGCAGGAGTTCATTTCTCACGCCAAGGCGCTGCGGCAGGCCACGTCACCTGCCGAAAGAATCAAACTGCTCAAGTCCTGGGGCGGCTCGACGATCGCCTACCGCCGGCGCATGATCGACAGCCCGTCCTACACGCTGAACCACGAGGAGGTGGAGAAGGCGCTCGAGGAAGGCATCACCTTTGCCGAGGGCCTCTCGCCGACGCGCATCGAGGTCGACGAGTTCGGCCACGCGAAGGCGGTTCAGTTTGTGAATTCAGAAAAAACGACTGTGACCCTTCCTGCACGCTCAGTGCTGATCGCCGCGGGCACGCAGCCCAACACGGTGCTCGCGCGCGAGGAAGGCGTGAGCCTCGCGCTCGACGGCAAGTATTTCCAGGCCTGCGACGAGAACGGCGCGCCGGTGAAGCCGGAGCGCCATTCAGCCAAACCGAAGCACGTGGAGGTGCTGCTGCATCGCCGCCCGGACGGGCGCTTCATGAGCTTCTTCGGCGACCTGCACCCGTCGTACTTCGGCAACGTGGTGAAGGCGATGGGGAGCGCCAAGCAAGGCTTCCCCGTAGTTACCAAAATACTTTCGGATAAAGGTGCCGCGTCGGATCTCGACGACTCTGCCTTCCTCTCGCGGCTCAATCGCGACCTTCGGGCAGTGGTGCACGAGGTGCGTCGCCTCACGCCGCGCATCGTCGAGGTGGTGCTGCGCGCTCCGGTAGCGGCGCGCCGGTTCAACCCCGGCCAGTTCTACCGTATGCAGAACTTCGAGACCCTGGCGATGAAGCTGCCGGGCACCACGCTCGCGATGGAGGGCCTAGCGCTCACCGGGGCGTGGGTCGACCGCGAGAAGGGCCTGATCTCCGTCATCGCGCTCGAGATGGGCGGCTCGGCCGACCTCCTCGCCTACCTGCGCCCGGGCGAGCCCGTCGTGCTGATGGGTCCCACCGGCACGCCGACCGAGATTCCGGGCGACGAGACGGTGGTGCTCGCAGGCGGCGGCCTAGGCAACGCCGTGCTCTTCTCCATCGGCCGGGCGCTACGCGCCGCGGGCAGCAAGGTCATCTACTTCGCCGGCTACAAGTCGATGCTCGACCGCTACCGGATCGACGACATCGAGGCTTCGTCCGACGTGGTGATCTGGTGCTGCGACGAGCCGCCGGGCTTCGCCCCGCGCCGGCCGCAGGACCGCGCCTTCGTCGGCAACATCGTCCAAGCCATGCACGCCTACGCTACCGGCGCGCTCGGCAAGCAGGAGATTCCTTTCTCAAATGCGGATCGAATCATTGCCATCGGCTCCGACAAGATGATGGCCGCGGTCGCGCTCGCCCGCCACGGGGTATTGAGTCCTCACCTGAAGAAGAACCACGTCGCCATCGGCTCCATCAACTCGCCGATGCAGTGCATGATGAAAGAGATCTGCGCCCAGTGCCTGCAGCCGCATGTCGACCCCGCGACCGGCAGCACGACCTACGTCTTCTCCTGCTTCAACCAGGACCAGCCGCTCGACCAGGTCGACTTCGGCGCCCTCGCCCAGCGCCTGGCGCAGAACGGCGTGCAGGAGAAGCTCACCGCGCTCTGGATCGGCCGCTGCCTCAAGCTGCTCCCGCCCCCCGCCGAGCGCAAGGCCGCCTAGGAATCAGGGCCGTCGCGAAAGACAGTACGCCGCATGATGCAGCCAGCAACTGCGGTTCTCTGCGTGCTTGTCCAAACGCAGGGAACGGACCTTCTCCGCGCCGCCACCAGCAAACGCTTTCTGCAAACGAAGCTCGGCGGACCTGGTCCGAGAGCCGACGCACGGGTAGATGCCCACCTGCCCGACGAATCGCGCCCTCCAGCCCGCGGTGCTGCGCATCGCTTTGAGAATTCGGCCCCAGCCCGTCTTCAGCGTAAGGGGCACGACGAGCCGGCCCCCTGCCCGCAACGCGTCGAGCCAAACGCTCGAAAGGTGGTTGACGCCGGCGTTGACGAAAATCGCATTGACCGGACCCGGGTTGTGCGAAAAGCCGTCCCCGGCCACAACTTCCACCTGTCGATAGTCCCGCAGAGTCCGCCGCGCTCGGCGGGCCAGCACCTTGTCGACTTCGATCGCGATGACGCGGCCTGCTTCGCCGACCATCCTTGCGAGGATCGCCGAGTAGTAGCCGGTGCCCGCGCCTACGTGGCAGACGGATTGGCCGTCCTTCAGCTCGAGCTGTTCGATCAGCCACGCGAGAAAGGAAGGGTGTCCGTTGTTGAGCCAGCGCCCGGGATCGATGGCGACCAATACGTTGTGGCTCAAGTGCCGGGGATCCGCGTCATTAGTCCTCGTGTATCCGAGCCCGGCTTGGGTCCCGCTCAGCAGCCGCCAGGGACCACGACCCAAGAACGCCTCGCGCGGGACGGTGGCGAATGCCTCCACGAGCCGCTCCGATTTCAGGGCGGCGTTCCAGCGCCGCTGAAGAGCAAGGTTTGGGGTTCGCTTCAATTTTTCCTCGGTACCGCTTCCATGAGGATCGCCAGCGCGCGCTGCAGGCTCTGGAATCCGGGCCCGCCGCCGCGGTAGTGCCCCATGCGCACCACGACGAGGTCGTGCGAGGGAATGATGAGCGCGATCTGGGTGCCGGAGCCCGCCATGTAGTACGCGTCCCTCGGCACCGGGAAGGCGCCCTCGCCGTTGATCCAGAAGAACGCGCCGTAGATCGGGCGTCCGTCGGCCTGCCATGCGGGAGCTACGGTGCTCACGAATTTGGCGTAGCCCTCGGGCAGGATGCGCTTGCCGTTCCACACACCGTCCTGCAGGTACAGGTTGGCAAGGCGCGCCCAGTCGCGGGCCGACGCGAGCTCGTAGCCTTGCAGGAGAAAGTCGCCGTACGGGTCGGTCTCCATCACCATCGTGCGGATGCCGATCGCGTCGAAGAGCGCGCGTTGCGGGAAGGACAGGTACTCCTCGCCGCGCTTCTCGACCGCAAGCCGTACAAGATAGTTGACCAGCACCGGGTCGCTGTTGCGGTAACGCCCGACGGTGCCCGGCGGCCACTGCTGCGGACGCGTGGCCGCGTAGTGGAATGAGTTGACGGCGCCGGTATAAAGGTAGACGTGGTCGGGATAACCGCGCGCGGGGTCGTAATCCGGGTCCTGCGGCGCGCGGATGCGCAGCCCGCTCGACATGTGCAGGAGGTCGGCGATGCGGATCTTCGCGCGCGGATCGCCGGGGCCTTGCCACTCCGGGATGGGCGCCGGCTGCGAGAGCTGATAGACACCCTGCCGGATGAGGATCCCCATCAGCGCAGCGGTCACGCTCTTGCCCATCGACCAGCTTTCGAGCGGCGTGTGCAGCGTGACGCCTTTGCCGTAGCGCTCGGCGATGAGCCGTCCCTTCCACGTCACCACGAACGCCGCCGTCATCGCCGCCGCCGGCTCGAACGCCGCGTCCAGCGCCTGGTTCACCTTCGCCATGTCGAGGCCCGCGGGCGGAGGGTTCTTGGGCAGGACATCGCCCATCGGCCAGGGCTGCGTCGACGGATCGGGCAACGCGCGCTTCACGGACACCGGCTTGAACTCCGGCGAATCCTTGCCCGACGGAAGCGTCACGCATCCCTGGTCGCCCAGATAGCGCGCCGTGCGCTTGACGCCGTTCGGCAGCGTGACGTGCACCGCCTTCGCGGCGCGATCGATGACGGGCCTGCCGAGCCGGGCGCGTTCCTCGTATGGCCCGGTGAAGAAGCCGACGTTCTCGCGCGCGAAGTCGGGATCGAGCCCGGTAACGAACACCGCCGAGCACATCACCTTGGCGTAGCCCGCCGCGTGGAGCTCCAGCGGGTCGCCGGGCGGCGGCACGTACGGCGTGTCGAGCTCGAGCGCCTTCGCGCGCGCGATGAGAGCATCGTGCCGCGACTGCGCCGCGGCAAACGTGGCCACCAACAAGAGAGCAAGGACGAGCGTTACCCCTTTCGTCATGCCCGGCTCGCCGCTCGCAAGTAATCCGCCATTGCGTTGAATCTGCGGCGAGTCTGCCAGGCGAACAGCATGTTTCCCGCCCATCCGAACAAACCCTCGAACCATCCGGGACGCAGCTGAATCGCGTAGGTGTAGATCAGGTTGCAGCTTCCGTCGCCGCGGTCGCTGAAGCGCAGCGACGCCGCCCAGCGCTCGAAGATGCCGGTGGGCTCCAGCATCTCGGCCGCGGCCTGCCGCGGCGGGTCGTACACGAGAAAGCGCGTGCGCATCGTCACCCCGCCCTTCCATCCGCGTCCGCGGTTGGTCGAAATCGCGCCTGCATAAGGATGCGTCCCGCCGCCCTCGATGTAATTCACCTGAAGCAGCGTGTCCCATCGCAGGCGGACTTCGTGGTTGAAAAAGGCCTCGAACGCCGCGGCGCTCGGCGCCGGCATCACGAAAGCGAGCCGCCCGTGCGAGGGCTTCACGAGCTGATGCGACCCCGGCGAAACAGCACCCATGCCGTCACCACAAGAAAGGGAATGCTGGACAACAGCGTCAGCTCTCTGTTTGCAGTCACCCACAGCAGACCGCCCCAATGCAGAAGCAGCAGGCCGGCCGAGCCGGCAAGCATAGCCGACCCGGCCCGCCGGCGAGCGAGCCACACGGCAACCGCCAGGGCGCAAACACCGAGCCAGCCCACCAGGGCGATCAGCAAAAACGGCAGGTTGCGACCTGCCACCAGGATCAGCACAGCACGTGCTTCGCCGTGGCCGACATAGACTCGCATCACACCGTAGGTCAATAGCAGTCCAACTGCCACGAGCGCAGTCTTCAGCAGGGTCTCTGCGTGTATTGCGCTCCCGGCGTCGCTCAAGCGCCCTCGATCTTCAACCATGGAACCTGCGCTTTGGCTTGAGCGACGGCGTCTTCCTGGGAGTTGAACATCAGGCTGGAATACCGGTGCAGACAGCGCCAGGCACCGTCCTCCGGATCGCGCCGATACTCCTCAAATCCGAATGAGCCATCCGCGCGCGTGAAGATATCCACGCAATAGTCACCGAACGAATTTTCCAGCGACGCGAGCACCTTGTTGCTCATGGTGATGTCACCTTAGGTGTCGCGCTGTCGTTATTGTTATGGATCGGACGGAGCATCGCCGTCTCCCGAGTAGCTGGCGGATAAGCTAACCTCGAGAAATACGCGCCGCAAACGACATCGCACGAACTCCTTACGGATCAGTTACCTGTTTGCGCCAACGGCGTCACGCACGAAGGCGTTGACGCTGATCAGGTTGGGACGATTCGCTCGGCACGCATGCTGGTTGAGCATATCTACCCCGTAAATCATCGTTGCGAGAGTGTCTCCGGTCCGGCGGTCCGATACGGTCACTTTGTAACGCACCATGCGTTGCGTGCGCGCCGGCCTCCTCATCTCTTGCGGGTCCGACACCTCGTGGAAGATTAGAGCATCCGCGGTGAACGCATCGATGGCATAAAAGTGGCCGCCGCGTGGAAAGCGCACGTATGGGCGCTTCTCTTGCGGGTCTAAACCCTCCGTGTTGATGGAGTGGCGCCGCTCCACGAAGTCGAAATAGCTATCCCTCTCGAATCCGGAAGCGCCTCGAAGGCGACCGTCGTCGGTAATCCGGTATGCCCCGTAAAAAGGTCCATCGGGCAGCTCCGCGGGGTTCCAGTCATGGGCAATCGACCTGACCTGCAGGCTCGGAGTGCGCAGGAGCGATATGTCGGCCTCCTTGCACATCGCCTCGAGAGCGGCGATGCGCGGATCGGGAACGCAACCGGACGCCATCGAGGCGGCGAATGCAATGGCAAAGATCGCGTTCTTTTTCATCGTGCCTGTCCCCCTGGTAGGCGCACGTTATCGCGGAGCGCTCCTGCGGCAAACGACATTGCACACGGTGCGGTGAAAAAGCCGCCGGGCTTGACTAAATGTTATATAAAAGATATATAATAAGTACATGGTGAAGACGAAGGCCCAGGTGAGCACCTTCTCGGCCACGGCACGCGATCTCGCGATGCTCGAGGCCGTGGCGCGCTACCACGGCCTCAACAAGAGCGCGACCATCGCCAGCCTCGTGCGCAGGGAGTTCTGGCGCGTGTTCCCCGGCGGAACGGACAAGATCAAACCGGACCGTGGCGCGAAAGTCGAAGCCGAGTGATGAAGCGGCGCGATCTGCTGGGTTTCGCGGCCGGCCTGTCGGCGTTGTCGCTGATGAGTGCGCGCGGGTGGACCGCGGCGAAGCTCGGCGTGGGCGAGAGCGACGTTTTCGTCGTGGTCGACGTGCAGAACTGCTTCGCGCCGGGTGGCTCGCTCGCGGTGAAGGGGGGCGACGAGATCGTCCCGCTTGTGAACCGGCTCGCCAGGCGCTTCAGGCACGTCGTGCTGACGCAGGACTGGCATACGCCCGACCATGTCTCGTTCGCCTCGCAGCATCCCGGCAAGAAGCCGTTTGACACGGTGGCCCTCGACTACGGCACGCAGGTGCTGTGGCCCGATCATTGCGTCCAGGGAACCGTGGGCGCCGGGCTTCAGAAGGGGCTGGACATCCGGCACGCCGAGCTCATTCTCCGCAAGGGCAACCGGCGTGAGGTCGACAGCTACTCGGCGTTCGTCGAGGCGGACGGCAAGACGCAGACCGGCCTCGGCGGCTATCTCAGGCAGCGCGGCCTCAAACGCGCGTTCTTCGCCGGCCTCGCGACCGACTTCTGCGTCGCGTGGAGCGCGCTCGATGCGCGGCGCCAGGGCTTCGAGGCGCTGGTCATCGAGGACGCCTGCCGGGGCATCGATACGCAGGGCTCGCTCGCCAAGGCGTGGCGGACATGAGCTCGGCCGGCGTCCAACGCATTCAATCATCGGATCTCCTGTAGGAACATCATGAAGCTACTCGGAATCATTGCCGCGGCGCTCGCCGCCGGCGCAGTGCAGGCGCAGAACGTCAAGATAGGCGAGCTGAACAGCTACAAGGTGTTCCCCGCCTTTCTCGAGCCCTACAAGAAGGGAATGGAGCTCGCGCTCGAGGAGATCAACGCTTCGGGAGGGGTGAACGGCAGGAAGCTCGAGCTGGTGAGCCGCGACGATGGCGGCACGCCGGGCGACGCGGTGCGCGTGGCCGAAGAGCTCATCTCGCGGGAGAAGGTGAACGTGCTCATGGGCACCTTCGCTTCGAACGTCGGTCTCGCGGTGGCGAACCTGGCCAATCAGCGGAAGGTGCTGTTCGTCGCCTCGGAGCCGCTCACCGACAAGATCGTGTGGGAGAACGGCAACCGCTACACGTTCCGCCTGCGCCCCTCGACCTACATGCAGACCGCGATGCTGATCCCGCAGGCGGCCAAGCTCGGCAAGAAGCGCTGGGCGATCGTGTATCCCAACTACGAGTACGGCCAGTCGGCGACCGCGTCTTTCAAGAAGCTCCTCAAGCAGGTACAGCCGGACGTCGAGTTCGTGGCCGAGCAGGCGCCGGCGCTCGGCAAGATCGACGCAGGCGCGGTGGTGCAGGCGCTCGCCGACGCCAAGCCCGACGCGATTTTCAGCTCGCTTTTCGCCGCGGACCTGCAGAAGTTCGTGCGGGAGGGAAATACGCGCGGGCTCTTCAAGGACCGGCCGGTGTTCAACCTGATCGCCGGCGAGCCGGAGTATCTCGACACGCTGAAGGACGAGACGCCGCCGGGCTGGTGGGTCACCGGCTACCCGTGGAACGAGATCAACACGCCCGAGCACACGAAGTTCCGCAGCGCATATGAAAAGCGCTGGAAGGATTACCCGCGCCAGGGATCGGTCGTCGGCTACACCGCGGTGTACACGGTGGCGAATGCAATGCGCAAGGCGAAGTCGGCCGACACCGAAAAGCTCGTCGAGGCGCTGAAGGGCCTCGAGATGCGCTCGCCCTTCGGCCCGATCCTGTGGCGGCCCATCGACCACCAGTCCACCATGGGCGCCTACGTCGGCCAGCTCGCGCAGAAGGACGGCAAGGGCGTGATGGTGAACTGGTACTACGCCGACGGGGCGAAGTTCCAGCCCTCCGACGACGAGATCCGCCTGCTGCGCAAGGAGCCGTAGGGATTCGAAGCCCAATGCTTCCGCGCATCGCGCCTGTCGATCCTCCGTACGCGCCGGAGCTGCGGGCACAGTTCGACAAGCTGATGCGCGGCGCACCGCCGCTGCTGCTCTTCCGCACGATCGCGCGCAACCCACGCGTCCTGCAGCGCATGATGGACGGCTCCCTGCTCGACAGCGGCAGCGTCGCCCTGCGCTCGAGGGAGCTCGTGATCCTGCGCACCTGCGCGCGCTGCGGCTCCGAGTACGAGTGGGGCGTGCACGTGGCGCTATTCGGCGCCAAGGCGCAGTTGACCCAGGCCGAGCTGCATTCCACGGTCCACGGCGGCGCTGCCGACCCCTGCTGGAGCGCCGAAGACCGCCTCGTCATCGGCCTGGCCGACCAGCTTCACGATACGAGCCACGCCGACGAAGCCCTGTGGGGCGAGCTCTCGCGCCGCTTCTCCGCCGACCAGCTGGTGGAGCTGATCGTGCTCGCGGGTCTCTACCATGCCGTATCCTTCGCGACCAATGCGATCGGCGTCCAGAACGAGGCTTTCGCGCCGGGATTTCCCAAGCGCCCCGACTAGGATCGCGTGAGCGGTTCCGCGATCCTGCTGCAGTTCCTGAACGGCCTCGCGGCGGCGAGCTCGCTGTTCCTCGTCGCGGCCGGCCTCTCGCTGATCTTCGGCGTCACCCGCATCGTGAACTTCGCGCACGGCTCGCTCTACATGCTCGGCATGTACCTCGCCGTGTGGCTCTCCCCGCGAGTCGGCTTCTGGGCCGCGATCCCGCTCGCGGCCGCTGCGGTGGGGGCGTTCGGTTTTGTCATAGAAGTGATCCTCCTGCGGAGGATCTACAAGGCGCCGGAGCTCTTCCAGCTGCTCGCCACGTTCGCGCTGGTCCTCCTCATCAAGGACTTCGCCCTGTGGGCCTGGGGCCCGGAGGACGTGCTCGGGCCGCGCGCGCCGGGCCTGCGCGGCGCCGTCGACATCGCCGGCGGGGCTTTTCCGCAGTACGACCTCTTCCTCATCGCGCTCGGGCCGGCGGTCTTCGTCCTGCTGCACTTGCTCCTCACGCGCACGCGCTGGGGGACGCTGGTGCGAGCCGCGACGCAGGACCGCGAGATGGCCGCCGCGCTCGGCGTGAACCAGAGGCTCCTCTTCACGGCGGTGTTCGCGCTCGGCGCGGCGCTCGCCGGCCTCGGCGGCGCGCTCGCGATCCCGCGCGAGCCGGCGAGCCTGGAGATCGACCTCGGCGTGGTCTCCGACGCCTTCGTCGTCGTGGTGGTGGGCGGGCTTGGCTCGATTCCCGGCGCGCTCCTCGCGGCGCTCCTCATTGGAGTAATCAAGGCCTTCTGCTTCGCCCTGGGCTTCTCCAAGCTCACGCTCGCGGTGGAGTTCGTCGTGATGGCGGTGGTGCTGGTGCTGCGGCCGTGGGGGCTGCTTGGACGCCCGATCGCCGAGGCGCGCGGCCCCGGGTCGATGCAGGTCCCGTTCGGCGTTCCGTCGCGCGCCTTTCTCATCCTGGTCGCCGCAGCCTTCGGCGTGCTGGCGCTGGCCCCGCTCGTGTCCCAGGGCTATCTGCTCGTCCTGCTCACCGATGTCCTGGTGTTC
>Ga0070686_100000450_pt1 | contig 25417 bp, 34 predicted proteins | sample KBSS23LmetaG_FD_65654 | JGI IMG/M metagenome (GOLD analysis project Ga0070686, IMG submission 65654) | Switchgrass rhizosphere microbial communities from Kellogg Biological Station, Michigan, USA - KBS S2-3L metaG | ecosystem: Host-associated > Plants > Roots > Rhizosphere ... | reverse complement strand
CTTCTTTAGAAAGCGCTGTCTCTTCTTCTAATTCTAAGACTGTTTTATAGAACCATTCCTGGTCTTTTGTTTTACCCCACCAATAGAGAAGTTGGGAAAGAAGAACACCAGCAGTCAGAGATTTTAATAACTTAGCAAGTTTAGGATTATATGCGATAGGTTTCTCGCTTATCATGTCAAATAATTGTTTTTGATATTTATTCATACTTAAAACTGAAACATTAATCTCAACCAATTCTGATGCGCTAAATGAAAGATATTCCAACTAGGTACCGGGGTCTCTCCTACTTTATGCTCAAGGTTTCTTGTATGAATAGCCACACACATTTGTTTACTTTGAAGACGGACGTTATAGTTACCATCAAGTCTTTGGGATTCAATAGTTCCTCTGAGGCCATTGTGATGACCTGTAGAGCATTTTAATATTTGTACTTTAAGTTTTTTCATATATTGTTTTCTATCCATTTCAAGAGCCTATGTTTTGTATTAAAGACAAGTTGCGTGCTTTTGGGACCATTCCAAGCTACGATCGTATATCCGTTACTTGCATAATTAAGAGCAAAATGGTCATATACCTCTTTCTGTGGCTTTACTTTCTTTGTAGAGGGTTTAGTGACTTTCTTGGGGGAGATAGGGGCTATATCATTAGGGCATAAAGCCCACCAGGTTTTATTGTTTTTTGCTCTAAGATAAGCCCCACCATATCTAATTTTAGTAATTATTACATTCTCACCAACCTTGAACTGATGTGCGCAATCATTCTTGATTATTTTTACTTCCTGTCCTATTTTGTATATTTGTTTTTTCATAGTTCCCAAAACACTATTTTCAATAACTCAATGAGAGAGTAAAGGTAGGCGTGTAGTGACGCCTCGTTTTATTGCTTATAAAGGTGTTTGCCCTTCATACCCCTTGGGACTCTTAGCAAACTTCACACCGCTGCACAGTTAAGGAATATGCCCTTATACCAGCTAAGCTCCTTTATTCCCTCATTCAGTTATTAAAGTTCTATTTATTTGCTAGGCTCCGGTTCAGGATGCGTTGCTGTCTATGTCTAGTAGACGGTAACTAAATCTCATCCACAACTTACCAAGACTTACGCTTTATCCACCTAGCTTTTTCAAGTAACTGCCTGTTACTTATATCGCCCATTTAGTAGAGTCTTAATTTTTAGATTACTGACTCTTGGCTTGGTACGTTCGGGAGCTACACTAGGCTTTGTTTTACTTCCAGTGATCAACCCTTACCTCAACGCATTCCGTTCGTTCCCCATACCAAACCCAACAATCATCAACTTATTACTGACTCATTAAGAAGAGACGCCTTCGCCTCTCTCCCTAATCAATCATCAATCTAAATATCCTGATCCAAAACACACTTTCCCCGCTTCATTTCTATGACACCAATAATCTTTCTTTTTAGATTCAGAGTATTTCTTAACCATCTCCTCGTCGTGCTGGTTGCAAATTCTTCTTTCTAAATCTGTATCTGTAGGGGCTGGTGATACCTTTGGTTCAGGCTTAACCTTAGTATTATCTTGAGTATCTGCATCTTTGGTATCATCTATGGCAAATAAACCATTAAGAGCGTATTTACGGGCATATGATGACGCTGCACCTGTTATCTGAGCATCATCCATCTTCGTCTTACTTACTGCTTCTCTAGCGAGTCCTGTGACTACTATGCTATCTTTACCATCTGATAGAATGGCACTAGCTTGGATGTAGTTCCTATCCCCTACGTTTATGACATCATCGCTTAGGGTGAGTGATAAATCTCCTAGAAGAGGTTTGACTGCGTTTAAGATATCTTCACAAGAACGATAGTTGAATCCTCCAAATTCATTGCGTTGACTCTTTGGTGCTTTTAACTCTTGTTGTATTTTTACTAATTTTGTATGTATTGTGTTTTCCATAATTTACCTTTCTGATACTCCCATTGCACATCTCCAACAAACTGAATACTTCTTAGGATCGATGTAATAGTCTTTACATTCAGGACAGATTACTTTCCCTTGACTCTCCATGAATTTATATGCATCTTGATTTCTTTTTTCTATTTCTGTCATAGTTAAATTTCCTTTATTTCTTCAAGTCTCTTTTCAAGATTTTCAATATAAGATTGACGATTATCTAGTTCACGACCAAATGCTTCCTTAATCCTTTCGTCATCTTTAAATTGATTCCAATTTTTAAGAATTACCTTGACAATTCCGTCCTTCCATTGCCAATTAAAGTGATAGTCTCTATGTGTATATTCCATAATTACATTCTCAACAGAATCTTTAATTGCCTCATCTGTTAACGTTTTTACAATTACATCTTTATTTTCTTGAAAAATTTTCTTTCTAAGTTCAGCAAATTTATATGACTTAGGATCTTTGATATACTTTTCTGCTATTTCTGCTATTAACTTTTCTTCATCCCTAGCTCTTGCGTTTTGAAAATGCTCATCTAAATAATTAGAAAGTTCTTTATATAAAGCATCTCCAATTTGTTCTTTGATACCGTCTCTTACCTTTGATAAAACTTTCTCTGCTAATATCTCTACTGTTTTTTGATCGTTATTCATTGTTCTCCTTTATAAAGTTCTTCATATAAGCTAATGGGTCTTCTGAGATGATCATTTCTCTTAAGTAATATTGCCAAGCAGGTCTTCTTTCGATAACATCAATTCCCCTATCGCCTTTATATTCATTTCTAATTTCTAACTCGCTAAAAAACATCTTTGCGTATTTAAAATCGTTCTCTCTCAGAATTTCAAAGATATTTGATTGTGTTGATAAGAAATTTACTATCTCCTGTTGATTCACTTTGAAGCCTCCTTTTTATCTTTTTCTGATTGTTCAATTATCCCCATAGCAATAACAAATAAAATAAGATATGCTCCTAAAAAAGTTTGAATTGTTAATAAAATAGCCATTAACCAAATAACTAACATTGCGTTAATAGGGACATGAAGTGGCACCAAATTGGAAAGTAAATTTATAATAATACTTGGAAGTAATAGGATTATTGCTACAAATATAATTTGTTTTTTCATATTATTTAAACCTCTCAATCATCTCCTAGATGAATACTGCTTTCTCCTTCTCTGTCATTTGATTAAAGTACCTATTATTTGCTTCCTCATCGTCATCCCAGTTTTCTTTTACTATTTTTACCAACTCATGGTCTGGATAATCTATATATTCCTTACGAACCTGAATCTCTCTACCAAGTCTTTTACCTTGGAGTACTGATAAGTCGATTAATAGTTGTGCTTCTGTTTTCATAGTCCTTTTTTATGTAAATAAATAATTCCTATTAATAACGAAAATAGGACAAAAAAATAGATAACATTGAAAATAGGAGGGTAATAGAAGAATAGATACCCCATTAAGAACATAAATCCTATTGCTAATGAAAAGATAAAGAGTTTCATATTCCACACTTCCTTCCGCCCGTCCAGAGCTTAAATGAGTTACCATTCTCTACATAAAGCTGGTGAGCAATCTCGACGTTAATCTTCCAATTAAAGAGAAACTTACCTTGTACTTTCTGCCAATGTTCATTTATCTGAAAGACTCCTATGTCCCTTGATCCTACAGGGAAGTTTCCAGCAGTGTTAACTGCATCAGGATTGAGTGAAGCATTCTTTCCACATTCAATGAGTAATCGGAAAGCTTTAGGAGCTTCTTTACCAAACACCTCTTGGATATAAGCTGCTATCTCTTCTTTTTCAGTTTTAGGGGACTGTACGATAGAAACGTACGGTTGAGAGGCATCTGCTTTAGGTGCATCTACTACCTGAACAAAAAAGGAGACTAATCCATAGATAACAAAGATAGCTAAGGAAGCTTTGTATACTTGTTTCTTCCATTTATTCAAAACCTTAGCAATAAGCTTTAAGATGTAAAAGATAATCAAGATTACCAGGGCAGGAAGTAATCCTAACGCTGTAGCAAGTTTCTTTTCTTTTTGAGGAAGAAGAAGGTTATTCATTTAGATACCTCCTTATTAATGTATTTATCTCGGATAACCTGTCCTGTTACACCAAGGATTTTCCCTATGTCTTCGGCTGTCATGTGTTTCTCCTTGTGGAGATAGAGAACGAGCTTAGTGGGTTCTTCTTTATAGAAATCGTTCCATTGTTTTACCAGAGCGTTGTAGACTTCTGCTCTAGATTGTGATATACTTTTACTATTCATAGACTTTGGGGATTAAACTCCTCAAAGTCTTTTTTTATGTCAACTCGGTGAGCCCGAGAGGATTCGAACCTCCAACCAATACCTTATTTGGTGGTTCGATTTAAAACTTTGAGGTTTTAATCTTAATCCACTATAGCATACTTTTGACCTCTTGTCAAGGGGTCAGTATTGTCGTGTGACAACTTAATGACTATTTAATAATTGGAGAGTATGATGAGGCTCGCTGATTTGACCTGCTATGAATACACAGGGTTTCAAATCATATCTGCTCCGACAAGGGAAAGCTCGTGCTACAATCGAGAACTATTTATCAAGCATACGTCTTCTACTTAAAACGTCCCCTGAACTCATAAAAGTTGATCTAGAGGAGTATCTTACCTCACAACTAGAAGGTGGGAAATCCCCCTCTCAGTTAAACAATCTTGTTATGGCGCTGAGACATTATGGAGATTATATCGGAATCAATTATCGTGATATCAAGTACTTTACAGTTAAAGAGACGTATAAGAGTACTCTCTCAGATCAAGAGATTGAAGCGTTTTTAGCTCTTCCCCTACCTACGAAGAAAATTTCCAAATGGTATCAAAAAAACAAAGATAAAGGATATTTAAAGGAAAGATATAAGTTAATGACTCTGTTTTTTTCAATTCTTGCATATTCAGGGATGCGACCCAATGAAGTTGCACAATTAACAATAGACAGTATAGATTTTGGTAGAGGCTTCTTCATTCTTGAACGCACCAAGACTACTCCTCGTCATGTTCCTATAGCTCCAGGCTTACTTGATGACCTTACAGCACATATTAAAGAATTAAAAGGAAAATATCTCTTTTATGGGAGGTTTGGGGAACCAGTACAAAGACATGCTTGGCAAGACCATTTTAAAGAAAGAATTACAAGGCTTGGAATAAAAAGAAATAAACTAACTACCTACTCTCTCCGTCACTCTTTTATTACAAGAATGCTTGGTGAAGATGTTAATTTAATGAAAGTACAAAAGATTGTTGGACATAAGAAAATAGAAACAACAGCAAATTACACACACCTTACAACCAAAGATATGACCACAGCGATTAGAAAAGACCCTCTCTCTCGAACTAATCTCCCTCTTTATGAAAGAGTGAAAATGTTTCGGGAGCTTGCCTTTAAGCTATTGGAAGATTTCGCCAATAACCCAGACGAGGAGAGGGAGTTGATAGAGAGTTTAAAAATTTACTCCTAACCCTATTGCTCCAATAGTGGCAATTATTTATTAAAACATTAAATAATAATTAATGGGTTATTTAAAAAAGTTGGGTGATGAGATAAAACGCAGACGTACGAAGAAATATTTAACACAAGAAAAGCTCGCAGAAATAGCTGACATGAATGCAACCCACTTAGGACACATCGAGCAAGGACGAAGAGAACCCAAATTTAAAACCCTCATAAAGATAGCAGATGCTCTTGGTGTACGAGTGAAGGATTTAATTACTTTTTAAAAAAAGCTACGATGTCTAGTCGTAGCAACCCAACATTTAAAGTTGGCTGGCCCTATCCTTCCGGAAGTGTGAACTTCACACGTATCGGACAAATAAATTATATCACTTCCTTCTATTTCTTATTAGGAACGAAATACACTCCAGCTGAAGTAAGTAAAATGGTAATAATTTGTTCAGCACTCATTTCTTTTGTAATACCAAACTGATTTAAAACTACCCAGATCACTCCTAATTCAATAGGCACAAATGCTTTGTTATACTTAGATAACCAAGTTAATAATTTCTTAATTTTTTCCATATAAATCACCTACTTCATAAAAAATAATCTAACAATTATTCCCCAAACAAAAAGAACCGTAGCCCCTTTTAATCCGATTTTCGGAATAAGCTCGTCAATTCTTTTCAAGATACGCAACGCTTTTTCATAAGCACGTATTTCTTTTTCGCTTACCTTAACCATAGAACCACCTCCTAAACAATCTGTTTAATCTGTGCTCTCTTATCGATATCAGTTGTATTGCTGTTAAGAATTTCTTTAGCTTTTTGAACAAAAATAGTATCTGGGGAAAACTGTGTTTTTGGATGTAGCCAGCCCAAACAACCGTTATAGTTCGTATGCAACACTTCCCTGACTGATTTAGGAGTTCCCCAGTTTTGATCCAATGTCTGTAAGTTCTGTGCATTAGATTTCCCTGTCTCAATGGAAATATGTCCGGCTATTCCTACCTTGGTTCCAAAGACCACCAAATCTCCTACATTAGGTTTATTTGTTGGACCATTGGGAATAAGATCGAAATACTTCTTTGTAGTGTCTGTGGGCTTTGTAAAGACCTCATAGGCATACAAATGCCGTATTGTTTCTCGTGGGATTCCAAGTGTGTCACACCATTTAAAAGCAAGATCCATACACTGGTTTTGATTTGTAGGGTCTTCTGCTTCTACGAATTTACCTATGACTGAGTTATAAAACTGTTGAAACTTATCTTGCATAATCTCACCTCCTATTTAAAAATATTGATAATCGAAATAATTAATCCTGCTATGCCTGAAATTATTGCTCCAATAAATAAAGCTGTTCGCCATCCCCCTACAAAGGCTGATCTTGTATTCTTTAATCCTTCTGCGGCATCTTCTAGATTTTTAGTCCTCGCAGTAAGTTCATTAACCATAGGGACATATTGCGTAGCTAAATCTTCTAATTTTCTAAGACGTGAGTCTTGTGCGTCATGTACTGCCTTTGAAGATGCCTCCCAAGCAGCAAGTGCTGTTGCTTGACCCTGAATAAGATCCTTTATCTGTGTCTCGAGTCTTATTTGTCCTGCCATGATATTTTGAAGCAATACACCATATTCAACTAATTTGTCATGATCGTTCTGCGCCATGGTATCTCTGGATACTTGCGTTAATGGTTGTCCTCCATTATTGTTTGTTGAACTTGGCATAAATGTATTCATAGATTGAACCTACTTGTAATTATTATAGGATTATGGTATACTCCCCGTCTAATCGCTAGGTTCAATGCCCGTCTATTATTTTCTAGCGATTGTGATAGGCGGGCGTTTTCCCTTACCTATGCAGATAGTAGACTCTGATTTTCCTTTTAGGCAAATTTGATACAATAAAACTATGGAAAGTGTCTGTATTTGTATTGGTTATTTCTTAATTCATAGAGCTATTAAAGAGTGGAAAAAGAAAAATATGATATAATTTGAGTACAGAATACGTATGAATAACTCTTACTTAGTACCGGGAAACACAAAACCATTTGCTTGGCTTATTTATCTTATACTTATTTTTGTTTTAAAATTGTTTGGAGATTTAGGAGGAGTTTTAGCAATTTTTCCATGGTGTGCTTTTATCTATCAAGTTATAGTTAATACTTGGAGAAGGTTTTATAAGAATGGAAATAATTAAATGGATTCTTACCTGGTATGTTTTATCAGCTACAATAGTACTTTTTGTAGGATTAAATGAGAAAAGTATTACCTTATCAATAATACTTTCTTTAGTTTTAATTATATTGACAAACAGAGATAAAGACCCACGGAAAACTCCTTTTACTTAGGAAGCAATTTTTTAATAGATTTAGACTCTTCTCTTTGCTGTTTATCCTTTTTTGATTGTTTGTATTTGAATCCGTATTTTTTAAATATTTTTGTTTGAATTTCATCTTTTGATTTTGTTATCAAAGATTGCTTAGCCTCGTCTGATAGATTTTTATATTGTTCACTTTGGCTTGTTTTAGTAAACCAATCACCGTATTGAGTATTATATTCATCATTTGCTTTAGTGAATTTATCCTTTCCGACTTTATCTAGAAATCCTTGTTGGGCTTTTGTTGGTTGAGTTGACCAACTTTTCTCCTTAGGGGAGCTTGAACTAATTGAAAAGCCTAGGCCTTCCAATATCATAGAGCCAAGAACAGAAGAAGCATTTGGGTCTTTCATTAACTTATCAAAACTTTGTTTAATAAGAGGTGTTGTTGCAGTACCAAATTGATTTTCTAAAGTTGGTTTTTCTCCTTGAAATGTTTCACCTTTTAACCGATCTCTGAATATTCCTGCAATTGGTGAAAGTTTATTAGATACAAGCCCCTCAAATAAAAGGTCCCATGCATTTTGTTGACCATATCCACCTTCTAAGAGATCAATATATGTTCCTGTTCCTGTCTTTTTCCATAATGAAATCTTTCCATTATGTTCTGTTGGTACGAGTGTTCTTGAAGCAAGGGTAACAAGTCCAGCCAGACCTCCTGTTATGTCAGTCCATTGACCAAATAGTTTTACTTTACCAAAATTTGAACTTCTTGGATCTTCATCTACGCTAGTTGGGTCAAGTATTTTTGCAGCCATTAAGACAGTTCCTATTGAAGCTGTAATACTTAATAAATTCTTAGCAGCTTCTTCGCGTGCAAATTTATTCTTTCTTACTTTTGAATCAAATAAATGAGCAGTTAAGGTATCAAAATTTGATTTCATAAATTTAACTGAGAATAAAACTGTATTTATATCTTTTGCTAACACTTCTCCCTTTCCGAGACTTCCTCTGCCGGTAAGAGAGCTTATCAAACTTCCTAACCCTTCCGCCTCCCGAGGATCAAGTGTATTAACTCCTTGTTTTTCAGCTAATTTAATAAGTCGATCTGCAAGATCAGCTCTCATTCGTAATGCCCCACCATTGTATGCAGACTCGGAGGCTTTAAATAATCTTCTGAGTAAGGGGATTTTCTCAGGTAAAGAAGAGGGATAGGCTTCTTCTGTTAATACATCAAGTCCATATTTCCCAGCTTTATATTTTCCATTTAAAGCATTTGGTCTTGAATAAATATCTGCTTTGATTGCATCCATGGCATCTTTTCCTGCAAGTTCTTTCCCTATATCTCCCCACGATTTTAAGAAATTCTTAGCCCAAATATGTGAAGTGCGAATATCTAAAAGAGTCTTAATTCCCTGTCGGCCAAAAAAACTGTTATCAAGTGAAGCCACAATTGATTTTAACGCTCCTGGTGTTTCTTTTATTAAATTAAGGCCTGCTTGTAAAGGTTGATCTTTAAAAGAAACTTTGTTAGTTTGTAATTTGAGATCATTAACGTATTTCTCAAGCTGTACGTTTGCCCACCCATAATTTAATCTATCTGTTTTTGAAGGAAATTCACCGTCTGGATTAACTTTAGCCTTCAATTCGCGCATCTTTATTGATAAATCAGAGATCGTTTTTGCTTCAACTTCCGATACTCCAAAACCTAATCGTGTTTCCGCTAAATCCTTTAAAAATGCTTGTTCTTCTGAAGGACTCAAAACTTTATCAAGTCTTTCAATACGTGAAATTAAATCCCGCTTTGCTTCTTTTGAAATACCAGAAACCTTTTTAGCCCAATTAATATAACCTGCCTTTTGATTCTTTAATAAAAGTTTACTCTCAAATAATGCATTGGTTTGGACTGCGTTTTCTTTACCTACATATTTTTCAAGAAAAGTTCTCCTTGCTTCACTCGTCATAGAAGAAAGCTTTGCAGGATCAATCTCTCTATCTCTGAGAGCTTTGGAAAATTGTTCTTTAGCTTGTTTGGTTAGACAAAATTGCGCCATACTAACAGGTTGGTAATGCTTTAATAAAGTTATTCCAATCGTATTTATCTACTTTTACTTTAGATTTAATATCTTTAACAACTTTTTCACTAATTTCAGAAACCTTCTTACCACGATATCGTTTTTTAAATGCTTCCTCTCTTACTTTCACCAAATCACTCATCAGTTTAACAGGTGAATTCGGATCTATTTCAGTTAATATAGAAAGTTCTTGACCGGCTCTGGTTGATTCCAAAGAGGCGAGTTTTCTGGCAAGACCAGCATCTCCATGTGCTGAGTTTTCCATAGCAACATAGATAGAATTTTTAAGAAGTCCTTGTGGAGCTTCTTTTTCTCCTCTAAGAACTGCCATAGCTTCAGATGGTTTTTTAGTAATATAATCAGTAGCTTTTTTAATTTGTTCAGGCTTACTCATTTGAGTATATGTTGAACCGAGTTGATCTTTTATCTCTTGAGGGGTTTTATCGAGGGATTTTGTAATCCTAGCTTCAAGCCGTGAGGCTTTTTCTTTTCCCTGCCCCACTGGTAATTGTTCTCTTGGCACAGCCACTTCTTGAGACTTTACTTCTGGAACACCTTTTACAGGGGCTTGTACGGGCCTTGTGGCTTGTTTTGGATCATAGATAGGACGAGTACTAATTTCAACTGTTTGCCCATCTGGAAGTTTAAGCCCTGCATCGGATTTTGCTATAGAGATCTGATCTCCTGTTTGTTCTGCTTGAAACGACTCTTTAACAATAGCTTTCCCTACGGGAGATTTAGCTAGTTTTTCATTAGCTATAACCATACTTCGTGCTGCTGCGGGATCCAATTGGATGCGTTCAATAGTAGGATTTTTTTTGATGTTTTTGATAAATACAGCACCGGCTTTGCTAGAAAGTCCTTCAGCTAAAGGTAAAACCGCATGGGTTGCGCTTGATATCAATCCTCCGGCAGTTCCACCAGCAGAAATGTTTAAAAGTAGATTTTTAATATATTCTTTTGTGTCTTTAATTTCTTTTCCACTTTGTAGGCCCCCTAATGCTCCAAACCCTGCACCAATACCAATATTTTTACCAATAGATATGGCGGTTTCTTTCACTCCTTGTTTTAGTGTTTGCTTAACCGTTTCTTTGATTCCTTGTTTTGCAATAGAACTTGTCCCACCTGTTAAAAATAAAAGAGGTAATTGGACCGCTGCTGCAACGTCTCCTGCTACCTGTTTAGCAGTAGAAGTGCCAGCTTTTTGGTGTTCTCCTATGCTTAAAGCTCCTTTTAAGGCCTCACCTGGAGTGTTTACGATTCCTTGGACAATTGTCTTTACAAACCCAATAGGAGTAAAGAAGTTTTCATCATCTGCAAACGTAGCTTTTGGAATGCTTTTAATACCTTTTATGAGTGTGGTGGCAGTGTCACTAACTAATTTTCTTGCAGGACTTGCTTGTTGATAGGGCGTTTGTTTTGTGGTCGCTGACTTAACGGCAGGTTTTATTGGCGTAGATCTGGTTAATGGAGGTAGTACATTCCCTCCAGAAATTGGAGGTAAGGATACTGCATTATTTCCGTTTTTTGTTAAGGGTTGTAATATCATACATATTAATAGTTGAATTTACCTGCTTTGACATCTTCAATATCTTCATTTGCTGCGCCATTTGGAGAGCCACTGTTATAGAGTCGATAAATATCTTCAACCCCCAATACGTCACCATAATAATTAACTAAGGATTTTAAGGTGATTCCATTTTTAATACTTGTTTTCAAACTTGCTAAATTGGCAGTCTTTTCTTCTGCTTGTGTTGCCTTATTGTTTTTTGGTTTACTTGTTGCAACTGTTTGAGTGTTAATAATCTCACCTGTTTGTTGGTTTATTACTGCAAAGCCTTGATTAGTCCCATCATCAAATTGAATAACCGAAGTTTGAACATTCTTGGCTTTATTGGCATTAATTGCACTTTGAATCATTGAACTTGATAAACCTGTACTACGGGTAAGACTGGCAATATCTTCCCCACTTGCCCCATCTAATGAGCCGGAAGAAAGTAGTGTTTGAAACTTTTCTAAAGCGTCTCTTGCTACTTGAGAATTTATGTCAAATTGTTTTGTTTCGAGATTTAATTTTGTTTCTATATCTGCTTTTTTCATAGCAATATCATTTTGAGTAAGAGCGGTATCAGCTCTAAATTTATCTTCTAATTTTTTAATCCTCCCAGTCATAGTAGCTTCCGAGAGATAAGGATTGTCTTTTATCTTAGCAACTTGTTCATTGAAAGCATTTGTCTTAGCTGTTAAATCAGCTTCAGTTTCTCTTATACCAGACTTAGAATACAAACCTTCATATAATTGTGGTAGGTTGATTGTTTCTGGAGCTGTAATCCCAAGACCTCCTCCTGTATCCCCAGATGAACTACTAGCACTTGGTTTAGTAATTGCGGTTGAAGTAGGCATAGGAGTGGGTATTGCTTGTTGTTTTTGAATATAATCCCAATTAGCAGGATTAGTTTGTTGGACGACTTCTTTAGAGACAGCTTGTCCTGCCCCTGGTTGATTTGATTTTGCATTAATTACTCCTGGCGCTGATAAAGTTCCTCCAAAAAGCTGTTGTCCATCATACCAGCCACCTTCTTGAGCTTGAATAACCTTACCATCATTTAATTTAACTTGATTGTTTCCTACAATTGTGGCCATTAAAATCTCCCCCTCATATCTGTACCTTTAGTTGGTCCAAAGAAATTTGGAACATCAAAGAATGGTTGAATCTTTTCATATTTAGCCATTTCTTTTTTAATCTTGTCCCAAGTACCTACCAAGATCTGTTTTGCTTCCAAGCTTTTAAATTGTCCTGTCTTTTCGTCATCACCTTTAGATTTAAGAATTGCGAGAGCTTCTAGTTCTATAGCTTCGTTTGCTTCCGGAGTAGAGTAAGAAAAGATTGTCGTATCTGCGTCAGCACTCATAGAAGTAATAACTTTAAATCCCCAAATGCAGATTGAAAGACCTGCCACTGTAGGAGTTGGGGAGACGAAATATCTTCTCCATTGATTCGCCCACTTTTTATCAGTCGAGTCCGGATAATCTTCTTTCCAATTAAGAAAGTCATCAAAAGAGAGAGGACTCCCATCGGGATCTTCCCCATATCGTTCTAGATTAATTCTTAATTTCCAAATAGAATTTGATCTCCAGTTAACTGGGTAATCATAGTAATTTTGATTAACTTGAGTTGTAGTAACTTTTGCGTCTTGCAGTTCGGGCCATGGAAATAACCCCCCTACCTTCCGATAGGCACGATTGATAGCTCTATCGATAAGCGTCGGAGAGTACAAGGTAGATTCATCACCAACGGTAAGGTCATCTTGAATTGCTTGCCTAATTTGTGCGAGTGTATCCATACCTAGAGGTTAGTGTATGAATTTATTTGAACGCAACTAATGGTTCCAGAACTCATTATTCTTCTCAAACTCTTTCTTCGTTTTATCTTCAAAACGATTTTTGGAAAATCCTTTACGCTTCCCCCATAATTGAACAAGGTTTTTAGTTCCTGTGGGTATAATATTAAAAGGAGGTTCTACAGTTTCTAAAAAAAGAGAGTCTGCTTTTATTTCCCACTCATATTTCCAGAAGAAAGGCCACTTCCTTTTCTTTTTTGCATAACAGAAATCAAAAAACCATACATCGGGAGATTCAGCAGTATAAAGAGCTTTATAACCCTTAGTTGTCGGTACGACTGCTGTTTTTAATGATCCATTAATCCTAAATGGAGAAGTTACATTTACGTCTCCTCCGGCACTAATATTTACATCACCATTTGATGATCGAAGCGAGACATCTTGATAGAGAGGACCATTATAGCCTAATAATAATCGAGCTTCTTCGGTAGAAAATCCTGTCCCATCATATGAATAAATCCCAACTCCTCCTCGTCCGGACAACGCTATATTATGTTGAAATCCGGCAGAGACACTATAACCAAGTTGTCCCCATTTAATTCCTCCTACTTGATCAAAGATTTTAAAAACATCACCATTATCTCCATAAACATTTAATCCTGTGGTATCGAGTCTTACTACTTCAGTCTCACCGCTAAAAATATCTATTCTACTATTTTCTCCATCAATAAGAACATTTCCATTGCCCACAATTACTTGGCCAGAAACAAAAGAGCCTGCTTGAACCTCACCCTTAAATATTGCGTCTCCTGAAGTTCCATCTATTGAAAAGGTAGTTATTCCGGATAAGTCTCTTGCAGTTATACCATTAGGGGTAATTCTTAGATCGCCAGACAAGCCTTCTTCAAAATTACCTACCTGTATACCTCCAGATTGCTCTAATTTAAACTCCTGAAGAATTTTTCTTGATCTGGTATTTAAAGCTGTACTCAAAAGCTCTACTGCTGTTCTTTTAACAGGAAATGATTTAGTTTTCTCAGTTGTAGGGGTATACGTACCCGCTGGATTTGCAGGTGATGATGAAGACACTAACTGGGATTCTCCGGGGAAAGGATTCTGTGGAACTACTTCTTGACTGTAAACTTTTTCCTCCATCATTCAAAATAACTTCTTACTCTAAAAATCTCGGGTGTAGTATTTCCAGAGGGTTGAAGTAGAATTCGTCTTTCGTAAATATCCATCTCTTCACCAATTCTGAAGACTGCCTTTTTACTCCCCGTAGTGGCGTGTGAGTCGTTTCCATCTGCTGTTTTAGCTTGTACCCATGTGCCGGATTTATTCTTTTGATAATAGAAATAAATACTACATCCAACAGGTAAGGCATCAAAGAAAACTTCAACTAAATTAACCTTGGTAGGCTTTTCAGCTTGTTTAACTGGCATTCTAAATTCTAAGCTCTCCCATATTCCTTGAGCCTTTGTAGTCGAATCTACGGCCCGTACTCCAAAATCAGTACCATCTCTATAGCTTGCTATTGTTACCCCGTCTACGTTAGCTACAGCGCCTATTTCGTCTACATCCATAGCATATTCAAGATTCATAGTAAAAAGTTGTTCTTTATTCTTTCTACCGTAGTAATAAAGACCATTCTTTCCGCTATCAGCATCAAATACTCCCCAGATAGACATATTTCCCATAGATTGTTTGTCTACCCAAGAGTCCGCACCAAATACCCAATCAAATATCTCAATTTGATCTACTTCGTTTGTCACCCCGTAAGGATTTACCCTTCCTCCCCCGGGGAATCGTTTAACAGGCATAGAATCGGTAAAGTTAGTAAAAAAGAGTTCCCCATCATCACCTATTTGAGAAAGAGGTACTTCGCAGTCAATCATTCCGTTTACGCCTTTATTTGGATAGCCTGCTTTATAACTTCCAATTACAGCTCGTCCATTTCTTTCAATTAACGTTTTAGCGATATTCCCGGGAATTATGTCTAAAGCTTCATTAGTAAAGGAGTCATCATAACCAACTAAAGCAAGCTTCGAGCCATTAGCAATATAATTTGCTCCCCCTATTTGTTTCATGGTATGCCAATTAGCGCCTGTAAGATTTTGAGCGATTACTTCTACATCACTCCATGTCCCCGAACCGGGTAAAGGCTTGCGCATGACCTTAGTATCTGTTGCCCACTGTAAATATGTTGCTGTAGGTGATGGTTTTTCTATAGCGCCCTTTATAGCTCCATCCGGGTCTTTATAGACATTTCTGGTAAACCCGTCGGGATATCTGCGGTAAATATTCCCCGCATTCCCAAATCCATAAGTATTTCCATCAGTTGCTTTTACCCACGCTATAACAAGATCTACATAAACATTATTAAGTCCTGCTGAAGGGGACAGAGAAGCACTTATAGACGACGACGGTGATGAAGAAGCTGAGGGACTGAGAGATTTTGATACACTTGGAGAAGCTGAGGAGGACGGTGATGCGGATTTTGAAGGAGAACCACTGGGGCTTAACGACGCACTACTACTTGAGCTTGGAGATAATGACCTAGATTGAGACACTGAGGGTGATTGAGAATGACTGGTATCAAATAAACCTTCTTCTTTTAATGCCTGCCCACAAGAAAGAGTATCTACAGGCTTACGGATATCAACACCACTCGTAAATTTTGCTGCACCGCGTTCTCCACGATCTGCAAAACTACTTATTCCTCCTGCAAAATATTTATCTTCTAACACCATACCCTAACCATAGGTGATGAATTTATTTGAACGCAATTAATCTGACTCTGGAAGTTCTTCCCATTCTCTGTATTTTGGGTTATAGATATCATCTTGAGTCGAATACTTATCAGTAAACGTATTCCCTAACGCTGAGTATTTATCATGGTATTCAATAACTGAAGCCGAAGGACTGGCACTTTGACTTGGACTTGCAGAAAGTGAGGCCGATCTGGACCCACTCGAACTATTAGATAGAGACGTAGAAGCACTCCCGCTAATTGCTGATGCCGAAGCTGAAGGGCTGAGGGAAGAAGAAATAGAAGAAGACTCACTTGCGCTTTGAGAAGCGCTTACAGAAGATGATTCTGATTGCGACCCTGACGCACTACCGCTGGAACTACTACTGGCCGAAGCAGATCGAGAAGCAGAGGCACTTGTTGAAGCGCTTGGACTCAGTGACGCAGATTGCGAAGCACTCACTGAAGATGACCCCGCAGAAACACTCGCAGAGGGACTCAATGATGCAGACGGACTCTGTGAAGCGGATGGTGACTGGCTTCCACTCGGACTTTGTGAGGCAGAAGAAGACGCAGAAGCACTACGACTCCCACTGGCACTTGAGGACGCGGAAGTAGAACCGGAAGGGCTCTGACTTCCCGATGGGCTTTGAGATGCCGAGGGACTGGTACTGGCTGATGGAGACTGTGAAGCGCTCACACTTGCTGAGGAACTTCGAGAAGCACTGGCGGATGCTGATGAAGATGTTGAGCCACTCGGCGATTGACTACCGCTGGGACTTTGGGAGCCACTTGGACTCAGTGACGCAGATGGTGAGACACTCGCACTGGCGGAAGGACTGGCACTTCTTGAGGCGCTTGGACTCTCTGATGCACTTAAGGAAGCAGACGGACTTAAAGATCCCGAAGGTGATTGCGACCCTGAAGGCGAAAGACTAGCGCTTGGCGATTGAGACGCACTGGAAGAGGCAGACGCGCTTCTACTTGCACTTGCGCTAGCTGACGCGCTAGCAGAGGCTGAGGGGCTTGTTGAGGCACTTGGACTAAGAGACCCTGATGGAGACTGACTTGCGGAAGGACTTTGAGATTTACTTGCACTTGCAGAACCACTACTACTCGGACTTTGACTTGCGCTAGGGCTTAAAGATGCGGACCCAAATGAGAGATTAAAATTGTCAATTTTTAATATCGTTGATGAAGCTTCATTATTATACGTTCCAATAAAGAAAACTACCTTCATTGATGTAATCGTAATTCCAGCAGGTTTTGCAACAGAGGTAAGATTAATCCAAGTTGAACCATCTGTGGAATAATCCCAAAATATCGTCCCTGAAGCTTCTCTTATTTTCAGCCACTTATGTGTAGCAGCAACATATGTAGGGGTAGCAACTTGGGTTGGGGCACCATTTACTTTATAATAGCACTGAATAACAGGCGTAGAATTAATGAGAAACCCTAGCGCATCAGTATTATCAGATGAATTTTCTAATTCCATCCCTACTTCAAGAGAAGCTAATGATTGATTTCCAGGACTAACTAATTGAAAAAGAGCATAACTTCCTGTTAAATCATAATTTGTAGCCAAACTAGTTAAACTACTTGGATAAGTAGTATCATTTGCAGGATTAGTTAACTCCATTTCCTGACTTGTTTCATTTACTGTACCCGTTGTAACCCATTTACCTGTATCTATGGAATTATCATTAAAGTTGTCTGTGAGCGTTGAAAATGCTGCCATAATTAAATATTTCTACTCCCGTAAACCGTATATTTATTTGTATAGTGAGCAGGTGAAGGAGAAGCGCTAACTGAAGAGCTTTGAGACATTGAACCTGAAGGCGACAGCGAAAAACTAGGAGATAAGCTGCTACTTGAAGAAGCGCTAACTGAAGCCGAAGATGAGAGAGACGCCGAGCTACTTGCTGAGGCTGAGGAAGATGGTGAAAGGCTCTTGGACTCTGAAGCCGAGGCACTGGCACTGGCAGAAACTGAGGAAGACTGAGACGAAGAAGGGCTCTGACTACCTGAAGGGGATAATGAGGGAGATACAGAAGGAGAGGTTGTAGTATAAGTAACTGTTATTAACGGTCTGTTCCCTGAGGTTGCATTTTCTGTCATATTAACAGAAATACGATGATCTGAAGGATTAGGGTCAGTATTATTTAAATCGTTTTCTTCTACTAAAGCTAGTTTTGTGTATCCTGTTTTATTTATTAAAGCTATACCCGCAGCATTTAATGTAAAAACTTTAGCTCCCGTGGAACTGATAGATACAGATCCAAGAGAGGTCATTGTTCCCGTAGCTCCAGGAATATTGTCAAAATCTGCGTCAGCCAAAGCTGTCGGATCTGTCTGGGTTGATTCAACAATATGAAACACTCCTGAACCAGCTACGTTAGTTACATTAATAGTAACGGTAACATCAGAGATAATGGCACCGTCAGGAAGACCCGAAGTATCAAAAGGAATGAAAATACGACCAATTGAGCGTGAAGTCAATTGAGAAGCATAGACGTTAACTGGATCAGTGGTTGGTTGTGCTGTACCTGAAGTTAAAGCTTTAACTGTTGCCCATGTTCCAGCGTTATCGTTGAAAACATTCCCATCTCCTCCAGCTGTTGAATTAATTGTAAAGCTTGCCATGCCTCAAGGGTAGGTTACGATTTTATTTGAAGGCAACGAGAGAGGGGTCCCATCCGGGGATTTGGAAGTTTTCACTTTCAGTCCAATTTATAAGTAATTGTTGATTTCTATATTGATCTTTCTTCCATCTCATTCCCGTAGAATTAACCCCAAATCTTATATCTACATTAGGAAATTCTGATTTCCACGTACCAAGTTTAAAAGTATTCTTCCACTGCACCCTATTATGGGTAAAAGGTTCAAAACCCATATTTCTGGTAAACTCCTCTGTTTCTAATCTCTTAAGACGTTCCCTGAAGTGAATCAGCGCAGTTTCTCTATAAACACATAACCCAGAGAGTTGATTAACATCATAATGTAAAGCATGTCCATCCTGTCGTAAATACCAGACGTTTTGATTGTAATAAAAGGTCTTTTTATCCTCTGGTTTGAAATCAAAATGTGATGGATGATAGAGTACGTCTGCTTCTGTAAAAAAGACTATATCCGCGCTACTATTCTCCAACGCTCCAAGTATTTGTTTAAACATTGAGTAATAACTCTTTTTAAGTGAAGGAAAAACAATATTTTTAACTCCAAAGTCTAGTTTTTTATGTAACGATGCTGTGACGATTTTAATGTTCTTTTCTTTACCGATTTTAATTATCTGTTCACGACAGGGTTTAGCGATAGATTCGATTAACTCGTTGGTTGTGTAATAAATAATCCCCTTATCGTCTGTTGTCCAGTCTGGAGGATTGAACTTACCCAGTAACCATTGAAACTTGCGGGTCGCTAACGGCCATTTATCTCTCTGGAATAACTCTCGTGAAAGCTCTCTATTTTCATTTACTTTCGCTTGAGGATTAGGATAAGGAAAACCAAAATCTCCACCCTTAGTTCTAAACATATGCGCATACCAAGTATTCAGATTAGCAATAACTCTTCCGTCTCCAGGTCCTAACCATGTTTTACAAGCTACCTCAACTCCTTGCTGTCCCCATGAATTAAAACTATCGCTATCAATATCTAAAGCTAGATACCTTTCTTTAGTTAGCATAAAACAAGAACCTTGAATACTCATTGTTTCCCGAAGATTAGTATCATACGTCCCGTCATTACATAAAGCGCCTTTAATATTTTCAGATCTTTTAGCAAGTTCTCCCCAATAAACAAAATGCATAGTTTTATCAAATCTAAATGTAAAAGTAGTAGGGCTTTTCTTAGGTATCCAAACAATATCTTTTGTCGTAGGCTTACCGCACGTCTCACACGCGCCACTTAATCCCTGATACCTTCTATGACCTTCTGGGCAAACCCAGTCAAATACGTGAAGATTTCGCATGGCAGGGATCATAGTTACATTATCATCAAGTTTTTTAAATGCTTCAAGCATTTTAACGTCAAACCCATCATCTAAAGCCACATGAGCGTCAATTTTCATCACATATTTCCCTTTAGCGAGTTTTGCAGCTTGTTTGGCCGCACCACGTTGACCTACAGCGACGGGATTATAAATGATCGTTATTCTTGGATCATATTTAAGAGGAACTTCTGGAAGATAACCATCTAATATGACAATAATCTCCGTATTACCTTTAATGTGTTCTAGAACATCTTGAATGGTACGACTAAGGAACTCTTCATTGCGAGCTGGGATTAATATTGACAAGTCATTTTCCTTCATAATAGTCTAAAAGAGCATATTCGTTGCTTTTTTCAATTAAAGCTTCTGTTAATTTAGGCTCAATACCTTTAGGATCAGCCCACCCCACGCATTTAGCCCACGCACACCAAGCAGGAACATCTTTCGAAAGACATTTAGAAGAATTAAAACCTCTTTTATCGGGATAAACAAAAGTCCACCAAAGATTAAATCTTGGGTCATCACCGTAAACAGCATCACGAATAGTATAATAATCAACCCCCGTGCTTTTACAAGCATCATATAATTCCTGACATTGCATTACTTTAAAAGCTATTGCCCTATTTTCAGTTAATTTAATAACTTCTGCCTCCAGATGAGTTACTTGACGTATTCTTACATTTGCATTATAGACAGTTTGATATAGTTGGATTAACTTAGTACTATTTGTTTTATCTTCTTCATAATCTCCAATAATGATAAAGGGTGTTTGTTTTTCATCTAGAAGTGGATGATTAGGTGTTTCCCCTAAATATTCCGGTTGAAAAAGTATTTTCTTCTTATAATGGTGTATCCATCTATGGCAATCACCAGGATTAACAGTTGATCTGATGACGATAAGGTCTACCTTTAGCCAGGCAACACACTCTTCAACGATTGAGGTGTCAAGTCTTCCATCTTTCCCTAACGGAGTAGGAACGCAGACAAAAGCGATATCTGCTTGATTTGCTTCAATTCGATCTTCTTTTACTTTAGTCTCAAAATCACGATTAGGATGATAGACATAAGCATCGGGAAATAATTGAGACATTGATTTTCCAACCCAACCTGCTCCTATAATTGTTATTTTAGCCATAAATTGTCCTCCTCAGTCCTTCTTCAAGACTCACCTTTGGTTTCCATTCCAGAAGCTCGTTAGCTTTGCTTATATCAGCAAGGGTATTGCTGGGCTCAAGTTGATCCGGGAGACGTTTGGGTTCAATTCTTTTACCTATCAAACGTACGATTAGATCGTACAATTCGTTAATTGACGTATTAGTACCCGAGCCACAATTAAAAGCCTCGCCGTGTCCCTCAGAGTGAGCCATAAGTAACATTTGATCAATAACATCATCGATGTAGATAAAATCTCTTCTTTGCTCTCCATCGCCATACATCTCCAAAGGTAGATCATTCTTGAGAACATTAATAAATGTGGCTACAGCGCACGTGTAGTGGCCTGTGATAGGCATCCTTTCACCATAGACATTAAAAGGACGAATAATATTATATTGTAATCCGTACAAGAGAGAAAAAAGCTCACAATACTGTTCCCCGATTGATTTTTGTAAAGCATAAGGATTCATAGGGTTGGGTTGGACATCTTCGGGGGTAGGGTATTTACTTACCTCACCGTATAAATTAGAACTAGACATAAAAACTACTCTTTTTACCTTATTATCTCGACAATGCTCTAGAACACGTATCGTGCCGTCGACATTTACTTGATTTGTCTCAAAAGGATGTTTTATAGACCATTGAGGGCGTGTAAGTGCCGCTAAGTGAAAAACAACATCAACAGACTTAAATAAATCTTTTATATTTCCTTCTATATTTTCATGATAAATTATGAGCTTAGGGTTTTTAGGATCAGTCACGTTTTCCCATTTAATACTTCTATCTACACCAATAACTTCATGTCCTTGTTTTAAAAGTCTATCTGTTAAGTGAGAACCAATAAATCCCGAGAAACCCGTTATTAAATATTTCATAGTATCTTTACTATCTGATGACACATTATTAAATGTTCATTTTCTAAGATCCCAAAGTCTTGGTGTTCCACCTCTTCAAAGGTTGGAAAAGCATATACACTCCACCCTTTATTAATGAAAACATTCTGTGCGTTTAAGATATTTTCTGACTTTCCACTACAAGAAAAAGTGATCAGTAAATCTTTCTCATTTGCAAAGATTTCTAATTGTTCCCTAAAAACATAGGGATATCCATAATCATTTGCAAGCATTGTAATTACGCTCATATTACTACTCAAGCAAATAGCTTTATAGCCTCGTTTAACCAAATCTGCTGTAAAATGCTCAGCAGTACTCGCACTGCCTCCATTACCACAAATCCATATGAATCTCGCTTTCTTTATTTGTTCTATTAAATTATTCATCGTTAAATACTACTCGACTGCCATATTTTGAAAACTTAAATGGTAACTCTTTAAGTCCTAAGCTCTTTCTCAAAAATCTCTTTCTGTATTCCGGTACGACTAATAAAAGAAATCCTCCTCCGCCTGCTCCGACTATCTTTCCTCCTAATGCTCCAAGGTCTAGAGCTCTTTGATAAATCTTATCGATTGAATCATCACTCACTTTATTGTTTAATTTCTTTTTAAGATTCCAGTATTCATTAAGTAAATCTCCAAAACGATAAAGATCATAGTTTATCAACGCCTCCATCCCTTTATTTACTAACCTTTTATTCTTATCAAGAATTTCTTTATTCAACTTCATCTTTGAGAGGATTTTATCTGCACTTCGAGTTTTACCTGTATAGAAAAGCATTAACGAATCTTTAAAAGTGGATTGAAAATGATCATCCAAACAAACATATTGAAATTCACCTAATCCGAATTTAAACTTTTTACTTCCTCCATAAGCTACTGCCAATTGATCTTGCACCCCAATTGGCTTTTTAAGCCTATCTATTTCTATTTGACAGGCCTCATTTGTTAACTGACGTTGTGTGACAGGTTCATTCTTATATTCGTGCAAGGCGTTGAGAAGCCCTACAACAACAGCAGATGATGAACCAAGCCCACTACCTTCACTTGGAATATCTGAGAGGAAAGTTATTTCTATGCCCTCTGTGACCCCCATCAGATTCAAAGCTTCTCTTGCTAGATCATGTTTGATATCTTTTATATCAGTAACAATCTCTTTGACTGAATAATTAATTCGTATTTCCTTATCAAATCTTTCTTTGACGATACAGTAAATATATTTGTCGATTGTAGTAGTAAGGACAGATCCTCCATACTTTTTAAAATACGCCGGGAAGTCGGTATTTCCACCTAAAAGCGACAATCTGAGAGGAGTTTTCGTTATGATCATGCATTTATCCTTTCTCTTATATCTGACGTATGAATATCTAGAGAATCAATATATTGAATTACAACCGAATTTTCATCAGTAATAGGTTTTCTAGTTTCTCCTACCCAATCAGCATAATCTGAACCTAAAAATCGTACATCAGGTTTTAAATATTTAAGTAGAATTGATAATTCAGCTTCTGTTTGATAAACAACAATTTTATTAACATACTTACAGCCTTCAAGTCGAATAGTACGAGCTACAATACTTTCGATCGGTTTATTTTTAGTATCTCTTTCTACACTTGGATCTACATGAAGTCCAATTATTAAATAGTCACAGTACCTTTTAGCTTGTTTAAATAAATGAATATGACCAGCGTGTAGAAGGTCAAAAGCTCCAAAAATAATTCCTGTTTTATAACTTTTCATATAATTTAGAAATCTTATCTATATGATATTTCTCTGCTGTCTCTAAACATGTCTCTGACATAGTTTTATATAGTTCTGGGTGATCTCTCAGCTTATCAAAAGCTTTTAGCCATTCTTCTGGTGTTGTAACACCGATATAACACCCTTCAACTTCTTTAAATGATGGTTCATCAAGTGCTATTGTCGGTACACCAAAAGATGCGGCATTAACTATTTTTAATGGACAGGAGAGCTTTCTGTCTAACCAAGGCCTCCATACAAGATGTACGTCTAAACTATGATGAAATCTGACTACAGCATCTCTTGGATAAAAGATTGAGTGAAAAGCTAATTCAATGCCTCTCTCTTTCAGACCGTTTTTTATGACATCAGGAACATAATTAAACGCTTCTTGTGACCCTGTAAATCCTACCTTCTTAATTTCTGTTCTTTCTCTCTTAACTCGCTCAAAATTACAATGATGATGAGGGATTAGGACAATTTTATTCTTGAGTACTTTTGATAGGGTTTGTACATCTAAATCTGAAAAGGCAATTACTCCGACTTCTGGATACTTTTGAAGTGTAGGCACTAAATCCCATGCCTCGTGGATATCGATGTATGAGTTCTTTTCAAACTTAAAATCATTCCCCGGCTTGATATTAGGCTTCACATAAATACAAACATCATCTTCAAATCCATCTGTAGGATTTAACCTTGCATTGCCCATATATGCGGCGATTTGTTCTCCACGAATTGTACTGGACACTCTTTGAAGGTGTCTCATCATAAACGGTGGTTTTGCAAATATACTAATCATTGTTTAAAGAACATAAAACATGGAACTAACCCTTTCTTTTCAAATACAAACCACGGAGCGATGTGATTATCTGTAGTATATTTAATGACAGCTTCAATTACGCCATAACCATTAATATCATCTTTTACGAAGTCATGCCCTGCTACAATTCCTCCCGGTTTAACTTTCTTTGTCCATTCAGTGATGTCTTCTAAAACGTTCTCATAGGAGTGATTGCCATCGATAAAAACAAAATCTAATTCATTATCTTCAAAACCTTCTACGGCATCTGTGCTTGTTTCTCTAATAAGAGTTCCACCGCGGTTAACTACTCTGTCATATGCTTCTTTATATATTTGTTCCATTTTATTTTGATCATGAACGTCATTTCCTTCTGTATAGGCTACCCAAGGATCGACACAATAGAGCTTTAATCCTGGTATCCCTTCACATAGTTGCTTCGCATATACTCCACGGTCTGTCCCCACCTCAACACCAATCTTAGCCTCACGCTCGGCAAGAATCTGGATAAATTCATTTCTTCGACTGAAATTAGGTATGATTATCGGGCTCATGGCTTAATAAGGAACCAACTTCTAAATCTGTCTCTTTTCATTCCCTTATCTGTTGGCGTCACTAAAAACACCGGGAGTAAGTGATAAGCTGTTGTATAAGCGTTAACAACTTTTTGTACGTGGTTAAACTTCCTGCTAGGATAGCGGACGTAATCGTGACCTGCCAATATACCTCCGGGACGCACTTTTTTCAACCAATAGTGCATATCTTGAGTTACATTAAGAAAGTCATGATTACCATCTATATATACAAAATCAAGACTACCATCAGTAATTTCTCTTAAGGCTTCCATAGAAGTTTTTCTATTAATAAAAACATTTCCTCGATATGGATAAAGTCTATCCATAGCCTCTTTATATCTTTTATCGAAGAAGTCTTGTTTTTCTTTTGACTCGGGTTGCTCACCCGGTTCATACGCC
>Ga0070686_100000444_pt1 | contig 25733 bp, 28 predicted proteins | sample KBSS23LmetaG_FD_65654 | JGI IMG/M metagenome (GOLD analysis project Ga0070686, IMG submission 65654) | Switchgrass rhizosphere microbial communities from Kellogg Biological Station, Michigan, USA - KBS S2-3L metaG | ecosystem: Host-associated > Plants > Roots > Rhizosphere ... | reverse complement strand
AACACAATGAGCAGGTATTTCTGGGCCGAGAACTCGGGAGCCAGCGCGACTTCAGCGAGCAGATTGCAATGGAAATCGACGAGGAAGTCAAACGGCTCGTGATGGAAAACTATGAACGGGCGAAGCGGCTGCTCACAGAAAACATGACAAGTTTAAAGAAATTGGCGGAAGCCCTGTTGGAGAAAGAAGTGCTCGACGGGTCCGATATTGATCAGATAATCACGCAATCCTCATCCCAAGCGGTTCCTGCCTAAGTTCTGCATCGCTTGGCCTTGGGACGCCATATCAGGGCATTGGAGTCCCAGGGCTACATCTACAAGACGTCAGGCGAGAAGGTTGTTCTTCTTGCAAGTAGAGGAGTATCCTCTCACTCTATGATGCCGTGATATGTGCGGTATCATGGCGAGGAGGCCTCGCGTCTTGTGGAATTAAAGATATTGACCAGGCAGGTGGATCGGCTGCTAGAATTTTCCGATCACCCATTAATAATGGGTGTCGTGAATGTGACGCCGGATTCATTTTTTGACGGTGGCCGCTTTTTTGATGCCGCCGCCGCCGTTGCTCATGCCCTTCGATTGGTAGAAGAGGGGGCTGATTTGTTGGATATTGGCGCTGAGTCGACACGCCCGGGTGCTGATGTTGTGAACGAGGCTGAAGAGTGTCGTCGTGCGATTCCCGTTGTCACTGCAGTGGCAAAAGCCGTCACCATTCCGGTCTCAATCGATACATCAAAGGCTGCTGTTGCACGTGCAGCTATTGATGCGGGGGCGAGTCTCGTCAATGATGTCACAGCCTTACGCGGTGATTCTGCCATGGCTGATTTGATCGCGAAAACAGGGGCTGGAATCGTCCTGATGCATATGCAAGGGACGCCGAGGACGATGCAACAGGCTCCGCGCTATGATGATGTGGTCGTCGAGATTTCAGAATTTTTTGAAGAACGAATCAGTTTCGCAACGGCACACGGCATTGCACGAAGACAAATCATTCTTGATCCAGGCATCGGCTTTGGTAAACTTCTGAGACATAACCTTACAGTATTGGCGCGATTGAATCAGTTCTTACAGTTTGATTGCCCATTGATGGTCGGTGTTTCACAAAAGTCGTTCCTTGGGGAACTTGTAAGCCGATCGGTTCAGGAGCGTCAATGGGCTACGGCAGCGGCTGTGGCGATGGCAGTGGACCGTGGTGCCGGAATCATTCGTGTTCACGACGTGAGGGCTATGAAGGACGTGGTACAGGTCGCAGCGGCGGTCAGCCGACAAACGAGTGAGGTCATGAAAGCACGCCATGCGTAAATTATTTGGTACCGATGGGGTCAGAGGTGTCGCCAACCTCGATCCAATGACGAGCGAAACGGCGATGCAGCTGGGGCGTGCCGCGGCGCATTTGTTTATGCGACGATCCGGACGTCATCAGATTGTCATCGGCAAGGACACCCGCATTTCCGGTTATATGCTGGAGTCGGCGTTAACCTCCGGGATTTGCTCTATGGGGGTCGATGTCTTGCTGGTCGGTCCCTTGCCGACGCCGGCGATTGCATTTTTGACGCGAAGCCTGCGCGCAGATGCCGGGGTAATGATCTCGGCTTCACACAATCCATATCAAGACAACGGCATCAAATTTTTTTCCAATGATGGATTCAAGCTTCCTGATGAGATGGAGTCTCGGATTGAACGCCTCATCGTCTCGAACGAGATTGCCCATCTGAGGCCAACGGCCGATGCGATTGGAAAAGCTTTTCGCATCGATGATGCCGAAGGGCGTTACATCGAGTTCGTCAAGCGTTCCCTTCCGAAGGAACTGGATTTTCAAGGGATCAAGGTGGTCGTTGATTGCGCCAATGGCGCAGCCTACAAGGTTGCACCAACGGTGTTGCGGGAACTCGGGGCGAAGGTGGAAGTGATCGGCAATAAGCCGGACGGGATGAATATCAATGCCGGTTGCGGAGCGGTGCATCCGGAACTTCTGCAGAAGGCAGTCCGAGAGCAGGGGGCTCATCTCGGATTAGCGTTAGACGGTGATGCTGATAGGGCAATCTTCGTCTGCGAACAGGGCAGGGTTGTAGACGGTGATCATATTATGGCGATGCTGGCTCTCGATCTTCACCGTCAGGGGCAATTGGCGAAGCAGACGGTGGTAGGGACCGTCATGAGTAATTTTGGATTGGAACTTGCGATGATAAAGGCCGGCATCTCTCTCGCGAGGACTGCCGTTGGTGATAGGTACCTGCTCGAACGGATGTCTGCCGAAGGCTATAACTTCGGAGGAGAGCAGTCCGGCCATTTCATTTTTTTGGATCATAACACGACCGGGGATGGCTTGATTTCGGCATTGCAGGTCCTGTCGCTGATGAAACGTACTGACAAGCCCCTGTCAGAGCTGGCGCAGGCCATGACGGCGGTGCCACAAATATTGCTGAACGTGAATGTGACGAAAAAGCCAAGCCTCGACGGAGTGCCCGAACTACAACGCGCGATTCGTGAAAGCGAGCAGCGTCTCAATGGCAGCGGCCGCGTACTGATCCGGTACTCGGGAACTGAACCGCTCTTGAGAGTGATGGTTGAAGGGGAGCGTGATGATCAGATTCGTGAAGTAGCGAACCACCTTGTCGAAGTCATCAAGACTCATTTGGGTTAGCGTTATTGCCCTCCATGAGGGAGGCTTATGCTGCCGACCCTCACCATGTCTTTTGTCGCTGGGCTCCTCCTCGGATCACAGATTCTCTATTTCCCCTTGTCCACTTCATTCCCGCTCCTTCTTTCTGCGCTAGGCGCCTTTGCTCTCGAACGTCGTAATCTGGTCTCCATCCGCCAGGCGACTTGTCTCTATGGAGCTCTTCTGGCAGGAGTCGCCTACTGGAGTGTGGTTGCCAATCTGTCTTCCCATGGCTCGATGGTCGGGTATTCGTCCGATGCCTTGACCGAGGTGACCGGCCGTATTGTGGCGCCGGTGCAACAGGCACCGGATCGCTTAGTGATGATCATCAGGTCGGACAGTCACATTGATGCGTCTGGATCGATCAGGCGAATTCGCCTGACCTGGCGCACACCGGAGAAGCTAGTCTTTCAAGGCGATCGAGTCGTATTCCGGGCGATGCTGCGCAGTCCCAGCGGCTCATTGAACCCTGGAGGATTCGACTACGGGCTGTATCTTGAGCGGCAAGGGATTGATGCGGTCGCCACAGTGACCGGGTCAGAAGGTGTGACGTTTCTTGAGTCTGGGCGCGCTCATGCCTGGTGGGCGATCTGGAATCAATTCGATCGATGGAGAAGCAGCATACGTCTCGCCGCGCTTCAAGCCATTCCGCAACCTGCACTGGGCCTCTATGTCGGAATCATCATCGGTGATCGGGGGTATTTGGATCCTGATCTGCGCGATCAGTTCATGGCGACTGGGACGGTTCATCTGCTGTCTATTTCGGGGAGCCATTTGGGCCTTGTTGCTGTCCTCATCTTCACGGCCGTCAGATGGTCGACCATGCTCCTGCCGGTGAATTGGTTTCTTGAGTTGTCTCGGCGAATCACGCCGACTCGGATTGCCGCGGTTTGCACGTTTCTTCCTGTCGCAGGCTATGCCTGTCTTGCGGGGGCAGAACTAGCCACCATGAGGTCGTTGTTCATGGTGGCTGTAGGGCTGAGTGCGATCTGGCTCGGCCAGGAGCGCCGTCTCTTCCATGCCCTCTCAGCCGCGGCAATGGGAATCTTGCTGCATGATCCTCAGGCCTTGTTCGATATCTCCTTCCAGCTCTCTTTTTTGTCCGTCTTTGCCTTAGCCGGCTGGCTCCTCTGGCTGAGTGAGATCGAACTAGAGAAATTACCTAACGACCCATCGCTCCTGAGAACCTGTGCTCGTTGGGGAAGGGACGCAGTGGTGATGAGTGGAGTGGTCACCCTGCTGACGCTTCCTCTTGTCGCCTACTATTTCAATCAATTGCCATGGCTAGGACTGTTTACCAATGTGGTGGCCGTCCCAGCGATGGGGATGTTGCTGGTTCCGATTGGACTTGGTGCCGGGATTTGGCAGGTTGTCGTTGGAGGAACCATGCTGCCACTGGCTTCAGTGAATCAGTGGTTGCTCGAGCATTTTGTGGCTGCGGTTCGTCAGGTGTCGACGCTCCCGGGGGGAGAATGGTTTGTGGCGGCTCCTTCGATCCCCACCATGGTATTGTTTTATGGCTTTCTATTGTTGCTCTGGGTGAAAGTCGGCAGCTGGGTGTTCCGATTAGTAGCAGGCGTTGGGGTGCTCTTGCTGTTGCTGTGGTGGGCCTGGTCCCCAAGGACGTTCGTTGATGGAAATCATTTCAGAGTCACGTTTTTAGATGTCGGGCAAGGTGATAGCGCGGTGGTTGAGTTGCCTGACGGACAGGTGGTCTTGATCGATGGGGGGGCGACGTATGAGCGATTTGACATGGGCCGTGGCGTGGTCGCTCCGTTTCTCTGGAATCGTGGAATCCGCACCATCGATCAGGTGATTGGCACACATCCTCAGCTCGATCATGTCGGAGGCCTTGCCTGGGTGGTCCGTCATTTTATCGTGAAGAGGTACTGGGGATCTGGAGAAGCCCGCGAAGAACTCTTCTATCGACGACTGCAACAGTCACTGGTTGCCCAGGGACTGCAAGAAGTGATGGCCGGAGAAGGACAGGAGATTGTATCGTCCGGCCCCTGTCGAATGGTGGTTCTCAATCCGCCGATCGGCGCGAATCGTGAGGGGCCAATCCAAGAGAGGCATCTTGATGGACACGGGCTGAACAATCGCTCGATAGTGACGCGCCTTACATGCGGCATCCATACGATGCTCTTTGCTGCGGACGTTGAGCGAGATGGGTTGTCACGGATGATGCCATCAGCGTCGCAGAGGCCGATCGATGTGCTCAAGGTCCCTCATCACGGTGCGGTAAGTTCGTTGAATCGTGAATGGTTGGCATCCTTGCATCCTCAATATGCTGTATTTTCTGCCGGCCGGCATAATCGCTATGGACATCCAGCTGCGGCTGTGCTCGAAGCATACCGGTTGGAAGGCAGTACCCTGTTACGGACGGATCGTGACGGCGGAGTGTGGTTTACCGGCGGAGTTTCCGAGGCGGGGTTCCATGTGCACCGCGCAAGGGACCTGGTATGGCAACCTACGAATGGCACTTCCTGCTTGTGGGCCTGCGAACAGGCAAATTGGAACCGGATTTGGAAGCAATGGCAGGCCCGTTATTGATCACAGCAGCTGTAGCCGCATACTGTTGCTCCACGGTTTAAGGCCCCTGCGCTCACTCCTGGTTTCGGAATAAAATAAATGGAGGCGCACATTTTCACGCCTAGGGAAGACGAATTTCGGCCCTGCTTTCATCTCCGTAAAGCGATCGCATCCTAACAACTCAATTTCACTCATCTTTCTTCACATGCTAGCAAGGCATAGCACATGCATCCATCTGCGCAGTCCGGTCTGCATGTGTTTATGTACCATTACAGGGAGCTAGGGTATGCCAAACCTTGTACGAATCGTGATTCAGTTACCAGTCGATCTCAAAACCCAGCTCGATAGCCTGAAACAGCAAGGATACACGGCTAGTGGCTTTATCAGGGCCATGTTGGAACGGGAGTTTGCCAAATTAGAGGAGAAGCCTGTGCCTCCCTATCCAGTTGGCAAACGGATGAATAGCCGATAGCAGCGTGGAATGAGCCTGGTTAGGGAATAGCTGGGGGACTGTGGCACGATTAACAGATCTTATTCGAGAACAGGCGAGTCAGAAGGACGGAAGTCCAGATGTGATAGGTCTTCCCGATCCACCTTCCACCCCATCGCCGTCATTCGTTGAGACGGACTGGTATCAACGTGCATGTCATGCAGTTCATGGAATCAAACAGGCGGTCCTGACCGGGGAACCTTGCCTATAACTTTCGAGGCTGTAAACCTGCCGTCATTTTTCTTGGAGACGGAGGGGCGACTTTCCTCGGGTTCACCCTGGCCTGTCTTGCCGTCAAGGGGAATTGGGCGGACCAGAGTCCGATCGTGTCATTCAGCAACCCGCTCCTCATCTTCGGCGTGCTGATCTATGACATGATCCACATCACAGTAGAACGGGTCGCGACAGGGAAAGTGCGTTCCGTGAAGGAATGGCTCACCTACGCAGGAAAAGATCATCTCAATCACCGGCTGGAACGTGCGTTGGGATCTCGCCAGGCGAGTGTCGCGATGATCTGCCTCATGACGATCTGCCTTGGGTTGGCGGCCCTTGCCCTACGGCATGCCGGAGCAACTGAGGCGGTGCTGTTACTTGTGCAGGCTTGCCTGATAGCGGTTATGATCACGATTCTAGAGTGGAGCGGCCGCCAGAAACGGTAACCCCAAAATCCCCCTTGCACTCCATCCCAGTTCCCGCTAAAAGATCCCCCTATGGTCCCCACCGTTGAATGGAAAAGTGGCGCAGTGCGGCTGCTCGACCAGAGCCGGCTCCCCGAGCACGTCGAGTTTCTGGATTGCAAGGACTATCGGGCTGTAGCCGACGCCATTCACAACCTTAAAGTAAGGGGTGCACCGGCGATTGGCGTGACCGCAGCCATGGGGGTCGCCCTTGGTGCCCAGACCATTACAGCATCCGACTACGACACCTTCGCCAAATCGTTGTTCCCAATCTGTGATCACCTTGCTGCGACCAGGCCCACGGCGGTCAACCTATTTTGGGCCATCGAACGGATGAAATGTCTGCTGGCCTCGTTGCGCACTCAGCCAATCGCTGCGATCAAAGCCGAGCTGTTGAAGGAGTCACAGATTATCCTTGATGAGGATATCGCGCTCTGTAAGGCGATGGGAAGGCACGGAGCAGAACTAATTGCAAGCGGCCAGACGGTTCTGACCCATTGCAATGCCGGAGCTTTGGCCACGGCCGGCTATGGGACGGCCTTGGGTGTCATTCGCGCGGCCTGGGAACAGGGAAAGAAGATTCAGGTCATCGCGGACGAAACAAGGCCGGTGCTGCAAGGATCGCGACTCACGGCCTGGGAGTTGATGCAGGACAAGATTCCTGTGACCCTGATCACGGACAATATGGCCGGCTCGCTCATGCGGCAGGGGAAGATACAGCTCTGTATCGTCGGGGCAGATCGAATTGCCGCCAACGGGGATGTAGCGAATAAGATAGGGACCTATTCAGTTGCCGTATTGGCGAAAGCCCATGGGATTCCCTTCTACGTCGCAGCTCCTTACTCCACGATAGACTTGAAGACCAAGACAGGTGCGGACATTCCGATCGAACAACGGAATCCGGTAGAGGTCACCACCATTCACGGCAGTCATCCAGTCGCGCCAGCAGGTATTGCCGTCTACAATCCGGCCTTCGACGTGACACCGGCGGAATTGATCACCGGCATCGTCACCGAACGGGGCGTCTTCAAACCGGACGAGTTAGCTGCTCGGTTCCAGTCTTAGACTGTCCTGCTCAAGGCCTGTACCCTGGAAGCAAGATTTGAAATCTCTGATGGTTGCAGAATCGTAGATCCATCGCATCGAAAAAGCACTTAGCTCTAATCCTCGTGGGCACTCGGGCGAGACAGTAGATCGCTTTCCACTAAGATCGCTCTGTCAACGAGACCTTTTCGCACATCTCCGACTTGCAAGCCTCTTATCAGCCACTTATAATGCGGCGAAACTGTTCAATCTTTTCTTTAACTGTGGAGGAGCCTCAGAGCCCATGAGTGAACGAACATTAGCTATTATCAAGCCGGATGCCGTGAAGAAGCAGGCAATCGGCGATATTATTGCGCGTTATGAAAAGGCCGGCCTGAAGCCCGTGGCGATCCGGATGATACAGTTCTCCACATCGACAGCGGAGGGATTTTATGCCGTGCATAAGGCCCGTCCGTTTTTTCAAAGCCTCTGCACCTTCATGTCGTCCGGTCCTGCAGTGGTACTGGTGCTGCAAGGAGACAATGCGATTAAAAAGAATCGGGAACTGATGGGTGCGACCGATCCGGCCAAGGCAGAGCCTGGGACGATTCGTAAAGCCCATGGGACCAATATCGAGTTTAACGCCGTCCACGGATCTGATTCGTCGGAGACTGCCAAGTTCGAAATTGCCTATTTCTTTCCTGAAATGGATCTAGCCGGATAGGGGCAGGAGCACACATGATTCCAAAGGACCTCCGATACCACCAAGAGCATGAATGGGTACGTCTGAGCGGCACGCAAGCCACAGTCGGCATCAGTCACTTTGCCCAGGACGCATTGGGCGACATCGTGTTCATCGACCTGCCGAAGTTTGGCGCTGTCGTGAAGGCTGGGCAGCAGATCGGTGAGGTCGAATCGACCAAGACCACTTCCACGATCTACACGCCTGTGAGTGGGACTATTAGCAAAATCAATAGCGACTTGAAAGATCATCCCGAAGTCGTGAACTCGGATCCCTATGGTAAGGGTTGGATGGTGGTGATTGATCTGTCGAGTACGAACGAAGTAGAGAAGCTGATGACCGCAGTGGAGTATGAAGCCTTCCTTGCCAGCCAGAAGAAAGGCTAAAGCTAAGGCATAGGCCACTTTCTACGCTCGACATCGGTCTGAATCCCTACCTTCCTATGCCAGCTCAAAAGCACATTGCCATCCTCGGCGCGGGACCTGGCGGTTATGTCGCAGCGATCCGGGCTGCCCAGCTTGGTGCCAGCGTTACCGTCATTGAATCTCATGCCCTCGGTGGTGTCTGCTTGAATTGGGGTTGCATCCCGAGTAAGGCCCTTCTCTCGGTCGTCGAGCTCGGCGACAAGGTTAAAAAAGCGGAAGACATGGGGCTGCTCATCCAAGGGCCAGTTACCTACGATCTCGCTCGGATGATCGCGCGGAAAAACAAGGTGGTGGCAACGCTCGTGAAGGGTATTGCGACGCTATTCAAGGCCTGGAATATTGAACATGTGCAGGGGACCGGATCGCTGCGGGATCGACGGACAGTCACGGTGTCTGTGGACAATGGTATGTCACGTGATATCCAGGCCGATGCGATCGTGATTGCGACTGGGTCATCCTGGCCAAATCTGTCGCAGTTTCCCATTGATGGTACGCAGGTCTTGACCAGCCAGCATCTCCTTGACCTCGACATCATTCCTGCCAGTCTCCTGATCGTTGGGGGAGGGGTCGAAGGCTGCGAGTTTGCGGCGCTCTATAGTGGGCTCGGGACAGTGGTTACAATTATTGAATTGATGCCGCGAGTTCTTCCTCTGGAGGATGAAGAGATTTCTGCGACGATGGAAAGGGAACTGAAAAAACGAGGCGTGACGGTTCTTACCGGGACCACAGTCGATAGATTGGAGCGGTCGTCAGCGACTATTACTGTACGTCTTAAGGAAGGCGGAGAAATCGCGGCAGAAAAAATCCTGGTGTCTGTCGGACGAGGATTGAACAGCAGCGGCATTGGATTGGAGAGGGTTGGTGTGCAAGTGGGGCAGCGAGGAGAGATTCTCGTGAACGAACGGATGGAAACCACCGAACCGGGGGTCTATGCGATCGGGGATGTCGTCGGCAAGGTGATGTTGGCTCATGTGGCTTCAGCACAGGGAAAGGTCGCGGTCGAGAATATTATGGGCCTGGAAGCCTCGGTTCGCTACGATGTCATTCCTGCCGGAATTTTCACTCTTCCAGAGATCGGTCGTGTCGGCTTGACAGAACAGCAGGCTCGCAAACAGGCGGAGGCTGTCGGACAGAATCCCGACGTGGCTGTGAAAGTAGGACGATTTCGTTATGCCGGGGTAGGGAAGGCACAGGCGACAGGGGATACGACGGGGTTTTTTAAGGTCATTGCCGAATCATCCGGCAGTAAGATTCTGGGGGTGCATATCGTCGGAGCCCACGCGGCAGATCTTGTGCATGAGGCGGCAATGGCGATGCAAGTCGGTGCAACGGTGACCGAGATGGCGGGGATGATTCATGCCCATCCGACGTTGGCTGAAGGCCTGATGGAGGCGGCTGAAGATGTTGAGGAGAAGGCGATTCACCAGGCGCGAAAGCGGGTACCATAATGTGGCAGTCACTTCTTCTTAAACTCGGGATGTTCGCGGCGACCTTGGGCGTCGTCTTCTGGATCGGTTGGACCCTCCCGGATTCGATGGACCACGCGCGCGATCTTCCGGTGACATCCCAGTCGTATGAGACATCGAATCCAGGCCCCATTCCTGCTAGCGAGTCGGCAACCGAGGCAACTACAGCCTCTGTCGCCTTTGTGCCGAATCAACCTTCCGTTCCTGCTACTCCGACACGATCTCACAGGAACCTCCTTGATCTGAACCGGGCGACGGAACAGGACTTTGATGCCCTGCCAGGAATCGGTGCCCGATTAGCGGAGCGGATTATCGCGTATCGCCAATCCGTTGGCATCTTTCACTCTCTTGATGAATTGCGACAGGTGAAGGGAATTGGGAGCAAGAAGTTTGAGCGGATCCGTCCATTGATCATGGTTATGCCGGATAGCGAATCAGCCAGAGGGAAGAAGAGGACATGAGCGAACTCTCCAGACAATTGGATTTAATCCTTCGCGGAGTCGTGGAGGTTATTCAGCAAGCTGAGCTTGAATCGAAGCTGTCTCGTTCTTTGAAAGAAAACAGGCCATTGCGCGTGAAAGCCGGCTTCGATCCGACCGCGCCGGACCTTCATCTGGGCCATACGGTCTTGATTCACAAGCTCAAGCATTTTCAGGAGCTCGGGCATGAAGTCATTTTCTTGATCGGCGATTTTACCGGTATGATCGGCGATCCGACTGGTCAATCGGAGACGCGTGTTGCCCTGTCGAAAGAGAAGGTATTGGAAAATGCCAAGACCTATGAGCGGCAGATCTTTAAAATTCTCGATCCTGCAAAGACCCTGGTGGAGTTCAACAGTAGCTGGATGAGTAGGATGACAGCGGAGGATTTGATTCATCTGAGTGCCCATTACAATGTCGCGCGGATGCTCGAACGGGATGATTTCCGTAAGCGATACCAAGAGCAGAAGCCGATCAGTATCCATGAGTTCATGTATCCGCTCGTCCAAGGCTATGATTCAGTCGCACTCAAGTCCGATATCGAATTGGGCGGCAGCGATCAGAAGTTCAATCTGTTGGTGGGCCGGGATCTTCAGAGGGTATATGGGCAGGAGCCGCAGATCGTGATCACGATGCCATTGCTCGAAGGCACGGACGGTGTACGGAAGATGAGCAAGAGTTTGGGGAACTATGTGGCGCTGGAAGATCAGCCTCACGACATGTTTGGGAAGGTCATGTCGATCAGTGATTCGTTGATGGTTCGGTATTATGAGCTGCTCACGACAGAGGATTTAGCCCGCGTTAAAGCTGCGCACCCGATGGAGGCCAAACAGACGCTCGCAGCGTCGATTGTCGCACAATACCACGGGGTTGAAGCCGGCAAGCTGGCGAGGATGGCATTTCAACAGAAATTTCAAGAGCGGGAATTTCCGAGTGAACCGGATATGCGCTTGAGCCTGACTCTCGCTGACCTACGCGAGGGTCAGACGATTGGTCTGGTCGATCTCGTCGCCAAGACAAAGCTTGTGCCGAGTAAGAGCGAGGCCCGACGGCTGATTATTCAGGGCGGGTTGGAGATCGACGAACAGAAACAGAGCGATGCGAACGCCGTGCTGTCGATGGTGGCAGGAAGAGCGTATCGTCTGAAGGTTGGCCGTCGAAAGTATGCGCTGGTCGAATTCCGTCCGTAGCGCTTCCCTTCAGCATGCCTTTGCATGGAGGAATGGTTTTAAGAGCATACGGAGGTGGGGTGTAAGAGCGTACATGACAGGGGCTAGATTAGGCGCTACGGTTCTCCAGAGACGTTGAGGTCTGGGTCGGTCCTCCGTAGTCGTTTCAACTCTTGGAGATTCGCTGCGGCACAGTCGAGGAGGAACAACTGTGCCCGGAGCGTTACGAGATCAACTTCTTTTATCGCCTCTGACACTATGGTTGGTGTTGGAGCTAGGGGATACCCTGAGTTTAGAGGACAAATGTATCCCGTAGTCCGAGATTCAAAAGACGGTTGGTCATTATTTCTAGGGTTGCTCACTAGGGCGCAAGCCTAAGCTCAGTGTGGAAGGCTGTCAGTGAGAAAGGGAGGGGAAGGTCAGATAGGTTCTTCTTCCTTATGGTCGCACCCATTGGTTACACATTTCCAATACGTTCCCCATTCAGTTTTTCGACACCACGAGCCGTACTCTTAATAGAATGAACGATGGACCTGTGGAGCGTAATTCTCCCACACGTAGGACATATTGGCGCCTTTGCCATGTCAACCTTTCATGGGGATGAGCGTCACACAGGCTGATAACATGTCCAACTGCCTGTCGTTGGCGGTCGCAGGCTCCGTCAGCTTCGATATTTTCTCAGTGTAGTGTGCAACCATCTCACATTCATCGGCAGTCAATTTCTCCTTACCCCGCATCGATGACACCGCAGAAATGAGATGCTCGCACGCTCTGATATACGAGGAGACTTCGGTGCGGAGGATGAACATGTGAGAGACCGCCTGTTCTCAAAATAACGGCGGGTGGCCTCCAAGGGCCGACGTTAGATTGGGTTAAATGTGTGTGTAGTTAGGATCGACTCCTCTCTCCGCTATGTCAAGTCTCTTATTTGCCTACACAGGCAATGAGCCAGGGAATCTCCCAGGCTGCTTTGGTCGCTGAACCTGCTCACGTTCCTGTTCTCCTTCCCGAGCAAGCCGCCAAAGGTGTCAATGCCGTGTATGAGGAATTCTATCGACGCATGTCGTTTCCCTCGCCTCCGAATTTCATCATGACGCAAGGGCATTCCAGCACGGTCGTGCGTGGCACGTGGGAAGTAGTAAAAAATGTGCTCGTCACAGGAGACCTTCCCCGTTGGCAGAAAGAAATGATGTTTGTGGCAATCTCCAAGGATCGCAACTGTCACTATTTCACGGCGGCGCACATTGCGTGTTGTCGCATGTTGGGCGTGAAGACAGACCTGATCGATTGTTTAGTCCGAAATGTAGATGACCTCTCCAATCCGAAACTGCGTGCGATGATCAAATTCTCTCTGAAATGTTCGCGTAATCCACAGACTGTGACGAAAGATGATCACGACTCTCTGCGGCAGGAGGGGCTCACTCAATCCGAGATCATCGAGGTCATTGCAATGTCGGCATTCGCGGTCTATGCCAACATCATTGCGGATGCTACGGCGATGGAACCGGATCAAATGTTCGATACAGTGTAAAGGCATCTCCCACCCCAACCTTCTAGCTATAACCACGCCGTTGCCTCCCTGTGCCTTCAACTGTGACACTTTCAACCGTGGTACGCCACCCTGAGCGTGTTGCGGGATGGTCTCGAACGGTTGCGGTATGACCAAGTGGTGAAGGCGTTAACGGAAGGCCTGTCCGATGACAGACGCTGAAGCTTAAATTCTACGAGAGACTTTGGCGAAGTGGGGCGATGCGCTTTATAGACGCACGAAGCTGGAACTAGAATCGAACGAGGGCGGATTGGGAACCTACCATTGCACTGAGTGTGGTGCGCGTGTTGCGAGGAAATGCCTAGACATTCCGTACCGTCGAATCCACTTGACATAGCAAATGAAAGAGCCAATCCTAGTCCCACACATTGTCCCCCCACCTAACGACGGCCCTCCCTAGGCCATGACCGCCGTTATTTTTAGAAAGGCGGTGCCATCATGTATTCCTTTCCTTCATCTCCCCCTCTTCGTTCAGAGGTACAACACTACCTCCGATCATGTGAGCATCTGCTGTCCGTTCCAGCCGCACCCAATAATCTGCCGTTCACCGAAGATGAACTGCTGATTATGAATTATTATTCGGCTGAAGTGTCAAAGATGGTCGGCCAACTGGCGGAACTCTGAGCGCCCGTTCCTTTCTTGTGATTACTTGAAGGATGCTATTAGCTCCGACCATCCATGGCTGTGCATAAGGGGATTTATTTTAGCAGAGGGGACTAGGGACTTCACCAGGTTATGAGCGGCACAGGCCGTGGCATAATTAAAACTTCTTTGTCTGGCGAGGAATACCTTGGCAAGGATTTTACTAATTGATGATGAGGACAATTTCCGAATGCTCACCGACAGGCAACTCACGCGTCTTGGTCATGACGTTTCTCTCGCGGACAATGGATGGAATGGGCTGGAGATGTATCGCCGAGAGCGCCCCGATGTCATTCTATTGGATGTGAACATGCCGGGGATGAATGGGATCGAAGTCTTGACCCAGATCCGCACTCTGGATAGTACACAGCCGGTGTTTGTTCTGACGGGGGTCAGGAGTCCTCAGACGGAGCGCCAGATGCGTGCGCTTGGCGTGAGCGAGTTCCTGGTGAAAGACTCTTCGATGCGACTCCTCGAAGACACGCTAAAGCGATATTTTTCAGGTCCGACCTCTACGACGCGATGTCACTGACCGCCATTCCTATCCTCATAACCTGCCACACAACCATTCCCCCGCCGGACCACTATTGACTTAGTCCAAGAGAGAAGCGCGTGTGAGCGCTTAATCTCTTTGTCAACGGATGCGGGGATGGATTGAACAGCTCCGCTACGATGACTTGGTGAAGGCCTTGGAGTAGGGCCTGGAGCTAGTATATGACCCCCATTGACAAGGTAGGTGGAAGGGGTGATGATGTCTCTGCACCTCTAGCACACCCTACCGACGGCCAACTGGGACGGCCTACCGCCGATATGTGAGAAAGGCGGGCGGCCAATGCCGGAATCCACATCTCCCCCTCTTAGCAATTTGAAACCTGAAGTACGAGAACTCATGCGCGTGTCTGAACGATTGATCGGATTCGCGCACCAGAATCATGGGGCGCTGTCCAATGATGACTGCGATGCGATTCTGTACTACATCAAAGATCTCCAACGTGAAATCATGCCCTACTGCTCGGCGCAGCACGCTGGCGACAATAACTGCGCTCATTGCGGAAAATGATACTAGTCTCGCAGTACCCTGGATGCGCCTTGTCAGAAAGGTCGGTGGATATGCCTAGAGATCGGATCAGTATTCAAAATTTCCTCCGAACCGGTGAAATCTTCATTCACGAACACAACAATTATTCTGACTCTGAACAGACCGTGTTGCGAGCCATGCTCGGTCGCTTGGATGCCAAGGTGAACAAGGACAACGATACAAAAGGTTCTGGCGACGACTGACTCGCCTTGCGTCCAACAGTGACAGCGTCAAGAGCCGGAGCCCTGCGGGTGCTAGATATCGCGTTCCATGGATCTTCGTCGCGCCACAATGAGCTTGTGTACGAATGTAGAGCCGTTGGCGTCCGTCCGCATTCAAACGAACAAGACGAGGTAACGGTCGATCTCGTGATGCTTCGAGCACAATTGTTTCTCCTCGACGTTGAGGCTGCGAACCTACAAGAATTTAAACGACTTGAGCTTCGTCTTTCCTATGCTCACACCCAGGAGTCATCACCATTCTAGAACTGGAGCACAAGCTAGAGAAGAGCAATCTTCGCAGTACAGGCCGCTCAGTCGTAGGGATTCACAGACGGGCAGCCGAACAGTGCCATCGTTATGGCAAATCGCGTCATTCTAAGGAGGGGGATTATGTTACAGACGAGCGAATTGACGGCCGAGATTCGAAGCCAGCAGGATTTTATCCTCAAAGATTGGGTGAATTACCAACTGTCTGCGCTGACACTCCGCAGGGACCTCCTCAAAGAACAGGATCTGAGGGACCAATCGAAACGGTTTCTTGAAGTCTTCCTGGATGCACTGGAAACAAACAGTGACCCATCCAGTCCCTCTTGGAAACCAGTCAAAGAGATGCTGCAGGAGGTCTCAAGATCTCGCGCGCAATTAGGTATATGTACGAAGGACACCGCCACTTTCGTATTTTCCCTGAAGCAGCCGTTGTTCACGCTTATTCAGAAGCGGAGTCAGAAGGACTTGAAGCAGCTAGCCAGCGATTTGTGGGAGATAAACATTCTGGTTGACGAGCTTGGCCTTTACATAGCCGAGGCTTATCAGCGAAGCCGTGAAGAGGTGATTCTGAGACAACAGCAAGATATGCTTGAACTATCAACGCCAGTCGTCCAACTCTGGGAGAGCATTCTTGCATTGCCCCTCATCGGTACGCTGGATAGCGCGCGAACACAAGTTGTCATGGAAACATTACTGCAACGAATTGTCGAAACAAGTGCCAAAATTGCCGTGATCGACATCACGGGCGTACCGACGGTCGACACATTGGTCGCGCAGCACCTTATGAAGACCGTGTCAGCGGCTCGCCTGATGGGCGCTGATTGCATTATCAGCGGAATCCGCCCACAGATTGCGCAGACTATCGTACATCTAGGAGTGAACCTGAACGACATCATTACCAAAGCAACATTGGCGGACGCTTTCCAGATCGCCTTACACCAGCTTGGCGCGACTGTGACAAAGGCTTCTGCACCCCTTTAACGCTCAATGATTAGCGGCGAAACTCGGAGGATGCGCCGGCGACATAGCGGCCTGCATCCGGGAGATTAGGATGGAACGTATTCCGATCTTAAAAATGGGGTCGTATTTGCTCGTGACGATTCAAGTGGACATGCACGATCGGGTTACGATGACATTGCAAGACGAGTTGACCGATCAGATTGTGCGACACAAGGCGCATGGGGTCCTGTTGGACATCTCGGGGGTTGACATGGTCGACTCGTTCATTGGACGCATGATCGGTAACATTGCGGCGATGTCGCGTGTGCTCGATGCCGAAACCGTTGTCGTTGGCATGCGTCCCGCCGTCGCCATTACATTGGTTGAGTTAGGAATGGCCCTCCCTGGCGTACGCACTGCGTTGAACGTGGATGCAGGCATGACACTCCTCAAAGCATGTAAAAAGACGGGAATGAATGGTTATTTTGCGCGACGATCGGATTGACCTTCACTCGGTAGAAAGTATCATCAAGGCGCGTCAGATCGTCCGGGACTGCGCCATCATGCAAGGGTTTTCGCTCGTCGACCAGACAAAACTTGTCACGGCTGCCAGTGAGCTAGCTCGGAATACTCTCATCCATGGAGGTGGAGGAGAAATGCATATCGAAGTGATCATAGACGGTGCACGGCGTGGGGTTCGTGCGACCTTTGTCGACCATGGTCCGGGGATACCTGACATTGATCAGGCGATGAGAGACGGCTATACGAGCAAAGGAGGGTTAGGGTTAGGACTTGGAGGTGCGAAACGTTTGGTGAACAAGTTCGCTGTCACCTCAACGGTTGGCGAAGGTACCACGGTGACCATAGAAAGGTGGAGATGAATCCAGGCAGATGGACTCGGATAGGTTCATGATACAAGTTCGCATGTCCGTGACCGAACAATCGCAACCTGCCTCGGCTCGCAGGATGGCAATAGAGCTGGCGAATAACGCGGGACTTGATGAGACCACAGTTGCCCACATTGCACTGCTTGTGACGGAATTGGGTACGAATCTCGTGAAACACGCGATCGACGGTGAACTGCTTATGCGGCGGATTGGCGTGGATGGAGAAGCAGGCCTGGAAATACTGTCTCTCGACAAAGGACCAGGAATCCAAGATATAGGACGGTCACTTGAAGACGGGTTTTCTAGTCGTGGGACATCGGGGACTGGACTGGGGGCTGTGCGAAGAAAAGCCACAACTTTTGACATCTATTCGCAATCCGGCAAAGGTACCGCCATTGTCACACGAATTATGACCCCTCACTTCAAGATGCCGATTCATGGAGTCCAACCGGTGGGTGTGATCCACCAAGCGATCCAAGGCGAGACGCTCTGTGGAGACGATTGGATCGTTCAAGAGTTTGCTGATGGATGGGTGTGTGCCGTCGTGGATGGCTTGGGGCATGGGGTTGTCGCAGCAGAAGCGGCTGCACCGATGATCGAAGCGATTCGCAGCGCTCAGGGCAGAAACACTCCGGTGGACCTGATCGAAGCCGCGCATCATGCTGCGCGTGCGACACGAGGGGCGGCTATGGCTGTGGCTGTTGTGGATACGGCAAAGAACCTCCTCAGATTTGCCGGCATAGGGAATATCGCCGGAGCGATTGTGAACAAGGAACGGCCACGCCATTTAGTGTCGCACAATGGGATTGTGGGACACCAGTACCGTCATCTTTCGGAATTCACGTATCCATGGACAAAGGAAGCAGTGTTGGTCCTTCATTCGGACGGAATCCGCAGTCAGTGGGATCTTTCTGCCTACCCCGGTCTGCTGTCGCGCGACTCCAGTCTCATTGCTGGCGTGCTCTTCCGTGATTTTACAAGAGGACGAGATGATGCGACCATAGTCGTGGTCAAAGACCATTGAGGTCGTGAATCCCTCTCCATCGATGCAGAACGGGATGAACATATGGCCCACAGTCTCTGTACAGTCGTGATTAATTATGAGGATGATGTGGTTACCGCCCGCCAGCGCGCCAGGCAGGTGGCTCAGCTGCTTGGGTTTGAAGGGCAGGATCAAACTCGAATCTCTACGGCTGTGTCAGAAGTCGCAAGAATTTTTGTTAACCGGAAGACGACCTCCCATGTCGAGTTTTTCCTTGAAGGAGGAACGACACCTCAGATCCTTTTGGTGAGTATCGGAAGGCCGCGCCCGTCGGTACCCCCTTCGATGGGCCCCCTGCACGCCCGGTCGGTGTCTCCGCAATGGGAGACTGCAATGCTCTCTGCACGCCGTCTGATGGACCAGTGCGAGATACGATTAGACTTCCCCCCCGACCCTACCATCTGGCTCAAGAAGATCTTGATCAGACGTACTGAATTGTTCACTCTCCGAGATCTGGATCGTCTGACGGAACATATCGGAAGACTTGAGCCCAAAAATCCTATTGAGGAGATACGCTGTCAGAATCAGGAGTTACTTCACACTCTCGAAGAGTTGCACGAACGACAGCAAGAGCTGTTGCGATTGAATGGGGAGTTGGAGGACACGAATCGAGGCGTTGTGGCACTGTATGCAGAATTGGACGAAAAAGCCGATCACCTGCGGCGCGCCGACGAGATGAAATCTCGATTCCTCTCCAACATGAGCCATGAATTTCGGACGCCGCTCAATGCCATCTTGGCTCTCGCTCAATTGTTGTTGGAGGGCTCAGACGGCGTTTTGACGAGCGAACAGGAGAAGCAAGTTGGGTATATTAAAACAAGTGGCGAAGATCTTCTCGAATTGGTCAATGATCTGCTCGACATCGCGAAGATTGAAGCAGGCAAGATTGCTATTCGACCGTCGCAATTTGAAATATCGAATCTCTTCAGCGCATTGCGTGGCATGCTTCGCCCATTGCTAGTTGCCAGTTCGGTCAACTTGGTATTCGAGGACACGACGGGGCTTCCGATTCTGAATACCGACGAGGGGAAGGTCTCGCAAATCATTCGGAATTTCATCTCCAATGCCATCAAGTTTACCGAAAGCGGAGAGGTCCGAGTCGCCGCCAAGATGGTAGAAGGCGGTTCTTCTGTTGGCTTTTTTGTGACGGACACAGGCATCGGTATCGCGGAATCAGATCAGGAATTCATTTTCCAGGAGTTCTCTCAAATCGATCATCCGATTCAGCGGCGGGTGAAGGGAACGGGGTTGGGTCTGCCTCTCTGTCGCAAACTCGCTGAGTTGCTCGGAGGGTCGGTGAATGTCATGAGCCGTCTAGGCGTTGGCTCCACTTTTTCAACTACCATACCTGTCACTTACATTGCCAACAATGATGTGCCAGGTGACTCACAGGAACTAATATCCGTTCCATCAGAAGAAGGGAGAATGCCTATCCTCCTGGTGGAGGACGAACCGGAAACGCGGTTATTGTATGAAAAATATTTCCGTTATACGGCTTTTCAAGCGATTCCGGCCGGTAGCATTCGTCAGGGACGAGAGGCCTTGCGCCGGAATCCTCAGATTGCGGCGATTGTCTTGGATATCCTATTGCCAGATGAAATGGCATGGCATTGGCTTGCGGAACTTAAAGGTCGGCCTGCGACGAAACATATTCCAGTCTTCATCATTTCCTCGATCGATGACGCACAGAAGGGACTGGCACTGGGAGCAGACGACTATTGTATTAAACCAGTGCACCGTTCGTGGCTGTTGGAACGGTTGAAGCGAGCGATCGGATCTGTCCGCGGTACCGATAAGGTTGCTGCACCGGTTCTGCTCATAATCGACGATCAAGAAACCGATCGTTACCTTCTGCGTAAGCTCGCTTCCGAGACCGGTTTCACGGTAGTTGAGACCACCGGCGGTGAGGAAGGAATAAGCGCCGCCCGCAAAATTGTTCCGTCGCTGATCCTTCTGGATCTCAACATGCCTGAAATGAGTGGGTTCGAGGTCTTAGAGCGACTGCAGGACAATCTCACCACCAAGACAGTCCCTGTCATTGTGGTCACATCTCAGATCTTAACGGAGGAACATATCGGTGCGCTCCACCATGCGCGAGCCATCATCAGAAAAAGCAATCTCTCACCTCAGGGTTGGCGACAAGCCCTTGAGGAAGCTAAATGTGATCTTGTCAACCTCAACGAGACGGTTGATTCCAAAGGGGGGAAGGTAAATCCATGAAGGCAACTTATCCTGGGGTTTCCGATCTCGCCGTTACCATTTTAAACATTGACGATAATGAAGCAAGCCTCTATGTGAAAAGCCGCTTGCTGCGTTCCGAGGGATATAATGTGATCGAAGGCTCGACGGGGTCTGATGCGCTCAGCCTGGCGAGCAAAACGAAACCGCAATTGGCTCTCGTAGATGTCAAACTACCGGATATGAGTGGTCTCGAAGTCTGCCGGGCCCTGAAAAGCAATCCTTACACTAAGCCGATCATGGTTTTACTCGTCTCTGCCCTCGCCACACGGAGTGAAGACAGAGTGGCAGGCTTGGAAGACGGAGCCGATGGGTATCTGACCGAGCCTACCGAGCCGAAAGAACTGCTGGCGATGGTCCGAGCATTGCTACGTCTCCATCGTCAGGAGCAAAAGCTGTCTTCACAAGCCAGGCTCTTAGAAATGACCCATGACATCATCGTCATGCGCGATACGGAAGATCGCATCATCTATTGGAATCGCGGCGCTGAATCGCTCTATGGATGGAGCCAAGAACAAGCGCTAGGGAAAATCAGTCATGAGTTATTTAAGACGGAATGTACGGTACCCATCGAAGAAATCCGCGCTACCTTGAAACGTGACGGACACTGGCGGGGAGAATTGGTTCACGTTGTGCGTGAAGGCAGACGAATCATCGTCGATTCCCATCAGTCGCAGGAGCACGATCTAGACGGGAAGCTCGGAACCGTGTTGGAAATCAATACTGATATCACTGAACGCAGGCGCGGGGAGGAAGCGCTTCGTCTCAGCGAAGCGAAACTTCGGGAGTTTGCAGGTCAACAGGAGAACTTGGTCGGAGAACGAACGCGAGAACTGTTGCAATCGCAAACACGGTTGCGGGCTCTGGCCATGGAACTGGGTCTCGCAGAACAGCATGAGCGGGAACGCTTGGTCCGTGAACTACACGACTATTTGGGTCAACTCTTGGCACTCAGCCAAATCAAGTTGGATATGGCCAAACAGCAACCGATGGACAATTCCCTTGCGCGTATTGTTGCAGATCTCGGTGACATGATGTCCAAGGCCTTAAGTTATACGCGCACATTGGTCTCTCATCTTTATCCACCTGTTTTGCAACAGTTCGGCTTGCCGGCCGCCCTTCAATGGTTAGCGGACCAGTTACGACTGAGTGATTTTCTTGTCACATTGCGATTGAAAACACAGATTGCTCCAATACCGGAAGACCAAGCACGTTTTCTATTTCAGTCAGTTCGTGAATTGCTTCACAATTGCCAGAAGTACTCACATGTGTCAAATGCAACAGTCGCCCTAGAACAAATGGAAGAGTCGCTGTGCGTTACAGTAGCGGATGAAGGAATCGGGTTTGAATCTGATTCTATGATAGACAATGCCGCGAGAGAAAATAAGGGTTTTGGACTCTTCAGTATTCGCGAGCGTATGCTTTCGTTGGGAGGCCAGTTCAATCTTCACGCTGCACCGGGAAAGGGCACGGAAGTGAAACTCGTGTTGCCTCTCAGGAAGGCCTTAAAGGAGCTGCCAATACGGCCACCTAGACGTACAGGGACCGAGGGACTAGTGCGAGTCATCGTGGCGGACGATCATGCTATGGTACGAGAGGGTATCTGTGGAGTTTTATCAAAATACGAAGATGTCGAAGTGGTCGGGAAAGCATCTGATGGGAAAGAAGCCATCGAATTGGCCAACCGTTTACAGCCTGATGTTGTGCTTATGGATGTCACGATGCCTGGAGTAGACGGCATCGAGGCTACGCGAAGTATCAAACAGAAGCATCCATCGATGTTTGTGATTGGCCTCTCAGTCCACAATTCTCAAGATGTAGAGGCAGGGATGAAGGAAGCTGGGGCCTCGGCATTCATGACTAAGGAATCTGCAGTCGAAAAGCTGTATGAAACCATCCGTGCCGTCCAGGGTCCAACGAGGAGTAATGTATGAAATAGGCAGTCATCGGATTGAGTGGATTCCCAGGCTCACGGAGTGGTCTGCTTATGTAGGCCGATGGCCCGGTGATGGTGGTGGAAGGTGATAGTCAGGGGGGCGAGCGAGGGCAAGGTCATGGTGTGGAGGACGACGAGTAAGGATAAAAATACATAGGAAAATTAATATAGCGCCAAATCATTTGCCAAATTGGGAAATCTGGTCCGGTTTTTTGGCGATCAGCCGTTGGGGGCGATTACACCCGAAGATGTGACCGCATATCGGGCTCAGAGAGTTCAATACAAGCGGATCACGTGCGGCAACTGTGACGCGATCGTCACCCGAGCGGCGTGCCAGGCCTGCGGCTGGAAGCAGCAGGATGCGGGATTTCCGGTCTATGTGCAGACGGTGAACCACGACCACATGACGCTCACCCACATGTTTAATGTCGCACGGAGTCCGCAGTTTCGATTGGTCTCCGACAACCCGGCCGCGCATGCGCCCAAGCCGAATCCCAACAATGAACGGGATCGGATTGCCACACCCGAGGAATGGGCGCGCCTGGAACACACGCTGGCCCCGCATTTGAGACGCCTCTTGACCGTGGCCTATGAGGTGGGTCCGCGGAAAGGGGAGTTGGTCGCCATGGAATGGGCCGATGTGGACATGCGCCGGAAGGAGTTCACCTTGCGGCGGACCAAGAATGGCGAGACGCGCGTGGTGCCCATGACCCCGGCCGTGTACGAGGTGTTTGTGGAGCTCCGAAAGGAGCGAAGACTAGACACCCATCGGGTGTTCCTGTATAACGATCATGCGATTGCCGTCGGGGCCGATCTCGTAAGTGCGCGTCAAACCTCAGTGAGCGGGCGTAGCTCAGTGGTAGAGTCCTAGCTTCCCAAGCTAGTTGTCAGGGGTTCAAATCCCCTCGCCCGCTCCATAAAAAACCCGTGAAACGTTAGGTGGAGGACTTGAAAGCCATGCGCTTCCAAGTCCTTTTCTTTTTGTGCCTCGTTCGTCAGATGGGGATAGACGGTCTGGTTGCAGGAGGGTTGATCGATTGGCCATTAAATTATCCGATCAAAATGGCCACGTTCTGTGGTCGGCCCCCATAGAAGAGCATAATGCCGGATGCTCAAAAAGGCTGTCCAGCAAGGCCACAGCATCTGAGGAAGGTTGAGGTCGAGGTTAAGGTTGAGCGTCTAGACGGATTTTTGGACTTTGCCGCTACGCAAGCAGCGAGTGCAGACCCTGATGCGCTTTGTCTGACCGTCGATTAGTGCACGGACTGGTTGGAGGTTGGGCTTGAAGATTCGTTTGGTCTTGTTATTGGCATGACTGACGTTATGGCCGGACTGGCGACGTTTGCTGCAGATATCGCATGTAAATGCCACGGGGATACTCCTTCATCTATTGGAATCGATACAGAAAGTAACCGTGGGACCTTACCATAGGGCTATTCGTCTTGACAAGTCAGGCTTGGTGGAAGCTGGGGTGACTGAGGGAACAAGTGCTATGGAGCTAATGTCGGGTAGTCCTATGTGTTGGAGCAGATTCTTTAGACGGCCGCTTGTGGGGGACACTAGCGGGTACGCTGATATCGAACGTCGGGTCGCCCCCATCATCGTATCGATCTTTTCCGACGCTATAGATCTTCTGTTGCGTCGAGCTCCACAACATTGGGAGTCCACTGAAGGGATCATAGTAGGCCGAACCGACTTGAGCGAGTCGATTCGGTACAGTGGACTGTGGACTTGAGCGTTGCAGGACAGCTTGCAGCGAAGCAAGTCGCAGCCTGGCATCGGTTTCCCTCAACTGATATTGGAAAGGGTCCCAGTCCGGCTCGAAAGTGTTTGGGCTGACGAAGTTCTCCAGGGTTCCATTGCGTGAGGTACCGGCAAGTTCGTGAATCTTTAGCAGGGTGCTCGGGCCTGCTTCCGTGGCACGGATCATCGCATCATAGTAGGTGGCATACATTTCCCAGGTCTCCCGCGTCTGTAGCGGGATCCCGAGGAAGGAGCGTCTGTGCGGGTGCGAGATCAAGCGAAAGGCCTGTTCTGGTAGACGAGCCGTATGTGCCAGCCACTGTTCGTGTGGACTGAGCGATTGCGTCTGCTTCTCCATGGCGAATGTACGGGACTCATGGTCATGGACGCCGAGTGCGAATTGATGTCGTAGCGGCCATTGGAGTGAAGCTTCTGTTGTCGTGAGGGGAGGGGCAATGTGGGGGATCATCGCTAAGACAGCTGGGTTAACGGCACGCTGCGAGAGCAGATTCGAAAGAAGATGGAGATTGTCGGTGATCACGATTTGCGCTATGACTTTTGTGCTGACGGTTGTCGCATCACGTAGGATGGTCCGCCACATCTGCATATCCTGCTTAAGCCGCTGCATGCCCAGAGTCGCCTGGCGGGAAAACCCGTCGGCGATATAAAGCCGGTGCGCAACGAACATCTCCACAAAACGGGGTATAGCCCGGTGCCCGAACCCCATATCTTCAAAAGGCATGGCGAGCCAATGTTCATATCGCGCTAAGAGGACATGATCGTGACCGCCCAGCGTCTGGACCTGGACCTGCATATTGTGGAACCCGCCTGCCGGATTTTCGGAATCCCAGAAAGGAAGAATCTGTTCTATTGGAGCCTGAATCTGTAAGCTCGATCGACCTGGCTTGTCATAATCGAAATCGATTGAGCCGTGAGTCGAGCTGATTTCCAGCCACATTTCATGACCCACCTTGACCGGATCAAGTGAATTTTCCGCGGAAAAGCCCAGGAGATAGAAGTAGCCATTCTCATAGGGGTTGGTGAGATGGTACCGCGGTGGTTCCAGCAGGCTGGTAAACAGAGGACTGGCGGATTGTCCCTTAGAGGACCAGATGAAGCTCGAAAGCTGAAAAATGGTCCAGATGAGGACGGTGCCGATGACCAGATATTTCATAGATCGGTAAAGAGATGTTGCGGTATTCGGCTATGTTTGAGCAAAGCCTATGCCGTGGGATCGCCTGAAAAACCTCTGTCTTTCGCTCCTTTCCCAATGGATACGGATGTGGCCTGTCAGAACCTGTGCAGGCCTTGGAGGAGACGGACATTAATGAACTTGACAAGCTTCTTTGCGGTCTCCTAGAGTGCTCCCAACATTGTGACTCCTGGGTATGGGAAGAGGGTGCAAGTCCCTCGCGGTCCCGCCGCTGTAAATGGGGACGAAACCCGCGAATGCCACTGTCGTAGGACGTTAAACGTTGTTCGTGAACCGTTAATCGCAAGAGCCATCTTCCCGATTAACGAATAACGATT
>Ga0070686_100000438_pt1 | contig 25888 bp, 25 predicted proteins | sample KBSS23LmetaG_FD_65654 | JGI IMG/M metagenome (GOLD analysis project Ga0070686, IMG submission 65654) | Switchgrass rhizosphere microbial communities from Kellogg Biological Station, Michigan, USA - KBS S2-3L metaG | ecosystem: Host-associated > Plants > Roots > Rhizosphere ... | reverse complement strand
GATCTCGCCGAAGAGGGCCAGAAGGTGCTCGTCGCCAAAGGCGGGCGCGGCGGCCTTGGCAACGCGCGCTTCGCGACGTCGACCAACCGTGCGCCGCGGAAGGTGCAGCCCGGCGAGCCGGGCGAGATCAAGGATCTGCGGCTCGAGCTGAAGCTGCTCGCCGATGTCGGCCTGGTCGGCTTTCCGAATGCCGGCAAGTCGACGTTGATCTCGCGTATCTCCGCGGCGCGGCCGAAAATCGCCGACTACCCGTTCACCACTCTGACCCCGAATCTCGGCGTCGTCCGCCTCAGCGACGAGCGCAGCTTCGTCGTCGCCGACGTGCCGGGCCTGATCGAAGGCGCGCATCGCGGCCTTGGGCTCGGCCATCAGTTCCTGCGCCACCTCGAACGGACCAAGGTGCTGGTGCATCTGGTCGACGTCTCTGGCGCCAGCGGCCGCGATCCGGTGGAGGATCTCGACACCGTCCGCCGCGAGCTGGAGCTCTTTCAGCCGACGCTCGCGGCCAAGCCGCAGATCGTCGCCGCCAACAAGATCGACGCGCTCGACCCGTCGCTCAGCGATGCGATCGCCGGATTGAAGAAGCGCGCGGCGGCGCTCGATCTGCCGTTTCTGCAGGTGTCGGCGGCGACCGGCCAGGGTATCCCCGAACTGCTCGAAGCGATGTGGCGGAGGCTGGCGGGGTCGCGCCAGACGGCTGCGTAACGCATGCACCACGCAGCGCGCCGCGTCGGCATTCTCGGTGGCACCTTCGATCCGATCCATCGCGGGCACGTCGACATCGGCGACGCGGCCCAGGCCGCGCTCGGCCTCACCGAAGTCCACGTCGTCACCTCGCACATGCCGCCGCATCGGCCGCGGCCGGACACCTCGTTGTATCACCGCTTCGCGATGGTTGCGCTGACGACGGCGGAGCGCCCGGCGTGGCGCGCCTCGGATCTCGAACTGCGTCACGAGGCGCCCTCGTATACTTCGCGAACGCTGCACAAGTTTCACGACCGCGGCTACGAGCCGACGCAGCTGCACTTCGTGATCGGCGCCGACGCCTTTGCCGAGATCGCGAGCTGGCGCGACTTTCCGAACATCCTCGAGGCGGCGCATTTCGTGGTCGTCTCGCGGCCGCACTTCCCGGCGCCGGCGCTCGCCGAACGGCTGCCGCGGCTCGCCCCGCGGATGGTGACCGACTCGCGCGAGCTGCTCGCGGCAGACGTCCCGGTGATTTTTTTGATCGATGCGGTGACGGCCGATGTGTCCTCGACTGCGATCCGCAGCCGCCTCGCGACCGGGGTGTCGATCGACGGCATGGTGCCGCGGCTGGTGCAGCAACATATTGAGCAGCACGGACTTTATCGGGCGATGACGCCGGGGCGCCGCGTGAGCGACGCGGCCATTCCGTCCCAGGCAGGCAGGTTGCATGGCCAAGACTGAAAAGAAACGCAAGACGACACGGCTGCCGGCGCAAATCGATCTCGCGATTGGCGCTGCGGAAGACAAGAAGGCGGTCGACCTGATCGTTCTCGATCTTCGCAAGGCAGCCGGGTTCACCGATTTCTTCGTCATTGCCTCGGGCACCAACCCGCGGCAGGTGCGCGCGATTGCCGATGCCGTGATGGAGGCGCTCGCCGCCGACGGCGCCAAGCCGGCGCACGTCGAGGGCTACGACCGCTCGGAATGGATTCTGATCGACTACTTCGACTTCATCGTCCACGTCTTTGCGCCCGAGACGCGGGTGTTCTACGGCCTCGAACGGTTGTGGGGCAACGCCGAGCGGATCGAGGTCGCCGCCGGCCACTGACATGCCGACGAACCGCTTCATCGCGCAGAGTCGCGTGATGCGGGCGCTCGTCGATCAGGTGCGGCGCTTCGCGCGCACGGATTCCAACGTCCTCATCGCCGGAGAAACCGGCACTGGCAAGAACGCCGTCGCCTACGAGCTGCACGCCCGCAGCCCGCGCGCGGCGGCACCCTTCGTCACCGTCGACTGCGCCGCGCTGTCGGCGACCCTGATCGATTCCGAGCTGTTCGGCCACGAACGCGGCGCCTTCACGCACGCCCTGGCGGCGCGCGCCGGCCGGTTCGAAGTCGCCGCGGGCGGGACCGTGTTTCTCGACGCCGTCACCGAGCTGCCGCTCGAAGCCCAGGGCAAACTGCTGCGGATCGTCGAGGATAAGCGCGTCGAGCGGCTCGGCGGCTCGACCGCGATCACCGTCACCGCGCGCATTGTCGCCTCCGCCGACGTCGGCGTCGAAGACCTCGTCGTCTCTGGCGCATTCCGCAGCGATCTCTACCATCGCCTGCGGGTGCTGCCCATCCTCGTTCCACCGCTGCGCGAACGGCCCGAAGATGTGCTGCCTCTGGCGCGTTACTTCCTGCAGCGGGCCGCGAAGAGCGCGCGGCGCGAGGCGCCGGCGCTGTCCCGCGATGTCGCCGCTGCACTGCGCGACTACGCCTGGCCCGGCAACGTCCGCGAACTGCGCCACGCGGTCGAGCGCGCGCTGCAGGCCGCCGACGGCGGGCCGCTGGCGCTCGACCACCTGGCCCCGGAAATCCTCGAAGCGCCGGCGCTCGGTGGCGAGACGGCGCTGGCCCGCCGGCCGACCCTCGACGAAGTCGAAGCGCGCTATATCGCCGCGACGCTGAAGCACACGCGCGGCAAGCAGACCGACGCGGCCAAGATCCTCGGCATCAGCCGCAAGGCGCTGTGGGAAAAGCGCAAGCGGTACGGGATCGAGTAGCGGCCCTGGGGGCTGGGGGCTCGCTGATGACTTGCGACTTGCGACTGACTTGCGACTCGTGACTTGTGACTTGCGACTGCTGGCGCGTACTGCTGCGGACGCGCTGCTGTCAGTGCTTCTTGCGCCAGCCTGTGTGGCGTGTGATCAGTTGCTCGACGAACCAACGCGCGGGCCCGTTTGCGGGCGCTGCTGGCAGTCGATCCGGCCGCTCACGCCGCCTTTGTGCGATCGATGCGGCGACACGCTGCCGACGTGGCGGACCGTGAGCACGGCGCTCGCCTGCTGCGCGCGCTGTCGCCGCTCCGCACCCGCGTTCGATCGGGCGCGGAGCGTCGGCGCCTACGAAGGCGCCCTGCGTGCCGTCGTCCACGCGCTGAAGTACGACGGGCGGCGCTCGCTCGCTCGTCCGCTGGCGGAGATGATGCGTCGGCGCGGCGCCGACGTGCTCGACGGCGCGGCCTGCGTCGTGCCGGTCCCGCTGCACCCGTCAAGGCGGCGCCATCGCGGCTTCAACCAGGCCAGTGATCTCGCGCGGCACATCGGGATTCCCGTGATCTATGCGCTGCGGCGGACGCGGGCCACGGCGACGCAGACCGGCCTGTCGTCGGCGCGTCGCCGCCGCAACGTCCGCGACGCCTTTGCGCCGACGCGGGCCGGCAGGCAGCTCAATGGCCTCACTGTGGTGTTAATCGACGACGTGAGCACGACCGGCGCGACGCTTGACGCATGCGCGCGGGCGCTGAAAGGCGCCGGCGTGAAAGAGGTGCGCGGGCTGACGGCGGCGCGGGTCGGGGCTCACGGCTAGTCTAGGGTCCCTAAGCACGGCTGAGCACGCTGTGCGCCGCCTCGTAGACATCTTCGGCGACCGCGTCCTTCGATCGTTCCCCGTCGAGCACCGTCCACCCTTGCTCGGCAGCCTGACGCTGGTAGCTTTCCCGGACGCGCGCGAGCAGCGCCAGATCGCGCTCATAGCGATCGCGATCGGCTGATTTCCTTTTCGCGGCAGTTTCCGGTGCGATGTCGAGCAGGATCGTCAAGGAAGCGGTCGGCAGGAACTTCTGGATCTCGGCCAGCCACGCTGGATCGAGCCCGAACGCTTCGCCGTACGCGACGCTGGAGGCGCGATAGCGGTCGCACACCAGGACGAGACCGCCGTCGAGCCATCGCTGCAAATCCGGTTTCCGCTCGTAGCGGTTCGCGACGTAGAGCAGCTGCATCACGTCGGCGCCGTATTCGCGCTCGCCCTGCAGCGCGCGCGCGATCTCCTCGCCGATCGACGTGCCGTAGTCCGGAAACGACACCAGCCGCGACTTGTGTCCTTCGGCCTTCAACCGATCGCGCAGCCGTTCCGCCTGCGTCTGCTTGCCGCTTTGATCGAGGCCTTCGAATGCTATCAAGAGTCCGGACATGTCTGGGTTCGGGGTTCGGGGTTCGGCGTTCTCGGTTCTTGGTTCGCGGTTCTCGGTTCTTGGTTCTCTGGTTCTCTGGTTCTCTGGTTCTGGGTTGGTCATCGAGTCATTGAACTGAAATACCCAGAACCCAGAACGCCGAACCCCCGAACCCCGAACCCGTTCAGGTTTCCAGCGCGAGCTGATCCTCGATCGTCTGCCGCCGCCGAATAATCCGCCAACGTCCATTCTCAACGAGCACTTCCGCCGGCAGCGGCCGCCGATTGTAATTCGACGCCATTGCCGATCCATAGGCGCCGGCGTCGCGGATCGCCAGGAGATCACCCTCGGCCAGCGGCGGCAGCATCCGGTCGCGGCCGACGACGTCGCTGCTCTCGCAGACCGGTCCAACCACTTCATACCGCCGCGGCGCCGCATCAGTCGCCGTCACCGGCTCGATGCGATGAAACGCGTTGTAGAGCGCCGGCCGCAGCAGCTCGGTCATCCCGGCGTCGATCACCGCGAACTCGGATGCTGCGTCGCGCGGCTTGACGTCGATCACGCGGGCGACCAGGACGCCGGCGGGCGCCGCAATCGCGCGGCCCGGTTCGAGCACCACCGGCAGGCCGCTCGGCCGTACTTCCTCGAGCAGCGTCGCCACGTACTGCTCCGCCGTCGGCACGTCGCCGCCGTCGTACGAGACGCCAAGCCCGCCGCCGACATCGACGTACTCGATTGGCACACCGCGCCGGCGCAGGTCGGCGGCGATACCGACCACGAACGACGCGGCGCGGCGCAGCGGATCGAGCGACGTGATCTGCGATCCGACGTGGACGTGGACGGCAACCAGCGTCAAGTCGGGCCGCTGGTCGAGCGCGTGCAGCAACGGCAGCGCCTCATCGATCGAGACGCCGAATTTGTTGATCTTCAAACCGGTCGAAATATGCGGATGGCTGCGGGCATCGATGTCCGGGTTGAGCCGCACCGCCACGCGCGCCTGCCGGCCGAGGCGGGCGGCGATCGCTTCGACGCGCGCGAGCTCGCCGGCCGATTCGACGTTGATTGCCTTGACGCCGAGCGCCACGGCGCATTCGAGCTCGGCCGGCGATTTGCCGACGCCAGTGAACACGATCTGCGACGCGTCGAAGCCGGCGCGCCGCGCGACTTCGATCTCCCAGATCGAATTCGCGTCGACGCCGCTGCCAAGGCCGCGCAGCAGTTGCGCGATCGCCAGCGCCGAGTTCGCCTTCAGGGCGTAATGCAGCGCGTGCGGGTAGCCGCCGAACGGCGAGTCGATGGCGCGATACCGGTCGCGGATCGTTGCCGCGCTGTAGACGTAGACTGGCGTCCCGACAGCGGCGGCAATCTCCGCCAGCGGTACGCCGTCGCAGACCAGGTCGTGGTCCCGGCGGATGAAGCCGGGCGGCAAGGTGGGCTGTGGCAACGTGATACGCTATTCTACTCAACCCACATGACGCCGGAGCCGGGAGACGCCGTCGAAGCGCTCATCCAGCGCTGTCTGCAGGGCGACCAGGTCGCCTGGGAACAGATCGTCCGCCAGTACTGGCGCAAGGTGTTCAACGTCGCCTACAAGTTCGTCGGCAAGCACGACGAGGCCGAGGACCTCACGCAGGATATCTTCCTGAAGATCTTCAAGTCGCTCGACACCTTCGATCGCCGCGCCAATTTTCAGACCTGGCTGATCAGCATCAGCCGCAATCTGTGCATCGATCACTACCGCAGCGTCCGCAAGGAGCGCGAAACGATCGACCGCGACGTCGACGCCAACGAGCTGTCGCCGCTGTCGCACGATCCCGGCCCGGTCGCCGCGCTCGAGCAGCAGGACCGCGTCCAGCTGTTGAAAGAGGCGATGTCGGCGCTGCCCGAGACGCTGCGCACGGCCGTGCTGCTGCGCGACATCCAGGAGCTGTCCTACCAGGAGATTGCCGATCGGCTCCGCCTGCCGGAAGGCACGGTGAAATCGCGGATCAACCGCGGCCGCACCGAGCTGGCGCGGCAGATCAAGAAGCTGCGCGGCGACGATTTCGGCAAGACCGCAGCGGAGCTGAAACGCACGGGAGCGATCTGATGAATGTGAAAACTGAAACCTCCGGCGCCATCGGCATCGTCCGGGTCGGCGAGACGCGGCTGATGTACCCGATCCTGTCCGACTTCTCGTCGGCGGTGGCCGGGCTGATCTCCACCGGCAAAAAGGACATCCTCATTGACATGACGCCGGTCACCTACGTCGACAGCGCCACCATCGGCTGCCTGATGGATTTGTACCGGCAGGTGCACAACGCCGGCGGCCACCTCAAGCTGTCCGGCGTCCAGAAGCGGGTCGAGACGATGCTGACGATGACCGGCGCGCAGAACTTCATCGAGATACACGCCGACGAGCCGACCGCCGTCAAAAGCTTCGGGGCTTAGCGATGCGGACCATCAAGACGACCAACGGCGCGCCCGTCGATCTCGACGGCGATCTGCTCTCGATCATGGAAGCGCTGTACAAGGAAGTGACCGCCAAGCGCGAATTCGAGCGCTCGTTCGAAGACATGGTCAAGGAAATCCACCACCTGATCGATCAGATGGACGACAGCGAGCGGCGCACCTACCTCGCCGAGAGCCTGTTTCTCAACACCGTGAGATACGAGAACGACAAGCTCGAGGCCTACATGAAAAAGCTGACGAGCAAATAGTGTCGTTGAATTTCCTGGCGACCCGTTTCCGTTGCAGCTGGCCGTGGACGACGCTGGTCATGCTGTGCGACGGCCGGATCGTCTGTGGCTGCGCCGATCCCTACGGCCGCCGCGTGCTCGGCGATGTACGAGCCGCCTCGGTCCACGACGTTTGGAGCGGCTCGGCCATCACGACGCTGCGCGGCGAGCTGAACGGCGGCGGATCGAGCTTCTGCGGCGATTGTCCGCTCAAGCTGCCGCTGAAAAAGGACGAGCCGCCGGAGGTGCGGCCGCTCGACGCCGGACCGTTGCCGTCGCGGATGTACATCGAGTGCACCGCGGCGTGCAACATCTCCTGCAACCAGGCGTGCTGCGCGCCGGAAACCGGGATCACCCGGACCCGACAGGCCGGGATGCTCGATTTCGATCTGTTCCGACGCGTCGTCGACGAAGTCGGGGCGTCGCTCGTTCGCATCGACTTCTTCAACTACGGCGAAGCGTTCCTGCACAAGCGCGCTGTCGAGATGTGCGAGTACATCAAGTCGCGCTTCCCCCATATCTATCTCTACACCAGCACCAACGGCCTCGCCCTCACGGAAGCGCAGGCGCGACGGCTGGTGCACTCCGGTATCGACGAGGTGACCTTCTCCATCGACGGCGCGACGCCGGAGAGCTACGCGAAGTACCGGCAGCGCGGCCGCTTCGAGGTGGCGATCGCCAACCTGCGCGCGATGGCCGACGAGAAGCGCCGCAGCGGCCGCGATGTCCCCTTCCTGAACTGGCGCTACATCCTGTTCGTGTGGAACGACAGCGACGAAGAGATGACGCTGGCGCGCCGCGTCGCGGCCGACATCGGCGTCGATCGCCTGTGCTGGGAGCTCACCGATCATCCCGAGGACGCGTACTCGCGCCGGTTCGTCCCCGGCGCTGCCGCCCTCGAAGCGATTCGCCACGAGATCTGGGACGACAACAATCTCGGCAACGCGATTCCCGGCGCGATGCCGCGCGCCCACATCGACGTCCGCACGCTCATCCCCGGCGTGCCGCTGATCGCCAGGGCAGGGAAGCCGCTGCGCCTGCGCACGCGGGTCAGGAACCTGTCGACGCGTCCCTTCCCCAACCAGGCGAGCTACGGCCGCCGCCTCGTCCGCGTCGGCGCGCAGTTGTGCGCCGCCGACGGATCGCTGATCGATCGTGATTTCGCGCGCGCCTGGCTGCCGCGGCCGCTCGCCGGCGGCGATCGTGCCGACGTGCCGATGGAGATCGCGACACCGCACCAGCCGGGCCGCTACGTGCTGAAATTCGATCTCGTGAGCGAGGGGATCGACTGGTTCGAGCGGTGCGGATCGCCGACGACGACTAAGCCGCTGATCGTTCGGGGCTGAGCTCGCTGCTGCAGGGATGCCCTTTCGGGCGTTCGCCAGGGGCAGGCTGAAAACCTACCCCTGGGCAACGCAACACCACGACCGCGGGGCTAATTCGCGAGGCGCGGCGCGACTGTCTTGACCGTCGCCGCAAGCGGCAGCGGCGCCGGCTCGAGCGACTCCACCAGCCGCCACGATTGCGATTCCTCGAGAATCTTCGCGGCAAACTCGGTGTGCAGGGCGTGCCCGGCCCGGTGCGCCACGAGGTGGCCGATCACCGGATAGCCGACGAGCGCCAGGTCGCCGACCGCGTCGAGGATCTTGTGGCGGACGAACTCGTCCTCGAAGCGCAGTGCGTTGTTCAGCACTCCGGTCTCGCCGAGCACGATCGCGTTATCAAGCGAGCCGCCGAGCGCCAGCCCGTTCTGCCGCAGCATCTCCACGTCCTTCAGGAACGTGAACGTCCGCGCCGGGGCAATCTCTTCGACGAACGACTCCTCGGTGATCCGCAGCGTGCGTGACTGGTGCCGCAGCAGCGGATGGTCGTAGCTGATGCTATAGGTGACCTTGAAGTGATCAGACGGATAGAGCGCGATCCGCTTGTCGCCGCGCGAGATCGCGATCGGGCGGACGATTTTCAGGAACTTGCGCGGCGCCGCCAGCCGCTTCACGCCGGCCTCTTGAATGAGGTAGATGAACGGCGCGGCGCTGCCGTCCATGATCGGCACTTCGGGCGAGTTGAGCTCGATGATGACGTTGTCGACGCCGACGCTGACCAGGGCCGCCAGCAGGTGCTCGACGGTCTCGACCGACACCTCGTTGCTGGCCAGCCCGGTCGCGAGCTGGATCCCGGCGAGATTCTGAACGGTCGCCGGGACCTCGTGATGACCGAGATCAGTGCGGCGAAAACGGATGCCGGAGTCGGCCGAAGCCGGCTTCAGCGTGAGATTCACCTTGTTGCCGGAATGCAGACCGATCCCGACACAGGAAATCTGGCGACGAAGTGTACGCTGTGCGTCCATTAGCCTCTCGGGCACTGGGGGACGTGCACAGGCAAGCTGAGCAAAGTGGATGCCTGCACGATCGGCGACCGAACCGCTCGTACAACCCTTTTGTTTTTCAGTAGGTTGGCGTCAGTAGGCACAATTAAACGACGAGCTCGCGATTTCGATTTTGTGGTACGGGCACCACAGGCGGTTTGGCTGAAAGCGTGGCAATTTTACCACACCGTTAACTGGCGGCCGAGCGAGCCGGCCGTCCCGATTCGTGTGCGAATAAATCGGCCAGGAAGCGCCCTGTCGCCGATTGGTCCCGATGCGCGACGTCTTCGGGAGTCCCCGCGGCGATGATCCGGCCGCCGCCGGCGCCCCCTTCAGGTCCGAGATCGATGACGTAATCGGCCGACTTGATCACGTCCAGGTTGTGCTCGATCACAACGATGGTATTGCCCTGATCGACGAGGCGCGTGAGAACGTCGAGCAGTTTTCGCGTGTCCTCGAAGTGGAGTCCGGTGGTCGGCTCGTCGAGGATGTAAAGCGTCCGTCCCGTGCCGCGCTTCGACAGCTCCTTCGCGAGCTTCACGCGCTGCGCCTCGCCGCCGGATAGCGTCGTCGCCGACTGGCCGAGTGTGACGTAGCCGAGGCCGACGTCCTGCAGCGTGCGCAGCTTGTTGGCGATGCCGGGGAAATTCTCCAGCAGCGGGACCGCCTGGTCAACCGTGAGATCGAGCACGTCGGCGATCGATTTGCCGCGGTATTTGATCTCCAGCGTTTCGCGGTTGTAGCGGCGGCCCTTGCACTGCTCGCAGGTGACGTAGACATCCGGCAGGAAGTGCATCTCGATCGCGATCACGCCGTCGCCCTGGCAGGCCTCGCAGCGCCCGCCCTTGACGTTGAAGGAAAAGCGCCCCGGCTTGAAACCCCGCGCCTTCGCGTCGGGCATCATCGCGAACAGATCGCGGATGAACGTGAACAGCCCCGTGTAAGTCGCCGGGTTCGAGCGCGGCGTCCGTCCAATCGGCGACTGGTCGATCTCGATCACCTTGTCGATCTGATCGATCCCCTCGATCGTGTCGTGCGCGCCGGGATCGTCGCCGGCCTTGTAGAGCGTCTTTGCCAGCGACTTGTAGAGGATGTCGTTCACCAGCGTCGACTTTCCCGAGCCGCTCACGCCGGTCACCGCCGTCAGTACTCCGAGGGGGATCGTGACATCGATGTTCTTCAGGTTGTTCTCGCGCGCACCACGAATCACCAGCTCGCCCTTGAGCGCCGGCCGTCGCGCTTTCGGCGTCGGAATCGACCGCTCGCCGGTGAGATAGGCGCCAGTTAGAGACACCAAGCGCTCGGGAACCGAGGGCGCTCCCCGCTCCATCAGCTGCTGCGGCGTGCCCTGGAAGATGACGTGCCCGCCGAGATCGCCGGCGCCCGGGCCGAGGTCGATGACGTAGTCGGCGACGCGAATCGTTTCCTCGTCGTGCTCGACGACGATCACCGTGTTGCCGAGATCGCGCAGGCGAGCCAGCGTCGCCAGCAGCTTGCGGTTGTCGCGCTGATGCAGGCCGATGGACGGTTCGTCGAGGACGTAGAGCACGCCGGTGAGGTTGGCGCCGATCTGTGTCGCGAGACGGATCCGCTGGCCTTCACCGCCCGACAGGGTCGCGGCGCTCCGCCCGAGCGTGAGATATCCGACGCCAACGTCGTTGAGGAAACGCAGACGCTCCTGGATCTCGCGAAGGATCCGCTCGGCGATGATCGCCTCGCGATCGGTGAGCACCAGCTCCTCGAACGCGTCGAGCGCTTCGGAAATCGGCAGCGTGACGTAGTCGGAGATCGTCCGCGCCTTGACTTTGACCGACAGGCTCTCCTGCTTCAGCCGCTGGCCTTTGCACGCAGCGCACGGCCGAAGCGTGCGGTACGGCTCGAGCTCGGCCTGCTCCGCCCAGCTGCCCTCGTCGTAGCGGCGCCGCAGGTTGGGAATGAGCCCTTCGAAGCCCTTGCCGGCCCCAAACAGCAGCACCTCGCGCGATTTGCGCGGCAGCTTGCCGAACGGAACGGTGAGGTCGATGCCGAAATCGCGCGACAGCGCCTGCAGCGCGTCGCGCACCAGCTTGCGATCGCCTTTCGCCCACGGCGCGATCGCGCCGTCCGCCAGCGATTTCGATTCGTCGGGGATCACCCGCTGCGGATCGAAATCGATCATCGAGCCGAGGCCCTGGCATTCGGGACACGCGCCGTGCGGCGAGTTGAACGAGAACGCGCGCGGCGTCATCTCCGGCACGCTGATGCCGCAGTCGACGCACGCCAGCCGGCGCGAGAACAGCCGATCGCCGCCCTCGTAGGTGTTGATCACGACGATGTCGTCGGCGAGCGCGAGCGCCACGTCGATCGACTCCATCAGCCTCCGCTCGATGCCGCCGCGCACGATCAGTCGATCGACGACGACTTCGATGGTGTGGTTGCGACGGCGATCGAGCTTGATCTCTTCCTCGAGCGACCGGAACTGGCCGTCAATGCGCGCCTTCGTGTAGCCGCGCTGGCGCAGCGCCGCGAGCTCTTTCTTGAACTCGCCTTTGCGGCCGCGGACGACCGGCGCCAGGACGTTGATGCGCTCGTCTTGCGGGTACAGCATCACCATATCGGCGATCCGCTCGAGCGATTGGCTGGAGATCTCCTTGCCGCAATTCGGGCAGTGTGGGACGCCGATGTTGGCAAACAGCAGTCGCAGATAGTCGTAAATCTCGGTGACGGTGCCAACCGTCGAGCGCGGATTCGACCCGGTCGTCTTCTGCTCGATCGAAATCGCCGGTGACAGCCCTTCGATCAGGTCGACGTCCGGCTTTTCCATCTGCTCGAGGAACTGCCGGGCGTAGGCCGACAACGACTCGACGTAGCGGCGCTGCCCTTCGGCATAGATGGTGTCGAAGGCAAGCGACGACTTGCCGGACCCGGACAGGCCGGTGATCACCACGAGCCGATGCCGCGGGATATCGACGTCGATGTTCTTCAGGTTGTGGACGCGCGCGCCGCGTACCGCAACCCAGTCGTGGGCCATGTCTGAAACAGCTGGGGCTAGGTGCTGGGGAATGGCGCTAGCCGATCTCACATCGTAGCACGCAGATCGACCTCGGCCGTCGGGAAATCCGGCCTAGATCACCGCACCAGTCCTCAGTTCTGCGCGGGCCGCGGCGTCGATCCCCGCCTCCTCGAGCACCGCATCGGTATCCGCGCCAAGCACGGGCGCGCTGCCGACGCGGCTGAGCAGCCGGCGTGCGACGACGTGCGGATCGCGCGCGACCTCGGGCGGCGTGAGGAGCGGCGTCAGGCAGACATCGGCGTCGGCGAAGCGCGCCAGCCATTCACTGCGGCTGCGGGAACGCACAATCGCGCGCACCTCCGACAGCACACGCGCGCCCTCGTCGCCGGTCGCATGCTGCAGCGGAATCAGCTCCGGCCGGCCGATCCGTTCACAGAATCCGCGCCAGAACTTCGGCTCGAGCGCGCCCAGCGCCAGCCATTTGCCATCCGCCGTTTCGTAGATTGTGTAGCAGGCGCTCTCCAGATCCGCGGTCGAGGGAAACATCGACCAGGCGAGCGCCGCGTCGTGGATCGGCACGTCGACAACGCTGCCAGTCCCCGTCTGGTGGCGTTGGACCAGCGCCGCCAGAATCGCGATCGCAGTCTGCATCGCGGCGCCGATGTCGCCAATTAGTGCGGCTGGCATCGCCGGCGGCGTCAGCAGTCCGGCGAGCGCCTCGTAGTTGATGTCGTGCGCCGCTTTCTCTGCGTACGGTCCGGTGCGGCCGAAGCCGCTGATCGACGCGCAGATGAGGCGAGGGTGTCGCGCGCGCAGCGTGTCGGCATCGACGCCGAGCCGCGTCGCTTTGGATGGACGGAAGCTGTCGACGACGACGTCGGCACGGGCGAGGAGCGCATCGAGCACGCGCGCCGCGGCCGCCGCGCGGAGATCGAGCGTGACGCTCCGCTTGCCGCGGTTCAACAAGTCGAAATAGGATGCCGCGCCGCTGGCATCGCGCGTTGGCGCGAGCCGCGCCGCAAGTTGGCGCATGCCGTCGCCGCCGTGCGGATCCTCCACCTTGACGATGTCGGCGCCGAGATCGGCCAAAAGCAGCGTCGCGTATGCGCCCGGCAGCAGCCGCGTGAGATCGAGCACCCGCACGCCGGCAAGAGGCGCCTCCATCAGCGATCAGCGTGTCATACGTGCGCCGCGCGGGATCGAAGCTTGCTGTGGGTATAGCCGTAAGTGAAATACAGAAGCAACCCGATCGCCAGCCAGATGAGGAACCGTTCCCACGCCGACCACGGTAGTCCGGCCATGATGAAGACGCACCCGGCCGCCGAGAGCACGCACACGGGCCAGACAAACGGCACCCGGAACGGCCGCGGCCGATCGGGATCCTTGTAGCGCAGCACCAGCACGCCGATGCTGACCAGCATGAACGCGAAGAGCGTGCCGATGTTGGTGAGATCGTAGGTTTCGGCGGCGTCGCCAATCAACGCCCACAGCGCAACGAATACCCCGGTGATGATCGTTGTCGTCGACGGAATTCTCTGCGCGTTGAGATGCGCCGCCCATTGCGGCAGCAGGCCATCGCGCGCCATCGAGAAAAAGATCCGCGGCTGTCCGTACTGGAAGACGAGCAGCACCGCCGACATCGACACCGCGGCGCCGAGCGCGACGAACCAGCCGACGGTCTTGAAGCCCGCGAGCTCCAGCGCGTGAGCCAGCGGATCGGCGACGGCGAGTTCTTTGTAGGGCACCATGCCGGTCAGCACCGCGCCGATGACCACGTAGATCAGCGTGCAGATCGCCAGGCCGCCGAGGATGCCGAGCGGCAGGTTCCGCTGCGGATTGGTCGTTTCTTCAGCCGCCGTCGAGATCGCGTCGAAACCGATATAGGCGAAAAAGACGATCGCCGCGCCTTGATGAATGCCGGTGAACCCGTTCGGCGCGAACGGATGGTAGTTCTCGGCGTGCAGGTGCGTGGCGCCGACGCCGACGAAGATGGTCAGCGCGATCAGCTTGATCACCACCATGATGTTGTTGGCGGTGGCGCTCTCGCGCGCGCCGCGCAACAGCAGCCACGTGATCACCATCACGATCGCGAACGCCGGGACGTGAATCAGGATGGGGATGCCGGCGATGTGGGGCGCCGTGTTGAGCAGTCCGTGCAGCTGCGGGTCAGAGCTGAGGAGTGCGGTCCGATACCCGGTACGCAGCCACACCGGCAGGTTGATACCAAATCCCTGGAGCAACGTGTTGAAGTAGTCGCCCCACGAAATCGCGACCGCCACGTTGCCAACCGCGTACTCGAGGATTAGATCCCACCCGATGATCCAGGCGACGAGTTCGCCGAGCGTCGCATAGGAGTAGGCGTAGGCGCTGCCGGCCTGCGGGATCATCGCCGCAAGCTCCGCGTAGCAGAGGCCGGCGAGCGCGCACGCCGCGCCAAGCAGCAGAAACGAGAAGACCAGCGCCGGGCCGGCGCCGTTCCTGATCACTTCGCCGTTCGGTGCCAGCTGCCCCGCCGCCGCGGTGCCGATCGCGCCGAAGATCCCGGCGCCGATCACCGCGCCGATCGCCAGCATGATCAGGTCGCCGGCGCCAAGCGTGCGCTTCAAGCTGTGCGCACCGGTCGCATCGTCGACGAGCGCGGCAATCGGTTTCCGCTGAAACAGTTGCGACATGGTGGGCGATTGTACTTGGTGACGGTCAGGCCGGCCGCGACAGCCTGTACGCGGTTTCGTTCGACGACACCACCATTACGCCGTCGGGCGAGAAGGCGACGCCGACGAGACTCGGGCCGGCGAGCACCAGTTCCGGCGTCGCGCCGGGACGATACCGATAGAGCCCGCTCGCCCCGGCAAGCGCCTCGACCACGAATAGCGTGCCGGTCCGGTCGACGGCGATCCCCTGCGGCCGCCCAAATGCGTCGTACGTCGCGGCGACGGTGCCATCGCGCTCGATGCGGTAGAGCACGTCGTACGAGGACAGCGTCGGACCGGTGACGTAGAGCGCCTGATCGGCGCCGATGGCAAGGTGGAACGCGGCGACGCTTGCCGGCAGTGACGCGAACGTCGATGCGCGCCCTTTCCCGTCGACGCGGAAGATCGTCCCCGAGCGATCGCCGACAAAGAGCGTCCCATCGTCGGCGAAGGCGAGACCGCAGGCGACGCCGAGATCGCTGGCGAACGGCTCCGCCGATCCGTCTTCGCTGACGCGGTAGACCGTTCCTTCAAATCGACTCGAGACGTGCAGCCGGCCCTGCGGATCGATGGCCATCGACGTCGGGTTGACAATGCCGGAGGAGAAGGTTTCGCGCGTGCCGTTCGGCCGCACGCGGAAAATCGAGACCGGCACCTGCTGGCCGCGCGTGCCGCTGTAGGTCACGTACAGGTTGCCGTCGCGATCAAACACCGGGTTGTCCACCTGGTGCAGTCCGGTCGCGAACGGCGAGGCGATGTCGAGGTGCGTCGTATCGCGGGCGCCGGCGACGCGGACCGTGGCGCGTCCGCCTTCGAGGCCCGGCGGCACAATCGCGCCAAGATCCGTGCTCGAGGCGAAGACGACACGAGCGCGCGAGTCGCCGACCCGCACCTCGGGCAGGAACGGCCCATCGATGGCAAAACCTTCGCCGTGGATGGTGATGCGGCCGCCTTCAATCGCTGCCTGTGGATCAATGGCGGTGACGCGCGCGGGCATTACGTGTCGTCGAGCTCGACGTTCCAGTACAGATAGTCGCGCCAGCTTTCCGGCGCATTGCGGAGACCGACGGTGATGCGGATGGCCGGCGCCGACTCGGGGCGTTTCGGCATCCGCAACAGATGCATGCCGGCTTCAGCCGGCGTGCGCCCACCTTTCTTGCGATTGCACGTGACGCAACAGGTGACGATGTTCTCCCAGTCCTTACGGCCGCCCTGGGCGACCGGCACCACATGATCGAACGTCAAATCGCTCGTGGGGAAGCCGTCGCCGCAATACTGGCAGCGATGGTCGTCGCGCGCGTAGATGTTTGCGCGCGAGAATGGAACATAATCGAACCGCCGCTTAATCTTGATGTATCTGAGCAGGCGGATGACCGAAGGCAGCTTGAAACTAAAGGAAACCGCCCGGATTTCGCGATCGTAGACGGATATTACCTCGACCTTGCCCTGGCACCAGAGCGTGACTGCCTTCTGCCAGTGGACGATCTTGAGCGGCTCATACGACGCGTTCAGGAGAAGCGTCTGTTCCAAGCTGCTTGGAATTCTGCCCGACCGCTGTCGAGGTGTCAAGCCGATGACGCGTGCAACTCGCTTGTAACATGGCGCTTAGCGGCGCTGTGGTAAGTTTGCGCAGGATCCGATAGCTGTGAGGATGCGCAGTTGCCGGGGGATTTCGTGCCTCGCCGTTGGGGCTGTTGCCCTGTCGGCGGCGGCCTGCGCATCGAGCGGCGCCACGCCAAGGCCGTTTCCGAAACCTGGCGGCGGGACGACGGCGCAGGGCGGCGCGAGAGCCCCGGCACCCCGGGATCAGGCCCCTGTGCAACCGGATCCGGCTCCGCCTCTGACAGCGACCGCCACGCCGACGTCATCGCACCCGGTTATGGATGGCTACGCGCTTGCCGGCACCGCGCTCGGCTTACGCGGCATTGCGTATCGCAACGGCGGCAGCGATCCGAGCGGCTTCGATTGCAGCGGCTTCACGCAATACGTGTTCGCCCAGTACGGCATCGCGCTGCCGCGCGAGGTCCGCGAGCAGTTCCGCGTCGGCAAGGCGGTCAAGCCCGATGATCTCGCCGCCGGCGACATCATCTTCTTCACCACGACCGATCCCGGTCCATCGCACGTCGCCATCGCCATCGGCGGCGACGAGTTCGTGCACGCGCCAAGTTCGACCGGCGTGGTGCGCGTCGAGCATCTCAGCTCGAGCTACTGGTCGCCGCGCTATCTCGGCGCACGTCGGGTCAATTAGTCTAAGAAGCAAGAATTAGAACTAAGAATTCGTGACACGAATTCTTAGTTCTTAATTTCTAGATCTGAATTGATTACGCGGCGCGATATTGACCCTTGCGGATCAAACGGCGCGACGTGTCTTTCATGAACTGGCGGATATGCAGATCGTCCTGCGTGTAGCGGGTCGGCTGGTTCGCGACGCGGAGCGGTTCGACGCGCACGCCTTCACCGTCCGATTCGCACGGCATCTGATCGGCGAGCCGCTCGACATAACGCTGCGGAAAAGACGGGAACGTGCGGAAGGTCGCGCCGACGATCCCGCCATAGCGTGACTCGAGCCCGGTGAAATCGTCGCGCAGGAAATCGTAGACCGCCGGATCCGGCGTGCTCGCGAGATAGGTATGCACCATCTCGGACACCTGCTCGAAGAAGCGGTGCCCGTGGCAATTGGCCGAGTAGGTGCCGTCTTCGCGCTCGATGCGGCGAATGCCGGCGAGTTGTGGGTCGATGTGATAGAGCTCGTGAATGACGGTGTCGAGCTTCGCCGTCCACGGTTCGGCGCCAGGATAGAAGCGCTCCTTGCGCGAACGATCCAGCGACTGATCGCAGAATCGTGGCAGCGTGAACGAGAGCATGTACTTGATCTCGCGTCCGCCGACGGTCACCAGCGGCGATTTGGTGACGAACCATTCGGAGCGGCGCGTCAGTTTGTGAGTGGTGCGATCGCGCCAGAAGTAGTAGCCCGGCTCGCTCGGTGGCAGGCTCAAACAATGACACGTCGCGAATGCGCCTTCAGCGGTCGAGCGTCCTGAACGCGCGAACACGAGCACATCCGCTATGTTGATGAACGAGAGCGTAGGGACGCGTCTGACTACGTCCTCCATCAACATCGTGAGGCGGTCGGTGTAATTCAGCATGTGACACACGTCGCCGGGGAGCGAAGCGCGGTCCTCTGTTGTTCGACTTTGAGCCGAGCGAAGGAACTATAGCGAACCGATCCGGTGAATGCAAGCTGATGAGAGGATAATTCCTTGCAATTCTTTAAGTTGAGCTGATTGCTGCGGCGGTGTTTCGAGACCCATTCGCCGCAGGATGAGCTGTTGTCGCCTGCGCAGTCGCAGGCCCGGATGTGCAGGGTCGAGCAGCCGTGGGTTGACGATCGCCGCTGCCAACAGCGCCGCGTCGGCCGGCGCGAGCGTCGCGGCGGTAGTGTGAAAATATTTTTGCGAGGCCGCTTCAGCGCCGTAGATCCCGTCGCCCCATTCGATCACGTTGAGATACAACTCGAGGATCCGCGCCTTCTTCAATTCCGCTTCGAGGCGGCGCGCGATCACGAGCTCGCGTAGTTTGCGCACCGGATTCTTCGACGGCGAAAGATACAGGTTCTTGGCGAGCTGCTGCGTGATCGTGCTGCCGCCACGCAGGAAGCGGCCGCGCGTCCAATCGGCTTCGAGCGACTCCTGCAGCTGCTCGAGATCGATGCCTTCGTGCCGCCAGAACAGATCGTCTTCGGCGACGAGCACTGCTCGAGTGAGGTTCGGCGAGATCCGGTTGTAGGCGATCCAGCGCTGCACGCGCCGCGGCACCCGGCCTTTCGCGCGCGCCTCTCGATCGCGAAGATCCATGAACGCGGTGGTCGACGGATTCGCGGTCCGCAGCGACCGGACGTCGGGTAGCGTCACATAGACGTAGGCGAGCAGCGCAAAGGCGATCGCCGGGATTGCGATCATCACACGGACGGCGTGGCGCATGCGGCTCGGCTAATCGATCCTTTCCGGCGGTACCTCGAACCTGATTTAAGCGTGAACGCGACGGCCTTGTTTCGCCAGCGCACTCTCGAACGCGCCGCGCAGCAGGATAATCAGCCGCGGCGACGAGCTCGCGCCCATCAAACCGACGCGCCAGATCTTGCCGGCGAGCGGACCGAGGCCGGCGCCGATCTCGATGTTGTACTCGTCGAGCAGGTGCTTGCGGACTGACGGCTCGTCGACGCCGTCCGGCACGCGCACGGTGTTCAGCGTCCACAGCCGATCCTTTTCCGGCGGCAGCAGCGTGAGCCCGATCTCGGCGATCGAGGCGACGAGCGTGCGGTGATTGCGCTCGTGACGGGCCCACCGCGCCTCGAGCCCTTCTTCCTCGACGATCGCCAGCGCCTCGTACAGCGCGTAGACGAGCGTCGAAGACATCGTGTGGTGATACTTGCGGTTCAGCCAGTAGTCCTCGAGCAGCGTGAGATCGAAGTAAAAGCTGCGCCCCTTGACGCGCTGCTGCAGCGCACGCGGACTGAACACGATCGGCGCCAGTCCCGACGGCCCGCCGAGGCACTTCTGCGTGCAGCTGTAGCAGGCGTCAATCCCCCAGCCGCCGACGTCGAGCGGCACACCGCCGAGTGACGTCACTGCGTCGACAATCGTCAAGGCGCCGTGCTCGCGGGCGATTGCCGCCATCTCGCGGACCGGATTGTTGACGCCGGTGGAGGTCTCGGCGTGCACCATCGCAACGACGTCGGCACCGGTCGATTTCAGCTGCGCGCGCAGTGCCGCGGGATCGACCGCCACACCCCACTCCGAATTCAACCGCGACACCATCGCCCCATAGCGCTCGCACATCTGCGCGAGGCGGTCGCCGAAGTAGCCGTTGATGACGACGGTTGCGCGCGATCCCTCGCGAACGAGATTCGCGACTGCCGTTTCCATCCCCGACGTGCCGGTGCCCGACACGGCGAACGCGAACGATCCGTCGGCCGCCTTGAACACGCGGCCCAGCCGGGCGCGGACGTCGTCGAGCAGCTTCACCATCAGAGGATCGAGATGGCTCAGCGTCGGCGCCGCCATGGCGCGCATGACGCGCGGTGAGGTGAGGCTCGGGCCCGGCCCGAGCAGGATCCGATCGGTGTCCGGCAGCAGCGTCATGCGGGGATTTCCTCGAATTGTGCGAGTTCGTCGCGCAGCGTTGGGAGTACGGCGTCGGCGAGCGTTGACAGCGGCGGCCGCGGAACGCCGACGTCGTAGCCGAGCAGGTTCATCGCCGCCTTCAGACCGGGCACGCCGTGAACGCCGCCAAGCAGACGCGCGAGCGGCACGAGGCGTCGCTGGAGCGCGATCGCTTCCTCATGGCGGCCAGCCCGGGTCAACTCGAACAACTGGACGCATGCGTCGGGCGCGGCGCAGCCGAGCGCGAGGATGCCGCCGACTGCGCCGACGCACAACGCCGCATAGAACGTCGGCGCCGAGCCGGCGAGCACCATGAAGTCCTTGGGCGTGAGCGATACCAGGTCGGCGACCTGAGCGATGTCGCCACCCGATTCCTTCATGCCGATGATGTTCGGATGCGGCGCCAGGCGCGCCACGGCAGCCGGCAGCAGGTTCACGCCGGTGAGCGCCGTGAAGTTGTAGAGAAGAACCGGGACCGGCGATGCGTCGGCAACGGCGGTGTAGTGCCGCACGAACGCGTCGTTGGTCATCTGCGCCTTGAAGAACCCCGGTGTGCGGACCAGCACCGCGTCGGCGCCATGTTCGGCGGCACGCTTCGTCGCCTTGATCGTCGCCTGCGTCGACTCGCGGCCGGTGCCGACGATGAAGCGCTTCTCGGATGGCACGGCCTCGCGCGCGGCGACGATCGCCTGGTCGGACTCGAAGTCGTCCATCAGCACCGCTTCGCCGTTCGATCCGAGAACGACGAAGCCGTGCAGCGGCCGCTGAACCCATTTGGCGAGCGCCTTCTTCAGACGCGCCGTGTCGACGCGGTCGCGGTCGTCGAATGGCGTGGGAATGGGGGCGAATACCCCGGCAAGTTGCATCCGGTGATTCTACCCCTACGCTGGCCGGTCAGCCGCGCGCGCTGAGCCTGTGCTCGTCCTGCAGCACCAGGTTCAGTCCGAGCACGACGATGAACATCGCCGCCGCCGGACTCAACAGCCACGGAAAATCGGCGAACACGCGGATGTTCGTTGCCGCGTCGTGCAGCATCGTGCCCCAGCTGGCAATCGGATCGGGGAAGCCGAGGCCGACGTACGACAGGGTGGCTTCCGAGACGATGAACGCGGGAACGAGCAGCGTGATCTGCACGGCGACGAAGCCGCGTGTCGCCGGCAGCAGATGTCGGGCGAGCAGACGCCATCCGGAAGCGCCGATCGCTTCAGCAGCCGCCGCATATTCGCGGCGGCGCTCGGAGCGGACGATCGCCCGGACGCCGCGGGCAATGAAGGGCGCGCCAAGCACGGCGAAGATGATCGCGAGCAGCGCGAACACCTGCTGCGCCGTCAATACCAGCGGCAGCACGGCGCGCAGCGCCAGCGCCACGTACATCGCGGGCAGCACCATCAAGAAGTCCGTCGCCCGCATCAGCCCATCGTCGATGGCACCGCCCAGGTACCCGGCGAGACCACCGATGGCCCCGCCAATCAACGTCGCGCCCAGCGCCGCGATCGTCGCCAGACCAAGGGAGATCCGCGCGCCGTAGAGCAGGCGGCTGAACACGTCGCGGCCGAAACTGTCGGCGCCGAGCAGCAGGAGCGGTGCGTCGGCATCGTTCGTGGATTGGACGAGACGCCCGCCGCTAAACCATGTCAGCGGGACTCGCGCCGAGCGATCCTCCTCGTACTGCTGTTCGAGGCGGCTGACGAGGCGCCAGCGGTAGATGAACGGCGGGTGCCATCCGCCTTCGTCTGACACGATATGGGGCCAGGTCGGCGGCGCGTTGAGCAGCGATTGATACCTTACGTCGGCGGCGTGTGGCGCGAGAAACGGCGCGCCGAGTGCGGCGACGATCGCCGCGGCAATCAGGATCAGGCCGGCGCCGCGCGTCACGCTGCCGCCTCGACGCGGGTTCCCGGTTCGCTCGCACGCGGATCAACGACCGCGAGCGCCACGTCCGACACCATCGTGCCGAGCGCGAGGAAGAGCGCGCCGGCGCCGGCGCAGCCGGCAATCAGGTAGATGTCGCGCGCGCGCAGCGCCTGCAGCATCAGCGTCCCCAGGCCGGGCCACGCGGTGATCACTTCGACGGCGAACGAGCCGCTCAGCAGCGTGCCAATCATCAGGCCGTACATCGCGGCGATCGGCCGCAGCGCCGCTTTCAGTGCGCCGCGCCAGACGACCCGGCCGCGCGGCAGGCCGCGCGCGGCGGCAGCGAGCACGAACGGCTGGCCGATCGTCTCGCTCATCGACTGCGCCTGCAGCCGCTCGAGCGCCGCGGCGAGCGGCAGCGCAATCGCGAGCGCCGGCACGACGAGGTGGCGCAGGATATCGAACAAAACGTCCTCGTCGGCGGCGGTCGACGATCGCATGCCGGCGATCGGGAACCAGCCGGTACGAGCCGCGATGAACACGAGCGCCAGCGACGTGAGCAGCGGCGGCATCGAGACCAGGACGAGGGACACGGTGCGAATGGTCGCGGCCAGTGCACCGCCACGGCGCGCGCCGGTGACGATACCGAGCGGAAGACCGATGACCGTCGCCATCGCGAGCGCAGCAAACGCAAGGATCGCAGTGTTCGCCGCGCGCTCCGGAATGAGATCGCCGACCGGACGGTCGTAGAGCATTGATTGGCCGAAATCGAGCCGCAGGGCGGCGGCGGCCCAGTCGCGATACTGCTCCGCGAGCGGCTTATCGAGCCCGAGGCGCGCCCGCTCGCGCGCGATCACCTCGCTGCTGACGCGGCCGCCGAGCGTGCCGGTGACGTAGTCGCCGGGCGCGAGCCGTGCGAGCACGAACGACGCCGACGACACCGTCGCTACGAGGACGACCGCGAATGCCAATCGGCGTGCGAGGTATTGCGTCAATGGGCGACGGCGACCACTTCTGGCCGCCACAGCAGCTGCGGACGCGCGTCCGACGGCGTAACGTTCAGGACGCGCGCGGAGGACGCGGCGTAGACACGCGGCGCGACGAAAAACACCATCGGCAGGTGCTCGCAGAAGATCTTCTGTACTTCGTCGTACAGACGCTTCCGCTCGGCCTCGTCGCGCGAGGCGATCTGCCGCACCATGAGCTCGTCGATCTGCCGCTCCCATTCCGTAGCCGGAGTCTTCTGCTCGACGTTCCAGGGGTGCGCGCTGCCAGAGCTGAGCCAGAAATCCTGGTTGGTGCCGGGGTCGAGATCGGTTTTCGTGGCGTTGTAGTACACGGCGTCGTACCGGCCGGCGAGGAAACGCTGCACGACCTGCGACGAGTCGAGGGTGACGACGTCGACGACGACGCCGATTTTCTTCATCTCTTCGCGAATGACGGTCGCGGCACGCTCCAGGCTGGCGCGCCCCTTCTGCGTGATCAACGTGAATTGTGCCGGGTGTCCCGCGGCATCCTCGAGCGTGCCGTTGCCGTCGCGATCGGTGAGGCCGATGGTCGCGAGCAGTTGCCGGGCCGCGGCCGGATCATGCGGCGTCTGCGGCGTCCCAGTCCAGTACCACACCTTGTTGGCCGGCGTTTCCGCGCCGTAGATCGGCACGCCGGCGCCGAGGAATACCGTATCGGCAAACGCCTGTCGATCAACCGCCATCGAGATGGCGCGGCGCAGTTCGTCGCGCTGCAGCCACGCGGCGCGCGGGTCGCCGGCGAACGCCCCGGGCTTGAGATTCATCCACAGGCCGTCGGCGTTGCGCGAGACCCCGAGGTCGAGCAACTTCACGCGTCCCGCGTCGGCGGCGCGCTTCAGCGGCGCGTAGGCGTCGGGCGAAATGTCGCTGGTCATCATGTCGAGCTGCGCCGACTCGAGACGAAGGAGTTCCGCGCTCTGATCCGGGATGACGTCGACGATGAGGCGATCCAGATACGGTAATTGCGTGCCATCTGGCGCTTTTTCGAAATAGCGCGGATTGCGGGCAAAGATCAGCCGCTGCCCTGGCTGATAGGCGCTGATGACGAACGGCCCGAGCCCGACCACCTCGGCGACGGGCGTTTGCAGCCCCCACGCCTTGCGCAGCGTACCCGCCTGCAGCGCGCCTTCGAGCTTGTGGCGCGGCAGGATCGGCAGCGAGTCGAGGATACGGATGCCTGGCGCGAACGGCGCGGGGAACGTGATCGCGACAGCGTGCTCGCCGGTCGCCTCTACTTTCAGGACCTTCCCCCCAGCCGTGACTGTGTCGCCGAGCACGCTGCCGTTCTTCGCGTCGTACGCAGCGTCGAAGGAGAAGACGACATCCTGCGCCGTGAACGGGACGCCGTCGGAGAAGGACAGACCCTCACGCAACTTCACGTCGTAGCGGCGGCCGTCGGCGGAGGTGGTCCACGATTCGGCAAGCATCGGCTCGAGCACCTGCGTCGCCTGGTTGACTCGGACCAGGCGCGCCTGCGTGAGCAGGTTGACCAGGTTGGTCGTGCTGTCGCGCGACGCGTGACGGTTGAAGCTCGCCGGCTCGCTTCTTACTGAGACAAGCAGCTCGCCGCCGCGCGTTGGTCGACTGCCCGTACGCTCCGTCGACGAAGGCGCAGCGCGGCAACCAGCGAGCGCGACGAACAGCGCCACGCACCCGGCGAGCACACCGAATCGTCGCGAGAGTCCGGTGGAAAGCTGGCTGAACGGCCAGAAACTTGGCCGATCAGAATTGTGGGCAAACGCTGCGGCTGAGTTGGTTTTTGCGTGCAAAATGGCCTGATTTCTTGCGTGGGCTGCGCAGCTGGCTAGCTTATTGGCCGCCACCGACCTAGCTCAGCCTGTTGAAACCGCACTCGCTCACCCAGCCCAACCGTAGCTGATCCAACAACTTACCTGCAACCTTCGCCGTCCTGCGAGCGGACGGCACCGTGCGTGCCTTTATATCCGGCATTCGGAGGAACAAATGGCGTTGAACAACCCCATGCCCGAAGCCGGCTTTGAGCCTCGTATCGGCCGCAGCGTCTCGCTCGACCATGCCGCGCAGCTGCTCGGCGTCTCCCGGCGGACGATTTACAACCGCATTCGCGACGGGCGACTGCAAACGATTCGCACGCTGGGCGGATCACAGCGCGTCCTGCTCGAATCGGTTGACGGCCGCTCGGTCGCCAATGACGACAGCCGGTAACGCACGTTGGTGTTGACCCCCTCGCTGGAGCGACTCATGGTGACCGGTATCCCCCACGCACGTTTGCGGTTCCGCGCTTTCATCGCGGCGTGCTGTTTGATTGGTTGCGTCGGGCCGGCGATGGCCGCCGGGCCGAAGGCGCGCTTGAGCGCCGACCTGGCCGACCATCTCACGCACGGATCGCAGGCGATCCGCGTGATCGTGCACGGCAGCAAGGCCGAGGTCGACGCCATTGCCACGCGCTACAACCTGCGGGTCGCGCGCTACCTCACGAGCGGCGGCGTCCTGCTCGTCAACGCCGGTCAGCTCGCCGCACTCCGCGACGACGGCACCATCGACCATCTGTCCGGCGATATCCGCATCAAGTCGTCGGTCGATCAGACGACCGCGGAGGCGGTTGGGGCGGACCAGGTCTGGGCGGGCGGCGACGGCGTGCCGGCGCTGACCGGTGCGGGGGTGGCAGTCGCCGTTATCGATTCGGGGATCGATGTCCGTCACAAGGCGTTCGGCAAGCGCGTCCTGGTCTCGAAGGATTTCACCGGCCACGACGATCCGTCCGACCACTACGGCCACGGCACGCACGTCGCCGGGATCATCGCCGGCGAGGGCGCCCTCGCCAGCGGCTATCGCGGTATCGCGCCCGGCGCCTACCTCCTTAATCTTCGCGTGCTCGGCGACGATGGCAGTGGCGACGCGAGCGATGTGATCGAGGCGATCGACTGGGTCATCGAGCACCGGCGCGACTATAACGTCCGCGTCATCAACCTGTCGCT
>Ga0070686_100000435_pt1 | contig 25967 bp, 27 predicted proteins | sample KBSS23LmetaG_FD_65654 | JGI IMG/M metagenome (GOLD analysis project Ga0070686, IMG submission 65654) | Switchgrass rhizosphere microbial communities from Kellogg Biological Station, Michigan, USA - KBS S2-3L metaG | ecosystem: Host-associated > Plants > Roots > Rhizosphere ... | reverse complement strand
CGGGCGCGGGTGGTGCGCCCCGCTCACCCACTTGTAGATCGCATGTGGGGTGACTGGCTGACCTCGGCGGGAGAGCTCGAGGGCGAGTCGGCTCACGCCGTAGGCCTCGACCCAGCGTCCGAACCTCGTGCGCCAGCGGCGCGGCTCTCGACGCAATGCATGTCGCCCTCGCGCATCCTGCGCTAGCGAGACGCCGCCGCGGCTGATCTCCTGATCGCGCCGACCGTGATGCATGACGCTCGCCGTGACTTTCCTATCACGCCGCGCGAGGGAGCGTCCAGCCCAGTCCTCATATGGGGTCGATCAGGGTGTTCCCGAGCCGCCAGATCGCCACGGTCTGAAACGCCTGCGCCGCGAGAATCACCCAGCCGCCCGCTGGGATCCGGTCATAGAAGAGCGGGCCGAGCACGGGATCGAAGACGAGCGCGATCCAGCCGAGACGGATGATGCCGCCGGCGGTCACGTCCTGGCGGACGAGGCTCCAGACGCGTCGCCTATCTTCGCCGCGACTTCTTCGCGCGAACAACAGGATTGCCACGCGGGCGTAGCCGGCGAGCGCTGTTGCCACGACCGCGAGCACGAGCAGTCTGTGGGCGGTCCAGCCGAGCACCATACGCCTCCTCCAGATGTCGGTAATGCCCGTTGGTGGGTGGCTCCCGGTGACGCCTCATGACGAGTTCCCAGAGCGTCGCGAAGAGCCCGAGCACCACCACCGTAAGCAGCACCTTGTCGATGGGGGGCATCAACGGTGCCTCTTTCTCGGCAGTTCGAGTGAGTCTCGTACGACCTTGACGATGTGGCTGTTCACTGCCGGCGTATCGAGCGAGTCGCGCATTACGCCGGCGATGTGTTTCTCCTCTTCGTGCTTGGCGAGCACGGCGAACCGGAACAACTCGATCAGCGCCGCGGAGACCGTGGCGAGAAAGACGAGCCTCACCCTCCACCGTTCCAATGCGCTGCCCTTCCTCGCGGGCGCCACCTATCGGTCCCCCCAAGCGTCCCTCACGGGGTCACCCGCCAGAAGTCAGCCTGACGCTTCAGCCATCCGGCCGCCTGCTCCGCATTGTCCGGCACGCCGTCCTTGTCGTCGTCATGGAGTTGGTCACTGATCAGCCGGCCGATGTATTCCAGCCGCTGCGCCCCCAGCTCGCGGTAGAGCCTCCGCGGCTCGGCCTCGAACAGCTTCGCGCGCGTGATGCGGCCGAAGACGCCGTCGACCTTGACCCCCAGCGCGCGCTGGATGAGCTGCACGGCGTTGCCGTGGTTCACCACCATGTCGAACGCGAGCTCCCGTACTGCCGCGTCGACGCCCGAAGCGTGATCCAGGCCGAAGCTCGCCAAGAGCCAGCGATAGAACTCGCGCGCCCTGCCGAGCGTCAGCCCCGCGACGTCGGCATCAGTCGCCGGACGCCCGAGCATCCTCGAGAGCCCCGCGCACGTGATGCCCATGTTCGTCGTGCCGCCGCGGTCGGCGGGATCCCGATGGACGGCATTCGCCCGCTCTCCGGTCAGCAGCTCCTGAAAGACGGCCGGCCCGACCTCGCGCTCGATCACCCGGTCGACGATCTCGTCGTCGATCACCGCCGGGCTCCGAATCCGAGGTTGTAGGCAAGCGCGGCGTTCACCTCCGCGAGCAGGTTGCGCTGGAAACGCTGGTCCGCGATGCGGGTTCCGGTGTCGAGGAAGTGCAGGCGTCGGTCGAGCCGGAAGGGCGGCTTGAAGCTGTAGACCATCCGGATGTCGTCACGACCGGGTCCTACGCGCTGGAACACGCCGCCCTGCGGCGCCCGCCCGGTCTCGGTCAAGAGGAAGGTGCGATGCGCTCCCTTCCACTGGACCTTGCCCTGCTTGGTGATGCTCTGCTCGATCCGTACCGTGGTGCGCCGCTTGCGCTTACTTTGGCCGTTCGACTTGACGCGCCGGAGCCCGAGGTTTCGGAACGTGAAGGCATCGCTGACGCCTGCCGAGAAGCTCGGCCTCGCGGGCCCGCCGGTGACGGGCGCCGCCACGTTCTTGCCCTTGAACGGCCGGCGCTCCGCCCCTTCCTCGAATCCCGAGAGGAGCAACCTGGGCTTCTGGCCGACCGAGATCCGGGCCTCGAACCTGCCGGCGCCAACGCTCGCGAATCCGCTCCCGCCCGCGGCCGCGCGGATCACCGCCGCCTCCCGCAGCACGAAGTCGCGCTTTCGGAGGGTGAAGGCGCTCGCGGCATGCTCGCGCTCCCCCGTCTGGATCTCCTTGGCGGTCTGGTTCAAGGCGTTCACGACGGCGAACGCCATGCGCTTGCCCCCATTCCGGAGCAGCGCCAGGCAGCGGGCGGCATCGATGCGGACCTCGAGCTGGGCCATCAGGCCTCCACCGCCAGCACCTCGGTGCTGTAGTCGGGCCCGAGCTGCTGCTCGACCTCGAGGACGCGGAACGTCTTCCCCGCCCACGACCCATCGGACCCGAAGCCGGGGTACGGGTTGATGGGATCGAGGTCGTTCTGGAACTCGATCACCTGCATGAGTCGCAGGTCGGGGACGCGGCGCGAGACGAAGCGCACCTGCACGCGGGGGCGTGCGGTGAGGTCGAAGATCCGGTCGCGGAGCTCGACCGCGGTCAGCTCATCACGGATCCAGTCGGCGGAGATCTGGTTCTCTTCACGCGGGTCGTAGTAGCCATCGAGCGTCTGGGCGGTCCGCTCGCGATCGCCGCGGGTGAAGTCACCATGGACAAGCGGGCAGATGCCGCCCGTGACATCCGCATGAGCCGACCCGACCACGTCCGCGCAGCTCGTCGCGGCGTTCGCCCCCGTGCCCCAGAGGAAGTTGTTCGTCGTCACGTTACCGTCGCCGTCGCCGATGTAGAAGCGATCGCCATAGCGCGCGTGCGTCGACGTGATGGACGTGCCAGTCAGGCCCGCGACGAGCGAGAAGTTGTATCCGAAGACGGGAAGCGCGGAGGACGCGATCCCGGGCGCCCCACCGAGGCCTGGGATCTTGAACGTCCCGCCGACAGCGGCCGCCGTGAACTTGTTCGTCGGGTGGTCATAGCTCGCAGAGAATGTCCGCCCCGTGCTCGGGATGGCATTCAATGCGCGGGCGAGCTCGATCGCCGCACCCTCCGCCGTGTAATCCCCAGGCCTGAGCGTCGCTTGGAACGGAGTCCCGGAGACCTCGATGTCGAACAGGTCATTGAACCCGGTCTTGATCGAGAAGCCCCATCCCGTGAACTTCGAGTTGTCGACTTCCTGCGCGCGGACCTTGGAGCGCCACTCGCTCGCCAGATCGATGGGCGCGTACGTGCCCGCGGCCAGTGTCGCGGCGAAGGTCGTGACGCCGGACTTCCAGTCGAACTTGTCGTTGACCCCGGTCGCGATCACCAAGCGCTGGTCGCGAGCGGTCGGGAGGCTGATGCCCTGCCCGCTGCCGGCGGGGTTCACGAACGCTTCGTAGAGGTACTTGCTCCGGAAATGGTCGTACCAGTATTTCACGCGGATCGCGCGACGCGTTTCAACCACGCTGAACTCGTCGTGCGAGAAGGCCATCAGGTCCTGGTAGCTCAGCTTCCAGCCATAGTCCTCGGCGGCGCCGGGCTTCCAAGGGAACGCCAGCCACTTGTTCGCGAACCTGTCGAGATAGACGGCCATCCCCGACTGCTCGGCCATCTTCTGCAGCACCCGTTGAACGGTGGAGCGCTCGCCGATCCAACAGGCGAGCTTCGCATCGCTCGGTTGTTCATTTCGCAGGACGTCCCTCGCGTCGACGAAGCTCCCCGTCGCGCCCGCACCGGTCTCGACGTCGCTGCCCGAGATGAGCCCCCAGGTGACGAGGAAGTGCCGCATGATGTCGGGCGGCCGCTGGATGAGGCTCGAGGCGGAGCCCGTGAACGTGCCGGAACCGTCGTCCTTGTAGCCCTTCGGACAGCCGTAGAACTGACCGTCGAGCCGCAGTCGAGCCCCGACGTTAACCTTTTGCGGGTTCCGCGGGTCGCGCTCGTGCCCGCGCGGCGCGAGCGGGTTCACGACGATCGCGCCCGGCGTCACCACGCTCCTCTGAGGGCGATACTTCACGACGAGGGCGACCCAGTAGATGCTCGCCTTGTTGGCCGTGCCCCCGGCGAAGTCCACGCGGATGTCGAAGATGGTGCCGCCACCGCCGAAGTCCCAGTTCTGGGTCCAGTACCCGGTGGGCCATGTGGCGCGCTGAATCGCCGGCGTCGTCCCGGTGGACGCGAACGTCGTTGGTGAACCCCCGGCTCCGCCCCCCGGCGTGAATGCGTTCACCCTCAGATTGTGAGTGTTCGACGCGTTGCCCTTGAACGCGACTACGAACTCGACCGACTCGATCCGGCCGCGGGGACTGAGGTTCGGGAGGATCAGCTGCAGCTCGTTCTTGGTCGTGCTCTGGTCGAGCGACGCGAAGCTGGTCTCGTCGTTGACGTCCATGGCGCGCCGCGGGTTGGTCGCCGTGTTCCCGCCACCGGCCGCGCGCACGTCGATCTCGTTGACCGGTGCGAAGGCGATGATCGTCTCGTCGTCGAACGTCAGCGACGCCTCCGACCCGCCGAGCGTCTCGGTGATCCCCGTGGTATCGAGCGGGTCCAAGACGCCGTCGCCGGCGATGAACACCGACCGGCCGTTCGCCCGATCGACGATGTCCGTGACCTGGTGACAGGCGACGACGAGCTTGACCTTGGAAGCGCCGATCCCCGAATCGACGAGGATATAGGGCACGGCGCCGGCGCCGGCGCCAGAGTCCTCCTGGTCCTTCTTCGAGCCGTAGGCCGAGGTCCATGGGGCGCGCATGGGAGGGGCGGAGAAATCGCCGTAGAGGATCGGGACCGGCAGCCCCTGCGAGACGTCCGGTGAATCCGGGTAGTTCGTCTTGTCGACGACGGGCGGGAGCTGGGAGTTCCAGGACTGGTCCTGGAGCAGGTTGAGCGTCATGCCCTCCCTGTCGGTCTTCCCCGGCTTGGAGACCTTGCCCCGGAACACCTGCAGCGCGTCGGTGAACGACTGGAGAGACGTCACCCAGATGTAGAGGGTGACGATCGCGTTCTGCCAGAGGAAGGCCGAGCGCAGGTTGAGCAGCGTCCCCGAGCTCTGTGAGGCGTCGCGCCGGTTCGCGAGCCAGATCGTCGCCTCCGCCGGCGAGATCCCAGGTCCGAGCCAGTCGATGGAGGCCCGGATCGGGTCGCAGATCAGCCCGTACTGCCAGGTGCTGCCATCAGGCGTGTTGATCTCGGCCGTGGCATACCGGAGCGTGCGAGCGCTCGGCACGGAGAGCTCGATCTTCGCGAGCGTCACGATCTGTGCGTCGTAGGCCCGGAAGGCGGAGAGGAATGCCGCCGTCGCCGGGCTGCTCATGCCGCCCGCCCGAAGACAAGCTCGTAGTCGCGCGAGGCCTGGCGCGCGCGGGTCTGGACCAACCGTCGACCCTTGAGGAAGACCTCGTAGACGTGGCCGTCCGGCCAGATCATGAGCTGCGTGCTACGCAGCGTCTGGAGCGTCAGGAAGAGGGACTCGACGAGCGCGGGCGCGAAGTTCCAGGGGATCGTGAACTCACCCTGCTCATCCCCTTGCTCGGTGAGAACCACCGCGCCGCCCGGCAGCGGAGTCTCGAGCCGACCCGAGAAGGGTGCATACGTGGCGCCGGGAGAATGCTCGCCAAGAAGATCGGTGACCGAACCGATGAAGAACTTGCCGAGCGTGAAGACCAGATTCGAGCCGCCTACGGTGATCACGAAGCGGACCGATCGCGCGGTCACGGCGCCGAATTCGACGTAGTCGTCGCGCAGATTGAAGAGCAGGTTGACGATCGATCCGAGGAAGTTCCACGTACCGCCGGGCGTATAGGTGCCGGTCTGGTAATAGACGTCGACGAACGGGCCCGCTCCCGACGCCGGCCGGTACCCCTGCATGGCGCCCGTGTTGATCGACTGATTGCTCCCTAGGTCGAAGTCGACGTTGTAGGACGTCGATGCCAGGAGCGTCGAGGTCCGCCAGAGCGTGTAGCGGTCGCTCGAGAGCAGATTCGCCATCACGTAAGGCGCGGTCTCGATGAGAGGGGGAGCTCCGCCACCCGTCCCATTCTTCAGGACCGCGCCCGGCTGGGTGAGCAGGTTCGTGAGTCCGAACTTGAGGTTGCCCATTAGCTGGCCGCCGCGACCTCGAGGATGCGGTCGTTGGCCGCGCGCATCACACCCCTCGGCGACAGGAGCGACTGCAGCACGTCCTTCGCGGAGATCGTCTGGATGATGATGGTGTTGCCGCCGCTGGCGCCCAGGCCGGCGGGGCCGGAGGCGAACGAAGAAGCTGCTGCGCCGGGACCGGCCATGGCAAGGACGGAAGGATCGAAAGGCACTCCGATCGGCCCGAATGCCGCGGATGGAATATCGAGAGCGAAGCCAACGAGCTTGAGGAAGAGCTGGAAGACCTTGGCGGCGACAAGCGTGCCGAGGTAGTTGAGGATGGAGTTGCCCAGCGAATGAAAGACCGCCTGGACCCCGCTCGCGAAGGTCTGAGAACCGTTGAGCAGGCCGACGAAGACGTTACTCACGCCCTCCCGAAGTCCGTCCCAGACGGCGCCAAGCGAATTCTTCAGGATGCTCGTTGAGCTGAGGATCGCGTCGACCGCCTTGTTCCAGGCGTCGACGATCTCCTTGAACGGATCGACGTGAGTCGCGCCCCCGAGCCGGCCGGGGCCACCGGGGATCGGAAGCATTCCCCCGCCGAACATCGGCGGCAGCATGATGTTCCGCTGCAGCATCTCCGCGAGCTCGCGCCGGCGTTGTTCGGCTGCGTCCTTCATCATGCCCTCGATAAAGGACTGGATGCCCGAGGGCGAGCCAGGTCCGAGGATTGCCGGCGTCTTTCCCGGCCCGAAATCCGGTAGCGGAGGGCTCTTCGGTTTCGGCGTGGCCCCCTCCCCATGAGCGCTCATCAGTCCTGGACCGAAATTGCGCATGAAGGCGTCGATCAATTCCTTGTTGTCGAGCGCAGGCCTGCTTCCGCGGCCAGCCTTCGAGACATCGTCGGCGGCGTGAGCGAGAGAGTGGAGCGCCTTGATCAGCCCGTCGATGGTCTGAACAATCGAGGTCGAAGGGCCTACCATGGCGAGGCTGATGTCGTTCCAGGCGCCCTTCCAATCGTTCTTCAGCCTGTCGCTCGCAGAGTCGAGCGCGTTCAACGCTGGAATGTCCCTTGTACGGATCGCCTCGCCGCTTTCCGCCTGTGCCTTTTCCGTATCGCGAATCTTGGTCGCCAGCTCCTCATAGTGTGGAATGAGCTGTGCTCCGGTCTTTCCGAGCAACTCCTGCGTAACGCGGGCGACCTTAAACTCGTCGCTCGCATTGGAGAGGATCTTGGCCAGGCCGACGAAGCGATCCTCGACGGAACCCGACGTGAGCCCGAGCTTTTGGAGTATCGGGTTGCCCTCTGCAACCTGGCGCTTGAAATAGCCCAGCGAAGCCACAAGCGCATCCGTATCGCCGCCCGCGTCGCGGATGATCTTGAACATGGCCTGCAGCGGCTCAATACCCACGCTAGTGATCTTCGTCGAGCGCTCGAGCTGTTCCGCCATGTCGGAAAGCTTCGTGGTGGCCGCCACGCTCGCTGCCGCGACCGTGGCGATCCCCGTCGCGATTCCGCCCCAGATCCCGATCCCGGCGCTCAGCCGTTGGAACGTCCCGACCAGGCCGCCGGTCTCCGCAGAGACCTCGCGGAGCTTGGCAGTCGCCTCGTCCCGTATGCGGAGGAGGATGTCGACGTTCGTGTTCATTCCCGGCATGTCAGGGATCCTCGTAGAGGAGTCGGAGGCGTAGCTGGATGCCCGTGATTCCGAACGGGTCTTCCTTGAGCTTCTGGGACTCGAGGCCCGCGTGCATCGCCCGCCACGCCATGGCCCCGTACATCACGGTGAAGTTGAAGGGCAGATCAGGATCGCGGAGCGCCTCCCGAGGCGTCTGCCCGACCGCCCGGCAGTACTTCCAGAGCAGGGCCGCGAGCCTCAGCCCGGATTCGTTCTTCACGAAGAAACGAGGCCTCGGCGGCCCCTCCCAGGTGGCCGCAGCAGCGAAGGATCGCGACCGAGAGCAGCATGAGGTCGCCGTCGCTCAGCTTCCGTCCGTCGAGCGACAGGGGATGTGGGCGCGGACCCGAGAAATAGAACGCGGGCCTGACCTCGGCGCCGGCGTCGTCCTCGAGGCTCGTCCCGAGCTCGATCAAGTCGGCCGAGAACTGGAGCACTCGCTTCGTGGCCGCGAGCTGCTCGTCCGCGTCGGCGCCGTCGCGGATCCCGAGCCGCGGCTGATCCCCCGGCGGCGTGCCGGTGATCTCCAGCGCCCGCTCGGCCTCGATCTCGGTGCACAGCACGCGCAGCGGCTCGCCATCGACTGTGCTCCAGTCCGCGAGCTGCACGACCTGCGAGCGTTTCGCGGCTCGGGCCGCATTACTCACCTTCAGACTCGGATCCACTCCAACCTCCACGGAAGAGCGGTCACGACGCGAACAGCTCGAGGGTCCGTGGTCCCTCGTTGCGCCGTGACCGCTACGTCGATCTCCACGGAATAATCCTTGGAATAAATGCCGCCCACTTTGCTCAGGGCGTCTGTGGCGTCCGCTTGAGCCAGATGTCGAGCAGCTGGCCGAGCGAGGGCTTGAGGAACGCATCCCAGATCGGCTTGCCGAGGGCCGTGTTCACGACGCCGACGGTGATCGCAGCGACGAGCGAGGGATGCGCGGCCGCCGCCGCCTGCAGCCCGCCCGCCTGGGCGACCCCACCCTGGCCGGCGAGCTCGGCGATGACGTAAGTCATGAGCGCGAGCCAGGGAATTGCGGCGTTCGACCAGGTCTTGACCCCCGGGAGGTGCTTCCAGAGGAACGAGATGCCGAACGTGACGAGCATCGTCTGGCCTCGGAGCCAGCCGAGGATCGCGGTCGGATCCTTCCAGTCGGGCGTCTGGGCGAACGCCGGCGGCGCGAGGATGGCGACGGCGGTGAAGAGCAGCACCGCGAGCAGGGCGTGAACGAGGCGGCGTGGCGTCGGGATCGACATGAGCAGGTCCTCCATGATCGAGCGGGTCGGGTTTGGGAAGTCGTCGGTGGCGGCCGGCGCGTTCTGGGGGCCTTCGGAAGTCGCCCCGCCCCCGCGCGCGCCGGGCCGCCGAGATCTCAGGGCAGAGCGTTCTGGGTGTTCCGGAAGCGCGCGAGCAGCGCGCAGGTATCGGTGGCGTCGTAGGAGGCCTTCCAGGTCGAGGTGCAGATGACGACACCGGGGCCGGGCTGGGGTGGCGAGACCGAGAGCAGCTTCGCCTCGCCGGAGCGGAGCTCGAACTCGCGCTTGCTCGTCGAGCCGATCGTCGTCGGGTGCTGGTATTGGATGCGCGGCGAGCCCGACGTGCATGCGAGGAGCGCATCCATCTGCGTCTTGGTCTGGAACTCCTGGGTGAAGGTCCAGACGGCGCTCAGCCGGCTCTTCCGCGCGGGCTCGTCGATCTTGAGCGATCCGTAGACACGATCGCGATCGGTGTGCGGCTGGTCGAGCTCGAGCGACCAGTTCCGCACGCGGATGCTCGAGGCCGCGTCCGCCGTGCCGTCGTCCATGACCGTGTTCAGGTCGAACTTGACCGGCAGGTTCGACGGGAAGGTGAGGGCACCCGTGGGCGTGAAGTTGTCGTCGATGTCGCTGCCGATGATCGTGACGCGCGCCTTGACGATGCCGGCGATGCCGGGCGCGTTCGAGCCCTCGATCTTGATGTTCACGAACTTCGCAGTGGGCACGCGCCAGCACTTCCCAGCCGGCACATCGCCCTTCACCACCTCGAGCGAGTAGAACTTGAGCGCGCCGCCGCTGCGGAAGAAGTGATCCCGCACGCCCGTCTCGACGAGGGAGTTCGCGTAGGCGCCGACCGAGCCGCGCATGATCTCGAGGCAGTCGTCGAGGTTCATGAGGACCGTGAACGAGCCCTTCGCGAACCGCGAGCCCTGCTGCAGGGAACGGAGATTGTCGTTCCCCCACATGACGTCTTCCTCGATGACGTCGGCGTCGAGCTCGATGTCCTCCTCGAGGAGCGGCAGCTTGATCGTGGCGGCGACCGGTGTGTCCCACGTGGTCGCGAGCCCCAGCTGCAGGTAGCTCTTGTGACTGTCAGCAGGCAGTGGAGACATCGTGGGTAGCCCTCAGTCGGTCTCGAAGGTGCCGTCTTGGAGCGGCTGTGGTTGATAGACGTGGCCCTGGTAGAAGCCGGCTTCGCCCGCGGCAGCGCCCGACCCTGAGCCGTTCGTATAGAAGAAGTAGGGCCCGTTGCCATTGATGGTGCCGAAGAAAAAGTCGTAGTCGCCGGGCGGGGTCACGGTCTTAGCGAGCTGCCCATTGAGGTAGAACTTGAACTGAGAGCCAGTCCATTCGATGGCCGGGAAGCCGAAGATCGTGTCGACGCTGAACCCAGGCTGGATGTCGCAATCGAGCGTGACGGCAGCGATGGTGTTCCACAGGAACACCTCCCACTTCTCGCGCGTCAGGTTGTAGCGGAGCTGGACAGTGCTCTGGCAGCCGCTGTCGGAAGCGAGGTTGGTGGCCCATGGGGTGTCGACCCCGGGCGTATCGCCCCAGCCGATGCCTTGGAATCGCTCTCCGGCCGTCGTGCCGACCGGGTTGGTGCGATTCATGCGCATCGAGAAATAGAATGGGGCCCAGACGCCGCCACCGGGCCCGGCGGCGAGGACTGAGTTGTAGCCAACGCCAGCGACCCATGTCTTGTTGATGCCCGTGGAGGTATCCAGCCAGAAGCCCTGCCCCCTCTGCTTGTTGGTGGTCTGAGGGATGGCGCGAAGGCCCATGAACGGAGGCGTATTGCTGGCGCCGTAGGCATAGTTATGATCCATGCGCCAGAAGCCACCCTTCTTGAGGTACTTCTCGATGAGCGCGCGGGTCTCGGCTTCGGTCATGTCTTCCTCGTGCTTGAGCTCACCGGTGATGCGAAACTCGAGAGCGCCCATCGAGACGCCGGCCCGGATCCGGGCGTCGTCTCCGGTGAACTGGAAGTCGCCCATCTCCGACCCGTACGTGAACAGCTCGTAGAACGTCGGCTCGGCACTGAGGAGCGCGCGGCGGACGTCCTGGAGCAGGTTGAGGACGCGTCTCTGCCCGTCCGCTGCGTGCGAGCTGCAGCACCAGATCGCGAACGCGCATTCGAGCTTGTGGAGCGCGGTTCCGACACTGTCCGTTCCTTGCTTGCTGCCGAGATGCTGCAGGTAGAGCGTCGTGAGATTGGGCCCCGGGACCTTGTCGCCCGGCACGCCCAGCTTGATCGTCGGGGTGGGCGTCGTGAGCCAGGCGGACGTGGGAGCGGTGCCGATCTTCACGAGCTCGGCCTCGATGGCGTCGAGCATCCGGTTCTCGAGTGCTTCGACGGGCATCGATCTCTTCCACCTCTCCCCTAGCTCACGAGCGCGCCACGTGCGCCAGCGTCAGCGCGCCGTCGTCGACCCGTTGGACCCTCATGACCCGATAGTTCACGCCGTCTGCCGTGAGGCTGTCCCCCTCGGCGAGAGTGGCGAACACCCCGCTCTTGACGGTGATGGTCACCACCTCGCCGACGAAGTCCGCCGCTTGTCCTTGGAGCACTGATTCGTCCGAGACGTCGACGATGGCCTTCGCCGTGGTCGCACCGACCGTGACGTCCACGCCGAACTCGGCGAGCATCACGTCGATGTCGGAAGCCCGGTAGAAGGTCACCGCGCCGCCTGGCCGATCAGCTCTGGTACTTCTTGAGGCCGGAGATCCCCGCCGAGAAGACGAACGGGCCCGTCGCGATCGTCGCCACCGCGCGGATGTACCGCTTGCGGTAGGTCAGGTCGATGAAGCGCGTCTGGACGCTCGCGCCACCGGTCGTGACCTGCGTGAACGCGCCGCCCGTGATCTCGGCCGTCGGGACGTCGGCATACGCATCGGAGACGCCGTTGTCGTTCGACTCCTGGAGCTTGAAGTCGAGCGTGCCGGCGCTGCCGGCCGCCGAGTCGAGCTCGACGAGGGCGACGCCCTCGTAGTCGACCATGTCGACGCCGGTGCCGTTCGTGTTGGAGTTGCGCGACAGCGCGCCGAAGAGCGAGTTGAAGACCGCTCGTGCCAGGCTGTTCATCGAAACAGTCATCGGGCTTGCTCCTGCCGCACGCGGCGGCGATGTGTGTGTGGTGGTCGGTGCTTCAGTTCCCGCGGCCGCGGCCCGAGCCCGCCGCTGCCGGCGCCGGCGGCGGTGGCGCGGGGTCCGGGGACCCGCCGGTGCCGCTGGCCGGCGCGCCGGCGCCTCCCTGCTCGGGCTGAGCGGGCGGTGGCGATGACGGCGGGGTCGGCTGCGGCGCCGGCTCCGTCGCCCTCTCGATCATCTTCGCGAGCGTCTGCGGCGCGTACGTGCCGGGCGGGATCGTCTGTGGGACCTGTTCGACCCAGCGCTGCTGGGTCTTCCAGGCGGCCTCCTTGTCGTCCAGCTCGATGACCTCGCCCTCATACACGTCCCGGCCACCGCCGAGGCAGTGCGAACGGATCACACGGACTCTCATGGGTTCTCTCCTCGAGGGCCGGCGGGCCCGGACGCCGTCGTCCGGACCCGGCCGGCCGATCGACTACGTCAGGTTCGCCGCCGTGGCCTTCGCGAAGCTCTGGCCGTGGCGGAGGATCAGGTCGCCCATCTGGAAGCTCGTGAACTTGACGAGCCCCTGGTCGGCCGCCGTGTACGGGTCGTTCACGAGCTCGAGGCCGCCCCAGAGCCCGAAGATCATCTCGGCCCAGTTGCCGAAGATGAACGCGTGCTCGTTCGCACCGGCGCCGAGGACCGAGGACGCCTGGTTCGAGGCCATGGCCAGGTAGCCGTCGATCGAGCCGTTGTCGAGGCGGCCCTCCCAGACGAACCCGGTCGTGCCGACGCTCGACTTCAGCTGGTTCTTGAGGCGAGCGCCGAGGGCGTACGTCGTGACGAAGCCGAGCTTCCCGTCATGCGCGTTGGCCGTCGCGACCGCCGAGAGGTGGTCGAGCACGCGCTGCCAGGTCGGCGCGAGGCTGCCGCAGGCGATCGCGGCGACGTCGGGCGCGCTGTAGATGCCCGTGCACTGGCCGAGGGCACCGGTGCCGTGGAGGCCCTGCCGGTCGAACGCGAGGCCGTGCCCGGCGGCGAACGAGTTCTGGACCATCAGGTCCACGTCGTAGGACGCCGTGCGGATCAGCTGGCGCGAGAGGACACACTTGCCCTGCATCGTCTTCCCGACCAGCGTGACGAGGCCCGTGGTGACGTCCGAGGCGGCGACCGCCGAGGACGGGTTCTCGCCGACGAAGCTGACGGTGACGTCACCGGTCTGCTTCGGGAACGGGATCTGGCCGACCAGGTCGCCGAGGACCTGGGCGCCCATGCGCATGCACACCGTTGCGTTGCGCAGGATCTCGATCAGCTGGGCGGGCTGGTCGAAGACGAGCTCGAGCCCCTTGGTGGCGACGTTCGAGACCATCGTGTGGCGCTCGATCGGCCGGCTCGCCATGGTGAAGCGTTCGGTCTCGTCGACCACGCTCGTGGGCATCCAGATGCCATTGTGGCCCTGGATCCCGGCCTGCTGCGCGCGCTTCTCGATGAAGCCGCTGACCTCGGCCTCGACGCCGTCGAAGTCCCCGCGGCCCTCCGCGCGCCGGCAGAGGAGGTCCATCGCGCGGCGCAGGCTCCAGCGCTTGCGATCCTTGAGCGGCATGGCGTCGCGGATCTCCGCGGACACGCCGCGGACCGAGCCGTCGGTCACCTTGCCCTTCAGGATCTCCATCGCCGCCTGCTCCGGCGTGAAACCCTTCTCGATGAACTCGCCGGCTCTGGCCGAGCAGCCCTGCGAGTTACAGAGCTCGACGATCTGGGCCATCTGCTTCTGACGCGCGTTGACCGCCGCGTCGATGGCCGCCTGGCCGCCTGCCGCGTTCAGGTTCTCGCGGTCGACGGTCGCCTGCCCCGCCGCCGCGCCCCCGGTCGGGGCGGCGGTGCCGGCGGGGGCCGCGTTCTGGTTGTTCATCTGTGTCACCTCCGGTTCGGGGGTATCGCGTTCCAGTTCAACGGGGTACTGCTGCTGCCCTGCGGCCGAGTTCAAGACCCGCGCCCCTGGGAGCGCGGGCACGCTCACGATGGAGCCCTCGACGGGCATCCAGCGCGTGACGAGGTACTCGTCGAGCTCGTCCGGCGAGCCCGCGGCCTTCGTCAACTTCCACTTGAGCTTGATCAAGCCGGCGGAGAGGAACCGCCGCGTCCGGTCCTGGACGTCGCGCTTCACCTTCTGGGCGTCGTCGTGCCGCGAGAACCGCATCGTGGCGAGGAGCTTCTTGTTCTCGACCCGGATGTCCTCGAGCACACCGACGTGGAGCCAGGGGTCGATGATGTTGTTGAAGAGCTGGTCGCCCGTCCGCGCGCCGTGCTCCATCAAGAGCGAGAGCCCGTTCCTCGCGTAGGACATGTCCACGGCGGAGGGCTCGTGGAGCCACGTCAGGATCGCGTAGCCGCGGTTGACCGGCTTCTCGAGGCAGAGGACGACGTCGAAGACGTCCGGATCGGGGCCGTCGCCGCCCTGGTCGCCTGCGGCGTCATCCGCTGCCGCGGCCGCGGCGAGGCGCTCGCGCTTCGTGCACGAGAGGATCTCGTAGGTGACGACGTCCATCGGGGACGTCTTCGGCGCCGCCATCGCCAGCGTCGATCGCGCGCCCGAGGCCTCGCTCATCGTCTCCACGACTGGGTCCATCGCGGTCTGCCCCTCGCCTGGTGCCGCATGTGCTGGCGAATCCGCCAGCGGTCACGAGCAAGCGATAGGCGAAAGGCAAGACGAAAGACATTGGAGAATTACTCCAATGTTCAGCGACCACCTCGATGTGCATGCTCGCGCGCATGGCGATCATGACCGCGATGCCGACGTCCTTCTCGAAGGGCACCACCGTCATCTACACGAGGACGATCTCCGGCTACCCGGCGAGTGGCGGCTGGTCACTGGCGGTGCACATCGCCGGCAAGTCGAAGCTCTCGAAGGGCGCCGTGGCGAGCGGCGACTCGTTCGTGGTGACGCTGACGGCCGCGGACACCGACACACTCGCCGCCAGCAACTACACCTGGCTCGAGCGCGCCACGAACCTGGCTGGCGAGGTCTACGACGTGGCCACCGGCATCGTGGCTGTGACGCCGAACGTCGCGACCGCGGCCGCGGGCGATCTCCAGAGCTGGGAGGAGAAGGCGCTCGAGATCGTCGAGGCGGCGTTGCTCGCGAGCGTCGGCAGCAACCTCGTGAGCTACCAGATCCACGGCCGGTCGGCGGTGACCGTGGACCGGAACGACGCGATCAGGTTCAGGGACTCGCTCGTGCGCCGCATCCAGCGCCGGCGTAACGGCGGCAAGATCGGCCAGACCATCCACGTTGCATTCCGGAGGCCCTGAACGTGGCCAAGCCTTCCTTCGCAGCGAAAGTGGGGGCTGCGTTCTCGGCCTTCGCCGCCGCCGGCGGCAGCCCGGCGCCGAGCCAGACTCCATCCGTTGCGCCCGCGGCGCCGGCCCCGCCGCGGCGCGGGCGCATGATGCGCGTGGTCCATGGCGCTTACCGGGGCGCGGAGATGTCCCGCCTCACGGGCGATTCGATCGCTCGCACCCAATCCCCGGTCGAGCAGCTGCGGGGCGACCTGCGCATCCTGCGCGCGCGCGGGCGCGACCTCGGGTTGAACGACGCCCTCGCGACCAAGTTCCTCGGCGTGAAGCGCGCCGAGGTGCTGGGCTCACGCGGCGCGCGGCTCCAGGCCCAGGTGCGACGCCCCGACGGCGAGCTCGACGTCGAGACCAATCGGGCGATCGAGGCAGCGTGGAAGGACTGGACCGAGGGCCCGGTGACCGTCGACGGCATGCAGAACTTCGCGCTCTACGAGCACCTGAGCTTCGGCACCATGATGTCCGAGGGCGAGTTCTTCACGCGCAGGATCTTGGGGCTCAGCCGACCCCACGGCCTCGCACTCCAGGGGATCGATCCGGACATGGTCGACGAGACGCGCACGGTCCTCTCCGGCGTCGCCGGCGGCAACGAGATCTGGCTCGGCGTCGAGGTGGACGGAGAGGGCGCGCGGGTCGCCTACCACGTGTTCGACGGCCCCTACTCGCAGGGCTTCTACGCCAGGCCCCGCCGGCGCATCGCGGCGAGCGAGATCGTTCACTCGTTCGTCGCCCAGCGGCTGAACCAGGCGCGCGGCGTCACCTGGTTCGCGCCGATCATGGTCCCGAGCCTCCACCTGAACGGCTACCTCGAGGCGGTCGTGGTCGGCTCGCGCGCGGGCGCCTCGCAGATGGCCTTCATCGAGCAGGACGTGGACGCCAACTCGAACACGTCACCGGACGCGGAGGGCGGCGCCGACGGCGACCCGCTGGGCGCCCAGCCGGTCGAGATGGAAACGTCGCCCGGCACCGTCCTGCGTCTCGCTCCCGGCGAGAAGATGTCGGCGTTCACGCCGACCCAGCCGACGGACCTCTTCGACGACTTCACGACAGCCGTCGAGCGCTGGATCGCCACCGGGCTCCTGACGTCCTACTCGTCGCTCACCGGCGACTACTCGAAGGCGAACTATTCGAGCGAGCGCGCCTCGCAGCTCGTGCAGCGCGTGCTGTGCCGGATGATCCAGGAGCACTGGGCCTTCGTCTTCCGGCGCCCGATCTACGAATGGTGGCTCGAGGCGGCGATCCTCTCCGGCGCGCTTCGCCTCCCCTCTTTCGACTGGCGCCGCTACCGGTCCCATCGCTGGCTGATGCAGACGTCCGAATGGGTCGACCCGGTGAAGGAGCTCGAGGCCTCGGTGATCGAGCTGCAGCTCGGGTTGACCACGATCACGCAGCTGCTCGCGGAGCGCGGCGAGGACACCGAGGAGATGCTCCGCCAGCGCCAGAAGGACGAGGAGCTCTTCAAGAGGTACGGGCTCGACCTGGGAGCGCTCATCGCGCAAGCGGGGAGCGGGAATAGCCCGGCGGCCGATGCGGCGGCAGGAGCCGCGGCCGCGAACAGCGAGAAGCAATCCGCGAGCGCGCGCATCCGCGGCGAGGTCGCGGCCGCGCTGAACGGCCACTCGCACTGACTCGCCGGCGACGCCGGCGTTGAACCCCTCGGAGGCATCGATGTCTCGATCGAAGCTCTACCAGAACGTGAAGATCGGCACTGCGATCGGCAGCGGCGCCGTGGGGCCGCAGACGCTGACCGCCGCCCAGACCTATTTCTCGCAGCCCATCCCCTGCCGCGGCGCGAAGTTCGTCCTGTGCCGCCACAAGTCGACGGATTCGAACACCCCGGGCACGATCACGTTCGCGGTGATCTCCGGGTTGACGTCGACGGCCCAGTCCGCCGTCGGCGTCGGCTACAACGTGCGCGGCACGAACAACATCAACATGCTGGGCACTGGCCTGCAGTTCGGCCTCGGCCACGGCGATGGCGTCTTCCAGCACGACTACGTTTGCGCGCAGATCACGGCGAACGCGGGCTCGAACCACACGGCGTATCAGTGTGACATCGAGGTCTTCTACGACGGCGACGCCGATGACGTGCGCTCGAGCGTGGGGCAGTTCCTGGCGCAGCCGCTGTAGTCGGCGAGAGCTCCAAGAATCGAGGCCCCGGCGGCGCGAGCTGCCGGGGCCTTCAACGTCTAGGCGCCCCGCTCGAATCCCACAGCTGGGGCCGCATCAGCCCACGAAGCTGCGCGATGTCCTTGAGCAGCAGCCTGTCCACGATCCGAACGCCAGAGTCGTAGTTGACGATAGAGGGAGCGTTCATTTTGAACGCTTCGCGGTGGTCAATGCCGGCTTGTACCCGATTCGTCAGTTCGTTGATCTCGCGCAGGTCAGCCATCAGCTGGCCGTTATACGCATAACCTGCCGGATCCGACCTGACGAGGGTCGACCACCAGTCAAGATTCAGAGGGCTGAGCGGGTACATCGAAGTCTGGTCGGCCCCGAGATCGAGCTCGCGCCGCAGGATCTCCGAGTTGGTTCCTAGATACCGAAAATTCGCGTAGAGCTGCTCATAGACAACCCTGACCGCGAGAGAGTCAGCGGCGGCTCTCTCACGCGCCTTATTGAGCGAATCTGCCTCCGCGCGTGAGCGTTCACGGTGATCCGCCAACTCGCCTCGAGCGCTATCCGCGTGCATTGCAAGCGTCTGGCCGAAGAGCACCAGCGCGACTGGCACGATCAGATCATGCACGTGACGTTCGTCGTCGTCCGAGTTCTTGAGCGGTCTGAAATAGCCGGCTAGCAGGAGCAAGAAGACGGATCCCGTGACCCACGTGCCAGCGCTTGCGAGGCCGGCAAGCCGCTGCTGAGGCGTTCGCGCGCCAACTCCGAATGCGCGCGCAAGGCAGATGGCGATGATCAGCCATGCGACGATCTGAGTGCCTCGGTATGCCCATTTAGGCATCGCGGGCCGTCGTCGAGCTTTCACTTCTTCTCGCCCCAGCGAGCCCTGGCGGCGGCGCGCGCGCGTTCGCTGCGCTGCTCGGGCGTCAGCTTCCGCGATCCGGCGGCGCCGGCTGCCGCGGCGATCGCGGAACGCATTTTCGCGCCGAGCCGTCGCGCGCGCGCTTCTCCGCCGGCGGCCGCGACCTCGGCCCGCTCCCGCTTCGAAAGGGCCTTCGCGCGCGCCTTCCCGCCGGCGCCGGCGATCGCGCGTCGGCGCCGCGCGCTTAGCTTCGCGGCCCGAGCTGGGCCGCCGACCTTACCGCCGAGACTCCCGCGGACAGCGGGGTCGCTGAAATCGTCACGTTCGACCAATGCGGCCTCCACGGAACATCACCAGGCGACGGGCCGCGCACGACGGAGGATCCTATCGTGCAGCGCTTGTGACGGGAGATTGGGCTCCACCCGCCACCTGGGACAGGCGTGCGCGAGCGACGCCGCGTCGAGACCCTCGACGGGCACCCGCGAACACCGGGAAGTCTACCTGCTTTGACCAAGACCACGGGAGGGCGGGGGCTTTCGCCCCCGCCCCCGCCGGGTTCATTCGATGAGCTGCCGGCTGCGGAAGCTCACGGTGCCGCGCGACCCGATGACGACGTGGTCGAGCACCCCGATTCCGAGCAGCTCCCCGCACTGGACGAGCCGGCGCGTGATGCTCAGGTCCTCTTCGCTCGGCTCCGGGTCGCCGCTCGGGTGGTTGTGGACGAGCACGAGCGACGCCGCCGAGTAGAGCAGCGCCGGCCGGAACACCTCGCGCGGGTGGACGATGCTCGCGTTGAGCGAGCCGATGGAGATGATGACGCGCCGCGTCGCCATGTGGCGAGCATTCAGCGTCAGCACGCCGAACACCTCGCGCTCGGCGACCTTGAGCTCCGGCCACGCGGCGACGACGTCCTCGGGGCCGCAAACCACGACGCCGTAGGGCATGTCGCCGACGAGCAGCCTCGGCGCGCGGCGAGCGTCGCGCACCATCTGCGAGTGAGTCAGCTCGGCCATTCCGGTGAAGTTCACTGCATCCTCCTTGGGTTCTCGCGCGGGGCCCAATCCCCTCGCGACACCCTCAGATTATGCTAGCTTGCTTGCTTGAGCAAGAAAAAAGCGACGCGCCGGGGCGAAAAACGAAAGCGGGCGGCCGGGGGATTCACGGGCCGCCCGCTAAGGCTGAGACTCGCCTCTCACCCGGGTCAGGCCGGCAGCGGGCCTTCCTCAATCAGCTCGCAATCGAAGGTCCCAGACTCCGTGCGCACCTGTGGCGGCGAGCTTTGGCTCAGAGTCTTGGCTGGCTTGCCCAGGCTTGCATGCCATTGCACCTCGGAGCCAATCGGGACGAGGAGCCTGAACGAGCGCGCCGCGAGAGCGTGCTCCGGAATGCGAAATCGGCGGCCGTCGACTGACAACTCGCCAACGCGCGGATCAATGCCGATAAGTGGGGCGCTGACGTAGGCCGCCGCAGGCCGCTCAACATGGAGCGAGGCACCGGCGGATGAGCCGGTGAGCGAGGCACCTGCGAGATCTTCCCGAGTCGGGTTCACTTACAAACTCCTGGAAGGATTTTCTTCACGCATTCGACGTCAATCTCAAGCATCGTCACGCATGCTCGAATTCGACCGTCTTCAACGCGGATACGCGTCGGCTTCTCGCCGCCTGCGCCCTCTCCCTTGGGGAAGTTCGTGTAGCGCTTCTTGCCTCGAACCGCCCAGTAATGGTGTTTCTTGAAGATCAGCTTCGCATCCGGCGCGCAATGCAACAGCATGCCCTCCACTTCGGCCAGGGAATACTGAGCCTTGCTCAAGGCGCAGAGGACTACGCAGCCTGCTCGAGGTTCTCCACCATGCCGGGCTCGGAGACCAGGCCCACCGATACGGGCCGAATCTCCGCGGCGCGCTTGACCGGGAGCTTCTCAGCGCCCGACGTCGGAGAGCACTGCCCGGCGCGCACGCATCTCAGCGCCTCATCCCAGGCCGCCTTCGTCTCCGGATTGACCGAGCTGAAAACATTCGCGACCTCGTTCTCGAACGCATCGACCGCGTCAACCCCGTACGCGCAATCCTCGAGCACGAGCCGGATCTGATTCCTCACAGCCCTGTAGGCCTCGACGAGCGTCGCGCCGCCCTCCTCCACGCCGCCGGCCGAGACGGTGGCGCATCGCCACGACCCATCCGGGGAGACTTCTCCGAGCACGCTCGTATCGCCGCTAACGCGGACAATCGCGTCGCCGATCTGCATGAGCTCGGAAAACGTCATGATGAGGGGGAACTGCGTGGGGACGGGCATGGGCACGGGCTAACCTCCAGTGGGGCAGCTGGGGAGCGCAGGGCAACGTGGCGGGGCTTTCGTGGCGTCTCTCTCGCGGTTGTAGTGCACAAGAATGTACGTGACCGTGCGTGCAGCCGCAACACAGGATTGCCCGTATGTCAAGACTTCGGCCGGCGAGAAGCTGTCGCCGAACCTCCTTCGGGCCAGCGTGTTGCGGGCCTTTAAACACAGTTTGCAACCGAGCGATTGAACGCTGCTCGTCAACTCTCCCGGCCATGTAAGCGATTTCCGTGCCCGCAGGCTATCGCCTCCAGCCCTGCACCCAGCCCTTCCTGCGGGGGAGCCACGATCGCGCGGGCCGCGCTGGCGCCTGCTGGGCCGGCTTCTCTTCCGGCATCATCGGCGCCGATTGCACTTCGCCCGCAGCCTTCTTCGTCTCGAGGCGCGCCGCCCGGAGCCGAAGCGCGCGATCAGGCTGAGGACCGAGCAGGATCCGCAGCGCCGCGAGCGCATAGACCTCGAGGTCGAAGGCTTCGTTTCGCTCGCGCGTCTTCACCCAGACGCGCACCGGCGGCTTACCCCGCTGGTAGCGCCTGATCACCTTCTCGGCCGTCAGCTGGTCGACGTATTCGCGATCGATCCAGGCCGGCAGATGCATGAAGCCGCTGCCGGGAGCGCCAATCCTCAGCCGGTCATGGATCGTGGTCTTCCCCGCATCCGTGCAGAGCGTGTATAGCCGGGCGCGAAACGCGTTGTTCTTGCTGGGGCGCCCGACGAGCGGTTTGCCGGTCTCGCTTCCGCCCTTTACCGCGAAGACCTTGCGGTGCGCGCGTGCTTTGCAGAACCGATAGACGTCGTCCGACTTGAAGCCGGAGTCCACCGCGACGCATTCGACGCGTAGTTTCTTGCCGCACTCGTGATCCCACGATTCGAGCAGCTCGCGGTCCAGCTCGAGCCAGGCGTCATATCGGCTGCGGTCCTTCGCATCCGGGGGCGCGATGAACGGGATCTCGTTCCATGCAATCAGCCACGACTCCTCGCCGGCGCCGAATCCCTTGATCACGTATTCGAGGCGGTCCGCCTGGACATCCACCGCGGCGACGAGAACGCCGACGCCGGCGGGGACCTCGGACGCGTAGGCCTCCTTCCGGGAGAAGATCACGTCGGGCTCGACGGACTCCGCGCGCTCCTCCCAGGTCTCAGCGAGCCGCGTGTTCACGAAGACCTTCAGCTTCGACGGGTCCTTCTTCGCGTCCTGCCACTCCCGCACGAGCTGCACCCAGGAGAGCCAGCCCAGGGGCGAATAGAGGCTCGAGAGGTGGTAGCTCTTCGTGATGCCATCACCCGGCGCGGTGGCAACCCAGCGCCCACGCTCGAGCATCTCGCGCTTGTGGCGCTCCTCGGTCAGCGCCCCGCATGAGGTGCAGAGTAGGCTCGCGGTCGTCGGGTCGTCGTTGCGATAGTCGATGTTCGACCAGCGGAGCCAGTCCTCGGCGCCGCAATGGGGGCATGGGACCACGAACTTCCGCTGGTCGCCGCGGAGGTACTCGCGCTCGATGACCGAGAACCCCTTGATGGTCGGTGTCCCGGTTGTCAGCTCCTTGCCGCGCGCGAAGTTCGTCTGGCGCTTCCGCGCGAGCTCGAGCGGATCGCCCTCGCCGTCGACGTCGAGGGGATAGGCGTCGACCTCATCCGGGTAGAGATCACGGATGGGAGTCGAGCGGAGCCCTGCGGCGGAGTTCGCGCCGGCGATCTACAAGAAGCCGCCGAAGAAGCGCTTCGTGAGGATCGTATTGTTGCCGTCCCGAGACCGGTTCTCGAGGACGCGCTCGGAGAGCGCCGGCGTGTTCTGAACGAGCGGAACGATGCGCTCCTTCGAAACGTTCATCGCGACGTCGACGGTCGGCTGAACCATCATGATCGGGCCCGGTCGGTGGTGGATCCCGTAGCCGATGCAGTTCAGGATCGACTCGGTCTTCCCGAGCTGGGCGCCCCACATGAGCACGACGCGCCGCGTCGGGCTGCTCGGCGACATCTCGCGCAGGACTTCGCGAACGTAGGGCGTGCGGCTCGTTCGCCATTGACCGTGCTCGGCGCTCGTCTCGCGCGAGAGCGCGCGGTATTGGTCGGCCCACTCATCGATCGTCAGCTCGGGATCGCGGCGCCAGCCGTCCCGGAAGGCCGCGAGGAACTCGCTGGCGGCTCGGCTTACTGCGGATTCGACGATCGCCATCGCCGCATGCCCTCCACCAGGCCGGTGCGATCGACTTCTCGAGCCCCGGCCGCGATCGCCTTCTTGCGCCAGCCGGGCGATAGATCGAAGTGAGGGACCGGCGACCTGGCCTGGTACCAGGCGAGCGGGATCCGAAGCCCCTGCGCGAAATCGAGCAGCTCGCGCTCGCTCCTGTCCGAGATCATGTGGCAGGCGACTCCGCCCAGCCACGGAGCTCCGCATGGACGACAGATGTCCACGAGGATCATGCCGAACCGCCGGCCGCAGCCTCGGGCTCGGCGGGAAGCTCGAGCGAAGCGAGCTCGTCCAGGGCCCGAGCGATCTCCACCCGGAGGATACGGCGGATCTCACTCGCGTCGGCGACGCTGGCCAGGTCGTCCGCAATCCGATCGGGGATGCTCTCGACCAGGTCGCGAGAGGCGCGCGAGGCCTTGAACGCCGCATCGCGGACCTCGCTCACCGGGACCAGCTCGCCGGATCGGACCTTGAGCTCGAGCTCGGCGAGCTGGGCCTTCGCCCATTCGTGCGCAGTCCGCGCCTCCGTGAGGTCGACCGGCAGCTCGAGCGCCGTCGGGGCCGCCGGGCCGGCCGGCCCGCGGGCCCGGGGAGACGTGTTCTGGTCCCAGGCGGCGTCGGCGGCGAGGGGGTCGATCCGGCCATCGGCGTCCACGGGAATCCGCCGCTCCCGGACGGCCCGGCCGACGGCGGCTCGAGAAACCCCGCGGTGGCGAGCGTAAACCGCCTGCGTCATCCGGCCGCCCGCCGGCGCTGGCGCTTCGCGAGCACCGTTTCGGCGTCGGCCCGCGCCGGCAGCGGTCGAAACCCGCTTCCTCTTCATGCGCGTCGCGTCGGCTCCCGAGTGTGTTTTGTAAACTGTAAACCTAGTTCGGAGACCATGCCTAGACCGGGATCGCAGCCGCCGTCACCCGCGTGCGCCCCTCGGTGAAGGACCCGTGTCGAGGCCCGAATCGTCGCCCTCATCCCCGCGCGCCCAGGGGCCTTCCCAGTCATGACTAGATCCTCACCATGAACACAGCGTCCTTGTTCGGGACCGTCACCGTCTGCTGGATAGCGCCGTTGTTCACCACGGTGTCGTGCACCCCCTGGATGCGCTTATAGGCACGCTCCAGCGTGATGGTCTTGCCGCCCAGACCATTCGGTCCGTCGCCGTTCACGAGCACGATGCCGTTCTGGAAGCGGCGGACCCAGACATGGGACACCGGGTCCTTGAACCCGGGCGGGTCAACCGGCCGGCCGAGCCAGCCGATGCGAGCTCCGGTCGGATCGTGCGTGCCGTCTGTGTTGACGCTCCATTCGTCCGCCCATAGCTCGGGATGCTGGATCTTCTGGGTCTGCGTCTGCTCCGGGGCCACGCAGCCGTAGGCGCCCGCGAGCGCTGCGGTCCCTGGGGAGAAACGCGCGAGCTTCATCCATGTCTGCGTGTAGGTCGTGCTCGCATCGTCGCCTTTGACCAGCTGGGTCCCGCCTCCGTCGATGCCTGGCCCAGTGTAGAGCAGCATGTCGGCAACGAAATCGTCGAAGGTGGCGAATCCGCTCGGCGGGTTGCTGCCGCCGATGAAGCCGAAGTCCGGGTCCAGCGTCTCGCGAACACGCCCGTACCAGCGGGACAGGCTATCGGCATCGACGGTGCCGTTGCCCCAGACTGGACCGAACTGCTTCAAGTGGTCCACGTAGTAGTCGAGACCAGCCTTCGCCGAGGCATTGAGTTGCGAGAGGTTCGCCCAGCCGGTCGAAGTGGGATCGAGGAAGCGCGGCGTCCCGTCCGGGAATGAAGGCTCGGCGCCGCCAGAGATCACGCCGTTAGCGAAGTCGAGCCAGAATCCTTCGGCGACACCGCTGCCGGCGCCGTGGTCCACGAGCGCTTGGAACATTCGCTCTTTGATCTGCCCGATGTCGATGAAGTAGGCGACCCCGGGCGGGATCGCGAACGGGAACAGCGAGCCGTCCGTACATCGCAGCCGCATGTCGGGCGGTCCCTTGAAGATGTTGAACTCGTCGTTCCAGAGCATCGTCGGCACGATCCAATCGAACCGGAGCATGACGTTCATCGACCAGAGGACGTGGCACTGCGGATTCTTCGACTTGATGTAAGTGGCAACGTCCTGCCGCTTGTCCATGAACGGGCCGTCAGAGAGCGTGATGAGTGGATAGCGAGAGAGCGCCGTCGCCATGCCCTCGTCGATCGGACTATCCAGGACGCTCTGGAGCGTCTCGCCGTTGTTGGTGAGCAAGCTGTGGCCATTTCCACGCGTGTAGATGCCGTGATACCAGACGCGCGGGTAGCCGGGCGTCATGGCGAAGCTGAAGGTCTCGACGGGCGGCGGCTGCGACGACGGCGGCGGAGGTTCAGTTGGCCGGCGCGGTGGATGCGGCGGCCGGTTGCGGCTCTTCTCGAACGAGACCTGCTCCAGTGGCAAGCCGGAGCCTTGCTGGCTGCGACCGGACCCTGGATTCCAAACCCTCGGACGGAATGTGCTCGTCGTCATGAACTTCCTCCTGGCTTTCGTGCGTCCAGCTCCGACTGCCTCGTCAGGTCGGCGCGCGTGGCTTCTTCCCGGCATGGAATGCATTCCCAGATGTTGAGCGCGGCGTTGAAGAAGGCCTTCGTCCCTCGACTGCCCGTCGTGCGTCCCGGGCTCGAGCGCGGGATCAGTTCCCAGCAGAAGTCGCAGACCTGCGGGAAGCGCACGTACCGCACCGGCGTCCAGACCCTCGGGTCTCGTCGCTCCCAGCTCACGAGGCCTCGCGCTCGGGCGGGCGCTTGCGTCGCCGCGCCTCGAGGCCGAGTTGGATCCGCTGCCAGACCTCGAAGCGATTCACGTGGATATGCGGCGGGGCCACGATCCCGATCTTGGTCTGCTCTCCTTGATGGCCGAGCACCACGATCTCGATCTCGTCGCCGATCATGATCTTCTCGCCGAGCCTACGTCCTAACACGAGCATCTGACCTCCCTGGTCCGTTAAGCTGCTGCGGGCGGGTGGCGCTGTCCGTCGC
>Ga0070686_100000431_pt1 | contig 26168 bp, 18 predicted proteins | sample KBSS23LmetaG_FD_65654 | JGI IMG/M metagenome (GOLD analysis project Ga0070686, IMG submission 65654) | Switchgrass rhizosphere microbial communities from Kellogg Biological Station, Michigan, USA - KBS S2-3L metaG | ecosystem: Host-associated > Plants > Roots > Rhizosphere ... | reverse complement strand
GGATCGCGTGGAACGGCCGGGATCGTGATCCAGTTGAATCCACGTCGCGGGTGTCCGACATCAACGCTTCACGCGGGCCCGGTAGGGCCGAACGTGTTCGACGCCGGCCGGCGTGGGGTCCGCGAGGCCCGGGCTCGCTCCCCCGGCGGCGTTCGCCGCCGGAACGGCCGCTGCGCGCAGGTGCGCCGCCAGCCGGGCGGCGTGGACGCGCAGCTCCGGCACCGCGGTGCTCTCCCAGAAGTCGGCCTTGAGCAGCGGCCCCACGTGGAACAGGGTCTCCGACGCGTTCCCCTCGCGGTCCAGCAGGCCGTAGCCGGCGCCCGTGCTGATCCCCAGCCCCAGGGGACAGGGGGTGAGCAGCCCCTGGCGCAGGAGGGAGTCGAACAGCGGCTCGCCCAGGGCGGCGACGTTGCTGCTGGGCCCGGTGCAGTTGACCACGCTCCCCACCACCACCTCTTCCGCCGTCCGTCGTCCCCGCTGCCGGAAGCGCACGGTCACGCCGTCGGGGCCGCCCTCCACGCGAAGCAGCCGCCCCGCGTAGTGGCGCAGCCGGCCGCCGCGGACCAGGCCGTCGAAGGCGGCGGTGATCGAGGGCGCGGCACGGTGGCGGTGCACGTCCCACCAGGGCTGCAGGTGGCGGAGGAAGCGCGCCCGTTCGGCGAGCGGGAGCGCGGCCCACAGCGCGGGTGTCGCCGGGCGGATGGAGGCCACCACGTCGCGCCAGTCCACCTCGGGGTGCGCGGCCACGGCGCGCCGCATCTCGCGCAGGTAGCGGCGCGCGGTGGGCGGGCCGGCCACCAGCGCGGCGCCCAACTCCACCGGGTGCGGCGGCAGCGCGGGCGAGCGGTGGGCCCGCGGGATCAGCCCGCGGCGCGAGAGCGCCAGCATGGGCGCCTCGAGCCCGCGCCCGTGCAGGTCCAGCGCCACGTCCAGCATGGTGAGCCCGGTGCCCACCAGGAACACGGGCCGGCTCCGGTCCACCCCGTCCAGCGCTCCGGGCGCCCACGGGTCGCGCACGTAGCGGGGGTCGGCGGCGAAGAACGCCGCGTCGGGGGCCGGCGGGTTCGCGGGCGCGTAGCTGCCGGCCGCCAGCACCACGTGGTCGGCCGCCAGCACCCGCGGCCCCTCGCCGCCCTCCAGCACCAGCTCGGCGCCCCCGCCCGGGCTCACGCGAGCGTCCACCACCCGCGCCACGCGGTGCGTGAAGCGCGTGCCGGCCGGCGCGGCGGCCACCGCGTCGCGCAGCACCCGCTCCAGATAGTCGCCGTACAGGGCGCGCGGCACGAAGTCGCCCCCCGCCACCGACGGGTCGTGCTCGCGGGCGAAGCGGAGGAAGTGCTCCTCGTCGTCGGCGAAGGCGCTCATTCGGGCGGCCGGCACGTTCAGCACGTGCACGGCGCTGCGGGTGCCGTAGGCCACGCCCCGCGCCAGCGGCCCCGAGCGGTTCACCAGCACCACGTGCAGGCCGCCCGACCATTCGCCGCGCAGGAGGTGCACCGCGGTCAGCGTTCCCGAGAACCCGCCGCCGACGATGGCGATGGTGTGGGCCATGCAAGCGTCCTGGCTTGAAGTGGATGACGTGTCGGACGGGCCGCGAAGTCGGGTGCCCCTGCGTTTACCGGGCACCCGCGCGCTCCGTCCCTTCCCTCTCCCCCCGGCCCTCCGCCTCACCCGGCCTCCCGCCTCACTCGACCCCTCCGCGGAGCGACGAAACCGGCCGCCGTCGGTGGAAGCGTCGGGATCGGCCATCCCCGGTGCGCGAGGAGCGGGCCGCTTCCGCGCCCAGGCGGGAAAGCCGAACCCCGCGGCCGGCTGCGATGGCAGCGGTCGCGGGGATTGCGGAAGAGCTGCGCCAGGCGGGATTCCCCGGCCACCGGTCCGCGGCGCGCCATGCACCGCCCCGTCCGCCGAGACGAGCGCCTGCGCACCGCCGCCGCGGCCACCGCTGGTTCCGGCCCTCCGGCGATCTAGACGCTCGCGGCGCTCGCGCCCGAAAGGGCCGGCTCGGCGGCTGACGGCTCGGCGCCGGGGCGCCGCGTGGCGTCGATCACCTCCTTGATGGCGCGCAGGGCGGCCCGGATGCGTTCGGCGCTCTCGGTGCCCACGCCCACCCGCACGAACCCGTCGCACGAGCGGCCGTACCCGATCCCCGGCACGATGGCCACCTTCTTCTCCGTGAGCACCCGCTTGCAGAACTCCTCCGACCCCAGGGCCGAATCCTCGATGCTTACGAAGAAGTAGAAGGCGGCGCTCCCCTCCATGTAGCGAAGCCCCAGCTCGTCCATGTACTCGGCCAGGGCCGCGCGCTTCTTCACCACCTCGAGGATCTGCGGCTTGGTGATCGCCAGGATGTCGTCGAAGTGGCGCTCCAGGTACTGCTCCAGGATGGTGGGCGAGCAGGTGAGCAGGTGCTGGCTGATCTTGAGGATCTGCTCCAGCACCCGCGCGTTGGAGATGACATACCCGATCCGCCACCCCGACATGCCGTAGTTCTTCGACATGGTGTTGCAGATGATGGTATGCTCCTTCTCCGGGTCGTCCACCCCGCACGACACGTAGGCTTGGCCCGCCAGGAAGTCGCTGTAGGCCTCGTCGGCCACCAGGTACAGGTCGTTCGCCTTCGCCAGGGCGTGCAGGTGGAGCAGCTCGTCGCGCGTGTACACCCGGCCGGTGGGGTTCTGGGGCGAGCACACCACGATGGCGCGCGTCCGGGGCGTGATCCACTCGCCCAGCTCGGCCACCGGCACGTGATGGGGAACCATCACCGGGTTGGCGTGGCAGAGCCGGGCGTGCTCGCTGTAGCTCACCCACGCCGGCTCGGGCACCACCACCTCGTCACCCGGCTCCAGCAGCGCCATGAAGCTCATGTGCAGGCCGATCTTGGAGCCGGTGGTGATGATGAGCTCGTTGGCCGGGTCCACCGGCACGCCGTAGTGCTCGCCGTAGTAGGCCGCGAGCTTCTGGCGCAGCCCCGGCAGCCCGCGCGAGTTGGAGTAGTGGTAGAGCGCGGGGAACGGAAGGGTGTCGAACGGAAAGAGGGGGATGTCGAAGAAGGCCTCGCCCGCCGAAAGGACCGTCACGTCCTCGCCCGCCGCCTTCATCTCGTTGGCGTACGCGTTGAACTTGATCGACATCGCCGTGGCGACGTCCTCGACGTATTTCGCGTGCCGGGCCATTGCTTCTCCTTGAACGTCGGTTGCGGCGGCCGGGACCAGGGCCCCCCGATCAAGCTCCCCGCGATCCGTCCCCGCCGCGTCGGGCGCCGGCCGATCCGGAAGCCGCGATCCGCAGGCTCTCGCCCCGCGCGGGTCCTTCCCCCTGGCGGCGGCGACGCGGAGGTTCGGACCGGCCGCCCGCTTCCCACTCCCCGCGAAGATTACGCCGTGGAAGCGGGTTGGATACGTCCCATGGCCGCACAGGAACGACCATCAATCCCCGTCCCGCCTGCAAGGGACGCGGCTCGGCGCCCTCCCGCGATGGCCGGAGAGGGATCGATCACCCGTTTTCGGCCGTGTGCATCGGAGACTAGCGGAGCACCACGAAGCTTGTCAAGGCGAGCTCCGGCGCGCCGCCCGGGGCATCTGATTGGATGGCGCCGGCCGAGCGGCGCAACGACGGCGCACGCCGGCGTGGCGGAAACTCCCGCCCGCGCGCTGCGGCGCGGCCCCCGCGGGCAAGGGTAGACGCCCATCACTTCGACCGATAATTTACGGCTCACGCCGCAACCGCTCGCTTGCCTCTCCGGGCTCTGCCTCCGCGGTGCCGCGGCCCCGGGACCACGCCTGGAGCACGAGACGAATGGCACCCGACACGACCCCGCCGCGGCTGCGGGCCGAGCTCGCGGCGGCGTGCGCCGCCGCGCGCGCCGCCGGGGAGGCCGCGATGCGCTTCTACGGCAGCGCGCGGGCGGTGGAGAAGGAGGGCGGCTCGCCCGTGACCGAGGCCGACCACGCCGCCAACCGCGTGATCGTGGCCGCGCTCGCCGCCGCCTTCCCCGCCGACGCCATCCTTTCCGAGGAGTCGGCCGACTCGGCCGAGCGGCTCGGCGCCGGCCGCGTCTGGATCGTGGACCCGCTGGACGGCACGCGCGAGTTCCTGGCGCAAAACGGAGAGTTCGCGGTGATGATCGGCCTGGCCGTGGATGGGCGCGCGGTGCTGGGCGCCGTCTACCAGCCGGCCGGCGACGTGCTGTTCGCCGCCGCCGAGGGCCAGGGGGCGACCCTCACCCGCGCGGGGGAGACGGTGCCGCTGCGCTGCGGCGCCCCCGGCGCGGACGGGCTCCGGCTGGTCGGCTCGCGCTCGCACCCCGACCCGCTGCTGGTGCGCATGCAGGAGGCGCTGGGGATCACCGACGTGCGCCCCTCCGGCTCGGTGGGCGTCAAGTGCGGGCTGATCGCGCTCGGCGAGCGCGACCTGTACGTGCACCCGGTGCCCTATCTCAAGGAATGGGACACCTGCGCCCCCGAAGCCATCCTGCGCGCCGCCGGCGGCGACGTGACCGACTGCCGGGGCGGGCCGCTGCGCTACAACAAGCCCGACCCCTGCCAGCCGTACGGCATCGTGGCGTGCGGGCCGGGGGTGCTGGAGGGCGTGCTGCCGGCCATCCGTCCCCTCTACGAGGCGGCCCAGGCGTGACGCGGGGCGGCCGATGAGGTGGGAGGCGTGGCTCACGCTGGCGGTGGTGGCCGGCACCGTGTTCCTGCTGGTGCGCGACACCGTGTCGCCCGCCGTGGCCGTGCTGGGCGCCGACGTGGTGCTGCTGGTGAGCGGGGTGATCGACGCCGACGCCGCGTTCTCGGGGTTCGCCAACCCCGCGCCCATCACCGTGGCGGCGCTCTTCGTGGTGGCGGCGGCGGTGGAGAAGACGGGGGCGCTGCAGCCGCTGGTGCGGGCCGCGCTGCGCACGGGCGACGGCGGACGGTGGGAGCTGGCGCGGCTGCTGGTGCCCACGGCGGCGGCGTCGGCGTTCCTGAACAACACCCCCATCGTGGCCATGCTGGCCCCGCAGGTGGCCGACTGGGCCGAGAAGCGGGGGAAGGCGGCGTCGCACTACCTGATGCCGATCTCCTTCGCCACCGTGCTGGGCGGCGTGGTGACGCTCATCGGCACCTCCACCAACCTGGTGGCGTCGGGGCTGATGACCCAGGCGGGGATGGCGCCGCTAGGGATGTTCGAGCTCACCCGGGCCGGGCTGCCCGTGGCCGTGCTCGGGCTGGTGGTGCTGATCGCCCTGGCCCCCAGGCTCCTCCCCGACCGCCGCCCCCCGCGCGCGGCGCTGCACGGCGACCTGCGCGAGTTCGTGATGCACTGCACCGTGGTGCCCGGCGGCCCGCTGGACGGGGAGACGGTGGAGGGCGGGGGGCTGCGGCACCTGCAGGGCGTGTTCCTGGTGGAGGTGGGGCGCGACGGCGAGAGCGTGGCCGCCCCCGCGCCCACCACCGTGCTGCGCGGTGGCGACCGGCTGGCCTTCGCGGGGCGGGTGGACACCGTGCGCGACCTGCAGAACATGCGCGGGCTGGTGCCCGCCGAGCACGCACACGGCGCCGCCTACCGCACCGCCGAGCACACCTTCTTCGAGGCGGTGGTGAGCGGGGCCTCGCGGCTGGTGGGGAAGACGCTGCGCGAGGCCGAGTTCCGCGAGCGCTACCAGGCCGCCGTGCTGGCCATCCACCGCGCCGGCCAGCGGGTGAACGCCAAGCTGGGAACGGTGCCGCTCAAGGAGGGCGACACGCTCCTCCTCCTTTCCGACGGGGGCTTCGCGCCGCGCTGGCGCGACCGCAGCGACTTCCTGCTGGTGAGCAGGCTGGGCGGGGCGCCGCCCCCCTCGTCGCGGCAGGCGCTGTTCGTGGGGCTGATCACCTTCGCCCTGGTGGTGGTGGCGGGGCTGGGGGTGGTGCCCATCCTGCACGCCTCGCTGGTGGCGGCCGTGGTGCTGGTGGTGACGGGGGTGCTCACCGCCACCCAGGCGCGCGCCGCGGTGGACCTGGACGTGCTGGTGGTGATCGCCGCCTCGTTCGGGCTGGGGGCGGCCATCCAGGGCTCGGGGCTGGCCGCGCTGCTGGGGCGCGCGCTGGTGGGCGGCACGGCCGGCCTGGGGCCGGTGGCGGTGCTGGCGGCCGTCACCGTGGCCACCATGCTGCTCACCGAGCTGATCACCAACAACGCCGCGGCGGTGCTGCTCTTTCCCGTGGCCCTGGCCACGGCGTCGCAGCTGCACCTGAACCCGCGGGCGTTCGCGGTGGCGGTGACCATCGCGGCGTCCACCAGCTTCGTCACGCCGATCGGCTACCAGACCAACACCATGGTGTACGGGATGGGCGGCTACCGCTTCGGCGACTTCGTGCGCCTGGGGCTGCCGGTGACGCTGGTGTCGCTGGCTGCCATCGTGATCTTCGTCCCCCTCTTCTGGCCGCTGTGATGCAACGCGCTCCCACCGTTCCCGCCGCGCAGGCGCCGCAGGCCACCCCCTCCTTCCGCAAGAGCCACCTCGACCAGCTCGAGTCGGAGGCGGTGTTCGTGATGCGCGAGGTGGCGGCCCAGTTCGAGCGCCCCGCCCTGCTCTTCTCGGGCGGCAAGGACTCCATCGTGATGGTGCACCTGGCCCGCAAGGCGTTCTGGCCGGCCCGGTTCCCCTTCCCGCTGCTGCACATCGACACCGGCCACAACTTCCAGGAGGCGCTCGACTTCCGCGACCGGCTGGCGGCGCGGCTGGGGTGCGAGCTGCTGGTGCGCACGGTGCAGGACTCCATCGACCGCGGCCGGGTGGTGGAGGAGACGGGGCCCTACGCCAGCCGCAACGCGCTGCAGACGGTGACGCTGCTCGACGCGCTGGCCGAGCTCAAGGTGGACGCGGCGTTCGGCGGCGGGCGGCGCGACGAGGAGAAGGCGCGCGCCAAGGAGCGCTTCTTCAGCCACCGCGACCGCTTCGGCCAGTGGGACCCGAAGAACCAGCGCCCCGAGCTGTGGAACCTGTTCAACGGGCGCCGCGGGCCGGGCGAGCACTTCCGCGTCTTCCCCATCAGCAACTGGACCGAGATGGACGTGTGGCAGTACATCGCCCGCGAGGGGATCGACCTTCCCGAGCTGTACTTCTCGCACCGGCGCGAGGTGTTCTTCCGCGACGGGCAGTGGCTGGCGCGCTCGCCCTGGATGCAGCTGGTCGCCGGCGAGGGGTACGAGGAGCGCACGATCCGCTTCCGCACCGTGGGCGACGCCACCTGCACGGGGGCGGTGGAGAGCACGGCGGCCACGGTGGAGGAGATCATCGTGGAGATCGCGGCGGCGCGGGTGACCGAGCGCGGGGGCCGGGCCGACGACCGCCGCTCGGAGGCCGCCATGGAAGACCGCAAGCGCCTGGGGTACTTCTGATGCGCGACGCCGGGGGGACGGAGGCCGCCGTGGCCGGCTACGAGCTGGCGGCGCGGCAGTACCGCGAGATGGACCTGCTGCGCTTCACCACCGCGGGGAGCGTGGACGACGGCAAGAGCACGCTGATCGGGCGGCTGCTGTACGACACCAAGTCGATCTTCGAGGACCAGCTCGAGGCGATCGAGGGCGCCACCCGCCGCCGCGGCGAGGAGGGGATCAACCTGGCGCTGCTCACCGACGGGCTGCGGGCCGAGCGCGAGCAGAACATCACCATCGACGTGGCCTACCGCTACTTCGCGACGCCCCGGCGCAAGTTCATCATCGCCGACACGCCGGGGCACGTACAGTACACGCGCAACATGGTGACGGGCGCCAGCACGGCCGAGCTGGCCATCGTGCTGGTGGACGCGCGCAAGGGGGTGCTCACCCAGAGCCGGCGGCACGGCTTCATCTCGTCGCTGCTGCGCATCCCGCACGTGGTGGTGGCGGTGAACAAGATGGACCTGGTGGACTACCGCCAGGAGGCGTTCGACGCCGTGGTGGCCGACTACTCCGACTTCGCCGGCAAGCTGGGGATCCAAGACCTCGCCTTCATCCCCATCTCGGCGCTGCACGGCGACAACGTGGTGGCCAGGGGCGAGCGGCTGGGGTGGTACAACGGCGCCACCCTGCTGCACCACCTCGAGAGCGTGAACGTGGGCGCCGACCGCAACCTGGTCGACTTCCGCTTTCCCGTGCAGTACGTGATCCGCCCCCACCAGGACTTCCGCGGCTTCGCGGGGCGCGTGGCCTCGGGCACGGTGACGCCCGGCGAGGAGGTGGTGGTGCTCCCCTCGGGGGTGGCCACCCGGGTGCGCTCGGTGGAGGCGTTCGAGGGGCCGCTGGCGCAGGCCGCCGAGGGCGACTCGGTGGTGGTGACGCTGGCCGACGAGGTGGACGTGTCGCGCGGCGACATGATCGTGCGCCGCAACAACCTTCCCACCGTGGGGAGCCGGCTGGACGCCATGGTGTGCTGGATGGGCGAGCAGCCGCTGGACCCCGCCACCCCCTACGTGATCCAGCACACCACCCGCTCGACGCGCGCCTTCGTCAGCCGCGTGGTGTACCGCATCGACGTGGACACGCTGCACCGCGAGGAGGCGGGGCGGCTGGGGCTCAACGACATCGGCCGGGTGGAGGTCACCACCTCGGCGCCCCTCTTCTTCGACGCGTACGGGGGGAACCGGGCCACGGGAAGCTTCATCCTGGTGGACCCGTACACCAACGTGACCGTGGCGGCGGGGATGATCCGCGGCCCCGTGCAGACCGCCGACGCGCTCTTCCCCGCCGCCACGTCCACGCCCGCGCCGGCCGCCGTGTCGCCCGGCGTGGTGTGGGAGGGGTGGAACGTGCCGCGCGAGGAGCGCGAGGCGCGCAACGGGCACGGCGCGGCGGTGCTCTGGTTCACCGGCCTGTCGGGCGCGGGGAAGACCACCATCGCGTCGCGGGTGGAGCGCCGGCTGTTCGAGGCGGGGGTGCACACCATGCTGCTGGACGGCGACACCCTGCGCCACGGGCTCAATGGCGACCTGGGCTTCTCGCCGGCCGACCGGGCCGAGAACATCCGCCGGGTGGGCGAGGTGGCGCGGCTCTTCTTCGCCGGCGGGGCGGTGGTGCTGTGCACCTTCGTCTCGCCCTACCGCGAAGACCGGGCACGGGTGCGGGCGCTCCTCCCCGAAGGACGCTTCCTGGAGATCTTCGTGAGCGCGCCGCTTGACGAGCTCCGGCGCCGCGACCCCAAGGGGCTGTACGCGCGGGCCGACCGCGGCGAGGTGGCGAACCTGACCGGGGTCAGCGCGCCCTACGAGGCCCCCGAGGCGCCCGAGATGGTGCTGCGCACCGACCAGGCGTCGGTGGACGAGGCGGTGGAGCAGGTCCTCGCGCGGCTGCGAAGCGAGGGGCTGCTCCGCGGCTGATCCTCTGCTCCCCGGGGGATCCGGGGATTCGGGGATTCGGGGGATTCGGCGCCGGGCTTCCGGTGGAGCGCCCGCCCCCAGGCCGTGGCGGATCTTTTCAACCTACGACGGAACACGGGATGTCCGATCTTCATCCACGCGCGGGCCAGCACCCCGCGCCGCAGCCGGGCGCGGGCGCCTTCAAGACGCTGGTCGAGGCGTACAGGGACCCCCACCGGCTCTACGACGAGCAGCGCGAGCGCAGCCCGGTCGCCTTCGACCCGGCGGCGCGCTGCTGGGTGGTGACGGGGCAGGAGCCGATGCGCAGGATCCTGGCGGACGCGCGCTTCGTGTCGGACGTGAAGCTGGCGATGCCCGAGCCGCGGCGCACCCCCCGGCGCACCTTCGCCAGCGACGCGATCCAGAAGCAGGTCATCTTCGTGGACGGCGAAAAGCAGGCGCGGGTGCAGCGGGCCGTGCTCACCGAGCTGGCCCGCCGCTCCGACGCGCTGGTGCCGCCCCTGCAGGCGTGCGCGGCCACGCTGGCCGGGCGGGCACGCGAGAAGGGCGACTTCGACCTGGTGGGCGACTATGCCGTGCCGTTCACCATGGAGGCCGTCTCGCTGATCCTGGGCACGCCCGTGGGCAGCGCCGAGGAGATGGAGCGGCTGGAGCGCTGGTCCACCTCCTACGCCAACATCACCAGCGGCTACCTCTACGCGAAGATGGACGACGTGGTGCAGCTGGGCGAGTACTTCCGCGCCCACGTGGCGGCGCGGCGCGGAACGCCGTCGGACGACCTGATCGGCAGGTTCCTGCGCGAGGGCGGGCTGGACGACGAGGACGACGTGGTGATCCAGTGCATGGCGGTGTTCGCGGCGGGCCGGGTCACCACGCAGAAGCTGCTGGCCGACGGGATCCCGCTGCTGATCCCCGAGTGGGGTGCGTGGCGCGAGCTGGTGCGCACCACGCCGTCGGCCGTGCGGCGGCTGGTGGAGGAGCTGCTGCGCCTGGTGACCCCCACCCGCTACCTGGTGCGCTACGCCACCGAAGACCTCACCCTGGACGACGACTCGGCGGCGGGGGTGGCGGTGAAGCGCGGCGAGCGGGTGGTGCTCATCCTGGAGGCCGCGAACCGCGACGAGGCCGCGTTCCCCGCCCCGCACACGCTGAAGGCCGACCGCCAGCCCAACCCGCACGTGACCTTCGGCTTCGGGCCGCACCGCTGCCCGGGAGCGTCCATCGCCCGCATCGAGATCGCGACGGCGCTGCAGGCGCTGCTGGAGACGCTGAGCGAGCTCCGGCCGCACCCGTCCGAGCCGCCGGTGTGGGATCCCAACCCCAACATCGGCGGCTACGCCTCGTACCGCTGCCTGTGCGCCTGATCCGAAGCGGACCGGGCCGCAGGTGGGAGACGCGGAGCGGCCCAAGGTGCCGTGTCTCCGCGTCTTTCGAGTAGATCCGGCTGAACTGCTTGCTCACACAGAGGCACAGAGACACAGAGAACCACCGGGTTGTTCTCTGTGCCTCTGTGCCTCTGTGTGACACTTCAGCAGGTCCTGCCGACGCGATGTTGTCTGCGGATCTGGTATCGAATCACCCCACCGTGGCGGGGTCGAGGATCTCGAGGCGGCCCGTGCCCTCCATCGTGCCCAGGTCGAGGTCGGCCACGCAGCGCACCGGAACGCCGTCGAGGCTCAGCTCGCCCTCCAGGTGGATCGATCCTTCGCCCGCGTCCCAGTTCGCGCCCGACAGGTCGGACCGGGCCGGGTCGGGGCGGAAGCCCAGCTCGGTGCCGCCCCGCGTGCCCGTGAACAGCACGTGCACGTATTCGCGCTCGACGGCGTCGCGGAGCTCGGCCCTCGCGTCGTCGCGCTTGGGGCGGTAGGTGATCGCGTGGGCGCCCTGGGACAGCCGCTGCGCAAGCTCGCTCATGGGTTCAGCTCTCAAGTCTCTGGTCAGGTGGGGTGGACGAGCACGATCCGCGGCCGTGTCGAGAAGGTCCCGAGCCGCCGTCCACGTATCGAGCTCCGCGCACGAATCGACGCCGCGTCACGACGAGGCGACGCGGGCGAGGGCCTGCCTGGCGGCGCCCAGCTTCTGCTCCGTCTCCATGAACTCGCGCTCGGGCACCGACTCGGCCATGATCCCGGCGCCGGTGTTCAGGTACGTGAGCCCGCCGTAGCGGAACACGCCGCGGATGGCGAGCGAGAAGCGGCAGTCGGCGTCGCCCGACACCCAGCCGATCACCCCCGAGTACAGCGACCGCGGCCCCTGCTCCAGCGAGCGCAGCAGCCGCACCGCGGGCTCGCGCGGGAAGCCGGCGATGGTCACGCTGGGGAAGGTGGCCCACAGCGCCTCCAGCACGTGCCGGTCGGGGCTCACGCGGCCCACGATGGTCGAGCTCAGGTGCTGCACGTACGCGTGGATCGACACGCCCATCAGCCCGCGCACCACCAGGCTGCCGGGCTCGCACACCGGCTCCAGCTGCCCCAGGAGCGTGGTGACCGACAGCACGTGCTCCACGATCTCCTTGTGGTCGTGCCGCAGCTCGTGGCGCAGGCACTCGTCCTCGGCGAAGGTGGCGCCGCGCTTGCGCGTTCCCGCCAGCGGGTTCGACTCCAGCCGCCGGCCGTCGCCCTCCACCAGCAGCTCGGGCGAGGCCACCATCGCGAGCAGGTCGCCGAAGGCCAGGAGGAACCCGTCGGCGTGCGTGCGCGACTCGGTGATCGCTTCGAAGAGGTCGACGGGGTCGTACGCCAAGTCGAAGGTCTGGTGGCGCGAGAGCACCACCTTCTGCACCACGCCGGCGTGCAGCGCCTCCACCGCGCGGGCCACGCTCTCCTCGAACGCCTCGCGGGCGACCCCGCCCACGGGGTGGAAGTCCACCTCGCGCCGCGCGGCCGGCACCCGCGGCAGCGCCACCGTCAGGTAGGGCGACACGTCGAAGCCGCCGGCGGTGAAGTGCGTGACGTTGCCGTCGTCGGTGAACTCCACGCGCTCGCCGGGAACGATGAACTCGGCCAGCGGCGCCGGGTTGGCGATGCCGTCGGGGTACGTCGGCGAGCCGGCGTCGACGATGTCGAAGGCGATGAAGCCCATCGCCTTGCGATTGTCGCCGGGCGCCGTCATGGCGGCCAGCCGCTCGCGCCAGTCGGCCTGGAAATCGGCGTCGGTGACCGTGAGGTGGTCCACCGGCGCCCACCCGATCTCGGCGCGGCCGGGGGCGAGGTGAAGGTACGAGTGCGAGCCCAGCACCCCCGCGTCGCGCAGCCGGCGATAGGTGGCGGCGGCGTCGTAGCTCCCCCGGTACCGGCATGCCCTGACCGTCATCCGACTCCCTCCCGATACGCTTCGATGACGGCGCGCTCCAGCGCGCCGGGCGGCTCCACCCCATCCATGATCCGTTCGACGGCCGCGCACACGGGCAGCGCCAGCCCCGCGCGCTCGGCCAGCGGCCGCACGGCGCGCACGGCGCCGATCCCCTCGGGCACCTCCGGCAGCCCGGCGACGATCTCGCCCAGCCGCCGTCCTTCGCCCAGCTCCATCCCCAGCCGCCGGTTGAGCGACTGCGGGCTCGACGCGGTGAGGAAGACGTCGCCGATCCCCGCCGGCCCGTCCAGCACCCGCGGGTCGGCGCCCATCGCCGCGCCCAGCGCGCGGACCTCGGCCAGCGCCCTCGCCACCACCAGCCCCAGCGCGTTGTAGCCCAGCCCCGCGCCGATCCCGATAGCCGCGGCGATGGAGACGGCGTTCTTGAGCACCGAGAACAGCTCCACGCCGTACAGGTCGGCCGTGGCGAGCACCACCAGGTGCGGGGCACCCAGCGCAGCAGCCGCCCTAGCCCGCGTTTCGGCCGAGGGCGACGCGACCACGAGGGAGCTCAGCTGCCCCGCCATGATCTCGCCGGTGATGTTGGTCCCGCCGATGGTTCCCACGGCGCACCCCGGCGCGGCCTCGCGGAGCAGGTCGCTCATCAGCCGCAGCGATGGGTGCTCGACCCCCTTGGTCGCGGAGAAGAGCGCCGTGCCGCCGGTCGCCAGCGCACCGACCTCCCGCGCCATCTCGCCAAATGCCGTCGAGTGCACGGCCACCACCACCAGCGACGCGCCGCCTACCGCGCCGGCCAGCGAGGCCGTGGCGCGCAGGCACGGGTCGAGCGCGTGGGCCGGGCGGGCCGGGTGGCGGTGGTTGCGCCCGATCGCCTCCGCGGCCTCGGGCGAGCGGCACCACAGGGTGCACGGGCGGCCGCCCGCGGCGATCAGGTGCGCCAGCGTGGCCCCCATCGAGCCGTCGCCCACCACCGCGCAGCGCTCGGAGCCGGCGGCGGACCCGCTACTGTCCACCGGTCACCTCGATGGTCTGCCCCGAGACGAACCCCGACTCGTCGGAGGCCAGGAAGGCCACCACCGCCGCCAGGTCGGCCGGCGTCGCCAGCCGGCCGAGCGGGACGGCGCCGAGCATCGAGTCCATCTCCGGCTGGCTCCGCCGCGCCAGGAGCCTTTCGATCCGGGCGGTGCGGGTCACCCCGGGCGCGGCGGCGTTGCAGCGGATCCCGAACGGGCCCAGCTCCACGGCCAGCTTGCGGGTGAGCGCCTGCAGGCCGGCCTTCGCCACCACGTACGGCGCGTTGGTCCGCCGCGCCGCCTGGTCGCCCCGGGCCACGATGGACGACAGGTTGACGATGGCGCCCGCGCGCCGCGCCTTCATGTGCGGCACCACCGCGCGGATGCACAGGAAGGTGCCGCGCAGGTTGAAGCCCAGCACCCGCTCCCACTCGTCGGGCGAGATCTCTTCGACCAGGGCGTCGGGGCGCTCCAGCACGGTGCTCCCCCCCACCCCGTTGACCAGCACGTCGATGCGGCCGAAGCGGGCCACCACCTCGCCCACCATCCGCCCCACGTCCTCCTCGCGCAGCACGTCGGCCGTCACGGCCAGGCAGGCGCCGCCCGCCGCCTCGATCTCGCGGGCGAGCCGGCCCAGCGCCTCGGCGTCCACGTCCACGGCCACCACGCTGGCGCCCTCGCTCGCGAGGAGCACGGCCGTGTCGCGCCCGATGCCGTTCGCCGCGCCGGTGACCACCGCTACCTTCGAAGAGAAGCGCATCACGCTCGAGCCATCCCGGTTCTCCGGCACCCGGTCACAGCGTGAGCTCCACGCCGGAGGCGACGAACCGCTGGAAGCCCGTCGTGTCCACCGCGGCCGCGGCCAGGCGGCGCACCGCCTCCTCCAGGTCGGCGTCGGAGGTGGCGGTGGAGATCCGCAGGTAGTGCTGGCCCTCGCTGCCGCGCAGGCTGAACGAGCGGCGGTCCATCGTGGCGACCCGGTACTCGTGCAGCAGGAAGAGCTGGAAGAGCGTGGCCGGGCTCGAGTCGCGCCGCACCTCCTCGGGAAGGCGCGTGAAGACGTCGATCGCCCCCAGCCTTTCCAGCGCCCCCGACACGTTGGGGAACACGTAGAACGCTCCCGTGGGGGTGTGGCACCGGACCTCGTCGATGGCGTTCAGCCCCGCGACGACCAGATCGCGCCGCCGCTGGAAGCCTTTCACCATCTCGTGGATCGCGGGGGCGCTCAGCGGCGAGGTGAGCGCCTCCACGGCCCCCCACTGGTTGTACGGCGAGATCGACGCGAAGTGGTTGATCGCCAGCCGCCGGTGCATCCGGGCCTCGCGCACGGTGGGGTACACGGCCCACCCCACCCGGCCGCCGGTCCACGCGAACGACTTGCTGCACCCCGAGGCGATGATCGTCCGGCTCTCCATCCCCGGGATCGAGGCGATGGAAACGTGCTGGTGCCCGTCGAAGGTGATCGACTCGTACGACTCGTCGGAGTAGACGCGCGTGTTGGGCCCGGTGCGCTCGAGGACGAGCTCGGCCACGTCCTCGAGCTGCGCCCGGGTCGCCACGCTCCCCGTGGGGTTCGAGGGGAAGTTCAGGAAGATCAGCGCGGTGCGCTCGCCCAGGAGCGGCTCGAGCACCTCGCGCGTGAGGCCGAACCCGTCTTCCTCCCGCAGGATCGCCGGCACCGGCGTGGTGCAGAAGTACGGGATGAACGACTCGTAGAGCGGGTAGCCGGGCGACGGGTAGACCACCTCCCGCCCCGCCTCGGCATAGGCCAGGTGCGCGAACCCGATCGAAGGGCGGTGGCCGGGATACACCACCACGCGCTCGGGGTCGATGTCGAGCCCGCGCCGCTCCCCCACCGCCCGCGCCACCGCGCGGCGCAGCTCGGGAATGCCCTGGGGGTCGCAGTAGGTCGTGTGCCCGCCGTCGATCGCCCGTTTCAGCGCCTCGGCGATGTGCCCCGGCAGCGGATAGTCGGGCTGGCCCAGGTTGCAGCGGATCACCCGCTCGCCGCGCGACTCGACCTCGGCCACGCGCTCGCCCAGGCCGAACGCCGCCTCGGTGCCGAGGCGGTGCGCGCGCCGGGTGAAGAGCCCGGGGCCCGCCGCGGCGTCGGTGCTCTCGTCGGTGCGGATGCGATGGTGCCGCATCCCGACGGCTTCACGGACCTGGTCCAGCAGCTTGGAACGGGACATCGTCGGCTGTTCGAGCGAAATCGCGGGCCCCTTCGAATCCCCGCGCATTGCAATACAACCTTGCCAATCACGCAGGCACGGGCAAGGAGCGAGCCGGAAATAAGTCGGGAACCGGCCGTGCTAGACGCGCGAGATTCACCGCGGCAGGCCCAGCGCGCAAGGAATTCCGCGCGGGGCTCACCCGTTCACCCGGCCGTCTCCGCCCCGACCGCGAGCGAAGGCCCTCCGAAGCTTCCGCTGCGAAGGGCCTCCTTCCTAGAGCTCCAATCAACGTCCGGCAAACGACGTGTCACACAGAGGCACGGAGACACGGAGTACCTGCCTGGATTTCTCTGTGCCGACCTGCCCCTGTGTGACCTCCGGCGGACCTCGATGCACCCACTGACCATCTGGATCCGGCATCATCCTCGTCCCTCTTCCACCTCGACGGACGCAACGCAGCCGAAGAGCTGAGGCCGGCGTCCTTCTCTGCTCCTCTGCTGCTCTGCGTGAGCTTCCAAGCCCCGCTACCGCACGGTAGCCGGGGCTTCCGCGCCCTGGCCCGCGTCCTCGCGGAGGCGCGTGGCGAGGCGCCGCAGATCCTCGTCGCGCACGTTGAGCCGGTCGATCTCGCACAGGTCGATGATGAGCCGCGCGGGGTCCACCGCGTATTCCTCGGCCGCGCCCAGGACCTTCGGCAGGAAGTTGGAGTGGAAGCCGGCGTACCCCGACACCACGTCCAGCGCCGCGTAGGCCGGGCGAACGACCAGCGGGTTGTTGCACGCCTCTCCCACCCGCAGAAGGCGGAGCACGTCGATCCCCGTTTCGTATCCACGCTTGTCGAGCGCCGCCGCCAGGTGCTCGGTGGGAGCGTTCCCCGCGCTCCTGCCGAGCCCCTGCAGCGAGGCGTCGAGGAAGGCGGCTCCCTGGTCGGCGCTGAACAGGCTGTTGTAGACCGCCATCCCCAGGTTGTCGTGGCCATGGAAGCCGAACTGGACCGCGGTTCGCTGCCGCAGCGCGTCCAGGTACGCCAGCACGTCCTCGGGAAACATGCTCCCGGCCGAGTCCACGAGGTACACCACGTCGGCGCCGAACTCCTCCGACTGCGCCGCGGCCTCGGCGAACTGCTCCGGCGGCACCGCGTACGACTTCATCAGGTTGGCGGTCGCGAACAGCCCCCGCGCCTTGGCCCGCTCGAGGTAGGGGCGCGACGCCGCGACCCCGGTCACGTCGGTGCCCACGCGGATGAAGTCCATCCCGTGGTCGGCCGCCACGTCGATGTCGTCGAGACCGGCGATCGCCGGGTTGCAGAACATGCCGAAGCGCGCCGTGGTTAGCGAAGACCGGGCCGCGCGGAGGTACTCCTCGTCGGTCGCCGCCGCGGGGTAGAAGTTCCGCGCGGTGGCGCCGAGACCCGCCCCGTGGCCGACCTCGATGTAGCCGACACCCGCCCGCTCGAGCTCGGTGCAGATCGTCGCCGTGTGCGCCGCCGTGAAGCTGAAGTCGCATGCATAGCTTCCGTCACGGAGCGTATTGTCCAGCACGTTTACGCGCTTCATCCACAACCTCCCAGCCGACAATGTCACAGAGTGAGCTCGACGCCCTCGCCCACGTCCCCTCCGCTCCACCGCCCGGCGCGAGCGGCTTCCCTCTGGATCGCCGGCCCCCTGAAAGGCTGCAGCCTGGCGCGGGTGTGGGCCGCCTCCGTCCGCCGGGGACGGATCGAGCATGATGCAACGGGACAGCGCGGGCCCGGCGGCCGCACGCCGTGGATCATTCGTGTCGGCGGCGCGGCCGGGCGGAGGCCGCGCGGCCCGCGGCGGCCGGGCTACTCGAAGTCGAAGTCCAGGCCGGTGCCCTGCATCCGCTTGCGGTACACCTCGTCGAACCACTCGCTCTCGAGCACGGTGAACTGCTCCTTCCACGAGCCGATCACGCCCTTGCGGTAGAAGTGGCTCAGCGCCGGGATCTCGTGCAGGTTGCTGAAGCTGTCCTGCTTGGTGTTCTTGAACCCCGTGCGCTCGCGGATCACCCCCACCAGCTCGTCCGACACCTCGTACCCCAGGAATGCGCCCAGCCGCCGCAGCTCGCCGTCGAAGTCGTTGGACAGGTCCTCGTACTTCATGAAGTGCACGTTGGGCGCGTCGCTGTGCTTCCACCAGCTCAGGACGTGGTCGAACCAGTCACCCCGCTGGAGCTTCCCCTCCACGAACATCTGCAGCCAGTGCGCCCACCCGCCGGTGTACTCGCCCGCCCAGGGCGCCGTGCTCTCGAAGTGGAAGTACGAGACCGCCACGTCCTTGGGGTTGCGGGCGATGTAGACGTACCTGCAGGGCGTCTCCAGCGGGTTTCCGCCCACCGCCATGTGGAAGGGCATGTGGCTCTTGAACACCCGCGGCGACGGCATCGCGTCGAGCTCCTCCTTGCTGCGCACGACCAGGATCGAGCTCTCCACCCAGTGCACGCTTTCGCGCAGCGTCTGCCCCGGGGGTGCCTCGCCACCGTGGATGAGGCGCATCATCACGTTGGCCAGCCAGTTGGTGCCCGACTTGGGGTACGACGTGATGCAGATGTCGTCGGGCCGGATCTCGAGCGTGCGGGAGAGCTCGTATCGCGACGGGGTGATGTACGGCGGCATCACGATGCCGTCGATCAACCGGTGCTTGTAGCCGTGCTCGCCGATCTGGATGTCGTCGAGAACCTCGGCGTGCAGCTCGTCCTGATACGCCGGGGGCGCTAGGGCCGGCCGGGAACCCTCCGCAGCGGTGCTCATGCAACTCCTCTCACCTGTCGTGTAAGGTACGGGGCACCCAACGGCCTCCGCGCGCCGCTATGCATGGGAGGCGGGCGCTCGGCCGCCGCGGCCTCGCACGCTCTTCGCGGCTCCACGCGCGAAGCCGTCCGCGTATGCGCCCGAACCGCGCGCTGCCCCGCGCCGCCGCCCCCCGGCAAAGGGGCTGAAAGGATACTCGCCCGGCACGGCGGGGTCAAGCTGGGGCGGGCGCGGCCACCCTGTGCGGACGACGGCGCAAACGCTTCTGGCATAGCGGGATCCAGGCCCTCGTCCCAGGCTCGATCGGCGCGGATTGGGCGAATCCCGCCGGGCTGATCCCGGGGAACCGCCGCGGCTCGCCCGTTCGCCCGCGCATCGCTCGACACGCGAGCGCGGATGCGCCGGGGAGCGCATGCGCGGCCCGCGGCTCGGCTCCGGGAATGGCGTGCAGCCGTGGAATGACCACCTCCATCATCCCGCTCGAACGACCTCCGCGTGGGAGCCCGCGGCCGGCCCGGTCTCGCGAGCACCGGCCGTGCCGTGTATATTCGACGGGATCTGTCTACGGGTGCGTGCCGTCACCTGGCTGGTTTCGGCACCTCCGCCGCGCCCGGTCCACCTTTCGCGGGCGTGTGCCGGCGAGGATGGGACCGGTGCGCGGGCCTACCGCCGATGGCCGCTTCGTAGCGGGGTGGCGAACACCCTCCGGCGTGCCGGCGAAAGCCGGCGGACCTTCGCCCGCGGCAGGGCCCCTGGAAGCCCTCCGGCTCCGCGGACGCGGGCCGGCTGGCGCGTGGCTCCGCGCCGTATGCGGACATTACGAGCAGCCGACCGCACCTCGTGGGCGCGTTCTCTGCGGGGTGGGGCTCGACGGACGCGGAAGACGTGGTCATTCGGTGCATGATGGCCTTTGCGGCGGGCGGGTCGCCACGCAAACGCCGGGCGGGTCGATCGAACCGGCAGAACGGAGTACGTGATGGAGCGCATGGTCGTGGTGGGCGGAGGGATCGTCGGCTCGCTCCTCGCCATTCACCTGGCGAGACGGGGCCACGAAGTCGAGGTGTGGGAGCGGCACTCCGCCACGGGGGCCGAAGGCGCGAGGAAGCGCCCCTCCGTCAACATCACCCTGTGCGAGCGCGGCCTGCGGGGGCTGGACACGGTGGGGCTGAGGGAGAAGATCCTCGCGCTCACGGTGCCCGCGCCGGGGCGGCGCGTCCATTCCGTGGACGGCGAGATCGCGTACCAGCCGTACGGCAACAGCGGCGAAGCGATCTACTCGGTGTCGCGCGCCACGCTCAGCGAGGCCCTGATGAACCTCGCGCGCGCAGAGCCCGGCGTGCGGTTCCACTTCAACCAGAAGTGCGTGCGCCTCGACCTGCGCGAAGGCGTGCTGCACTTCCAGCACGCGAGCAGCGGCCAGGTGTCGGAGGTCCGCGCCGACCGCATCTTCGGCGCCGACGGGGCGTTCTCCACCATCCGCACCCGGCTCCAGAAGACCGACCAGTTCAACTACTCGCAGCAGTACTGGACGCGGGCCTACGTGTCGCTGAAGATCCCCGCCGGGGCCGACGGCGCGCCCGCCCTGGAGGGGAGCGGCCTGCACGTGTGGCCGCGCGGCAACTGCGTGCTGATCGGCTTCCCCAACACCGACGGAAGCATCATGTGCTCGCTGATGCTCCCGCTGAAGGGCGAGGACTCGTTCGAGTCGATCGTGTCGCCGCCCGACGTGGTGTCGTTCTTCCGGCGGACGTTCCCCGACGTGGCCGACGTGATCCCGTCGCTCGCCGAGCAGTTCTTCGCCTACTCGCCCAACTCGATGCTCACCGTGCGCTGCTCGCCCTGGGTGCACGGCGACCGCGTGCTGCTGATCGGCGACGCCGCGCACGCCGTTCTGCCGTCCTACGGCCAGGGCGCCAACGCCGCGTTCGAGGACTGCCGCGTGCTCGACGAGTGCATGGCGCGGCATGGGAGCGACTGGGCCCGCGTCTTCACGGCATTCGAGGCGCGGAGGAAGCCCAGCATGGACGCCATGGCCGACCTGTGCATCGTGCACTTCGAGGAGCTGTTCGACCTGGTGGGCAAGCCCGGGTTCCTCAAGCGGCGCGAGATCGAGCGCCGCATCCACGAGCTGTACCCGGAGCTGTACCGGCCGCTCTACTCGATGATCGCGTTCACCTGCATGCCGTACGAGGAGGCGCTGCGCATCGACCAGCGCCAGCGCGCGGTGATCGACCGGGTCGTGCAGATAGACGACGTCGAGAGCCGGCTGCACGGTGCGGAGGTGCGCCGGCTGCTCGAAGAGCTGAACGCGCCGCCGGCGCCCAGGGCCGGCAAGCCGCGCACCGGCTACGCCGCCGCACGGCAGGCCTGACCGTCGAGCGCCGGATCTTCAACGGGCCGGGTGCAGGGGGCGGTCGAGGGGAGGAACGACGGAACGGCAACGGCAAAGCCTCACGCAGAGTCAGCAGAGCGAGCAGAGAACAACGGGTTCTCCGCTCGCCGCGCCGATTCCGCGTGAGGCAAGTTCGTTTGCCGCGTCTGGGTTGATTCCGATTCAGCCGACCGAAGGTGCATTCCTGCGGGGTTTCCTCGCGCGAAGCAACGGGGAAACGGAGAACCGCTCGTCGTTCCTCCGTGTCCTCCGTTCCTCCGCATTACATCCTGCCGTAGCGGTCCTTCCGATGCACGGTTGATCGGCCGATGCTCGATGAGGATTGGACGCACCGTTTCCTGCCGCTGGACGCGCGCCAGCTCAGCGCTCGACGCCGTCGTTGTTCGCGGCGATCGGGGTCCGCCAGCCGGGGCCGTAGCGCATCTCCAGGAACGCCTCCGGGTCGTGGGGCGCGGGGAGGGTCATCCCCTCCCACTGCACCGTGGACATCGGGTGCAGCATGGCGCGGTGGAAGTCGCGGCCCTTGAAGTCGTCGATCGACATGTACTTGCCCCGGTACAGCGTGCCGTCGGGGCGCTCGTGCCAGAAGAACAGGTCCACGTTGGCGAAGTTGGTCGCGCTCAGCATCAGCTTCATCTTGGGAACCATGCCGTTGGCCAGCACGGCGAAGCCCATCTTCTCGAGCCGGGCCTTGATCGGCTGCAGCTTGGGCCAGTCGTGCGCCATGATCCCCAGGTCGGCGTCCTTGTCGTGCGGGATGATCCCGGGGCGCGGGCCCGGCGTCTCGCGCCCGTCCTGCGGCAGCCACGGGTAGTCGGCCCAGGTGGTGAGGGGGTTGCGCACGGCGCCCAGCAGCGTGCCGTAGTCGGCCCACCACACCACGCCGGCATCCATCAGCATGGGCGCCAGGGCGGCCATCAGCCCCACCACGTGCCCCCGGCAGCATTCGGGGAGCTCCACGTTGTAGTCGCGTGCGTCGGCGCATCCGCGGGTGAGCGCCGTGCAGGGGCTACTCGCCTGCATCCCGGCCTTCCCCGTTCGCGGCCGCCGTCCACTCGTGGCCCGGGCCGCGCTCCACGCTCCGCCGCTCCCGCGCCGCCTCGCCCACCGGGTTGCTCATCGGGCCTCCACCGTTCGTCCGACCGTTCGCGTCCACGGGCTTCGTCCGCGAACGGAGCCCCTTTCGCACCCTCGGCGGGTGCCTCCGTGCATGCGAACGCCCCTGGTGCGGGGACGCCCGGCGTTCGCATGCGCCCGCTCATAATAGAGATGCGGGCTATTGACCGGAAGGGGAAGGCATCAAACATTAGGCTCTCTCGACCACACCTCTCAGCCGATTCGGGCCGCCGGTGTGAACGACGTCCCTGTCACACGCACCCGGGCCCGCGACAGCATGCACATCCTCGCCATCAAGCCGGGGCACGACGGCCACATCGCGCACATCGCCGATGGCCGGCTCGAGTTCTCCATCGAGGCGGAGAAGGATTCCGGCCGCCGCTTCGGCCCCGCCACCCCCGCCCTGCTGATGCGCGCGCTGGAGCGGATGGACGGCGTTCCCGACGTGTTCGCCGTGTCGGGGTGGTCGGAGGCGTTCCGCCCGTTCGGGGCGCCGATCGGGGCGGGCTACTTCGGCGACGCGATCGTGGACCGGCCGTACCGGCTGCTCGGCCGCGACGTGCGCTTCTTCTCCTCGTCGCACGAGCGCTCGCACCTGGTGGGCGGCTATGCCATGTCGCCGTTCCCGCAGGGCCAGCCGGTGTATGCGCTGGTGTGGGAGGGGATCCTGGGCACGTTCTACCGCATCGACGAAGCGCTGCGGATCGAGAAGCTGGGGACGCCGCTGGCCGCGCCGGGGCACATGTACGCCTTCATCTACGGGCTGGCCGACCCCACGCTGCCCCCCGGCGCCGGGCACCGCCGCGAGGACGCCGGCAAGCTCATGGCGCTGGCCGGCTTCGGCGAGCCGGGGCCGGCCACCGCGGAGGAGCAGGCGCTGATCGACCGGGTGCTGGCGGCCAACTACGTGGACCACGAGCCGCGCAAGGCCGACTACGCCAACAGCAGCTTCTACAACGTGGGGCTGGGCTCGCAGGCCTTCCGCAACCTGGCGCGCCGGATGCACGACGCCATGTTCGAGCGGTTCCACGACTTCGCCCGCCGCAACCTGCGCGACGGGCTCCCGCTGATCATCACCGGTGGCTGCGGCCTCAACTGCGACTGGAACAGCGCGTGGACGGCCACGGGGCTGTTCGCCGACGTCTTCGTGCCGCCGTGCGCCAACGACTCGGGCTCGGCCATCGGCACCGCCGCCGACGCGCTCTTCCAGCACACCGGCCGGGCCAAGATCGACTGGACCGTCTACGCCGGCGAGGAGTTCATCGTGGACGACGCGGAGCTGGCGGGGTTCGACGTGAGCCCGCGCGACGACGCCGAGATCGCTTCCCTGCTGGCGGCCGGCTCGGTCTTCGCCTGGGTCCAGGGCCGCTACGAGATCGGCCCGCGCGCGCTGGGCAACCGCTCGATCGTGGCGGCCCCGTTCACGGCCCAGACCCACGCCCGCCTCAACGCCATCAAGCAGCGCGAAGGCTTCCGCCCCATCGCCCCCATCGCGATGGCCGAGGAGATGGAGCGCTTCTTCGAGGGCCCGCGCCTGAGCCCGCACATGCTCTACTTCCACCGCGTGAAGACCGACGCGCTCGCCGCCGTCACCCACGTGGACGGCTCGGCGCGCGCGCAGTCGGTGCAGCGGCACGAGAACCCGGAAGTCTATGGCCTGCTCGAGGCCTTCAAGGCGCACACCGGCACCGGCGTGCTGTGCAACACCTCGCTCAACTTCAAGGGCCGCGGCTTCATCAACCGCCTGAGCGACCTCGCCCGCTACGCCCGCGAGCACGGGCTGGACGGGTTCGTGGCCGGCGAGCAGTTCTACCGGCTGAGCGCGGCCTGACAGCAGAACTGCCTTTCTTATCACGCAGAGTCAGCAGAGTCAGCGGAGAAAACCGCTGTTCTCTGCTGACTCTGCTGACTCTGCGTGAGACAGGTCGTTCGCCGGATCTGGCGGAGCGAGGACGCCTGCTCCTGGCTCGCGGCTAGAACATCTCGTAAAGGGTGGAGCTGAGCCGCCCATCGCCCGATTCCGGGTTTCCCTGCTGGTTCACCCGGGCCGCCAGCTCCGCCAGCGGCACGAACAGGCCGCACAGCTCGGTCAGCCCCTGGGCCTCCCAGATCTCGCGGAGGTCTTCCAGGTTCTCGCTCCCATCGTAGCGGCTCATGTCGACCGGGTCCACGTACCACGTTTCCGTCTCGTGGTCGGGCCGGGTCGCAAAGAACCGGACGCCACGGGCCCGCATCTGGGCGGCCGCGGGTACCAGCCAGTCGCTGAAGAAGGCGTCGATCTCGGCCGCGAGCGCCGGGTTCGCCTCGCCATCGGTGACGCTCCGTGCATCGGAGCCCGCCTCCCCGGGCTCGTGCCACGCCGGCTGCTCCGCTTTCCGCAGGATGCAATCTTCCAGCACCAGCATGTCCATCTCGGTGCGCATGAAGCAGCGGTAGGCGTCGTACAGGGTGCAGACGATCGGCTCGCCCCGCACGTTGAACGACGTGTTCACCAGCACTGCGCAGCCGGTCCGCGCGTGGAATGCCTCCAGCAGCGCCCGGAAGCTCCCGTTCCTCTCGTCCACCGTCTGCACCCGCGCGCTGTAGTCCACGTGCGTGACCGCGGGGATGTCGCTGCGCGCCTGCCGCACGATCTCCAGCAGATCCGGCTCTTCCCCCTCGCCACGCCCCTCGTCGACCGGCTTGCGCCGCTCCTCGCGTACCGGGGCCACCAGCAGCATGTACGGGCTGTCTTCGTCGAGCTCGAAGTATTCGGCGCAGCGCTCGCGGAGGACCGCCGGCGCGAACGGCCGGAACGACTCGCGGTACTTGATCTTCAGGTTCATGCGCGTCTGCGTTCCCGGGTTCCGCGCATCGCCCACGATCGACCGGCTGCCCAGCGCGCGCGGCCCGAACTCCATCCGCCCGCTGAAGAAGCCCACCACCTCGCCCCCGTCGATGGCGCGGGCGATCGCCGCGGAGCGCTCGGCCTGGTCGCGCACCCGCTGGTACGGTGCCTCGCGCTGCGCCAGGAAGCCGCGCACCTGGATGCTGGAGTAGGCGGGCCCCAGCAGGCTCCCCTTCTGCTGGTCGGACGCCTCCTCCGATCGGCGACGGGCGACGCCCAGGTGATGGTGCGACAGGTACAGCGCCGCGCCCAGCGCCCCTCCGGCATCGCCGGAAGCGGGCTGGATGAACAGCCGCTCGAAGATGCCTTCCCGCAGGATCCGCCCGTTGGCCACGCAGTTCAGCGCCACGCCCCCCGCCATGCACAGGTTCGGCATGGCCGTCACCTCGCGCGCGTGCCGCGCGAGCGCGAGCACGGCGTGCTCGATCACGCTCTGCACCGAGGCCGCCAGGTCGAGGTCGCGGCGCGTGATGCGGCCCTCGGGGGTCCTGGCCGGCCCGCCGAAACGGCGCTCGAAGCGCTCGTTGAGCAGCGTGTTGCCTTCCAGGAACCCGAAATAGTCGAGGTTGAGGCGAAACGACCCGTCGTCGCGGATCTCGATCAGCTCCCCCAGGATCTGGCCGGCGTAGCGCGGGCTGCCGTAGGGCGCGAGCCCCATCAGCTTGTACTCGCCCGAGTTGACCTTGAAGCCGCAGTAGGCGGTGAAGGCGCTGTAGAGCAGGCCCAGCGAGTGGGGGTAGTGGATCTCCTCCAGCGTGCGGATCTCGCTCCCGTTCCCCACCCCGATGCTGGTGGTGGCCCACTCGCCCACCCCGTCCAGCGTCAGGATCGCGGCCTCCTCGAAGGGCGACGGGTAGAAGGCCGACGCGGCGTGCGAGGTGTGGTGGGTCAGGAAGCGCACGGGGACGGGGGCGCCGAGCTGGTCGTGGATCTGCCGCGTGATCCCCAGCTTGTTGCCGAAGAACGACGTGGCCGCCTTCGACCACTGCGCGCCACCGGCGGGCGCCGCCGTGGCGAGCGACTTGATCACCCGGTCGAGCGTCAGGAGGGGGTGGTCGTAGTAGGCCACCTCCTGGAGATCCCCCGCCGCGATCCCCGCCTCGCGCAGGCAGTATTGCACGGCGTCGGCCGGGAAGCCGGGGTCGTTCTTGCGGCGGGAGAACCGCTCTTCCTGGGCCGCC
>Ga0070686_100000430_pt1 | contig 26318 bp, 25 predicted proteins | sample KBSS23LmetaG_FD_65654 | JGI IMG/M metagenome (GOLD analysis project Ga0070686, IMG submission 65654) | Switchgrass rhizosphere microbial communities from Kellogg Biological Station, Michigan, USA - KBS S2-3L metaG | ecosystem: Host-associated > Plants > Roots > Rhizosphere ... | reverse complement strand
CGAACCGGTCCCGGAAACCGTGCGGGGCATGTTCGTCGGTATTCCTGGAGAGATGATGCTCGAGTTCGTTCTTGAGGGCTTCGACGTCCATTAAGGCCTCCCCTGACGGTCACGATCCGGACGCAAACGCAACGAACAGGTCGAGGATAGTATAGATTCGAGGCCGCCGCCACCGCCCGGCCGCGATTTTGCGAAAGACGATTTCGTGGGCGAAGGGAATGGGCTCCCGTGACGTTTAGCGACAACAAAGTTCATCGTCCCGGGGCGGTCTTGGTCTATGCTGCGCCCGGGTCCGACGGAGACCTGGCGCCGATGTCGACATTGTCCCTCGCCTATAACCGCTTCGGTCTCGGCGCGCGCGGCGACGAGCCGGCGCCCGAGGATCCGCGGCGCTGGCTGTCCGCCCAGTTCGACGCTTACGACCCGCGCCCCGCGCCGATCGCAGCCGCGCCCACCCGCGTCCAGGTCGCCACCCAGCTCGCCGATTATCTCGAGGAGACCCGCAGGACGCGGGGCCAGGCGCGCCGCGCCGGGGCGCCGCAGCCGGGCGAGGCTGCGCCTGGCCCAAGCGGGCCGGGGCAGGGCGGCTTCCGCCGAAGGCTGGCGATGCGGCAGCAGCCGGCGCAGGCTCGGCCGGCGATGGACATGGCGGGGCAGGCGGGGATGCAGGCCCAGCCGCCCGCGCCGCCCGGCGCCCGCGCCGCCATGGAGGCGAACGACCAGCTCGCCGGCCTGCCTGACAATGCGCGCCGCTTCATCCGCGGGGCGAGCCGCGAGAATTACCTGGCCATGGTCGGCGCCCGCACCAACGCCGCTCTGGTCGCGCCCGCGCCCTTCCTCGAGCGGATGGTGCATTTCTGGGCGAACCATTTCGCGGTCTCGGCCGACAAATTGACGACGATCGGTCTGGCCGGCCTGCTCGAGTTCGAGGCGGTCCGTCCGCACGTGCTCGGCAAGTTCCGCGACATGCTGGTCGCGGTCGAGCAGCATCCAGCGATGCTCCTCTATCTCGACCAGGCCCAGTCGATCGGCCCCGACAGCCAGGCCGGCCGCCTCGCCGCCCGCTTCGCCCGCCAGCGCCGCGGGCTCAACGAGAATCTCGCGCGCGAGATCTTGGAGTTGCACACGCTCGGCGTGAACAGCGGCTACTCGCAGGCCGACGTCACCGATTTCGCGCGCATCCTCACCGGCTGGACGGTCGACGGCCTCACCCGCGGGCCGCTCCGGCGGATGATCGGCGGCGCGGGCCGGCCCGGCGACTTCCACTTCGCCGATTTCATGCACGAGCCCGGGGTCCACAATGTCGCCGGCCGCCGCTACGCGCAGGAGGGCGTGGCGCAGGGCCTGGCGGTGCTGAACGACCTCGCCGCCGATCCCCGCACCGCGCGCCACCTCGCCACCAAGCTCGCCCGGCATTTCGCCGGCGACGACCCGCCGCCGGCCATGGTCGCGCGGCTCGCCGAGGCCTGGCAGCGCTCGGACGGCGACCTTCCCACCGTCTACCGCGCGATCCTCGGCTCCCCGGAGGCGTGGAGCGCCGCCACCCCCAAGTTTCGATCCCCCTGGGACTGGTCGGTGGCGGCGCTCCGGGCGGTCGGCTCGCGGCACGTCGAGCCGCAGCCGGCCGCCGGCCTTCTCAATCAGCTCGGCCAGCCGGTCTGGCGGCCGGGCTCGCCGGCGGGCTATGACGACATCGCCCCGAGCTGGGCCGGGCCCGACGCCTTGCTGCGCCGGGTCGAGGCGGCCGAGCGCATCGCTTCGCGCACCGGCGGCCAGATCGATGCGCGCCGATTGGCCCCGCGGCTCTTCCCCGCCGCGCTCGGCGAGGCGACCGCGCAGGCGATCGCCCGCGCCGAGAGCCCGGGCCAGGGCCTGGCGTTGCTGCTCGTCGCACCGGAAATGCTGAGGAGATGACCATGCTCGATCGCAGGACCTTCCTCACCGGCACCGCGGGCACCGCCGCGATCCTCGCGCTTCCGGGCATCGCGGTCGCCCAGGCGGCGACCGACCGGCGCTTCGTCTTCATCATCCAGCGCGGCGCCGCCGACGGCCTCGGCACGCTGGCGCCGACCGCCGATCCGGCCTTCGCCTCCATCCGCGGCGCCTTCGCCGAGGATTTCACCGGCGGCGCCCGGCTCGGCGACTTCACCCTCCACCCGAACCTGGTCCAGGCGGCCGCGCTCTACCGGGCGCGCGAGGCCCTGTTCGTCCACGCAATCGCCTCGCCCTATCGCGACCGCTCGCATTTCGACGGCCAGAACATCCTCGAGACCGGCGGCAATGCCGCCTATGCCTTGCGCGACGGCTGGATGAACCGGCTGCTGGGCCTGCTGCCGGCCGGCGATTCCCGGGCGATCGCGGTCTCGGCGACGGTGCCGGTGGTGCTGCGCGGCAGCCGTGAGGTCGCCTCCTTCGCGCCCTCGGCCTTGCCCGACGCCTCGGACGACCTGCTCGCCCGGGTCACCAGCCTCTACGCGCAGGACCAGGAGATGCACGCGGCCTGGGCGCAGGCGATGCAGACGCGGACCATGGCCGGCGACCTCGGCGGAGCGGGCGGCCAGAACGGCGCCGCCACCGGCACGCTCGCCGCGCGCCTCCTGTCGGGCGCCGAAGGCGCCCGGATCGCGGTGATCGAGACCGGGGGCTGGGACACGCACGCCAACCAGCGCGGCCGGCTCGGCTTCCAGCTCCGCGGCCTCGACGCGATGATCGGCGCCCTGAAGACCGGCCTCGGCGCCGACTGGGCGAACACCCTGGTCCTCGTCGCCACCGAGTTCGGCCGCACCGCCGCCCCGAACGGCACCGGCGGCACCGATCACGGCACCGCCTCCATGGCGATGATCTTCGGGGGCGCCGTCGCGGGCGGCCGCATCCTCGCCGACTGGCCCGGCCTCGCCCCCTCCGCCCTCTACGAAGGCCGCGACCTCAAGCCGACCACGGACCTCGACCGCCTCATCGCCAGCGCCGTGTCCGAACATTACCGCCTCGACCCGGCCCGCACCGCCCGCACCCTCTTCCCTAACATCGGGAACGACCGGCCGCTGGAGGGCCTGATGCGGACTTGAAGGCGCGGCCGTCATCCCGGCGAAGGCCGGGATCCATGAACACGGACTGCGCGGGCTCTCACAGCCGGTGCTCATCGATGCTGAATCGAGTTCAGCAGGACGAAGGACCATGGCTCCGCGCCTGACATTCCCAGCGCCGCGCTTTATTCCCGGCCCATGGCCCCAAACATCCTCCTCATCGGCGCCACCGGCCTGATCGGGCGCCAGGTCGCCGCGCTCGGCGGCGCGCGCGTCCACGCTTTGGCCCGCCGCCCCACCGGCCGCGCCGGCCCCGAGACCGTGGCCCCGCCCGCCGACTGGCCGGCCCTCGTCCCGACGATCGGCGGCGAGGTCGCCGTCTCGGCCCTCGGCACGACCTGGCGCGCGGCCGGCTCGGAGGCCGCCTTCCGCGCGGTCGATTTCGACATGGTGGTGGATTTCGCCGCGGCGGCGCGCGCGGCCGGCATGAGCCGCATGATCGCGATCTCCTCGGTCGGCGCCGATCCGCAGGCGCCCGCTTTCTACCTCCGGGTCAAGGGCGAGATGGAGGAAAAGCTGCGCGCGCTCGCCTTCGACCGGCTCGACATCATCCGCCCCGGCCTGCTTCGCGGCGCGCGCGGCCCCGAGCGGCGTCGCGGCGAGCGGCTCGGCATCCTCTTCAGCCCGCTCACCAACCTCTTCCTCCGCGGCCGCCTCGATCGTTTCGCCGCGATCGACGCCGCCATCGTCGCGCGCGCGATCTTGGAACTGGCTGGCCAGCAGGCACCGGGGACCTTCGTCCACCACAATCGCGAGCTGCACCGCTGGTCTTCTTAGCCGTGATTGCCGGAAGAATTGTTCCCCGCGCCTCCCTGCCCGGCGCAACCCAGCCAGCCCTGTTGAAGCAGTGTTGGCGCGGTCTGCCCGACCGTCCCATCCGCCTGGCGGCGGTCGCCGTCGATCACCGTCACCGAGGCGCCGGCCGGACAATCCCGAGAGGGATCCAGTTGGACGGAGAGCTGGTTTGGAACAGCCGTGGACGCAAGCGCGAGATCGTCGCCGCCGAGCAGTCTGATCCTGCCGGTAAAGGGTGCCCGCCCCTTGCTGATGGTGGCGACGACGGTGCCGTCCCGGCCGACGCTAATGCCGGCCACCGTCGGCGGATCGGCCGGGCTGCCCGAAGCGGTTCCGAAATAGAAGCCAATGATCGAACCGAAGATACCGGAGAAGGCAAGGAACACCTCGCGTGCGTTGCGGAAACGCTCGCGCATCCGTCCCGGCTCGTCCGTCGAATAGAGCGTGCGCACCATCAGCAGTCCGCCGAAGCCGAGCATCGCCAGGCTCAGGGTGAAGACGAGGACGGATCGGGTTGCCTCGATTCCGGCGTAGAGCGGCGAGCCGAGACCATAGAGATAGGCGTAAATTCCCAGGAAATAGGCGCCGACGATGACGAACACCAAGGTCTGCCAGAAGTGCGACCAGGGGCCCATGCGCGCCGCGACCTCTGCATCGCGCTGGAGCTGCCTGAGCCGGGCGACGACTTCAGCCTGCTCTTCGGCGGTCGCGCCGATCGCATCGTAACGCGCGACGAGCGCGGCGAATTCGGCGCTCATCTGCGCGCGGGCGGTTTGGCCCGATATCCTCGCAATATTTGCAGCGATCTTTGTCTTCAGCTCGTCCATCACCGCCTCCGTTCGGATGATGGCCGCTGGCTAGCCGATTCGGCGGCGCGCGCCTGTGACGCCCGTCACGCCCTTTCGGGCGCGCTTCAAATCCGCGCCCCCTTCGTCTAGACCCCCGCCTTCCCGTCGCTTGAAGAAAGACCATGACGCTCTACGCCCGCTTTGCCGCGCATGTGAACGACGCGCTCGACGCGCTCGAGGCCGAGGGCGCGCTCGCGCCCGGCGTGGATCGGGGGGCGGTCGCGGTCGAGCCGCCGCGCGATCCGGCGCATGGCGATCTCGCCACCAATGCGGCGATGGTGCTGGCGAAGCGCGCCGGCGCCAATCCCCGCGCCCTCGCCGAGGCGATCGCGCCGAAGCTCGCGTCCCTCGATGAGGTCACCGGCGCCGAAGTCGCGGGCCCGGGCTTCATCAACCTGCGCCTCGATCGCGCGGTCTGGGAAGCCGAGCTCGCCGAGATCCTCGCCGCCGGCCCCGCCTATGGCCGCTCGGAGATGGGCAAGGGCCGCAGGGTCAATGTCGAATATGTCTCGGCCAACCCGACCGGGCCGATGCACATGGGCCATTGCCGGGGCGCGGTGGTCGGCGACGCGCTCGCCGCTTTGCTCGAATATGCGGGCCACCAGGTGATCCGCGAATATTATGTCAACGATGCCGGCGCGCAGGTCGACGTCCTCGCCCGCTCGGCGCACCTCCGCTACCAGGAGGCGCTCGGCCGCCAGATCGGCGCGATCCCCGAAGGCCTCTATCCCGGCGACTATCTGAAGCCGGTCGGCGAGTCGCTCGCCGCGGACTATGGCGACCAATATGCCGACGCCCCGGAGAGCGCCTGGCTCGACCTCTTCCGCCGCCGGACGGTCGCGGCGATGCTCGAGATGATCAGGGGGGACCTCGCCACCCTCGGCGTCCACCACGATCTCTTCGCCTCCGAGCGCGAGGTGCAGGAATCGGGCGCGGTCGACCGCGCCTTCGCCCTGCTCGATTCCAAGGGCCTGGTCTATCGCGGCACCCTGCCGCCCCCCAAGGGCAAGACGGTGGAGGATTGGGAGCCGACCGAATTGCTCCTCTTCCGCTCCACCCAATTCGGCGACGATCAGGACCGGCCGATCAAGAAGTCCGACGGCAGCTGGACCTATTTCGCCGCCGACACCGCCTATCACATGCAGAAGCTCGAGACCGCGGATGAGCTGATCAACGTCTGGGGCGCCGACCATACCGGCACGGTGAAGCGAACCCAGGCCGCGGTCGAGGCGCTCGCCGGCCGCCCGGCGCTCGACGTCAAGCTCGTCCAGATGGTCCGGCTCCTCAGGAACGGCGAGCTGGTCAAGATGTCGAAGCGCTCGGGCAGCTTCGTCACCCTGGCCGAGGTGGTCGAGGAGGTCGGCCGCGACGTCGTCCGCTTCACCATGCTGACCCGCAAGAACGACGCCCAGATGGATTTCGACTTCGCCAAGGTGGTCGAGGCCTCGAAGGACAATCCGGTCTTCTACGTCCAATATGCCCATGCCCGGATCTGCTCGCTCGGCCGGCGCGCGGCGGAGGCGGGGATGGACCTGCCCGAAGCGGCGGACCTCTCCTTGCTCGACGAGGACGAGCTTGCTCTGGTCCGCCTCGCCGCCCAGTTCCCGCGCATCGTCGAGGCGGCCGCGGCCGCGCACGAGCCGCACCGCATCGCCTTCTGGCTCGGCGAGCTCGCCGCCGCCTTCCACGCGCTCTGGAACAAGGGCAATGACGCGCCCGAAAAGCGTTTCCTGGTGGCACAGAATCCCGAATTGACACGCGCCCGGCTGGAATTGGCGGGCGCGATCGGGCAGATTGTCCGAAACGGCCTTTCCGTCATGGGCGTGACGGCGGCCGAGGAGATGCTGTGATGATCGACGAGACCGGGCAGGACAACGGCCGCGACGCGGACGAGCTCGAAGTGGGCGACGAGGATCGGCTGCCCTGGCTGGAAGCGGTCGAAGAGGATGACGGCGGCGGGGACGGCCCCTCGGTCGCCAAGTTGATCGCCGCGATCGTCATCGGCCTGGTCGCGATCGGCGTCATCGTCGGCGGCCTGTTCTGGCTCGGCAACCGCAACCAGGCCGGCGCCGACAACGAGATCATCGCCGCGCCCGAGGGCGACTACAAGGTCCGCCCAGAAAATCCCGGCGGGATGAACGTCTCGGGCGAGGGCGAGGTCGCCGCCGCCGCCAGCGCCGGCCAGACCCCGCAGGGCAATCTCGCGCTGAACGCGCCCGAGGCGCCGGTCACCCAGGCCCCGCGCCCGGCCGCGCCGGCTGCCGCGCCCGTCGCCCAGGCGCCCGCGCCGCCGCCCGCGCCCGCTCCGACGCCGCCGCGCCCGGCCCCGGCCCCCGCGCCGGCCCCGCAGCAGCCCGCCGCCCCCGGCGCTACCATCCAGCTCGGCGCCTTCTCCAGCCAGGCCGCCGCCAACCAGGCCTGGAGCGCGCTCGCCGGCCGCTTCCGCTACCTCGCGCCGCTCAGCCACGCCGTGGTCCCGGTCCAGGCCGGCGGCCGCACCCTCTACCGCCTCCGCGCCTCCGGCGCGGATGCGGCGAGCGTGTGCCGCCGGCTGCAGGTGGCGGGCGAGGCTTGCTCGACGGTGGGGTGAGGACGGCCGCACAGAGTCCCCATCCCCTCGTCATTCCAGCGAAAGCTGGAATCCACCTTCTTGTTCTTCTTTCCCTCCGAACCTCGGTGAAAAAGGAACCGGAACGCCGTGCCCCCCACCGAACCCACCCCCTCCAAACCCACCCCAGGGTCGCTGAAGCAGCGCCTGCAATGGCCCCTGTTCCTGACCGGAGTCATTCTGTGGATCGCCGCGATGGTGGCGCTGATCCTCTTCGCCCTCGGGGTGATCTAGAGCTTCCTGCGATTAGACCGTCCGCTTATCCTTAATAGTCTCTTCGACTGCTTGGGGGGAGGCCGCCTAAGCCAGCGATTTGGTTGACTTATGATTTTCGGCCAAGATCTCCCCTGCCAATTGGTAGATGGCCTGGACTCTCCCGTTCATCGCTTCAAGCATGAGATCAATACGACGCTTCACATCCTCCGTCGAATGAGGAAGCACATCGTGATAGCTGTCGGCTCCGACGGTTAGGTCATTTATCAGGCGATCTACTTCCTCTAGCAACTTCGTATAGCGATCTTTCCCGAGAAGTGCTCGGCGATGCATCCGCAATTGGGGGATTATCGTCCCGCTTCGGAGATAATTAAGAGATGATTCCTGGAAATCCTTCGATCTGCTTCCGTGGATCACCAAGGCGCCGTACACTGAAGCCAAATGGTCATACCATTCGCTGCATAGGCTCGTGACCTGCCTGACGTGGTCTCTCTCGTCGTCCTGGCGCCTTTCCAGCCGCTTTAAGGCGTAGCTGAACCCGACGCCGAGTCCAAAGGTGACCAAAGGAATGACAATTCTTGTGCCGATATCAAACCAGCTATGCTCTGACATAGGGAATTCCGCTTTTCTGTCGGCGTGAGGCCGCGATGATTACGCTAAGCTAAAGATCGGGGTGAGTGCGCGGCTTGCGGTGCAGAATCTAGATTTCGTCGAAGAACGCTTCATCCACCGTCATCCGCTCGGTGACAACCTGCTCGACGCGAACCCCGAGCTTCAGCGATTTCAGCAGGTCCGTGAGTGCCTCCCCATCAATAAGATCGATCGCCGGGGCTCCATCACGAGTCGCCTCCCGCCGCGCATCTGGCGTGAATGTTCCAGTGGTAATGATAAGGCCCTTGTCGGCCCGCCCCTGCATAGCTCCCCGAAAGTCTCGCACCGTACCGGCCGCGACCGAGCCTTTGTAGCGCTTACACTGGAACAAAACCTGGAAAGAGATGAGATTCATGCGCAACACGCCGTGGCCGTCGATTCCCCCATCACCCGACTTGCCCGTCACCTCGACGCGCACGAAGCCGCTCTCCCTTAGCAGCCGCTGGCTAAGTCTTTCAAAGGCCGATGGGTCCATTTCCTGCAGCTTGGCGAGCAGTATGTCCGTCCAGCTTTGATCTTCCATTCGATCGGGCTCGGTCGTGGGCAATTCGAAGTGGATTTCGCTCTGCGCCTTTCGGGAAAGCGTGTCCGCATAGGCTGCTTGGGAGACGGCCGTTCTGACCTGATCATCGTTCCACGTGGCAGCCTCGCGCCCCTCTTCGGTGAGAACCCCAAACGCCACGCTTCAGGTTAGTCACGAAGCCTGGATATTTGAGATAGCTTCGTGCCCATGACATGCGATCCGGGATCATCAGAGCACCGCTCTTTGGATATCGTGCGTTTAGCTGCTGTTCGGTCAGGCCAAATTCGCCGATCAGGGTGTCATTGATTTCGTCCGTGGTCGCAGAGCCCCCAAGCCTCTCCAGAACCCGTAGAGTTGGCAGGAGAAAATCGTCGTACTTGGGAAGCGAAATTGTCATGCTTCATCCTCACATCTTAACGACCTCATAGTCTCGATGATCGTTTCCATGGGAGCTTCGCGATCATTCGACGGTGCCACCTTATGCGGCATAACGACCGTCTTCCAACTTTCGTACGCGCCCCATCCCGGCTAGCGCGTCCAAGACGGGCAACACCGTGGCAGCCCGTTTGCCCTTGAAAGCGCGTGCCACGTCGTTGGCCGCGACTGGTTTGCCAGCGCGCTCGACAATTCCTGAAACAGCAACCACCTGCTCGGGCAACCGACTTGGCCATTGAATAGCTTCCGCAGCTTTTTCCTTCTCGGGCAAAGCCAAAGGGACTTGCTGGGCGGGCGCGACGTAGCCGGGCTTCTGGAAGTCGGGGCGTAGCCACCGGATATTGCCTGTCACCTCTTCAGCAACACGCTGCTTATTGAGCGCGACTAGGCGCTCCAGAATCTCCTCGTCCGACAAAGCCGGAGGCCAACCATAGGCTTCGAACACTGCAGCATCGATCTCGTCGTGATACTGGAGGATCAGCGACACGCAGCCGCGCTCTGCGATGTCGCGATCATCCGGCGAGAGAACGGTGCCCCCTCTTTGCGCGGCACGCAAAGCTTCGACGGTGTTATAGAGCTTCGTGAGCGTGAGATCCTCATGACGCGTCAATACTTTACGTCGCAAGCGATCAAGCTTTCGCGCGGCAATCTTGATACGTCTGAATAGATTTGCATTATCGGCCGGTGGGAAGGGAAAAGGGTCGAAGCAAACTTCGTTCTGGTAACGAGGATCGTCACCAACACCCATTCGGCCACCTGCCCGGATCGCCCAGAGTTCATGAGCTCGGGATGAGACTAAACCCAACATGTGCGCATCTTCAGAGGCGATAACAATGACCGATCCATCTGCCAGCGCACCGGTCGCGCGAACAAATTTGAAAAACCGATTCGAGGAGGTTTCCGAGGTTACAATGTAGCGCCTCAATCCACGTATTGAGGATCGGAGGCGAGGGCGAGTTTCAGCAAACCGCCACCAGTTCCGGCGATATTGTTCGCGATCGTTTTGATCGCGCTCGGGTTTTACGTGATCATAGAGGTGCTGAAAAGCCACGGGATACTGATCTGCAAGTTCGCTTTGGCTCCCGATGTCGAAGAAGTCGAAAGCAAAAGTTTCACTTTGCCGCTCTGTCACGTCGGCTCCAGCAATAACCATAGGCATGCGATCGCCGGGCACTCCGGCGGTCAAAAATCTCTCTCGATCGAGGGCGCCGAATTTGAAGCCCTCGCCCGACATTTTTACACCCATCCAGCAGATTCCGGAGTTCGCCTTGAGCCGTTTGGCAGCAGCCACATTCGGCCCGATCGTGAGGTCGACGTTGATCGGGGCCGTGTGATCCTCAAATTCGAGGAGAGTTTGGCCTTTCTTCCGTCGTGCGGATTTCACTACGGATAACCGGCCCACCCCTTCCCCTTTGACGCAAGAGGTCATCGCTATCCTGACTGATGCCGTCGTTTCTGTGTCGTGCCAGGGGTGGTTCGGAATTGCGAATGACAGCCGTAGAGTGCCCCCACCCTGCATATCCAGGTATCGACGCAACACTGGCCGATTGCTCGATTGCGCGATCGTCTTGGTGGTTATGAGGCCAAACGAGCGAACCTGTTCATTGACGGTGAGTTCGGCGCTCCTCGCCCACCAATAGGTTACGAAGTCTATTTCCCCCGGTACGTCGTGATACACGGTCCTCAGGGCGTCCACGTAGGGTGAGCCCAGGCGTTTCCGCATCCGCTTACTGCCAATAAACGGGGGGTTGCCGATGATGAAGTCGGCCTTTGGCCAAGCTCTTCGCCTCGGATTTACGTAACGAAAGACTTCCCGGCGCTGACTTTCGTCCGGAACGAGGCGGCCCGTGATGGCGTGCTTTTTCATCGACGACCCGTCCCAGATGCTGATCGGTTTGCCGCGGTCATCCCGTACCAGCACTTGATCGTCCCATTCGAGGAGCGCGTCAGCTTCCTGTATCGTTTTTACGTCGCGGAGCACGGGCGTCGCGGGCATACGGTCCTCGCGGTTCACCCGGAAATGCCATTGGAGGTAACCAATCCAGAGGACAAGCTGGGCAATCGCCGCCGCGCGCGGATTGATTTCAATACCCAGGAAATTCTCGGGTGTGATCGTGTGTCCGCTGATTTCCGCTAGATATTGGACATCACCCAATTCCTGGAGCAACTCGAGGACCTCGCCCTCAAGCTCCTTCATTCGGGCCATCGCAACATAAAGAAAATTGCCTGTGCCGCAGGCCGGATCAAGCACCGTAGTCCGGGCAAGCTTCCCGTGAAATTCTTCGACGAGTTTGCGCGCTTTCTCCTTGTCCCCCGCTTCAGCCGCTTCGGTTGCAGCAGTTCGAGCGCCTAGCCAGTCTTCGCGGAGCGGCTCCATTATGGTGGGGCCAACCAAGCGCTCTACATAGGCCCGAGGAGTATAATGTGCCCCCAGCTTGGCCCGCTCGTTAGGATTGAGGGCACGCTCGAGCAGAGTGCCGAATATAGCTGGCTCAACATCCTTCCAATCCTTCTCCGCGGCTTTGATAAGCGCGCCGATTTCCACCGCCGTGAGGGGCAGGGCTGTTCGATCCTTGAACAGGTAGCCGTTAAACTCCCTGACAGACTCACCGGCATCGCCCAACATGCCGGCAATCCCGCCCTTGTCCATCGCCGCCCAAAGCAAGGATAGCTGATGGGGCAGCAGATCGGGACGTTCTGCTTGTCGTTTTAGGAAGGCCGTGAAGCTTCCTTTCGGAAGCAACGTCTTGTCACCAAAGCCAACATCCTCAGCGAACATCGTGAAAAGAAGTCGCATTAGGAATTCTGCGACCTTGTCCGGATGATGTTCCTTCTCCAAGCGCTTGGCGACTTCGGCGAGCAACTCGGCGATTTCGCGAGTTACCTTTGCGGCTTCCGCCGAAGGATCGAGCGCCATTGGGCGCTGCCAGACATCCGCAAGACGCTTGCGCACTTTCTCGTCGCGTAGGTCTTCAAGGGTAATCCGAAAGCGGCGGCGGTCAGGGAAGGGTGCATAGCCTTTTCCGTTCCGCTGGAAGTCGGCGTAGACATCGATGCAGTAGCCAATGTCACTAACCAGCAGGAACGGCGGCCAGCCGTGGTCAGCAGGTAGTGCCTTTGCGTACCCCTCCGCTTGGCCCGCAGCCCGTTGCATCGCCCCGGTCCATTGACCAGTACCACGCTTCGCCATGCCACGCTTGTACCGGTCGGCGGCGGTCTGACCGAAGAAATCGCGCAGACTATCTCCCTGGCCGGCGTCCACCGCTCTTATGTCGGCATCGCTGCCCTGTTTCGCCTCCAGGATGAAGCTGTCCCGCTTGTAGCAATCTATCCAGCCATTGGAGACGGCACCGTCAATTTCGGTCTTAACGACATGGCGCTCGAACACATAGTCATTGCGCGCGTCGTCGCTTAGCGTCGGTTGCGGCGCTTCTATCTCGAGCAATGCGCAAAGGTCAGTAATGAAAAGGTGGGAATTCGCGCGCTCGCTGCCGCCCGACGGCTGCCATTTGGCGATGAATTCGTCGACAGTCATCCCAGCTCCCGGCTCCACTCTGGCTGCAGAAGCCGTTGCGGGGAAGAGAAAAAGCTGAAACCCGCGTTCGCCAAGATGACCACCGATCTGGCCCCATCAGGGCCAAAGCACCACTCGAGCGCCTCGAGAGGGCCGGGGTGGCATCGACCTGGTCAGCAAACGGAAACGGCAAGGCCAGCTAAGCAATCAATCCGGCCAGATCGCCGCCAAGAGCTGCGCCAGACGCGCGCCACCCTTCGCGATTTGCTCGCGCTGGATCGCTTCCCGAGCGCGATCATAATCCTCCCGGTTGTCGAAATTGACCCGCCAGGTGTTGCCCTGCTTGGGCCCGAACGTAAGGCCGTTGAAGGCGCGGACGGCCTGGGAGCGCGTATCGTTCGCCCACTCCGCCACCCAGCCGTCCATGTCGCCGTCCGTGGGCCGGACCCGGCGGGCAGCGGCAACGGCATCGCTCCTGACGATAGACGGAGCCCCGTCCCACATCGAATGCAGGTTGAGCGGCTTCTTGTCGGGCGTGGGGTTGGGCCAGGTCAGGGAGTTGCCGCCGAGATTGAAGGTTATCCGGCTCCGGAGTGCCCGGTCGCGCTCGGCGGCGGAGGAATCGGGATCGACGCGGCCTCCCCGCTCGTCGAGATAGATCGAGCCGACGTGCAACGGCTGGTGAAGATCGCCGATCAGGTGAACCAGCATCATCAGCGCCTGGCTGCAGGTGAAATGGAAATTTCCCGGCGCATGCACCTCGGTCGTGGCCGGCGGGTTGGGGCCGCTGCAGTCGGGGGTCCGCAGCACGGCGATGGCCGCATTCATGGTCTGGACGATATCGAAATCGCGCGTGCCGACATCGCCGAAGCGATAATTGGACCGCTGCAGCGCCATGTTCACGAAGTGGAACTGGCTATGGCAGCCGTCGCGCTCCTTCTCGCAACCGGGCCAGGTGCCCCAATTGTTGCGGACGTAATTCTCCATCGAGGTCTGGCGCGCGCCGCCCTCGAAGACCAGGCATGGCGGACGATATTGTTCCTCGGGCTTGTAATGGAAGCCGTCGGCCGGATCGCTGACGGAGCGGACGCAATCGCCCCAGGGGCCGGCCTGGGCCAAGGTGACGTCGCCGAGGATCGCCCGCACCTGGGCGGCGGCACGCGGATGATCCGCCTTCAGCAACGCGTCGGCAATGGCGCCGACCTCGGTGTGGCCATAGGGGCCCCACGCTAAGACGCCCGTAGTCACGGTCATGCTCGCGACGATCGTGAGAATGACGCGCTGAATTGCAGCTCGTGCAGTCATCGTCCCCTCCCGATATTGGTTCGACTCGATCCCCGGCCCGTAAAGTGGTGCGCTCACAATCCAAGGTTGTCGAGTGCCGACCGGGAGGCGTATGTCTGATTCACTTCGAAGGACAACCAGGATGCGGCGACAGTCCCTGGCTGGAAATTGTTTTGGCCTCTTGGCGGCAACTTGTGCATCATCGATTCCGGCGCCCGCTTCTGCGCAGCCGGCCACTGCGGCGGACGCGGTCCTGCGCGTGGTCGATATCGGCGCTGGGCTTTGCGTCGTCATCACGGCGCCCGGCGGCGGCGCGATGGTCTACGATGCCGGCCCCAAGGGCGACCGCTGCGCCGCCGTGGTGCGCGAGATGGTGCCGGGTCACGCTCTCGACCTCGTCGTGCTCAGCCATTCCGATAGCGACCATATCGGCGGCATGCGCAGGATCCTGAAGGACAACAGGGTCGTCCGGATCATCCATCCGGGCGACGATCATTCTTTCAAGCGGCCTCCGAACGGGAAGGCCTATCTCGAATTGATGCGCGAGGACATCGTCAACGAAGGCGCCCAGGTCTGGAACCTGGCGGATCCGTCGACCCCGCCCGCCCCGGGCCGGCGTTTCACTATCGGCGCGGCGTCCGCCACCTTCGTCGCGGGCTGGAGCGATGGAAAGGCCACGCGCCATGCGAACGAAGGGTCCCTGCCCGAAGGCCCGCGCAACAACGCGCTCAGCATCGTCATCCGGTTCGAGTTTCGGGGCCATTCCGTGCTGCTCACCGGAGACACGGTGGGCCGGCTCGATTTCACGCCGCCGGCGACCTGCGCCTATGCCGAGCGGGTGATGGTGGAACGGGCCGCGACGGTTCCGATCAGGAGCGACGTCCTGGTCGGCCAGCATCATGGCGCGGACAATGCCAGCAGCAACTGCTTCATCGGCGCGGTCCGCCCGTCCCACGTCGTGTTCTCGGCCGGGCACGTCGTCAAATATCACCATCCGCGGCAATCGGCCTACGATCGGTTCCTTCACTTCAACTCGAGCATCCACCTGCTGCGAACGGACCGGGGGGACAATGAGGGCGGCACCGGCCCCAGTCAGGAGGCCGTACAGGGCAGCGGCAATTGCCCGGATCCCGTCGGCGACGACGACGTGGAGATCATCCTCCCCGGCCAGCAGGGGCAGCAGGTGCACGTCGATTACCGAGGGTCCGGCCATGCCTGTCCGACCTAGGGCGCACCTCGCGGAAGCGCCTGGCGACACACCGGTTTCGGCAGGCTGCGTCCGCTCTTCCCTTCCTCCCCCCTCCCGCTAGATTGCCGCCGCGGAGGGCAGGGTGGCGTCGAGCAGGTCAGCAAACGGAAACGGCAAGGCCGCCCCGCCCGCGCGCCGCGCCGGCCGCCTCGCCATCTTCGCCCACATGTTCCTCCCGCCCCCGCTCTTCGATCCCGCGCTCGAAGCCGAGTTCCGCGCCGAAAGCCTGCAGCGCTGGACCACGGCGCGCACTGCCGCCATCGCCCTCCTCGCTTTGGTCTGGGTCTCCTATTTCGGCTGGGATTATTTCCACGGCTTCCGCAACCAGGATTTCCGCCCGGCGCTGGACTGGATCTTCCCGCTGCGCGCCGCGGGGACGTTCTGCATCGCCGCCGCGGCGCTGATCCTCTATTTGCGCGGCACCCGCTACGGCGCGGTGATGGGCGCGCTCTCGGCCTGCGGCTGCGCGCTCTATCTGCTCTCGCTGGCGATGATCGCGGTCGCGCCTTTCCCCTACAATTACCTGTTCTACTACATCTGCCTGCCGATGATGCTGATCTTCCTGTTCGGCCTGTTCCGCCTGCCGAGCCGGCTGGTCTACGCGCTCTGCCTGTTCTGCCTGCTGGCGAGCTTCGCCTTCCTCACCTTCACCCAGACCACCGAGACGGTCTCGCCCAAGGACCTGCTCGGCTACATGTCGAAGTCGCTCTCTTATTATAACCTCGCCGCGCTCATCTATCTCATCTCCTTCTCGGCTGTAGGCTGCGCGGTCGCGGTCGAGCTCGAGCGCACCGCGCGCCTCGCCTTCACCCGCGAGCGCGCCCTCACGGACCGCAACCTCCGGCTCGAGACCGCGCAGCGCGAGACCCGCGCCAAGACCTCGGCCCTGGTCAAGGCCAAGGACGAATTGCGCGCGCTCGCCGAGCAGCAGAACGTCGCCAAGTCCAGGTTCCTCGCCGACGCCGCCCATGATCTGCGCCAGCCGATGCAGGCGCTCACCAACCTGCTCGGCGCGGCCCGCCACGCGCTCGGCCAGGGCGATGCCGCAAAGGCCGACGAGGTGCTCGCGCTGGCCCAGGACGCCTCGCGCCTCACCCGCACCTCGTTCAACGCCGTGCTCGACATCTCGCGGCTCGAATCGGGCTTCGTCGAGGCCGAGCTCACCGACGTCGATCTGCCCGCTTTGGTCGAGGAGAGCGCCGCCCTTTGCGGCGCGGACGCCGCCGAGCGCGGGGTGAAATTGCGCCTGCGCTGGCGCCCCGAGCCGGCGATCGTGGTGCGCAGCGATCGCCACCTGCTCGGCCGGGTGATCGGCAACCTCCTCGCCAACGCGATCAAATACAGCGATCCCGCCCGGGCCGAGGCTGGCCGCGCCGCCGTGATCATCGGCATCGTCTGCCTGCCGAGCCGCGTGCGCATCGACATCGTCGACAATGGCGTCGGCATCGCCGAGGCGGATTGGGCGCGGGTCTTCCGCCCCTTCGTCCAGCTCGGAAACGCCGAGCGGGACCGCGAGAAGGGCGTCGGCCTCGGCCTCTCGATCGTCAACGCGATCATCCCCCTGCTCGGCGAGCACAGGCTCGACATGCGCTCGACCGCGGGCTCGGGCACCCGCTTCTCGCTCGAGCTGCCTTACGGGACGGGGCAGCCGGCGGGCGCGGCGCGCGAGATCACCGCCGCCCCCGGCGCGTTCGATCTCAGCGGCCTCTACATCCTCTATGTCGAGGACGACGCCCTCGTGCGCCGCTCGGCGCTCGCCTTCTTCGAGACGCAGGGCCTGCGCTACGAAGCCTATGGCTCGCTCGCCGAGCTGGAGGCGGACCTGCCGAATCTGGAGCGCGTCCCCGACGTGCTGATCACCGATTACCGCCTCCCCGACGGCCGCACCGCCGAGGACGTCGTCCGCGCCACCACCGCCACCTTCGAAGCGCCGCTCCCCCTGATCGTCGTCACCGGCGAGATGCAGGTCCCCGACGGCCCCTGGCTCGGCTCGGGGCGGATCCTCAGAAAGCCCATCGCCCCCGAAACCCTCGCCGCCGCCATCGCCGCCGCCGTCGTCGCCGCGGCGACAGGCTAGTCTCACCCCTCTCCCATGTGGGGAGAGGGAGGGGCCCATCGCAGCGAAGCGGAGATGGGAAGGTGAGCGCCTTCCCGCTCCTAACCCTCTCCCGCTCGCGGGAGCATCGGGTCGGTTGTGCCCCCCGGCACGACCTGAACATCGCGGGGCGATGTTCAGCCGATCCTGGCAGGGCGAGGTCGTTCCTTGTCCCCTCTCCCGCTCGCGGGAGAGGGCAGGGTGAGGGTCTTCTTGTTGTTGTTATTTCTACCCTTTTCATAGCAGCAAAGGAAAATTCCGACTAAGCGTACGATTTTTCTTGACAGCCTGAATCGGCTGGGCTATTGTGGCCGTAATCAATGATTTGAATTGCGCCCGCGGCCCAGCCGTCCGGGCGCTTTTTCACACGGGCGATACAGCCGCCTCCTTCTCGTGATCCCGGCGCAGGCCGGGACCCATGAAGGCTGGTGCCCGAGAATCCTTCCAGACTCTCCCGCGAGCGGGAGCATCGGGTCGGTTGTACCCCCGGCACAACCTGAACATCGCGGGGCGATGTTCACCCGATGCTCGCAGGGTGAGGGTCTTCTGCTTGTTCAGCCCGGTGACGCAGCAAAGAAGAACAAGACCCTCATCCTCCCACAGCTTCGCTGCGGGCCCCTCCCTCTCCCCTAGAGAGAGGAGCCTACCTCCCCTCCGGATCGCAAGAGCACCAGTCGCTTCCCTAGGTGCACATGATATGGCAGGTTGATTGGCAAAATTGGGGCGGTCCGAAAAAGCAGGGGGCTGTGATGCAGGAGCCAGCAGAGGTTGGTGGGGGCCCTTCCGTTTCTGGCAATAAGTCGCCCTGGAATTCGCTCGAAGTCGTCAAGATCATCATGTCTGCTGCGACCCCGATCGCCATTGCCGCGCTCGGCATCATGGTCTCAGCGCAGAATTCCCAAGAGAGCATCGCGCGGGAGGCAAACGCGCGCAAGGAGTCGATTGCCAGGGACGATCAGACTCGGCGGGAGGCCGTCCAGCGCGACCAGGAGGCGCGCCGAGAAGCTATCCTTCGTGGGCAGGTGGCGGCCGACCAAGCGTTTCAGCGTGAAACCAGCCTTAGGGACGAAGGCTTTCGACGCGAAGACCAGATCCGTCGGCAGGCCTTGATCCGGGAGCAATTCCAGAGGCTTGCCGATAGGCGGATGGAGTTTTGGCAGAAGGTCAGCAGCAAGCTGGCGGAGGTCGATCGCATTGTGGCCATCGTGGCGGCTGGCGATCAGAATGCGGAACAGCGTCGAAGCCTTGTCACGAATCTTCGCCGGATTATGCGTGAGTGCGACGACATTTTCATCATTTATAGCCCATACTATTCCGGAGGATTGGGAATCCAATATCGCCTGTACAAAGCTGCGGTCCAGGATCTGATGCTCTTTCTCCAGGCGACCGAGGATAGAGGCATGAGGTCGGGAGGCCGAATAATCGACGAAATGTTGAGACCCCAGTATGAGCGCCTTTTGACGATGGGTGCTGCAGAGGTTGCTTCTTTGAGCCAGGTGCCGGTTCGATAAGCTGACCCCGCCACCGGACCCCCTCCCCATTAAGGGGGACGGGAGCGAGGTCGAGTCTCCCGGCCGCCACCGGACTCCGAGCGCCGAGCCCCGAGCAGGCCCTGCTCCGGGAAGCTGCAAAGTTGACAAACTTGACACATGCGGATCGCGCGCGCGCGCGAGGCAAGGCGCTAGGACGCCGCGCCCTCGCCTGATAACGTCCACCACGCCGGGGGGAATGATCATGGACACGCAAGCGGACGCTGCCGTCGAGGAGCTGGGCTATCGCCAGGAGCTGAAGCGCTCGCTCTCGCTTCCCGATCTCTTGGTCTACGGCCTCGTCTTCATCGGCCCGGTCGCGCCGATCAGCGTGTTCGGAATCGTCTTCGACGCCAGCCATGGCATGGTGCCGCTCACCTATCTGGTCGGCCTCGCCGCGATGATCTTCACCGCCCTCTCCTACATGGCGATGGCACGGGTCTATCCGGTCGCGGGCTCGGTCTACGCCTATAGCGCGGGCAGCATGGGCGCGGCGGCCGGCTTCTTCGCCGGCTGGGCGATCCTGCTCGATTATCTGCTGCTGCCGACCCTTTCCAACGTCGTCTGCGCGATCGCGATCGCCGCGATCGTCCCCGAGATCCCGCTCTGGGCCGTGATCGCCCTGCTCCTCGGCTTCACCACCACGGTCAATTATCTCGGCATCGAGACCACGGCCCGGGCCAATATCGCCCTGCTCATCCTCTCCCTGCTCGTCCTCGCCGCCTTCCTCGTTCTCGGCACGCTGGCGGCGGCGCGCGGGGTCGGCGGCGCGCACCTGTCGCTCACGCCCTTCTACAATCCGGCGGCGATCAGCCCGGGCGTGATCCTCGGCGCGGCCTCATTGGGCGTGCTGAGCTTCCTCGGCTTCGACGCCATCTCGACCCTTTCCGAGGAGGCGGAGGGCGGCGCCCGCGCCATCGCCAGGGCGACGATCGTCTCGCTCTGCATCGCCGCCGCCCTGTTCGTCGCCCAGACCTGGCTCGCCTCACTGTTCGTGCTCGGCCGGACCAGCCTGCCCAATCCGGACGGCGCCTTCTACGACATCGCCCTCCTGGTCGGCGGCCCCTGGCTCAAATTCCTGGTGGCGGTGCCGGGCATCGTGCTCGGCGCGACCGCCGGCTCGCTGACCGCGCAGGCTGCGACCGCCCGGCTCATCTTCGGCATGGCCCGTGACGGGCAGCTCCCCCGCGCACTCGCCCACGTCCATCCGCGCCGCAAGGTGCCCGAGCGCGCCGTGTTCCTTGTCGCCGGAGTGAACCTCGTGCTCGGCCTCTTCCTGGTCTCCAGCTTCGAGCTGCTGACCTCGATGGTCTGCTTCGGCGCCCTGATCGGCTTCTTCATGGTCAACCTCTCGGTGATCGTCCAATTCCGCCGCGATCCGGAGCGCTCCTGGCCGCGCCACGTCGCCGCGCCCCTGCTCGGCATGGCGATCACCTTCTTCGTGCTCTGGAACACCGATCCGCACGCCAAGCTCGCGGGCCTCTGCTGGCTCGCCGCCGGCGCGGCCTTCTATCTCGCGCTGCGGACGATGGGCCGCCCGACCGAGGTCGCCGACGCCTGAGCGCGGGCCGTCAATTTTCTTGACTCGACGATCCCGCGCAGGGGTTGCGCATCATCGTCGCAACCCGCCGGAACGCTACACTCGCACTCCTCGCCGACCCTTTCCGACGCCGGCTCCCGACTTAGGGTCCGTGCTGCATCAGAAGGCCGCTTTCGCCGGGCAAAAAACAAGGAGTCATCCCGGACTTGATCCGGGATCCATGAACTCGGAGCAAGTAGGTAGGCAGAAACGGTGGTGTCTTCCGGGGAGACATCCCGGCATATCCCACCGCTTACCCTCTGAAACTCCACGGGGAATTTCTATTATTTTCTATTTCCAGATTCGCCTATTTTAGAAACTACCCCGCCCCATAGGCGTTCGTTCATCTTGGCTGCCCGGCGGCTCCGCGGCTAGGACGCCAGGTCCTGGAGCGCGGCGCCCGGCGTCGGCACCGCGATCCCGCGCCGCGAGACCTCGATCAGCAATTCGGTCCGCCGCACCACCTTGAAGATGCGGAACAGCTTGGGAAGATAATCCTTGCGCACGGTCCCTTCCTCGATCCCCATGTGGCGGGCGATCGATTTGTTGGGCAGGCCCTGGCAGACCCAATAGAGCGCCTCGAGCGAGCGGCCGGTGATGCCGAGCGATTCCGGCGAGACCGGCGCCGGCGCCACCGGCTGGGCCGGCGAGAAGCCGCCACGCCCGATCACCGTCGCGGGCAGGAAGACGCCGCCTTCGAACACCGTGTCGAGCGCGCGGCGGAACAGGCCGTCGCTCTCCATGTCCTTGAGGATATAGCCGCTCGCGCCCTCGTTGAGGCAGGCGAGGACGAGCTCCTTCTCGGCGCGGCCGGAGAGCATGATCGCGCGCGTGTCGCGCTCGCCGGCCCTAAGCCAGCGCAGGAAATCCAGGCCCGATTTCGCGCCCTTGAGGTCGACGTCGAGGAAGGCGATGTCGATCTTCTCGGCCTCGGCCTTCGCCACCGCCTCGTCGAAGCCCGCGGCCTCGACGATGCGCGCGTGCGGCTCGCTGATCTGGATGAGCTCGCGCATGCCCGCGCGCACCAAGCCCTGGTCCTCCAGGATCAGAATCGTGAGCGGGGCGTCGGTCATCGGACCTCGCTTGTAGCGCATCCGGATACGCCGCCGCCATTCCGACACATGTCGGGCTCGGCCGCCCGACAACAAGCGGGGCGCGATCCGGACATAAGCGGGAATGCTTTTTCGTTTCGGACGGGCAATCTTCTCTCCGTCGGGCAGCCGGGGGTTGGCGGCGCGGCACGAAGCAAGTTTCAAATGGGAGTATAACATGTCCAGCTTTCGCTCTTTCACCCTCGCCGCGTCGGTCCTGCTCGCAGCGGCGGTTCCGGCTTCGGCGCCGGCCCAGGATTTCAACGCCGCGCCCAATTACGGCACGGTCAACCTGCGCACCGGCTTCACCCCGGATCCCAGCGTGGTGCGGGTCCAGTCGGGCGGCAATCTCCCGGCCTCGCGCGTCGCCGCCAATTGCGCCGGCTTCATCACCGCCGCGCCCGACGTGCGGCTGGTCTACGAAGCGGGCGCGCTGCCGCTGATCATCTCGGTCGCCTCGGGCTCCGACACGACCCTGATCGTCAACGGCCCCGACGGGCGCTGGTATTGCGACGACGACGGCGGGGTGAACGGCCTCAACCCGGCGATCCGCTTCAACCATCCGGCCTCGGGCCGCTACGAGATCTGGGTCGGCACCTACGGCCGCGCCGCGCTGCAGGACGCGCGCCTCCACATCTCCGAGCTGACCAGCCAGTAAGCCGTCCCCGGGGGCCTTTCTGTCGGGCCCCCGCTTTTCGGGACCGTGATCCTGTGTTCGAGCCTCCCTCGAACGATTACGGTCCGGGGCGGTCCTCCCGCGGGGGAAGAGAGCGGGAGTGGGGAGGAGCCCGGCTGCGGCTCCTCCCCTTTTTGCGTGCCAATTATCCCCCTCTCCCCTTAGGGGAGAGGGTAGGGTGAGGGGGTTAGCGGCCGGATTGGCTCGATGCCGAGCCGGACGCTCTTTGAGCGCCAAGCGCATCTAAGGCAGTGCAAACCGAGGCCCTTACGCTCTACACGGCCCCATGCTCGCCGCCTTCCTCGGTCTCTCCGGTCCCGCTCTCACCGACGACGAGCGCGCCTTCTTCCGCGCGGCGGACCCGGGCGGCTTCGTGCTCTTCGGCCGCAACGTCGCGAACGAGGCGCAGCTCCGGGCACTGACCGAGAGCCTCCGCGACCTGACCGGCCGGGCCGATCTGCCGATCCTGGTCGACCAGGAAGGCGGCCGGGTCGCCCGCCTGGCGCCTCCTCTATGGCCCGCTTTCCCGCCCGCCTGGCGCTTCTCCGCGCTCTACGACAAGGCGCCGATCAGCGCGATCGAGGCGGCGCGTGCCAATGGCGAGGCGCTCGGCCTGACCCTCGCCGCGCTGGGCATCAACGTCGATTGCGCGCCCGTCCTCGACCTGCGCCACGAAGGCGCCCACGACGTGATCGGCGACCGCGCCCATGGCGCCGAGCCGCTCCGCGTCGCCGCTCTGGGCCGCGCCATGCTCGACGGGCTCGAGGCTGGCGGCGTGGTCGGCGTGATCAAGCATGTCCCGGGCCACGGCCGTGCCCGCGCCGACAGCCACGAGGAGCTGCCCGTGGTCGACGCGGACGAGGAGGCGCTCGCCGCCGATCTCGCCCCCTTCCAGGCGCTGTGCGACGCCCCGATGGCGATGACCGCCCATCTGCTCTACCCTGCCTGGGACGCGGAGCGCCCCGCCACCCTCTCACCCACGATCATCGCCGGCATCATCCGCGCCCGGATCGGCTTCGACGGCCTGCTCATGTCCGACGACCTCGCCATGCACGCCCTCACCGGAACCCTCGCCGACCGCACCCGCGCCGCCCTCGCCGCTGGCTGCGACGTCGCGCTCCACTGCTCGGGCGTGCTCGCCGAGAGCGAGGAGGTCGCCGGGGCGGCCGGCGCGATGGCCGAGGCCGCCGCCCAACGCCTCGCCCGCGCCATGGCGCGGACCGGCAAAGCCTCGGGGCATAGCCCCGACGCGTTGGCGGCGAAGCGCGATGCCTTGCTCGCTTATGCGGATTCGGGCGAGAGTTGACCTGCGAACCTATCGGACTATATTCGGTCCGAATTCAGTTCGGAAGGTTGCGATGCGTTACTCCACCCGCGTAAAGCCGATCAGCTATTTGAAGGCCAATGCGGCCGAGATCTTCGCGGAACTCGCCGAGCAGCGCGAGCCGATGGTGATCACCCAGAACGGCGAGGCAAAGGCGGTTCTCCAGGATGTCGCCACGTTCGAGGAGAATCGCGAGACGCTCGCGCTTCTGAAGCTGCTCGCGCTGGGCAACAGGGATATCGAGGCGGGCCGCACCAGACCGATCCGCGCGGTGGTCGAACGGCTGAAAGGCAAGGCGGCGGCGAAGGGCTGATGGCCGGCCTGCGTTACGCGGTGCGGCTGACCGCCGGCGCCGAGCGCGATCTCGAGGTGATTTACGACTATCTGGCGGCGCATCGCTCGGCCGAGGACGCGGCCGCCTTGCTCGACGCGATCCTGGAGAAGGTCGGCGCGCTCGAAAATTATCCCGAGCGCGGCGCGGTGCCGAAGGAGCTGGCCGCTTTGGGCATCGGGGATTTTCGCCAGATCCTGCACCGTCATTACCGCCTGATCTATCGCGTGATCGATCGGGAAGTGTTCATCCTGCTGGTCGCGGACGGCCGCCGCGACATGCAGGCATTGCTCGAGCGCCGGTTGCTGGCCGATGAGGGCTGAGCCACTGCGAAGCCGCTTCCTGGATCAGCGCCCGCGCCGATACGTCCCCTCCACCGTCGCATTCATCCCGCCGCAGGGCGTTCCATCCGCTGGCGGATGCTCGACGATCCGCCAGCGGTCGCGGGGCAGGCGGGTCAGCGTGTAGCCGCAATCCTCGGCGGTGACGGCCGGGATCTCGCCGCGGCCGCGCTCGAGCCGGAACACGCCCGAGGCGCCGGCGCTGTTGATCGTCGGCCCGTGCCAATAGCCGGTCGCGCCGAACGCATACCAGTCGCCGCCGAGCGCGGCGATCACGAGCGTCGAGTCGGCATCCTCGTCGCTATAGGTCGGCACGTCGCGGCCCGCTTCGTTCGACAGGTCCCAGAGGCGGCGGGTCATGGATTCGACCAGGCAGGCCGGAACCGCGCAGATGCCGCGGTCGCGCCGAAGCCAGAGCACCTGCTCGCGCTCGGCCGCGGCGGCATGCCCGCCGCGCCGGGCGCTGGCGTAGAAGAGGGCGATGCCGCGATCGAGCGCGCGCAGCTGCGGATCGGCGCAGATCATCCGCTCGACCTGGGTCGATGCCGCCGCGCAGTCGAAGGAGGGATTAGGCCCGGCGGTGGTGGCGACGCCCTGGCCCTGCGCGTGCGTGGACCACAGCATTGCGGCGGCAGCGATCAATCCCATGGAAACGCGCATTCGATCCTCCGGCCGCCGTGCTGGGCGCGACCCGCATCGCCGTCAAGCGGCGGAAGGCGCGGCCCATTGCCGTTGCCCGCCATAAGTGGCAGCCTCGGGCCGAACAGAGGGGGAGGCACACCATGAGAGCGATCATCATCGTCATGCTCGTCGTCCAGGCGGGGATATTCCTGGCCACCGCATGGACGATCCTGTTCGCCCGCGCGGCCGCCGGCCGGCCGCGGCCGATCTGGTCGAGCCTCGCCATCTCCCTGATCATCGTCGCGGCCACCTCCTGGGAGATCGCCGACAAGCATGTCGGCCAGCCGGGCGCCGACATCCTCGCTTATTGCTCGCCCCTGCTGCTCGGCATGGGGGTGATGGCGGCCCTCCTCCAGATCCGCCGGCGGCGCGGGCTCGATTCGGGGGCGTGACCCAGCCGGCGGGGAGGCCCGCTGACAGCGCGTGAAATCTTCGCACGCCGCAAGCCCGATTCCCTCTCCCACCCTGTTGACACCGCGGGACTCGAAACCTACATGGCGCTCATCCCGCTCACCGGTATCCGGCGGCGCATCCGTGCGCGCGTCGGCTTTGCCTGTTTCGGGATCGCAGCAGCGCTGAGATAGGCCGCGATGCCAAAGCGGCCTGTGGAGCAGGAGTAGAACATCCATGGCACGTATCGCGGGCGTCAATATCCCGGCCAACAAACGCGTCGAGATCGCCCTTACCTACATCCACGGCATCGGCCGTACCAAGGCGAAGGAAATCACCGCCAAGCTCGGCATTCCCGCCGAGCGCCGCGTCCAGGATCTGACCGACCAGGAGGTGCTTCACCTCCGCGAGACGATCGACGCCGATCATCAGGTCGAGGGCGATCTTCGCCGCGAGACCGCGATGAACATCAAGCGGCTGATGGACCTCGCCTGCTATCGCGGGCTTCGCCATCGCAAGGGCCTCCCGGTCCGCGGCCAGCGCACGCACACCAATGCGCGCACCCGCAAGGGCAAGGCCAGGCCGATCGCCGGCAAGAAGAAGTAATTTTCGCCCCGGGGGACGAGAATGACTTCTCTCCTCAGGAGCGTCAGCAGACTTAAGGGATAGTAGGATATGGCACGCGAACCTCAGCGCCTCAGGCGGCGCGAGCGCAAGAACATCACCGCCGGCGTCGCCCATGTGAACGCCAGCTTCAACAATACGATGATCACGATCACCGACGCGCAGGGCAATGCCATCGCCTGGTCGTCGGCGGGCATGATGGGCTTCAAGGGCAGCCGCAAGTCGACGCCCTACGCCGCCCAGGTCGCCGCCGAGGATGCCGGCAAGAAGGCGCAGGAGCATGGCGTGCGCACGCTCGAGGTCGAGGTCAAGGGCCCGGGCTCGGGCCGCGAGAGCGCGCTTCGGGCGCTGCAGGCGGTCGGCTTCCAGATCACCTCGATCCGCGACGTCACCGCGATCCCGCATAACGGCGTGCGCCCTTCCAAGCGCCGCCGCGTCTGACCGCCGAAGCTCC
>Ga0070686_100000428_pt1 | contig 26420 bp, 26 predicted proteins | sample KBSS23LmetaG_FD_65654 | JGI IMG/M metagenome (GOLD analysis project Ga0070686, IMG submission 65654) | Switchgrass rhizosphere microbial communities from Kellogg Biological Station, Michigan, USA - KBS S2-3L metaG | ecosystem: Host-associated > Plants > Roots > Rhizosphere ... | reverse complement strand
TCGCATTCACGATGGCGCGCTCGTCGACGACGCTCGCAATCGGCAGGTATTCGTCGCCGAGGGCGGTGATGGCGACGGCGCGCATGGCGGCGGCACTGGTCAACGCATCGCGCAGCGAAGTATTCGGCGGAACGAATGCCGAGCCTGGCAGGTGCAGTCCCATCACTTCCATCAGCACCTGGTTGCTGTTCGCGGTTCCGTAGAACGTGCAGGTGCCGGGCGAGTGATAACTCTGCGCTTCGGATTCGAGCAGCGCGTCGCGGCCGACTTTGCCTTCGGCGAACAGCTGGCGCACGCGCGCCTTCTCCTTGTTCGGGATACCCGAGGGCATCGGACCGCCGGGCACGAAGATGCCGGGCAGATGGCCGAACGCGAGCGCGCCCATCAGCAGGCCGGGCACGATTTTGTCGCAGATGCCGAGATACAGAGCGCTGTCGAACATGTTGTGGGTGAGCGCGACCGCGGTTGCCATCGCGATGACGTCGCGGCTGAACAGCGACAGCTCCATGCCCGGCTGACCCTGCGTGACTCCGTCGCACATCGCGGGCACGCCGCCGGCAAACTGCGCGACGGCTCCGGCCTCGCGTGCGGCCAGCTTGATGAGCTCGGGAAACCGCTCGAACGGGCGATGTGCCGAAAGCATGTCGTTGTACGACGAGACGATCGCCAGGTTCGCCCAGCGCGCGCTGCGCAGCCGGTCCTTCTCCGAGGTCTCCATCGCAGCGAAACCGTGCGCCAGATTCCCGCACGACAGCGTGCTGCGGTTGGCTTCCGAGCGACGGGAGTCTGCCGCGCGCTCGACATATTCCGTGCGCGACCCGGCGCTGCGGGCGCGGATGCGTTCGGTGACTGAGCGCACGCGCTCGTGCAAAGGGGCGGCAGTATTCACGCGAGTCCTCGATTCGATGGATCGAGCGGGATTCTAGAGATTTAACGTCGAACGTTGCATGTGTCGGTGAAAACGGAATTAGGATCCGCGTATTGAAATGTGACCGGGTGAGTTCACGAACCCGGTCATCCCGGCGAAGGCGGTTACGAAGTAGCCGCAGGCGGGACTTTGCTGACAAGTGGCTCCTTGGTTAACTTACCCGCGGATTTGGCCCGTCCCACTGAAGGTTCTGCATGCAGTCACTTCCCACGTTCGATCTCGTCCTGTTCGGCGGTACCGGCGACCTCGCCATGCGCAAGCTCCTGCCTGCCCTGTATCGGCGCAGCTGCGCCGGCCAGATCGTCGGCGCGTCCCGCATCATCGGCGCCGCCCGCAGCCAGCTCAGCCGCGAGGAATGGCTGGAGCAGGTACGAGCCAGTTGCGAAACGCACCTCGGCAGCGCCTTCGATCAGAAGAAATGGCAGCTGTTCGCCGAGCACCTCGAGTACGTGCGCGTCGACGCACAGTCCGACAGCGACTTCGTGCGGCTCGCGGAGTTGCTGCGTCCACAGTCGGAGCGGGTGCGGGCGTTCTTCCTTTCGACCGGCCCGGATCTGTTCGCGCCGATTACCGAAGGACTCGCGAAGCAGTCGTTGATCACACCGACTTCGCGTGTCGTGCTGGAGAAGCCGCTCGGCTACGACGGCGCCTCGTCGGCGGAGATCAACGACCGCATCGGCAAACTCTTCCCCGAGTCGAACATCTTTCGCATCGATCACTATCTCGGCAAAGAGGCGGTGCAGAACCTGCTGGCGTTGCGCTTCGGCAATCAGTTGTTCGAGCCGCTGTGGCGGCGCGGCCGGATTCAGCACGTGCAGATCACCGTCGCCGAGGATGTCGGCGTCGAGCGGCGTGCGAAGTTCTACGATGAAGTAGGCGCGCTGCGCGACATGGTTCAGAACCACATGCTGCAGCTCCTGTGCATCATCGCGATGGAGCCGCCCGCTGCGGGTACGCCGGATGCCACGCGCGACGAGAAGCTCAAAGTGTTGCGCGCTCTGCGGCCGCTCACGGGCCGTGACGTTCTGCAGAAGACCGTGCGCGGGCAATACAAGGCGGGAGCCAGCAACGGCAAGCCTGTCGTCGGCTATCTGGAAGAGAATGACGTGCCGAAGGACAGCACCAACGAAACGTTCGTTGCGCTGAAGGTCGAAGTCGATTCGTGGCGCTGGGCGGGCGTGCCTTTCTATCTGCGCACCGGCAAGCGCCTGCAGGAGAAGCAGGCCGAGATCGTCATCACGTTCGAGGACGTGCCGCTGTCGATCTACGAACGGCCGGACCGGCCGCATGCGCTCAACCGTCTGGTCATTCAGTTGCAACCGGAGGAGAGCATCACGCTGACGGTGCTCGCGAAGAGCCCCGGCCACGGCATGGTGCTGAAGCCGGTCGACTTGAGCCTCGACTTGAGCGATGCCTTCAAGACGCGGCAGCTCGACGCGTACGAGCGGCTGCTGACCGACGTCATCAACGGCACGCTGACGCTGTTCATGCGGCGTGACGAGCTGGAAGCGGCCTGGGCCTGGATCGATCCGATCCGCGCGGCCTGGCAGCAGCACGACGAGCGCCCGAAATCCTATACTGCCGGCAGCTGGGGCCCGGCGGCCGCCAGCTCGCTGATCGGTCGCGACGGGTTTGCCTGGAGAAACGAGCTGTAATGCCGTCCCGCTGGGTCCACGAGCACCGCTTTCCCGACCGCGAGGCGCTGGCCGCGGCGCTCGCGGGCGAGATCAAGGTGGACCTGGAGGAAGCGATCGCGGCGCGCGGTGCCACGAGCCTGGTGCTCTCCGGCGGCAAGACACCCGTGCGACTGTTCAAGCAGCTCCAGGCGGAGAAGCTCGACTGGACGCGAACCTGGGTGACGCTCGCTGACGAGCGCTGGGTCGAGACGACTTCCGAAGACAGCAACGAGCGCCTCGTGCGCGAGAACCTGCTGGTCGGCGCCGCCGGCGCTGCACATTTTGTCGGGTTGAAAAACCCTGCGCCGACGCCGGAAGCGGGAGCCGATTGGGTCACTCGCGCGTTGACTCGCGTGCCGCATCCGTTCGACGTCGTCGTGCTGGGCATGGGCCAGGACGGGCATACGGCTTCGCTGTTTCCGGGTTCGATGGCGCTTGCGCGCGGCCTCGATCCGGCGGCGCCGCCGGCGTGCATCGCGGTCAACGCGTTGGCGGCGCCGCATGCACGCGTGAGCTTGAATCTCGCGGCGCTGCTGGATTCGCGTCGCATCGTGTTGCACATCGAGGGTGACGCGAAGTGGGCGGTGTATCAGCGCGCGCGCACGCCGGGCGCGCCCGCCGAGTTGCCGATCCGCGCGATCCTCCAACAGAAGGAAGTGCCCGTCGATGTCTATTGGTCGCCATGAATAGCCCTCGCTTGATCGCCGACATCGGCGGCACCAATGCGCGCTTCGCGCTGCTCGACGGTAATGCGTGGCGCGACGAAAAAGTGCTCGCGTGCGCGGACTATCCTGACATCGTCAGCGCGATCGAGAGTTATCTCGCGTCGGTTGGCGCGGCGGCCGGCCCCACGCGTCCCATGGAAGGCGCGCTCGCAATTGCCGGACCGATCACCGGCGACATCTTTCGCATGACGAATCACGCGTGGCAGTTCTCCGCTGCGCGCACGCGCGAGGCGCTCGGCTGGCGGCGATTCATCATGGTGAATGACTTCACCGCGCTGGCGATGGCGATCCGCCATCTGCCGCCGCAGGAGCTCGAGCAGATCGGCGGCGGCCAGGCCATTCCCGGCACACCGATCGCGCTGCTCGGGCCAGGCACAGGGCTCGGCGTTTCAGGCTTGATTCCCGCGGGCGAGCATTGGATTCCGCTGCAAGGCGAGGGTGGGCACGTCACGTTGTCCGTGATGAACGAGCGCGAGGCCGCAGTGTTGCGGCAGCTGCACCAGCGCTTCACGCATGTCTCGGCCGAACGCGTGCTGTGCGGTCCGGGGTTGGTGAATCTCTACGATGCGGTGTGTGCGCTCGAAGGCGTCGTGCCGCAAGTCTTGACGCCGCCGGAAATCACGCGACGCGCGCGCGAGGGTTCGTGTCGGCTTTGTCTCGAAGCGCTCAGCATGTTCTGCGCGTTGCTGGGAACGCTGGCCGGCAATCTGGTGCTGACGCTCGGCGCAGTGGGTGGGTGCTACATCGGCGGCGGCATCGTCCCTGGCCTCGGCAGCTTCTTCACCAGCTCGCACTTCCGCGCTCGCTTCGTCGACAAGGGTCGCTTCACCGATTACCTGTCGCGCGTGCCGACATTCGTGATCCGCTCGAAGCTGCCGGCGTTCGTGGGGCTCGCCACGGCGTTCGATTCGCTGGGGCCGCGCTGGGAAGCCGAGTAGGCGTTTGCAACTGTGATGCAGGTCGCACTCGACGTGTGAGGGTCAGCGGCGTTCGGACGCCTTCGGTACTCTGCGGCGGCACGGCGCGGAAGGGCGCGCGAGGAGAACGATAAGATCATGTGGGCGACGGCCCTGACCATCTGTGCGCTCGTGGCGCTGCTCGCCGCGCTCGGCTACACCGCATTGGCGGCCCGCAGGCTCGAAGCCACGCTTGGCGCGCTGCTGCAGAAGCAGAACGAAGAGCGAATCCGCTTGGCGCGCGAGCTCGACCGCGTGCGAGCTACAGCCGTACCTGGCTACTGACTTCCAACAACCTGTGACTCGGCACGCCGAAGTGAATCGCGGCGAGCTGACTGTTGCGGCCCATGAATGCGAACAGCCGCTTGCGCCACAGCGGCATGCCGGAGCCGACGGCGAAGACGGGATTCTCGCGTCCGACCACGTACACGGTTTGCTCCGGCTCGTAAGGCACGCCGGCTTCCTCTGCTGAACGCAGAGCGGCGACGACGTTCGGGCTCTCCATGAAGCCGTAGCGCGCGATGACGCGACAGAGGCCTTCGCCGAGATTCTGGATCTCCACGCGATTCTCGGGGCTCACGAACGGCATCTCCGGCCGCACGAACGTCAGCAGCACATTGCGCTGGTGCAGGACGCGGTTGAACTTCAAGTTGTTCAACAGTGCGCGTGGCATGCCGCCGGCTTCGCTCGCGAGATACACCGCGGTGCCTGCGACTCGAACCGGCGGCTCCTCCTCGATCAGTGCCAGAAAATCACGCACGGGCATCTGTTCTTTCGCGACCAGCCAGTTGAGCGTCCGCCGCCCTTCCTGCCACGTCGTCATCAGCACGTAGGCCAGCACGGCCACGGCAATCGGCAACCAGCCGCCGTGGGCGAACTTCAGCGAGTTGGAGAGGAAGAACGCGAACTCGATCAGCACGATGAAGCCGAGCGCGCCCATCACCAGCCGGCGATGCCGCCACGGTCGCACGCGCAACAGCATGATCACGAGGATACTGTCGATGAGCATCGTGCTGGAGATCGCGATGCCGTACGCGCCGGCGAGCGCCGTCGAAGACTGGAACGCGATGATCAGCGTCATCGTGCCAGCGAACAGCAGCCAGTTGAGTGTCGGCACGTAGACCTGGCCGATTTCTTCTTCGGAAGAGTGCGCGATCCGCAGGCGCGGCAAGTAGCCCAGGTTCAGCGCCTGGCGCGTGATCGAGAACACTCCCGAGATGACCGCTTGCGACGCGATGACGGTTGCCGCAGTGGCGAGCACGATCAAGATCGGCAACAGCCAGCCTGGCGCCATCAGATAGAAAGGATTGGCGATTGCGCTCGGATTCTCCAGCAGCAGCGCGCCCTGGCCAAAATAGTTCAACACCAGCGCGGGCAGGACCACAAAGAACCAGCCGCGCCGGATCGGCGCGCGGCCGAAATGCCCCATGTCGGCGTACAGCGCTTCGCCGCCGGTTACGGCCAGGAACACGGAAGCGAGCGTTACGAATCCCGCGGTGCCGTTGTGCAGGAAGAACTGCACCGCGTACAGCGGATTGATCGCGAACACGACGTCCGGCTTGGTGACGATCCAACGTGCGCCAAGGAGTCCGAGCGTCACGAACCACACCATCGTGACAGGTCCGAACATGCGGCCCATCGCGCCCGTGCCGCGTCGTTGCACGACGAACAGCGTTGTGAGGATGAGCATCGCGCCCGGCAGCACGAAGTGCTCCAGCCGCGGCGTCGCGACCGCGAGACCTTCCATTGCGCTGAGCACGGAGATCGCGGGAGTGATGAACCCATCGCCGAAGAACAGCGCTGCGCCGAAAACGCCGACGGCACTCACCGGTCCCCATACGCGCCAGTTGCTGCTCGCACTCGAGACCAACGTGCTTAGAGCGAGCACGCCGCCTTCGCCGCGGTTATCCGCGCGCAGCACGATCGCGACGTACTTGACCGAGATGATCAGCACCAGCGACCAGAGAATCAGCGACAGGATGCCGAGGATGTTCTGTTCCGTGAATGGGATGCCGTGCTCGGGATTCAGGCACTCGCGAAACGCGTACAGCGGGCTGGTGCCGATGTCGCCGAAGACTACGCCGAGCGCGGTGAGAACGAGCTTGAGGTTGGCGTCGCTGCGATTATCCGCGAGAGCAGCGGCCGGCGAGCTGGCGTGCATGGGGCGCGCATTGTACAGGACCCCCAGGATCGGGGGTTATTCGACGACGCTACTCGACCACGCTGGCGAGCCAGCGCGCCAGCGTGCCGCCGAGGCCGGCGCCAAGCAGCGTCATCACGATCAGCTGGACCTGACTCGAATTGTTGGAACCGAATTCGGCCGCGCTCTGCACGATCAGCGTGCGCATCAGGCCCGCATCGTTGAGCCACCAGGCGAGGGCGAATGCAAGCGCGACACCCGCGACGACGCCGGGGATGACGAACAGCAGCGCGCGACGCCAGCCGCGCTTCAGGGCCTGCAGATTCTGCTGCAATTCCTGCTCGATGCGCTGACGCTGAGCGGCGCGCTTCGTATCGTCGACAGCTTCGATCTGCGCGAACAGCTTCGCATCGAACGCGTCGTCCAACGCCAGCCGCGGCGACGCGAATTGCAGGCTCTCATCGAGCGCTCGCAGCTCGTCGGCACGGGCGCGACACGCTGCGCAGTCAGCCAGGTGAGCTTGCAGTGTTGCTGCGGCAGCCGCATCCAGATCGCCGTCGAGCCAATCCTGCAGGCGATCGTTCCACGCGAGCTCGTGCTCGTGCGCGTCTGAAGGAGTTGCGATTCGGTCGGTCATGCGGCTTCTTTGGTCAGCTCGATTAGGCGCTTGCGGGCGCGGTGGAGCAAGGCCTTCACGGTCCCGAGCGGCAAGCCGAGGCTCTCTGCCGTCTGCTCATAGGATTTGTCTTCCATATAGAACAGAACGACGGCCTGCCGATAGCGTTCCGGCAGCTGATCGAGCAGCTGGCCGACGCTGACCGTGGCCGAGTCGTCGGCGTCTTCGGTAGCCAGCGCCCGGACCTCCGCGGACTGCTCATCCTCATCGGTGTCGATCGAGACCAGGGGTCGGCGCTTGCGCAGCTCGGACAGGCAGGCGTTCTTCGAGATCGCATAGATCCAGGTCGACAGCTGCGACTGCCCGGCGAAGCCCGGCAGGGCACGCCAGATCCGCAGGAAAATGTCCTGGGTGGTGTCCTCGGCCAGTGCGCGATCGCGTAACATACTGAATGTAAGCCGAAAAACCCGGTCCCTATAGTGGGGCAGAAGGATCCCGAACGCCTCTCGGTACTGCTTGGCCTGCAAACGCTCGCTGATCTGAGCGTCTGCCTGGGAAGCGGGCGATGACGTCATTGCCGTTTGGGACGGGTGGGAGGGGTGAAAGGTTGCGGTGAGGGGCTGTATGCGGCGGGGCGAGACTCTAGCAAGCGTGACCTGTGCACGGGTCACGATCGGCCGGCCGCTGACCGCAATTGGCCGACTGCAACCTTGCACCGGGGCGGCTGCGTCTGAACCGACAGTTCGGTTAAGGTTTTCATAGCGAGGCGGCAAATGGCTGAAGAACTCATTCCTATATTCGGCATCCTGTTCGGTATCGGCGGGCCAGCCGTGATCGTGATCGTGTGGTTCACGTTGAACTACCACAAGCGCCGCAAGCTGATGGAGCTGCATCACGCGGAGCGCATGGCGGCCATCGAGCGCGGCATGGAAATTCCGCCGCTGCCGATCGAGCTGCTCGACGGCCGCAGCACGCCGAAGCGGCGTCGCACGGCGCTGCTGCCGGGGCTCGTTTGGTTCTTCATCGGCCTCGCCCTGGTCGTCGGCGCGCTCGCCGATCACGACAACGAAATACCGGTGTTCGTGGGCATGATCCCGCTCGGCATCGGTCTCGCATATCTCATCTATTACTTCGTCGAGGGCCGCAACGTCGAAGCGCGCTGGCTGGAGCACGACCTGGCGCAGAAGGCCAACGGCCGCCCGCCAGGAACCTGACGTGGGTCAGGCTTCAGCCTGACATCAGTCCACCCAAACAGCCCGCCGTGTAACTTTGCACGGCGGGCTGTGTCTTTGGGGCATCCGAACAACATCACGGGATGCCCGCGCATGCTTTCCATTCGCAATCTGTCGAAGAATTACGGCGACGTGCAGGCGTTGCGCGACGTCTCGCTGGAAGTACCGCCGGGCATGTTCGGCCTGCTCGGGCCGAATGGCGCGGGCAAGTCTTCGCTGATGCGCACGATCGCGACGCTGCAGGATCCGGACAGCGGCAGCATCACCTTCGACGGCATCGACGTCGCGACCGACAAGGATCGCATCCGTCGCACGCTCGGCTATCTGCCGCAGGACTTCGGCGTGTATCCGAAGGTCAGCGCGCTGGACATGCTCGATCATTTCGCGGTGCTGAAGGGCTACGTGCAGCGCAAGCCGCGCGCCGAGGTAGTGGCGGCACTGCTGCGACAGGTGAATCTTTGGGACGTGCGCAAGCGCAAGCTCGGTACGTTTTCCGGCGGCATGCGGCAGCGCTTCGGCATCGCGCAGGCGCTGCTCGGCAATCCGCGCCTGGTGATCGTCGACGAGCCGACCGCCGGACTCGATCCGGAAGAGCGCAATCGATTTCTCAATCTGCTCGCCGGCATCGGCGAGCAGGTCATCGTGATTCTCTCGACGCACATCGTCGAAGACGTTGCCGATCTGTGTCCGCGCATGGCGATCATCTCGCGCGGCCAGGTGCTGATGAGCGGCGAGCCGCGCGAGGCGATCGGCTCGTTGCGTGACCGCGTCTGGAGCAAGCTGGTCAGCAAGGCGTCGCTGAGCGAGTACCAGGAGCGCTACTCGGTGCTGTCGACGCGTCTCGTGGGCGGTCAGCCGCTGATCCACGTCTATAGCGACTCGCGTCCCGAGAACGGCTTCGAGCCAGTCGCGGCAGGATTGGAGGATGTGTACTTCAGGCAGCTGCGCTCGCACGGCGCGGCGGCACACGCCTGAGGCGCGCGCAATGTTCCGCGAATTCCTGCGCTTCGAGCTGCGCTATCAGCTCCGCTCCCCGCTGCCGTGGTTGATCGCGCTGTTGCTGTCGTTCCTCGCGTTTCTCGCGATGACCGGCGACAACGTGACGATTGGCGAGCCCATCGGCAACGTCAATCGCAACGCGCCGAGCGTGATCCTGGCGATCCTCGGTACGTTCTCGGTACTCGGCATGATCGGCGTGCTGCTGCTGGTCGCGCAGCCGCTGTTGCGCGATGCCGATCTGCGGACCGAGGAGCTTTTCTTCAGTGCGCCGCTGCGCAAGGGCGACTACCTCTGGGGCCGTGCGATTGGCGGCGCGCTTGCCACACTCGGTATCTATGTCGTCGTCGCGGCGGTGATGTGGATCGCAGCGTTCATGCCCTGGCTGGATCCGCAACGCGTCGGTCCGCACACTCTCGTGCCGTACTTCTGGATGTTCGGCGTCTTCATCGTTCCCAATTTGATTTTCATTGGGGCGGTGCTGTGTCTGCTCGCCGTCGCGACCAGGCGGTTGCTGCTGGTGTTCCTCGGGACCATGGCGCTGCTGGTGCTCTGGCAGATTGCCGGGACGCTGCTGAGCGACATCCGCTACGACACGATCGGCAGCCTGCTCGATCCATTCGGCGCGCGCGCGATCGATCGCGTCATGCGTTATTGGTCCGCCAGTGAGCGCAACACGCGGCTGCCGGACATCAGCGGGCTGCTGCTGATCAATCGCACCATCTGGCTGAGTGTCTCGGCCGCGCTGCTCGTGGCAGCGCATGTCTTGTTCCGCACGCAGCGCGCCGAGCCACGCAAGCGCAAGCGGGGTAAGGTCGATGCGGACGTCGCGCCAGCCGAGTTGCGCGCCGTGGTCGTGGCGCCGGGCCATGCACGCTCATTCGATGGCGCGGCAACGTTACGGAAGTTCCTGCATCAGTTGTCCTTCGACACTGCGAGCGTGCTGCGGAGCCTGCCGTTTCTGATCCTGCTCGGGCTCGGCCTCGCCAATCTGCTGTCGGGCGCAGGACTGTCCAGCAGCCGGTTCGGCACGAGCTTCTATCCCGTGACAGGTCAGTTGCTGCGGTCGATCCATGGCAGCTATCAGTTCCTGCTCTACCTGATCGTTGCCTACTACGCCGGCGAAGTGGTCTGGCGTGAGCGTGACGCACGCGTCGCTGAACCCACCGACGCGAGCCCGGTGCCGAACTGGCTGCCGCTGTTCGCGAAGATGGGCGCGCTGTTCGCAGTCGTGCTGGTGTTTCTGGCGGCCGGCGTGCTGGCTTGCATCGGCTACCAGCTCTGGCATGGGTACACGAATCTCGAACTGGGTGTGTATCTGCGCGGCCTCTTGCTCGAGGCACTGCCATTGGGACTCATCGGCGCAGCTGCAGTGTTCCTGCAGGTGATGAGCAATCAGAAGTTCGTCGGCTACGCGCTGTTCATTCTGATCTTCGCATTGCAGCTGGTGATGCAGAGCATGCGGCTGGAGAACAACCTCTACATCTATGGCGGCACGCCCGAGCTGATCTATTCCGACATGAACGGCTACGGCCACTTGCTCCAAGGGTGGCTCTGGTTCGAAGCGTATTGGTACGTTTTCGCGGGGGTGCTGATGGCGGTCGCCGCGGCGTTCTGGGTCCGTGGCGTCGCGCCCGCGTGGCGAGGTCGCTGCAGCAACGCGATGCGAGCGCTGCGGGGGCGGCAAGGCGGCGCAGCTGCGGTGCTATTTCTCGCGTTCGTCGCGCTAGGCAGCTGGATCTTCTACAACACTCATGTGCGCAACCAATATTTGCCGACTGACGTCGTGTTCGATCGCCAGGCGCACTACGAGAAGGAGTACCGCAAGTACCTGGGTCTCGCTCAGCCGCGGATCGTCGACGTGCGCGCCGACGTCGACATCTACCCGCAGGAGCGTCGCGTGCAGATTCGCGGCCACTATCGTCTCGTCAACAAGCACGACGCGCCGATCAGCGAACTGCACGTCTCGATGGATACGCGCGCGCAGCTTCACATGAAGTCGCCGACCGGCATGCAGCTCGTCCTCGACGACCGGCAGGCCGGCTACCGGATCTACAAGCTCGCGCAGCCCCTCGCTGCAGGGGCTTCGCTGGATTTCGATTTCACTGTCGATCGCGCCGAGCACGGCTTTACCAACACGGGCCTGCCGCCGTCGACTGGCGGCGGCGATCTGCGCTCGGATCTCAACTACAACGGCACGTTCTTCAACAACGTGACGATGTTTCCGCACCTCGGCTACAGCGAGGCCAATCAGATCATCGATCGCACCGAGCGCCGCAAGCGCGGGCTCGGCGACGTGCCGCGCAAGGCGAAACTGGAGGATGAAGCGGCGCGCGGCAGCATGGGCTTTCCCGATGCCGACTGGATCAACTTCGAGACCGTGGTCAGCACCAGCGCCGATCAGATCGCGCTGGCGCCCGGCTATCTGCAGCGCGAGTGGACCGAAGGCGGCCGACGCTATTTCCACTACAAGATGGACCGCCCGATGCTGGCGTTCTTCTGCTATCTGTCGGCTCGCTGGCAGGTCAAGCGCGGCGACTGGCACGGCATGCCGATCGAGATCTACTACGACGCCAAGCATCCGTACAACGTCGAGCGGATGATCGAAGCTACGCAGAAGTCGCTCGACTATTTCACTACGAACTTCTCGCCGTACCAGCACCACCAGGTGCGCATCATCGAGTTCCCGCGCTACGCGAGCTTTGCGCAGAGCTTCGCCAACACCATTCCGTACTCGGAGGCGATTGGCTTCGTCGCCGACCTGCGCGATCCCGAGGACATCGACTTCGTGTTCTACGTCACCGCGCACGAGATGGCGCACCAGTGGTGGGCGCACCAGGTGATCGGCGCCGACGTGCAGGGCGGCTCGATGATCACGGAGACGCTGTCGCAGTACTCCGCGTTGATGGTGTCGGAGAAGGAATACGGTCGCGAGCACATGCGTCGCTTCCTGCGCTACGAGCTCGACGCATATCTGAGCCGGCGCGGCGGCGAGCTGGTCGAGGAGTTGCCGCTGATGCGCGTCGAGGACCAGGATTACATCCACTATCGCAAGGGCTCGTTGATTCTCTACCGCCTGCGCGAGGAGATCGGCGAGGCGAATCTGAACCGCGCGCTCGCCGCGTACATCCGCGACAAGGCCTTCCAGCAGCCGCCGTACACGACGACGCTCGAGCTGCTCGATTACATCCGTGCGCAGACGCCGCCGCAGAAGCAGAACCTGATCGACGAGTTGTTCGCGAAGATCGTGCTGTACGACACCAAGGTCACCGCCGCGACGTCCAGGAAGCGCGCGGACGGCAAGTACGACGTTCGCATCGAGTACGAGTCGAAGAAGGTCGAGGCCGACGGCGTCGGCAAGGAATCACCGTTGCAGCTCGATGACTGGATGGAAGTCGGCGTGTTCGCGCGCAAGGCCGGCGAGAGCGAGCGCACCGAGCGCCCGCTCTATCTGCAGCCGCAACACATCACGCAAGGCAAGGGAACCATCGACGTTGTGGTCGACGCCGAGCCGTATGACGTCGGCGTCGATCCCTACAACAAGCTGATCGACCGGAATCCGGACGACAACCGCAAGCAGGTGGAGTGACTCACGAACGCTGCGGGATCACTCCGAACCGGCCGCTCTGATAATCGCGGAACGCCTGCTCGATCTGCTCGGTCGTGTTCATCACGAACGGGCCGTAGCGTGCGACCGGCTCGTTGATCGGCTTGCCGGACAGCAACAGCAGCTCGGCCTCGCCGCGCGCGTCGGCGTCGACTGCAATCTCGACGCTGTCGCCCGATGCGAGTAGCGCAGCCTGACCTTCGCGCACTTCGCGACGTTCGTCGCCGATGCGCGCAGTGCCTTTGAACACGTAGATCAGTCCGCTCTGTTCCGCCGGCACTGACTGCGTCACCGCGCCGCCCGGCTGGATCGTGAAATGCAGCATCTGGATCGGCACGCGTGTGTCGATCCGTGCATTGCGACCGAGCGACTCGCCCGCAATCACGCGCACGGCAACACGTCCGTCGGCGCTGGTCGCGCGCGGAATGTCGTCGGCGCGCAGCGTCTGATAACGCGGCGTCATCATCTTGTCGGTTGCGGGCAGGTTGACCCAGATCTGGAAGCCTTCCTGCACCCCGCCTTCGCGCTGAAAGCGATCCGTCGGCATCTCGGAATGAATCACGCCGCCGCCGGCGGTCATCCACTGCACGTCGCCCGGGCGCAGCACATCCGCATTGCCATACGAGTCGCGATGCTCGTTCTCGCCGGCCAGCACGTACGTGACCGTCTCGAAGCCGCGATGCGGATGATCCGGGGCGCCCAGTGCGGCGCCCGGCTGCCACTGCACCGGGCCCAGGTGGTCGATCAGCAGGAACGGGTCGAAATGGCTGAACCCCTGGATCGGAAAGGGCCGGCGTACCGGGAAGCCGCCGCCCTCGAGGGTGCTCAGGGCCTGGACGACGCGCGCAACGCGCCGGGTCTGCGAAGCAGGAGAGGTATTCATGGGTGCGTTCATGGGGCCGTAGGGTGGCATACCCAAGGTGAGGAATCGCCGGGTACCAAGGAATGAGAGTTATTCCAGCGGTGCCGGCGTAAACTGGGCGCCGGTACGAACTCGCGCGGGGATTGGGGGCGGACCATGGCTTTCGTGGCACAGGCTGCCGACGGCAGCACCATTCGATACGTCGACGGCAAGCGTTACATGTGGCTCGCGTCGCTGACCGGCCCGCTGGTGCCCATCGTGGGCGTGGCGCTGTATTTCCTGAGCAGCGGCAACCCGCTGGCGTGCGTCTTTCCGCTCGCCTACACATTCCTGTTCGTGCCGCTAGCCGACCGGATTTTCGGCGAGGACACGCACAACCCGCCCGAAGAAGTCGTGCCGGCGATGTCGCGCGACAACTATTACCGCGTGCTGCTCTACATCGCGATCGCGCTGCTGTTTGCGCAGTTCTTCGTGGTCGCGTGGTTCATCGGCACTCACTCACTGCCGTGGTGGGCATTCCTCGCTCTCACGCTCGGCTGCGGGTTCTCCAGCAGCGCATCGCTCCTGGTCGGGCACGAGCTCGGTCACAAGGCGAGCCGCACCGATCGCGTTGCCGCGCAAGTCGTGAACGGACTGGTCGGCTACGGCCACTTCTGTATCGAGCACAACCGCGGTCATCACGTGCACGTCGCGACACCCGAGGACAGCGTCAGCGCACGCATGGGAGAGTCGATCTACAAGTTCGTGCTGCGCGAAATTCCCGGCGCTTTCCGCCGCGGCTGGGCGCTCGAGCGCGAACGCCTGCAAAAGCTCGGCAAGTCGGTCTGGTCGCCGAGCAACGAGATTCTGAGCTCGTGGGCGCTCACGGCCGTCATCGCAATCGCGCTGCTGGCGACGTTCGGCTGGATCATGGTGCCGTTCCTGCTGATCCATCATTTCTATGCCTGGTACGGGCTGACGCAGGCGAACTACGTCGAGCACTACGGACTGCTGCGCCAGAAGCTGGCGAACGGGCGCTACGAGCTGACGGAGCCGCGCCATTCCTGGAACACGAACCACATCTATTCGAACCTGATCTCGTTCCACCTGCAGCGCCACTCGGACCATCACGCCAACGCGCTGCGGCCGTATCAGGCGTTGCGCGATTTCGCCAACCTGCCGCGCCTGCCCAGCGGCTACCCGGGCAGCTTCGGCCTCGCGGCGATCCCGCCGCTGTGGTTCCGGGTGATGGACCCGAAGCTGATGCAATGGGCGGGTGGCGATATCACCAAGGTGAACGTCGATCCGGCGAAGCGCGCGAAGCTCTACGCGAAGTACGGCGCGCCAGAGTCGGGATTCTGCGACGCTGCCAGAACCGCCTGAAGGCGCTACTCTCGCTCGCATGGCACGACTGCGCGAGCGAGGTTCGAAATGAGCATGACGTTGCTCGTCAACATCGACGTTGACGATCTGCACAAGGGCATCGAGTTCTACACCAAGGCCTTCGGCCTGACGGTCGGCCGACGTTTCGGCACCGACGCCGTCGAACTGCTCGGTGCGACCTCACCGATCTATCTGCTCGCCAAACCCAACGGCACCGTCGCTTCCGCGACCAGCCGTCACCTGCGCTCGTACGCGCGCCACTGGACTCCGATCCACCTCGACATCGTCGTGAGCGAAATCGAGGGCGCAGTCGATCGTGCGCGCAACGCCGGCGCGCGACTCGAAGGCCCGGTGAAGAGCAACAACTGGGGCAAGATCGCGATGCTCGCCGATCCGTTCGGTCACGGCATCTGCCTGATTGAATTCGTCGGTCGCGGCTACGACGAGATCGCCACCACGGAGAAACCACGGGGTGCTGGCGCGCGCGCCTGATGGAGTCGTATGTCGGCCCTGGTGTGCTGGAAGTGCGGAGCGTCGCTAGCCGATTTCACACTGCCGCTGCGGCGGCTCGAAGAGTGCCGCAAATGCGGCGCCGAGCTGCATGTCTGCAAGCTGTGCGAGTGGTACAGCGTCGCCGTCGCGAAGCACTGCCGCGAGCCGATCGCCGAAGAAGTGAAGGACAAGGAGCGCGCGAACTTCTGCGACTACTTCAAGCCGCGTCCCGGCGCTTACGTGGCAGCAGACGTCGCAGCATCGAGCAAGGCGCGCTCCGATCTCGATGCGTTGTTCGGTGGCGCGAAGAACAGCGCGGCCGAGCCGACGGCGGCTGAGCGCGCCAAGGCCGAGCTCGACAAGCTGTTCAAGAAATAGCGGTCACGGCGCCGGCGGATGCGCGTCCGGCGAGGTCTGCGCTTCGCGCACCAGCCAATCCATCGTGCCGGCAATCAGCGGATCGTTCAGCCGCCGCGGCAGGCACACCGCGTAGATGCCGAACGTCGCATTGACCTCGGCGTCGAAAACTTTCACCAGGCGTCCCGAGCGCAGATCGTTCTGCGCGAACAGATCGGAAGTGATGCCGACGCCCTGGCCTTCGAGCGCGGCGGCCAGCATCGAGTTGCGATCGCCGCAGATGATGCCGCGGCGGGCATTCACGCCTTTCGCGCCGACTGCTTCCAGCCAGTGCGTCCAGGTGCGATACGCGTCGTCGTGCAGCAGCGTGTGTCCCTTGAGATCCGCGTAGGTCTTGATCGGCGGCCCGCGCTTGAGCAGCGACGGAGCTGCCACGACGATCTCCTTCGGCTTGAACATCGGGCGCACGTGCATGCCCGGATATTCGCCGCCGCCGAAACGCACGGCGACGTCGACGTCCTCGCGCGAAAAATCCACCAGTCGCGCCGTCGTGCTCACTTGCAGGTCGGTCTCTGGAAACAGCGTGGAAAAGCCTTGCACGCGCGGCATCAGCCAGCGTGTCGCGAGCGATGAGAACGTCGAGATCGTCAGCTTGCGACGCACGGCCGGCGCAGAAACGTCCTCGATTGCAGTCGCGAGCCGATCGAACGCTTCGCGCGTGCCCTCGGCGAGCAAGGCGCCGTGCACCGTCAGTTTCAGGCCGCGCGGCAGGCGCTCGAACAGCTGCACGCCGAGGCGTTGCTCGAGCTGTTTGACCTGCCGGCTCACCGCGGCGTGGGTCACGTTCATCTCTTCCGCCGCGGCCGTCAGGTTGAGATTCCGGGCCGCCACGTCGAAGGCCCGAAGCGGGCCGACCGGTATGCGTTTCATAGGCTTACGAATGCCCCCAGCAGAGTCCTGAGCTATGACTTTCTATCATAGATAGTAGGCAGTAAGTGTCGCTTTTTGCGCTTAAGGCCGAGGTCTACCCTACGCCTCCATTAGAGAACGTCACAACTCAACGAGGAGAGCGCAATGGATGAGTACCTGTTCATAGAGCTAGCGAAGTTACAGGCCGACCGCCGCCGTCTGGAGCGCGAACAGCGCCAGCAGCAGCAGGAGCTGTTCGATTCGGACAGCCGCCAGTCGATCGAAGGTCATCGTGAGCCGCTGCGTCGCCGGTGGTTCATCACTTCTTCTTCCTGGAGCAAGCAGTCATGAAAACTTTCTTTGGAATCGTCGCATCGTTGCTGGTCAACGTGGGTGTCATCGGTGGGCTCGCCTGGAGCGCCTATCAGCAGCAGCTGCCGCCGCTGGGCGAAGTGCTGATCGTGCAGTTGCCGGATGACTCGTCGTTGCCGCAGATCGCCGCCGTGCGATCGGTCGGTCCGTCGGCAGCGCGTGCGCTGTAAATGTCGAGCGTGAACTTGAACGCGCGGTCAGCCAGCTCGGGCCATGCCGGCCACCAGCCGCCCGAGCTTCTCGACCGCGCGTTCGAGCGTCGGCGTCCAGGGAAGGCCGCAGCTGAGACGAATGTAGTTGCGATAGTCGGCCTTGGCGGAGAACACGACGCCGGGTGCGACACCGATTCGTTGCGCGGCGGCTGTACGAAACAGCTCCGCACCGTCGACGTTGCGCGGCAACTCGACCCACAGAACCACACCTCCCGGCGGCTGCGCGACCCGCGTGCCTTCGGGGAAGAATCGCGTGACCGCGTTGATCGCATGCTGGGAATGAACAGCGAGCGTCGAGCGGACGCGTCGCAGGTAGCGATCGTAGCCGCCGCTCGCGTAGTAGCGGGCGAGCACGAGCTGCTGCAGCGTCGGGCAGGCAACCGACGAATAGAATTTGGCGCGGGAGATTTCCGCGTGGAACTGCGGGCTCACCGCCCAGCCGATGCGGTAACCGAAGGCGATCGTCTTCGTGACCGAGCCGCACGAGATCACCAGGCCGGAATCGTCGAAGGCGCGCAGCGACGTGGGCCGCGTGCCGCCGTAATGCAGGTCGCCGTAGATGTCGTCCTCGATGATCGGCACTTCGCTGCCGGTGAGGATCTGCACGATTTCCCGCTTCGCGTCGTCGGGCGTGAGGCTGCCGCAGGGATTGTTGAAGTTCGGCATGAGCACGGCCGCGCCGAGGCGCGTGCTGCGCGCGACCGCGCGCACGGCTTCGACGTCGATGCCCGTGACCGGACAGTTCGGCACCTCGACGACTTTCAGATTGAGATGCTCGATCGATTGCAGCAGACCGAAGTAGGTCGGCGATTCCACCAGCACTGTGTCGCCCGGCCGGCAGACGACGCGCAACGCCAGCGTGATCGCATCCATCGTGCCGCTCGTGATCACGACGTGCGCCGGGTCGGCGGGAGCGCCGGCCAACGCCATGCGCTTCGCAATCTGCCGCCGCAGTTCCTCGTGTCCCGGCGGCAGGATGCACTGGCCCGCGTTCAGCGGATGATCGCGCAGCACTTCGCGCATCAGATTGTTGAGCCGCTGCGTGGGATACATGGCCGGCGAAGTGGACGCGCTGTTGAGCGGCACGAAATCCGTGCGCTCCAGCGCCTCGCGGCACAAGTCGAGCATCTCGTTGGCGATCGACGCGGGTCGATGCATGCGCGCGGGCTTCGGCCGCGGCTCGGGCAAGCGCTTGAGCTCGGGCGTGCGGACATAGAAGCCGGACTGCGGCCGCGCTTCGATCAGTCCGATGTTCTCGAGATGCACGTACGCCTGCACGACCGTCGAGACGCTGACGCGCGCGGTGCGGCTCATCGCGCGCACCGAAGGGATGCGCTCGTTCGCTCGCAGCGTGCCGCTCGAGATCTGCGATTCGACGAGCCGCGCGACGCGCTCGTAGAGAAGAGGAGCCTGAGATGACATGGCGTAACTGTATCGGTCGTGGCCCAGTCTACCTGAATCTGTACTGCTTACCAGCCCCGCAGGCACAGTGACTCATGGCTGCTGTTCATCCAGTGTCGGGTAGTGCGCGCGTTTCCATGGCGGTGCTGGCGGCGTTTGCCGGCATCTACATCATCTGGGGCACGACCTATCTTGCGATCGCGTTCGCGGTGCATGCGATGCCGCCGTTCATCAGCGGCGTCGCGCGCTTCGGGCTCGCCGGCGCCTTGATGTATGCGTGGCTGCGTGCGCGCAATCCACGCCCCTTTGCGGGCGTGAGCATCCCGATGATGGCGCTTGCCGGTGTGCTCCTCTCGGGCATGGGCAACGGCTTCGTGCTCTACGCGCAACAGGGCGGCATCCCAAGCGGCATCGCCGCGCTGTTCGTCGCCGCCGTGCCGGTGATCGTGCTGATTCTTGATTGGGCTTTCTTCAGCAAGCGTGCACCGACGAAGCAGGCTTTGTTCGGCATCGCCGTGGCAGTCGCCGGCGTGGTGACGATCGTCATGCACACGCGCAACCTGTCCGGGGGCGCACCGCTCCTGTACGTGGGCGCCATGTTCGTGGCGACGACGGGTTGGAGCATCGGCACGCTGGTGCAGAAGCGCTCGGCGACGACCGAGACGGTGCTCAACTTCACGTGCGGCCAGATGCTGTTCGGTGCCGCGTTCCAGTTGCTGATGTCGCTCGTTACCGGCGAGTGGTCGCGATTCGATCCGTCCGCGATTTCGTGGCAAGGCGTCGTCGCGGTCCTGTACCTGGTCGTGTTCGGCAGCATCATCGGACTGAACTGCTACTTGTGGCTGCTGACGCGCGTGCCGGCGCCGAAGGTGGCGACGTACGCACTCGTCAATCCTGTCGTCGCATTGTTCCTCGGTGCGGCCGTGCTGGGCGAGACAGTGACGCCGCTCGCGATCGTCGCCGCAGTGCTCGTGCTCCTCGGCGTCGCGTTGACCGTTTTCCAGGACCTGCCGCTGATGCGTGCACTGACGGCACGCATTGCGGGTCGTCCGCAGAGGTAGCGTGTATGCGCATCCCGCCGTTTCTGCTCGATCAATGGCTCGCGACCTATGAGTTCGCGTCGCCGCCGATTCAGTACAACCTCGCGTCCAGCACCGGCCCGCGCTGGACGGTGGGTGATCTGCTCGCGCTCGGCGACGGCGCAGGACTGAAGCATCTCGGCGATCTGCGCCTGTCGTACGCGCCGCCGCAAGGAAGCGACGCGCTTCGCAAGCAGGTCGCAGCGCTGCACGATGTCGATCCCGATTGGGTCGTGATCACGACCGGCGCGTCCGAAGCACTGTCCGCGCTGTATTGTCTGGCAGCAGAGGCGGGCGCCTCGATCACGCTGCCGTTCCCGTCGTTCCCCGCGATGCCCGTCATGGCGCGCGCGTGGGGACTCAACGTCTCAACGTACGCGCTCGATCGCGCGAACGGCTTCAAGCAATCCGCCGAGCGCGTGCTCGCTGCGGTGGGCGAGAGCACACGCCTGGTGCTGATCAACACGCCACACAACCCGACTGGTTCGGTGATGCCGCACGCGGAGATCGCGCGACTGGCGGCAAATCTCGAACATCGGTTGATACCGCTCGTGGTCGACGAGGTGTATCACCCGCTCTATCACGGCGGCTCGCTGTCGCCCTCGGCAGCAAAGCTGTCGAACACGATCGTCGTCGGCGATCTGTCGAAAGCGCTGTCGCTTCCAGGCTTGCGTATCGGCTGGCTGATCGATCGTGATGCACGGCGACGTGAGCGGCTGATCGACCTGCGCAGCTACTTCTCGATCTCCGGCTCGCCACTGACCGAAGCGATCGCCGCGCACGCGCTGGCGAATCGCGATGAGATTCTCGGACGAGTGCGCGCAGTTGCAGCTGCCAATCTGGTCGCGCTGACCGATTTCATGAACGCGCACGCGGACACGCTCGCGTGGGTTCCGCCTGCTGGCGGTACGACAGTCTTCCCATGGTTGCGCGATGGCAGCGACGCGCGAGATTTGTGCGTGACGTTGGCGAGTGCCGGCGTGCTGTTCGCGCCGGGCTATACCTTCGACGCGCCGGAGCATTTCCGGCTCGGCTTCGGTGCGCAGTCCGAAGGCTTTGCGCAGGCGCTGAACATCGTCTCGGACACGCTGCGCGCGCCGCGTGAACTCAGTGTTGCTGCTGGAGCGCGGCGCTAGTAAAGCGCTCGCGGTGGATCACGTAGATGCCGCTGGCGACGATGACGAACGCGCCGGTCAGCATGCGTAGGCCCGGCGCGGTGGCCCAGATCAGCCAATCGAACAACATGCCCCACGCGAGTGCGGTGTATTCGAGCGGCGCGACGACTGGTGGCGGCGCCATCCGGAACGCTTCTGTAATGAAGTACTGCCCGAGCGCGCCGGTGATACCAAGCCCCACGATCATCGGCCAGTAGTCCCACGGCACTGGCACCCATTTCGGAGCAGCGGCGATGCCGCCGATGATCGTCAGGAAGCAGAGCGACCAGAACACCGTCGCGGCGCTCGTGTCGGTGCGTGTCAGGACGCGGATCGTGATTGCATTGAGCGCGTAGCCGATCGCCGAAGCGAGCGCTGCGAGTCCGCCAACTGTGACCAGCGCATTGCCGGTCGGCTTCATCACGATAATGACGCCGACGAGGCCGACGAACACCGCGATCCACTGCGGCACACCGACATGCTCGCGCAGCATCGGCACCGACAATGCAGTAATCAGCAACGGCGCCGACATGAAAATGGTGTACGCGTTCGCCAGCGACAACTGGCTCACGGAGTAAATGAAACACCACAACAGCCCGACGCTGAGGAAGCCGCGCATCACGTGCAGACCCCAGCGCCGCGGCTTCAGATCGCTCCAGCGACCGAATACCGCGTTCGCGATGAGCAGCGGCGGCAGGGCGGCGGCACCGCGCAGGAACGTCACCTGCATCGCAGGGAAATCCTCCACCAGCCGCTTCATCAGAACATCCATCACCGAGAACGTGGTGACGGCCGCGAGCATCGAGAGGATGCCGCGGAGATTGCTTGCTTGCATGTCGCATGCTACGGACGGCGCAACTTCTCTGTCCAGTGGAACCGCGCGCTTGCCCACGGGTTTCAGCTCTGTCGACAGAACCAATCGAGATCATCCATGACTACTCTCAATCCGCAGCAGTCCACTGCGATGAAAGCTCGCCTGCGCGAGCGCGCCGCGCAGCTGCGCGGCGAGATCCAACACACGCTGGAGCGCTCGTCCGACGAGACCCATGCGCGAGTCGCGGAACAGGCCCGCGACCTCGAGGACGATTCGTTCTCCAACCTGGTCGTCGACGTCAACCTCGCAGAGATCGACCGCGATGCAGACGAGCTGCGACGGATCGACGGCGCGCTCGCGCGCATCAGCGAAGGCAGTTACGGCTGCTGCGAGAGCTGCGGACAGGAGATCCCCGTTGCGCGTCTGCAGGCCGAACCGACGGCCTTGCGCTGCGTCCAGTGTCAGGAGCTGTACGAGAAGACGCACGCTGGGAATGGCACGCCCAGACTATAGGAAGCGCGCAGACAGACTGTGAAGACCAGGTGACTTGTGTCACCCTCTCTGCATGCGCCAAGTTTTCATCTGCGACGCGATTCGCACCCCTATTGGCCGTTACGGCGGCACGCTCGCCGGCATCCGCCCTGACGATCTCGGCGCGATCCCGCTGCAAGCGCTCATGCAACGCAATCCACGCGTCGATTGGACCGCCGTCGACGACGTGTACTTCGGCTGCGCGAATCAGGCCGGCGAGGACAATCGCAACGTCGCGCGCATGGCTGCATTGCTGGCGGGCCTGCCGGACAGCGTGCCGGGCGCAACGATCAATCGTCTGTGCGGCTCGGGTCTCGATGCCGTCAATCTCGCCGCGCGTGCGATTCGCGCCGGCGAAGCGGAACTGGTGATCGCTGGCGGCGTGGAGAGCATGACGCGCGCGCCGTTCGTCATGGGCAAGGCCGACAGCGCCTTCTCGCGGACCGCGAAGATCGAAGACACGACGATCGGCTGGCGCTTCGTCAATCCGTTGATGAAGGCCAAATACGGCATCGACTCGATGCCCGAGACCGCCGAGAACGTCGCGCAGGAGTACAGCGTCGCTCGTGCGGATCAGGACAAGTTCGCGCTGCGCAGCCAACAGCGTTATGCGCGCGCGCACGCCGCGAGGTTTTTTGAAAGCGAGATCGTGCCGGTCTCGATTCCGCAGAAGAAGGGCGAGCCGCTCAGCTTCGCTGCCGACGAGCATCCGCGTGCGGACACGAGTCTCGAGGCACTGAGCAAGCTCAAAGGCGTCGTGCGGCCGGATGGCAGCGTGACCGCGGGCAATGCTTCGGGAGTCAACGACGGCAGCTGTGCTCTGTTGCTCGCGAGCGAAGAGGCGGCTGCGAAGTATGGGCTGCGCCTGCGTGCTCGCGTGATTGCGACGGCGACGGCTGGCGTGCCGCCGCGGATCATGGGCATCGGACCCGTGCCCGCGACTCGCAAGGTGCTCGCGCTGGCGAAGATGTCGCTGGAGCAAATGGACGTCATCGAGCTCAACGAAGCGTTCGCCGCGCAGGGGTTGGCAGTGACGCGGCAGCTCGGGCTGCCCGACGACGCCGAGCACGTGAATCCGAACGGCGGCGCCATCGCAATCGGCCATCCGCTCGGCGCGAGCGGCGCGCGGCTCGCAACGACCGCGCTCAATCAGTTGGAGAAGACTCGCGGGCGCTACGCGCTGTGCACGATGTGCATCGGCGTCGGCCAGGGCATCGCGATGGTGATCGAGCGCGTCTGACGCTTCACTCGCAGGCAGCTTTGCAATCGCGCAGATCGTCGCGGCACTGAGTGTTGGCGTCGCGCTCGGTGCGATAACAGTCGTAGCGAAGCTGCGCGACGTTGCTCATCCGGTCCAGACAAATGCCGTGGCGATACGCCAGCCGCTGCTGACAGGCGCTGCTGTAGTAACCCGAGCCGCAGCTGCTGTTTGGATTCGCGAAGTAGTAGCAGAACGCTCCGTAGTCGATGCCGTTGTCGGATTCGTAACGACTGCCGCTGCCGTTGCTAGTCGTGGCCGGACGACCGGTGAACACGTCGCGACCGCCGTTGGCTGCGACCTTCTGGCATTGGGTGCGCGCATGCCGCACATCGCGCGAGCAGCGTTGCTCGTTCGCGGCGCACTGATTCAGGCAGGTCGCGTGCGGCGGCGGCTGCTCCTTCGCGGCGCCGCTCGCGGCGCTTTTGTTGTCGGCAGAAATCGCAGTCGTTGCGAACAGGATCGCGAGGACGTACAGGAGATTTCTGACGTTCATGGCCGCACTCTGGCCAGCGACCCCAAGAGCGTCAAGCTTTATTTTCAGCAACTTAGCGCTGTGTGAGCCGCCCGTCGGGAACTGCGCCGCGCGTGATGGGTCTTCTGGTCCTATCACCCAGCACGTCGGGTTACACTGCGATCCATTCCTTCGATCCTCGACCCGGCGAAGCACTTAACTCAATGACTCAACACTCCGAAGAACGCCTGCCCGAGACCGAGGGCGCGCCGTCGGGGCGCACTGGCGCGCGCATCCTGCCCTTCGAACGTCCGCAGTCGGAGCTGCAGCGGGCCATTCAGCAGCGTGCGCAAGACGCACTGGATCGCGATGCCGAGCTCGAGCGCGAGAAGCGTCGGCCGCAGCCGCTGAAGTGGCTGACGATCTTTGCGCTCGCGTGCATCCCGGTACTGGGGACCGTCGTTGCCGTGGACGGCTTCCTGCGCGTCTTCCACAAAGTCGCGGCTATCTACAGTGCAGAGCCGCCAGCGAAGGAACAGCAGCAGGCCGCGCCGAGCGATGAACCATCGCAGTCGCAACCTGGCGTCGTGATGCTGGAATCCTTCGACGGGTCTGCTCAGAAGCCGCCCGATGTCACGGCACCGACCGAACCGCCCGCCACGCACTAGTAGGTTTTTCGACCAGACATAAGAGGTCGGCTCGAACCTGAACGGCAACAATGCGTATTGCCGCCTATCGGGACGCCGTCCACAGTTGCGGTCCTGCCGCGGCCGGAGCCAGGGGGGCACCACACAATGTCGCGACTCGTGTTTCGCGATTTCGATGAATTCGCCGACTCGATAGCTGGCGTCGCTGGCCGTTTCGTTCCCACCGCACGCTCGAGCACCGAATGGTGGATCGATCTCGTCCCCGCCGGCGCACTCTCGCTGCAGCAGCTACAGATCGGCGGCTCGTCCACGTTTGCCGGTGACGGGCAGAGCGGCTGCTTCACCCTCGGCATTCCGATGACGCGGGCGCAGTCCATCCGCATCGACGGCCAACGCCTCGATGCGAACTCTTTCATCATGCTGAAACAGGATCAGCCGTTCACGTTCGCGGGCCAGGACGTGGTGCGCTGGGCCGGCGTCACGCTGCCGGTGGATCACCCGTCGCTCAGCCCCGAGCTGCTCGAAAAGCTGCACGCGAGCGATGGCGCGTGCACGCGCACCGATCCGCTGCGTCTGGAGCAATTGCGCTGGCTCATCGGCCGCATCTGCTGCGGCAATCCGACCATCGACCTGTCGGATCCGGCAGCCGCGAAGATGGCCGAGCAGGAAATCAGTGCGGTCACGGTGCGCGCGCTCGAACGCAGCCTGCGGTTGCAGCTGCGGCCGATCGGTCGGCCACATCTGTCGCGCGAACGTGTCATCGCGCGGGCACTGGAATTGATTCGCGCGCACGACGGTCAGCCGCTGTTCACGAGCGATTTGTGTCGCGCGGCCGGCGTCAGCGAACGCACACTGCGCAACACGTTCAACGAATACTTCGGCGTCGGGCCGATCCGACTGCTGAAGATGCGGCAACTGCGCGAGATCCGCGCAGCGCTGCTCACCGCCGATCCTGCACACGAGACGGTCGCCAGCATCGCGGGCCGCTTCGGCGTGTGGGATTTCAGCCTGTTCGCGCGCAACTACAAACGGCTGTTTGGCGAGTCGCCGTCACAGACTCTGCGCACACCTGCTGGGAGCAGCGAGCACGCGGACGACACTTCGTGGTTGGGCTACGCGGTCCGCAAGTTCACGGACGATCTGGTGTATGCCGTGCCGCGCTCGGCGACCGCAGCGGCAACGCCGCTACATACTGGCTCGAACGAACAGTAGCGGCCCGGCGACCGTCAGGTCGACGAAGCCCGACGTGTCCTCGTCGGCGGAATCGATATCGATCTGGAACGTGCGATAGCCGAGTCCGAACAGCAGATACGGATTCATGCGCCACGTCACGCCCAGGCGCGCATCGAGAATCGAACCGTCGACGTCGGTTTCGTTGACCGTCAGATACTGCACGCGTGCTTCCGCCGACCAGCGCGGCGAGAAGTCGTAGCGACCTTCGATACCCAGCAACGGCAGCGGCGCCACGCCGTTCTCGCTCTCGCGCACCACGCGATTGCGGACCACGGCATTCGTTTCGACATCCGCGATCTGAATGCCGAAGCTGGCGCTGATCTCGGCCTGCTGCGTGCGGATGAAGCGGTAGCCGTAAGTCAGGCCGAACATTGTCAGGTTCAGGATGCTGTCGACCCGCTCGCCGA
>Ga0070686_100000424_pt1 | contig 26581 bp, 24 predicted proteins | sample KBSS23LmetaG_FD_65654 | JGI IMG/M metagenome (GOLD analysis project Ga0070686, IMG submission 65654) | Switchgrass rhizosphere microbial communities from Kellogg Biological Station, Michigan, USA - KBS S2-3L metaG | ecosystem: Host-associated > Plants > Roots > Rhizosphere ... | reverse complement strand
AGTTTGCGGTCGGTGATGCTCCTTGACCGCTTTAGGATCTTTTGAGACTCTGTGCTGGTCACGAGGTTTTCGAATTATGGTTCTGGCGTTCCGGCTTCCCGGCGATCTCGCGGTCGACGTCCCCGCCGATCTCTCTGAAGAACTGGCCAGCGCGATCCGTCTCGCCGTGCGACGCGTCTTCGATCACATTGCCGGCGCATGGAAAGTCGCCGTGCAGCGCCACGGCGAGCGCGGCCGCTGGCGAATCGAGCTGCGTGGGATCACAGGCCGCCACGTCTGGACGGTGCTGGCGCGGCCGGAAATGCTGCCGCACCTGGTCGCCTACAAGCTCGAAACCTTCATCTGGACGTCTTCCGCGCTGCACTACGCGCGCGTCGTCACCACGCGAGCGACTGGCCCCGACCTGCCGTAACGGCGCGATTCTGGCGTCGACATGAAACGGTGTCTCCTCGCCGTTTCGCTCGTGCTAATCGTGTCGCCTGCGCCGTGCACGGCGAGGACCTTGCCGTCGTCGACGTCGCGACTCAGCGCGAAGTCGTACGCGTCGCGTTCGACCAGCCATCCGCCGGCGGCTCGCGCTACGCGCCGTGGTCGCTGCAATCGACGTGGTCGCCCGACGACGCGCGGCTGCTGGTCGGCACTTACGGGTACGGCAGCACCAGCACGGCGTCGTTTCTCGATTATTTCGTCCTCGACCTGGCTGGGCGACGGCCGGCGCATCGTGTTCACGACGCCGCGCGATCTGACACGGCTGCCGGGAACGGCAAAGCGCGTCTGGACCACGAAGTTGGCCGCCTTCGATCTCGCGACCCGCACTGTAACGACGCTCGCGTCGGACCTCGCCAATCACGAGGGTCTGACGCTCTGCGGCGGCCGCTAGCACGTTCCATTTCGATGTGTAGCGCGAAGGCTTCAGCCGAGCGATCAGCGGACGGTGCCATCGCGATGCGGCTTGAGCTTGCGTTCGAACCATGCAACATCCCAGTACTTGTCGAACTTGCGGCCGACCGCGTGAAAGACGCCGACGGCGCGAAACCCGAAGCGCTCGTGCAGCGCGATCGATGTGGGATTCGGCAGGCTGACGCCGGCGACGATCGTCTCGACGTCCTCGCGATCCAGCGCCTCGAACAAGGCGCGGTAGAGCGCGGTGCCGCAGCCGCGGCCGACAGCGCGCGGGTGGCAGTACACGCTGGCCTCGACAGTGGTGTCGTAGGCCGGCTTCGGGCGCCACCGGCTCGTGGTCGCGTAGCCGATGCAGGCGCCGCCGCCATCGGTGGCGACGAGCAATCGGTGAGGCCCGGAACCCGAGTGATCGTCGAACCACGGCCGTCGTTCGGTCGCTGTGAACGGATGCAGATCGAACGTGATCGTCGTGTTGACGACGTAGTAGTTGTAGATGTCGGTCAACGCCTGGAGATCGTCGAGCGTTGCCGGCCGAATCGCACAGAACGCGTGATCACGAGCGTCAGTCATGCGTGGTTGGTGGCGGCGATGTCGATCCTCGCGTCTGCCCTTCGCGCCGCGGCAGCGTCCGCACCATGATCTGCAGCGCCGGGTCGGACCAGTGCATCCGGCCGAAGAAGTGCGCGTACGACGTCGACGCGCGCCCGTCGTAGCAGTCGTCGCAGCGCGAGTCCAGCGCGAAGCGGAACCCGGCCTGGTGCCCGAGCTCGTGCGCCGCGGTCGCGCCGACGCCGCGTCCCAGGCCGTCGACGAGCGCAGCACGCGGCATCGCCGCGCAGTGCGCGAGGTCGCGGCAGTGCACCACGGCAAGTTCGAGGTTGGCGAGGACGTCGAAGCGCACGCTGCTCGTGCGAGCCGCAGGATAGGTCACGCCGGCAGCGCCGAACGTCGTCCGCACCGGCGGCGTGTCTTCCACGCGGATCAGCCGCGCACCCGACGGCGCCTCTGAAATCACCACGTCGAACCCCGCGAAGGCGGCGCGCATCGCGTCGAGCGCCGTGCCGGCGAGGTGCGAGCGCTCCTCTGCCGTCAGCTCGTCACCTCCTACTCGCCACGTGTTCGCGAACGTGACCGCAACGCGCAGCGGCTGGGGTGCCGAGCGGCACGCCATCGCGACAATCACCGCGGCCGCGAACAATCCGCGCGTGGTCAGGCCGACGGCGCGGGTGCGGGAATGATCACTCAACGGCGAAGGGGTGCAATACTGTCCGTTGCCCTCGCGGACCCTCCGTCGCACAATCACGGGTATGCGTATGGTGGACGATTTTCGTGAACGGGTTCGGGCGGAATATCTGGAGATGCCTGGCCTCCACCTGACGGTCGACCAGGTCCAGCGGCTGTGCGGCATCGAGCGGCCGCTCTGCACGAAGGTCCTCGACGGGCTTGTCGAGGAGCATTTCCTGTGCGTGAAGCCGAACGGTGCGTATGCGCGCGCGTGGGACGGCTATCGGCCGCGCGCGGCCAAGGCGTCGATCCCCGCACGGGGCGGACGCAAAGCGTCGTGATCCGGCGAGCGCTCGTCGCCGTCGCCGCAGCGGCGCTCGCGTCGACGATCGCGTGCAGCGGCAGCGCGCCGCCGCCGGCCTCTCCGGCGACGCCGTCGACGCCGGTCACTCCCGACACGAGCACCACGCTCGCCGGCGTGTGGAGCGGCACCGGCTCCGATCCGCAGGGCCCCGAGAAGATGACGTGGTCGCTCACGCAAACCGGCAACGCGATCACCGGCAAAGCGGATCTCTCAGCGCTCAACGCCGCCGATGGCTCGTGCGCCTCGTGCCACAAGGCGAAGAGTGGAACGATCACCGGCACCGTGTCCGGATCGACGATCGCCATGCGTCTCGTCTTTCCCGCCGGCGGCGACGGCGTGCCGACGCCGGAGTGCACGATCACCTTCGACGCGAACGCCTCGATGGCGTCGCACGATCGCATCGAGGCAACCTACACCGGCAGCGACACGTGTGAAGGCCCGATCACCGGCGGCACCTTCACCATGACGCGGTAGCCATTTACGACTTCGCCGCCGTGGCGAACGCGACCTGCGCGTAGTGGACGAGAAAGTCGCGCCACAGGAACCAGTAGTGGCGTCCCGGGATCTCGCGATAGGTCGTATTGAACCCGTCCTTCTTGACCAGCTCCGATAAAGTCACCGTGCGATCGCGCGCCATGTCGGTGGTGCCGGCGCCGAGCCAGTAGAACTTCACGCCGCCGCTCTTCACGGCCTCGAGCTGCTTCTGAAAGGCGTCGTCGACGGCCTGCGGGCCGGAGCTGAAGACGCCGATGTAGGCGAACATGCCGGGGTTGTTGTTGGTCGCCGCGAGCGTGTGCCCGCCGCCCATCGAGAGGCCGGCGATCGCGCGATCGTCTTTCGCGGCGAGGACGCGGAAGCGCTTCTCGACAAATGGCACCACGTCCTTCACGAGGCTCTCCGGATACGATCCCGCGTACGGCTGCGGCGCGCCGCCGCGCCCGCCCGCGCCGCCGGCGCGTCCGGCCGCCTGCTGCGCCTGGATTGGCGGCGGCGCCGGTGCCTGCACCGACTGTGGCGCCGGCGTCGGGCCGAACCCGAAACCTTGGGAGACCGTCTGCGTGGCGTTGCCGTTCGGCATCACCACGATCATCGGCCTGGCTTTGCCGGCGGCGATCAGGTTGTCCATGATGATGTTGGCGCGGCCCATCGTGAGCCACGCGTCTTCGTCGCCGCCGCCGCCGTGGAGCAGGTAGAGGACGGGATACTTCTGGCTGCCGGTCTCGTAGCCGGGCGGCGTGTAGACCATCATCCGGCGGTTCGCCAGCTTCAGCGTCGGCGACGGATACCACACGGCTTGAACGGTGCCGTGCGGCACGTCCTTGAAATCCCACCACTCCGACTCCGGGCCCGACACCATCAGCAGGTTGTCGTAGCGCGCGCCGTCGCGCTGCGTCTCGGCGTTGTTGGGATCGAGCGCCTTCACGCCGTCGACCATGAACCAGTAGCCCCACAGCTGCGGCGCCAGCGGGCCGATCGTCGTCGACCAGACGCCGGCGTCGTCTTTCGTCATCTTCAGGTTCGTCCCGTTCTCCCAGCTGCCGTTGAGCGTCACCTCGGAGGCTTTCGGCGCGTGAAGCCGGAACGTAACAGTGCGGTCCGGATGAATCTCGGGTGAACGCAGCACGACGCGCGCGGCTGGCGGCGATGGCGGCGGCTGCTGCGCGACCAGCGGCGCGCCGACGATGAACCCGAACACGGCGACGATGCCCGAGAGACGTGCGCACATCGAGATGGTCATGGTTGCCTCGCTCGAGCCGTATTCTAGAGCGGTTTATCGCCGCTCGGCGCACATCGGCGACGCGGTTGCAATGGTCCGCACCGATTCCACCGTGAGGATCGGCGCCCGGTTCGACGCCGGGCCGTCGGCCGATTCGATCGCGCCGCTGGTTCCTCGCGGAACCGATGCGGCCGCCGTGAGCGTACCGATCACCTCGACGCGATCGCCGACGTGCGGCGCCAGCCGCGAATCGGCCGCATCGTCCAGGCGGTACATTTTCACGGCTTCGGCGATCGCGGCCGCTGCTGGCGCGGTTGCCGTCGGCGGGTCGGCGGTAAGGGTGATGTTCGACAACACGTACTTCGTCGCTCCTTCAGGAAGCGCCGTGGTGCCGACCGTCGCCGCCGGCGACGGCGTGGAGCGCTGGATACATCCGATCACGGTAAGGCGAGGGCTCGCATTGACGCTCTGCGGCGATCGGTCCACTGCATGAGCTGCCACGCCAGCCATGAATGCCAACGTCAGCGCGACGGCAAACACAACCTTCATGGTCTTTCTCCTCAACAGTTTTGCGAGATAGCGACAGAGCGATCTGTTGCAAAACGTCATCCACAGTGTCCGCGAATCGTCGAGCGGCGCAGCGCTTGCACCGCGCGGACGCGTCCGTCGGTCGATTCAACTCGGCCGATCAAAAACCGAACAGGAGGCCCGATGACCAAGCTGGCGCGAGACGTGATGACCCCCGACCCGGCGTGCTGCTCGCCGAACGCGACGCTCGAAGAAGCTGCGCGGCTGATGGTTGAGAACGACTGCGGTGAGATTCCCGTGGTCGATACATCCGATCGCCCGATTGGCGTGATCACCGATCGCGACATCGTGTGCAGAGCGGTCGCCGAAGGCAAGAACCCCACCGCGCACACCGTGCAAAGCGTGATGACTCAGCCAGCGGTGACGGTTCCCACCGATGCGCCAATCGACGAAGTGGTCGCAACGATGGAGCGTCACCAGATCAGGCGCGTGCCGGTCGTCGACGCCGGCGGATGCTGCGCCGGAATCATCGCGCAGGCCGACCTGGCGTCGGCGGCGCCACCGGCAGCGGCGGAACTCGTGCGTGAGGTGTCGCGAAACACCAAGTCTTGAACACTCGTAGGGTCCGCCTTCAGTCGACCGTCGCGGTCCCGCTTGCAGCCGGTGACGGTCCGGTTAAAGCCGGACACTACGAGGAAATTGAGAATCGCCGCGCACGCTGTTTGCAACCGTTCGGGCATGCGCACCGTGACCATGCCTCTTCCGGTTCTCGGTTTCGCCATCGCCACACGCGCCGCGCTCGCTGCCGGGCTCGCGCTGATCTTTGCCGACCGCATCCCTGCCCAGAGGCGCCGCGCCCTGGGCACGGGACTTCTCGCCTTTGGCGCCGCCACGACCATTCCGGCCGTCTGGATGGTGTTCCGCAGGAACCGCGCACGAATGCGTGATGCCGATGCCGATTCGCGGCTGATCGGCGCGACGCGGTATCCGCGCAAGGGTGACGACGCGTATTGACGCGGCCTCACGTAGCGCAAGCCTTCACGCCGCGAGGGCAGCCCTGAAGGGCTGCGCTCCGTTAATTCTCAGCGCCGCGGCGGACCCGTTTCGCGAACCGGGCGAGGCTCGAGAACGCGGCGAGCATCTCGGCGTACGAGAAATTCGCGTTCCGGCCGCTGGGATTAGGCAGGACGAATACGGCCGCGCCTTCGAAGGTTTCGGATTGGAGGCCGAGCCGTACCGGTTGACTCGTCGGGCGTTCGAACACCGATCGAAACAACGTCACGCCGACGAACGCGACCACGGCCGGCTTGACGCGCCGGATCTTGCGTTTCAGGACGGCGGCGCCGGCGACGTACTCCTCGCGGTGCAGCGTGTCGATGCCCGGTGTTGGCCGCGGCACGAGGTTCGTGATCCCGAAGCCCCACTCCGGCAGCCGTCGATCGTCGGCATAGGTGATCGGCTCCGGCACCAGGCCGGACTCGTGCAGCAGCTTCCAGAACCGGTTGGAGTAGCCGGCGAAATGATGACCGGTCAGCGCCGAGCGGACGCCGGGATTGATCCCGACAAAGAGCACGCGCACCGGCGGCACGATGCAGTCGCGAAGCATGGGAATTAAGAATTGGGAACGTGGAATTTGGAATTCGTACACATTCCAAATTCCAAATTCCTCATTCCTAATTCAACAGTCCGCGGTCGACGAAGGCGGCGCGCACTTTCGTGGCGACGGCGCGTCCGTACAACGTGTCGGCCGTCGCCAGCGTCGCCGCCGCGAGATCGCGCATCGACGTCCCCGGGAAATCGAACTGCGCCTCGAGAATCAGCGTGTCCGCCTTGACGTTGCCGATCGCCTTCCGGATGTCCCACAGCGCGCGCGACCAGATCTGCCCGTCGTGATGGACTTCACCGTTGAGATCCGCCGGGTAGTGCAGGCTGGTGTCGACACGGCGCAGGCAATGCGGAACGCGCGACGTGTAGGAGGTGGAATCCCAGTCGGCGACGCAGGCGGGATCCGGCGTCGGCGCGATCACGGTGCTGACGGTGACGGCCCAGTAATCGCCGAACCCTTCGCTGATGGCGCCGGCTTCTTCGGTCGCGAACACGAAATTCTGCGAGAAATGGATGGCGTGGCCGTACTCGTGGAGGATCACTTCCGCGTCTTCGGCATCGTCGACGCCGCCTTTGCCGAAACGCAGTTCGTCCTTGTGCGTGGTCGCAAACGAGTTGTCGACGCCGAGCTGGTTGATGCGGACGTGCTGCGACCGCATGTTGACCGGCCGCCGCGTCGTCCCGAAGCCGAGGCTCTGGATGTAGTTCTGCGCCTCGGTGATCCAGTAGTACGCCATCACCTGCTCGAAACGATCGTCGTCGCGGCGATAGCGGAACTCGTTCGACACCGAGTAGGCCGGGTCGCCGGTCTCGCTGAGGACCTGGGCCCAGTCGCCGACGAGAAACCCGCTGCCGTCGAGATGCGTGAGCACCACATCGTGGTACGCCGGCGCGAGCGCGGGGTAATCGGCGTCCTTCTGATCGGTGAGCGTCTCGTCGCCGAGATCGGCGACCGGGTTGGGAAGAAAGACGGTGCCGGCGCCGAGCGCCGAACCCGATGGCGGCTTTCCCGCCGCCGAGAGGACGAGCGTGGAGACGACGATCGTGAGCGCAAGCGCGATGGCGATTCGGCGGGGCATGCGTCCTCCGGATTCGGTTGCCCGACAGGGGGCGCGAGTCTAGCACAAGCCGCGGGCGGACTATGATGTCCATCATGAACTGGCTGTTCAAGGAAGAACCGACCCATTACGGCTACGACGAACTGGTGAAGGACAAGAAGACGATGTGGAGCGGCGTCAAGAATCCGCTCGCCCAGAAACACCTGCGCTCGGTGAAGAAAGGCGATCAGATCTTCTACTACCACACCGGCGACGAGAAGGCGGTGGTCGGGATCGCGAAAGCGCTCGGCGACGCCTATCCCGATCCCAACGACAAGAGCGGCAAGGCGTCGGTGGTCGACGTCGCGCCGGTGAAGAAGCTGCCGCGCCCGGTGACGCTCGCCGAGATCAAGGCCGACAAGGCCTTTGCCGATTTTCCGCTGGTGCGAATCTCACGGCTGTCGGTGATGCCGGTCACCGCCCAGGAGTGGGCGCGGATCGAGAAGATGGCGTCCAGATAGCCGCCATGTAGGTGTAGACCACCGGCGTGAGATACAGCGTGATCAACTGCGACATCAGCAGTCCGCCGACGACGGCGAGGCCGAGCGGCCGCCGCGCCTCGCCGCCGGCGCCGTAGCCGAGGGCGATTGGCAGCGACCCGAGCAGCGCCGCCATCGTCGTCATCATGATCGGCCGGAAGCGGATCAGGCAGCCCTCGTAGATCGCCTCCGCCGGCGTTTTGCCGTGCCGCCGCTCCGCGTCGAGCGCGAAGTCGATCTGCATGATCGCGTTCTTCTTGACGATCCCGACCAGCATCACCAGTCCGACGAACGAATAGATGTTCAGCTCGTTCCCGAACAGCCACAGCGTGATCAACGCGCCGAGGCCGGCCGACGGCAGCCCGGAGAGAATCGTGATCGGGTGGATGTAGCTCTCGTAGAGCATCCCGAGCACGATGTAGACGACGCCGATCGCGATCAACAGCAGCAGGGTCAGGTTCTGCATCGACTGTTGGAACGTTTTCGCGGAACCCTGGAACGCGGTGGTCACCGTCGCCGGCAGGATCGCCGCAGCGGTCCGGTTGACGTGATCGACGGCGGCGCCGAGCGAGACGCCGGGGCGCAGCGCGAAGGAGATCGAGACCGCCGGCAGCTCGCCGACGTGGTTCACGGTTTGCGGCCCGACGCTTTCCTTCAGCCGCACGATCGACTCGAACGGCACCAGCGTGCCGCTCGCCGTCTTGAAGGCGAGCTTGTCCAGCGACGCCGCATCCTGCTGGTAGTCCGGGTCGAGTTCGAGCAGCACCTTGTACTGCGCCGCCGGACCGTAAATCGTCGACGCCCATTGCGGGCCGAAGCCGTCGTAGAGCGCCGACTCGATATCGCTCGCGTTGAGCGCCAGCGCCGCCGCCTGGTCGCGATCGATCACCAGGTTGACGCGCGGGCTCTTCATCTGCATGTCGTCTGAGACGTCCTGCACCTCGGGCAGCGCCGCCACCGCGGTCTCGAGCTTCTGCGCCCATTCGTACAGGCTGGCGGTGTCGGCGCTCTGGACGGTGAGGCTGTACGAGCTGTTCCCCATCCGCCCGCCGATCTGAATCGCCGGCGGCAGGCTGACGAAGGCGCGGAAGCCGGGGAAGCGCAGCAGCTGCGGCCGCAGCTGCTGCGCGATGTCGGCAGCGCTCAGCGGCCGGGTGCGCCGCGGCAGCAGCTGCAGGTTGAAGCGCGCCATGTTCATCGAGCCGAAGCCGCCGCCGGTGCTGGCGAAGAAGGTGTCGACGTACGGGTTGGCGTTGACGATCGACGCGACGCTGCGCACGTCGTTGACCATCTCGTAGTACGACGTGCCCTGGGCCGCCTGGACGGTGATGTTCAGCGAGTCGTTGTCCTGGTCGGGGATGAATCCCTTCGGCACGATCCGAAACATCGCGACCGTCGACGCCAGCACCGCCACGAACACCGCCAGCATCACCGCCCGGTGGCGCAGCACCGCGGCCAGGCTGCGCTGGTAGCCGCGCAGCAGCCGTGCGAACTGCCGCTCGGTGACGCCGGCCAGCCAGCCGCGCGCGTGCAGCGCGTCGGCGCGGAGGAAGCGGCTGCACAGCATCGGCGTCAGCGTCACCGAGACCACGCCGGAGATGAGGATCGCCGCCGTGATGGTGATCGCGAACTCGCGGAACAGGCGGCCGAGAATGCCGCTCATGAACAGGATCGGGATGAACACCGCGGCCAGCGAGATCGTCATCGACAGGATGGTGAAGCCGATCTCGCGCGAGCCGTTCAGCGCCGCGGTCAGCGGCGGTTCGCCCTGCTCGACGTGGCGGACGATGTTCTCCAGCATCACGATCGCGTCGTCGACGACGAAGCCGATGGAGAGGATCAGCGCCATCATCGACAGGTTGTCGAGCGTGAAGTTGAGCAGCGCCATCACCGAGAAGGTGCCGAGGATCGAGAACGGCAGCGCCAGCGCCGGAATCAGCGTCGCCGCGCCGCTGTGCAGGAAGACGAAGATGACGGCGACGACCAGCAGCAGCGTCAGCAGCATCGTCCACTGGATGTCACTGAAGGCCTCGCGGATGTTCCGCGAGCGGTCGCCGCGAACGGTCAGGTGGACCGAGGGCGGCAGCTGCGCCTCGAACGACGGCAGCAGCTGGCGGACGGCGTCGGTGACGGCGATGGTGTTGCTGCCCGGCTGCTTCATCACCTGCAGGTTGATGGCGCGGCGGGCGCCGGCCTTGGTGTAGAGCCACGAGGCGTTGCGGTTGTCCTCGACGTTGTCGAGTACTTTCGCCACCTGGTCGAGCCGCACCGCCGCGCCGTGGCGGAAGGCGACCACCACCGGCTTGAACGCGTCGGCGTCCATCAACTGCCCGCCCGCCTGGATGTTGTAGGTGGCGTCCTCGCCGAACAGCTGGCCAGTCGGCAGGTTGACGTTCCAGTTCTGCAGCGACTGGTTGACCTCGTTGATGCCGATCCCTTCGGCGTGCAGCTTGTTGGGATCGACCTGGACGCGGACGGCGTATTTCTGCGCGCCCTGCACCTGCACCTGCGAGACGCCGCTGACCATCGAGATGCGCGGCGCGATCAGCGTCTCGGCGTAGTCGTCGAGCACGTACATCGGCACCACCTCGGAGGTGAGGCCGAGAAACATGATCGGCTGATCGGCGGGGTTGAACTTGCGGAACGACGGCGGCGCCGGCATCCCGGCCGGCAGCAGCGGCATCACCGCGGCAATCGCCGTCTGCACGTCGACGGCGGCGCTGTCGATGTCGCGATTGAGATCGAACTGCAGCGTGACGTTGCTGCTGCCGGTGGAGCTCGACGAAGTCATCTCGTCGATGCCGGCGATGGTGGTGAACTGGCGTTCGAGCGGGCTCGCCACCGCCGAGGCCATCGTGCCGGGATCGCCGCCGGGTAAGCCGGCGCCGACGTTGAGCGTCGGGAAATCGACGTTCGGGAGATCGCTCACTGCCAGCGCGCGATAGGCGAGCACGCCGAACGCGGCGATGCCGAGCATGATCAGGCTGGTGGCGATCGGCCGGCGGATGAACAGCGCCGAGACGTTCATGCCTGCCAGCGTAGCGCGCGCGATCGGTGCGCGCCGTAGTCTTCGCGCAAGCATTCGACAAGGAAACGATCAATGTCACGCGACGAAGACACGCCGCGACAGTCGCAGGCATCCGGTCATCGCCTTGTCACATTCAGGTCACATCGGTGTCATCCGCTCGAAGTCTAACGCTGTGAATGCAGGCCGATCGCAATCCGCGCTCGCGTGTCGGTCCGGCCGTTCAGGCCGGACGCGTGGCGATCGTCCGCATCCAGAGGAGGACGACATCATGCGAGTGTTCGTGATAGCAGCCTGCGTGGCGCTGTGCGCGCAGCCGGCGTTCGCGCAGCGCGATCGCGCCTACGTCAACGTCGCCGGCGGCATGGCGATCGCGCCCGACGCGACATCCGGCAACATCCTCGGCGAGGTCGGCGTCCGCGTTGCGCCGAACCTGTTCGTGTTCGGCGACGTCGGCCAGATCCACAACCTGCAGCCGTCGCTGATCCAGCCGACCATCGACGCCACGTCGGCGGCGCTGGCCGACAGCGGCGTCACGGTGACCGGCACCGGCCGCGTGCCGGCGTGGCAGACCCTCGGCGGCGTCCGCTACCTGATCCCGATGCGCAGCGGGCTCACGCCGTACGTGCTCGGCGGCGCCGGCGTCGCGCGGCTGTCGCCGACGGCGGAGTTCACCTATTCGAGCGGCGCGCTGCCCGACGGCTCGACCGCCGCGATCGGCGACAACCTCACGTCAGAGGTGACCCAGCTCGGCGACTACACGCAGCCGGCGGCGAGCAACGCGTTCATGTTCACGCTCGGCGGCGGCGTCCAGGTGCCGGTCGCGCCGCGCGTCAGCGTCGACGTCGGCTACCGGCTGTCGCGGATCAACGCCGACACGCCCGTCAACGCGCACAGCATCATCGCGGGGGTCGGGTACCGATTCTGAGGGTCAGGCGGGTCAGGCAGGTCAGGCAGGTCAGGCAGGTCGGGCGGGTCAGGCAGGTCGGGCGGGTCGAAATCTTGCCGGCGTGATTTATATGACTCGCCCGATCTGCTCGCTCGTATCCAAATCGGGCCGGTCCGACCCGCCTGACCTGCCAGGCCTGCCCGACCTGCCCGACCTACTGCGACAGCGAGCGCCCGCCGCGGATCTCGCGGCCGACCGCGTCCACCTTCTCCATCAGCCGCAGGATGTTCTCGCCGAGGATGTTCTTCACGTCCTGCTCGCTGTAGCCCCTGGCGAGCAGCGCCGCGGTGATCTTCGGCAGCTTCGAGACGTCGTCCATGCCGTCGGGCACCGTCGTGCCGTCGAAGTCGGAGCCGAGGCCGACGTGCGTGGCGCCGACCAGCTTCACCGCGTGATCGATGTGGTCGACGATCCGCTCCCACGAGACGCGCGGCCGCTCCGCCGGCGGCACGTTCTTCTGCGTCGCCTCATAGAGCTCGTTCGAGAGGAAGCTGGTCGAGTAGTTGATCATGATCACGCCGCCCTTGGCGGCGAGCGCCTTGATCATGTCGTCGGTCATGTTGCGGGGGTGGCCGGACAGCGCGCGGCACGACGAGTGCGACGCCACCAGCGGCGCCTTGCTCACCTCGAGCGCGTCCCAGAACGTCTTGTCGGCGACGTGCGAGATGTCGACCATCATCCCGAGCCGGTTCATCTCGCGGACCACGTCCTTGCCGAAGTCGGTGAGCCCGTTGTGGGCCGGTTTGTCGCCGGACGAATCGGCGAAGTTGGTGTTGACGCTGTGGGTCAGCGTCATGTAGCGAACGCCGAGGCGCTGGTAATCGCGCAGGACCGACAGGCTGTCGTCGATCATGTGCCCGCCTTCCATGCCCATCAGCGCCGCGATCTTGCCGGCCTTGTGCGCCGCCCGCACGTCAGCGGCAGTGGTCGCGAGGACGATGTCGTTGGGGTGCTCTTCCGCGAGCCGCCGCACGTTGTCGATCATCGCCAGCGACCGCTTCACCGCTTCGGGACCGGTCACCGTGCCGGCCATGTAGATCGAGAAGAAGGCCGCGTCGAGCCCGCCCTCGCGCATCCGCGGCAGATCGACGTGGCTCGTGTCGGGCTCGGCGCCGCGGCCGGCCCCACCGGTCCGCGGCGCGTGACGGGTCATGAAGTCCCAGCCCGGACGGCCGAGCATCTGCGTGGTGTCGATGTGCGTGTCGACGACGATCGCCGCCTTGTGCAGCCGCGCGGCGCGGGCGTCGACCGTCTCCGGCGCTTGCGCCGTCAACGACACGGCGAGCAGGCAAAAAAATGCGAGTGTTGTTCTCATAATGCAACGAGGCGACCCTGAAAGGGGTCGCCCTACGTCCTGTCGGTCCGACCCGCCTGACCTGCCCGACCTACCTGACCTCTTTGAACCCCGCGGGGATCGCCAGATCGGCAGGGGCGACGTCGGTCGCGACCTTCAGCACTTCGTGCGTCGAGGTCATGAAGGTGGCGCGCGCCTTGTCCTTGCCATCCTTGTTCGCGTCGTCGTTGTTCTTCTTCATCCGGCGGGCGAGCAGTCCGCCGAGCGCGCCGCTGACGCCCTGCGGCTTGGCGTCGCTGTCGTCCTGCGTCGACGTCGCGGACTTCGCCTCCTGCTGCACCTGCTCTGCCGACTTCACGGCGTCCATCGTCGTCGTGGTCAGGATGGAGGTGCCGTCCATCTTCGACGCCTCGGCGTTCATTTTGGTGAGGCCCTGCTTGAGCATCGGGTACATCGCCAGCGCCGCGGCCATCTGCTGCGCCGAGACACCGCCGATCATGCTGCCGTACAGCTTCTGGGCGTAGCGGAGGTCGAAGTCGGTGACTTCCTTCATCGCCTTGATCGTCGGCACCAGCCACATGTCGGAGGTGATCACCATGCCGCCGCCCTGCTCGAGCGTCTTGCCCTTCTCGCGCATGGTGATGGTCATGATCGCCTGGTGCGTATCGAAGCCGTTGATCGTCTTCTTCTGACCGGTGTTCTTGACGTCGAAGTCGACTTCGATTTCCTTGGCGTTCGGGTCGCGCTCGGCCGGCTTGTCTTTCTCCGCTTTCTCCTCGCGCTTGGCGTCTTCGGCGGCCTTGCGCTGCGCTTCCTCGAACTGGCGGCGCAGTTCCGCGAAGGTCGTCACCTTGTAGTTCTTCTTTTTCAGATCGACGTCGTAGATCTTCTCTTCGCCGAGGTCGATGATCTGCTCGTTGTCTTCATGGACCATCGCCTTGCGGTCGCCTTTGACGATCACCGTCGCGACGACGCCTTCACGCGCGGCGCGGCCGCCGAACATCTTCATGACGCCGCCGAGCATGCCGCCGAGTTCCACCTTGGTCTTCTCGTCGGCCTTCACGTCGGCGCGAATCGAATAAGTCGACAGCAGCACCGCGCCCAGCGTCAGCGCAGCAATCGAGCGAGTCCGTCTCATACGTGTTCCTCCGTGGGGGATGCCGGCGATTGTACTCCGGCCAGCAGCCAGGTAATCGCCAGCAGCGCCGGCGCCCACGCGAACACGAGCCGCGAGAAGCCCAACCGTTCGAAGAGAAATCCGCCGAGCGCCGGGCCGCCGAGCAGCCCCGCACCCCATGCCATGTTGTAAAGACCGTACGCAACGCCGAACGATCGCGCGCCGCCGAGCGAGGTCGCCTCGGCCATGTAGGCGAGCGAGGGTGTGATCATCAGTGCCAATGTGCCAACCAGCGGCAGCTGAAACGCGATCGCGGAGGTGAAGCTCCAACTCTGGCCGGCGAGCGCGAGCGCGAAGGCCGACAGCGTCAGCCCGAGCAGCATCATCCGCCGCGCCCCCCAGCGATCGGCGAGGTGGCCGCAGGCCGGATGGACCAGCGCGTTCAGCGCCGCACCGACGCCGAACAGCAGGCCGATACGCGCCGGTCCAATCGCGAGGTTGGCGAGATGCAGGGCCAGCACCGGTTCGAGCATCGACATCGTCGAGGACGCGGCCACCACCGCAATCGCGCAGGCCGCCACGGCCGGGAGCCGCAACACCGCCATCAACGGCGCCGATTCACGCGGGCTGTGCGCCGCGGGAACCTCGATCAGAAGGAACGCCAGCGCCGACACGATCGCCAGGCCGGTGACGAAGAGGAACGGCAGGCGGATGCCGCCAAGCTCGTACAACCATCCGCCGATTGACGGCCCAATCATGAACGCGAAGCTGGTGCCCGACATGACGATGCCGGTGACGCGGCCGCGCTCGTCGGCGTCGTAGCGATCGGCAATCATCGCGAAGCCGACCACCCACGTCACCGCATCGGCCGCGCCCTGGACGAGCCGCGCGGCGAAGAGCACCGGCAGCGAATGGGCCGATGCGAACAGCAGCGTCGCCGCCGCCAGCGCGACCAGCCCGCCGACCATCGGCACACGACGCCCGATCCGATCGGACACCGCGCCCATCGGCAGCGACACGGTCAGCAGCGTCACCCCGAACGAGGCGAACAGCAGGCCGATGATCGTCGGCGAGGCGCCGAGCCGCCGGCTCAAATCGGGCAGCACCGGCACCGCCACCGAGTAGGCCACGATGTCCGTGAACGTCGCGAAGGTGACGAGCGCCACCGTGAACGCGCGAGACCGGAACCACGAAGACACGAAGAGAACGAAGGTACACGAAGAAATTCCTTGTACAAAAAAATCTTCGTGCGTCTTCGTGTCGTCGTGTCTTCGTGTTTCCGGCGCTAACGGCGCTTGAGGAGCAGGCAGCCGAGCGGCGGGACGACGAGGCGGAGCGACTGGTCGAAGCCATGGGCGGCGATCGACTCGGTGGCGACGCCGCCGCCGTTGCCGACGTTGCCGCCGCCGAAGACGTCGGCGTCGCTGTTCAACAGCTCCGCGTACCAGCCCGGCTCCGGCACGCCGATGCGGTACTCCATCCGCGGCACCGGCGTGAAGTTGAACACCATCACGACGAAGTCGCGGCGCGACTTCGCGTAGCGGACGATCGACACCACGCTGTTCTCGTTGTCGTTGCAGTCGATCCAGCGGAAGCCGGCGGGATCGAAATCGACCTGGTGCAGCGCCGGTTCCGCGTGATAGTGCCAGTTCAACGCCTGGACGTAGCTGCGCAGGCCGGCGTGCGACGGGAAGTCGAGCAGGTGCCAGTCGAGGCTGCGATCGTGGTTCCACTCGCGCCACTGCCCGAGCTCGCTGCCCATGAACAGCAGTTTCTTGCCCGGGTGGCCGTACATGTAGCCGTAGAGGGTGCGCAAGGTCGCCCGCTTCTGCCACTCGTCGCCCGGCATCTTGTCGATGAGCGATCCCTTGCCGTGCACGACTTCGTCGTGCGAGAACGGCAGGATGAAGTTCTCCGTGTGCATGTAGAGCGCGGAGAAGGTGACCAGGTTGTGATGCCAGCGGCGGTGGACCGGATCCTCGTGCACGTACTGCAGCATGTCGTGCATCCAGCCCATGTTCCACTTGTAGGTGAAGCCGAGCCCGCCGAGATGCACCGGCCGGCTGACGCCGGGGAACGCCGTCGATTCCTCCGCCGCGGTCAGCGTGCCGGGATGCTCGCCGTGGGTGAGGCTGTTCAACTCCTGGAGGAAGCTGATCGCTTCGAGGTTCTCGCGTCCGCCGTAGCGATTGGGCACCCACTGCCCGTGCTGGCGCGAGTAATCGAGGTAGAGCATCGAGGCGACCGCGTCGACGCGCAGGCCGTCGACGTGATACTCCTCGAGCCAGAACAGCGCGTTCGACAGCAGGAAGTTGCGGACTTCGTTGCGTCCGTAGTTGAAGATCAGCGTGCCCCAGTCCTGGTGCTCGCCCTGCCGCGGATCCTCGTGCTCGAAGAGCGCCGTGCCGTCGAATCGCGCCAGCCCGTGCGCATCCTTCGGAAAGTGACCGGGCACCCAGTCGAGGATGATGCCGATCCCGGCGCGGTGCGCGGCGTCGACGAAGAACTTGAAGTCCTCGGGCGGCCCGAAGCGCGAGGTCGGCGCAAAGAAGCCGAGCACCTGGTAGCCCCACGATCCCGAGTAGGGATGCTCCATCACCGGCAGCAGCTCGATGTGCGTGAAGCCGAGGCTCTTGACGTAGGGCACCAGCCGGTCGGCGAGCTCGCGGTAGGACAGGAACCGCTCGCCGTCTTCCGGCACGCGGGCCCACGATCCGAGGTGCGCCTCGTAAATCGCCAGCGGACGATCCATCCACGCGCCCTGCGCCTCGCGCGACTGCATCCACTCGCGATCGCCCCACTGATAGCGCGAGATGTCGCGGACGATCGCCGCCGTCTGCGGCGGCACTTCGAAGGCGAGGCCGAACGGATCGGTCTTCTTCAGAATCGATCCGTCTTTGGCGCGGATCTCGTACTTGTACTTTTCGCCTTCGCGCAGGTCGGGGATGAAGATCTCCCAGATGCCGCCGGGCGCGAGCAGGCGCATCGGCGTGACCCGGCCATCCCACCCGTTGAAATCGCCGATCAGGCTGACACGGTCGGCATTCGGCGCCCACACCGCGAAGTGCGCGCCGCGCGTGCCGCCGAAGTCGATGCAGTGCGACCCCAGCTTCTCGAACATGCGGTGGTGGGTGCCCTCGCCGAGGAGGTGCAGATCGAATTCAGTGAGCACCTGGCCGTAACGGTACGGATCGTCGAGCTCGACCACGTGGTTGCCGGGATAGGTGATTCGCAGCCGGTAGTCGGGGCGCGGCTCGTCGACGCGGGCCTCATACAGGCCGGCGGCGTCGCGTTTCTCCATCGCCCGGATCGCGCCGCTGGACACGAGCCGCAGTTCGACCCGCTCCGCCGCCGGATACAACGCGCGCACCACCGCCACACCGTCGTCGGCGTGCGGACCAAGCAGCGAGAACGGATCGCGATGGTAGCCGCCGACGAGGGCGGCGATCGCGGTGTCGAGCGGGTGCGCGTGACTCACAGCCATGATCTTGTGTTAGATCGTAGCGCGAAGGCTTCAGCCGCGCGTCGTTCGCTCGCCTGAAGGCTTCGCGCTACGTTGAGAAGCCGGTTGCCAAGTCGTTCCTGAACCAGACCCTGTCGCCGAGGATCCTATGCGTAAACCCGTTACCCGCGTCGGCCGCCGTCGCTTTCTCAAGGCCGTTCCGGCCGCCGTCGCGGCCACGGTCGCCGTACCCGCCGCGGTGCGCGCCCAGCGCGGCGGCGCCGCCACGCCGCCCAAGTTCGGCACGGACGTGTTGAAGTGCGCGGAGCAGATCGACGGCTTGCAGTTCACCGACGCCGAGGAAGCGATGGCGGTCGGCGGCGCGGGCCGCAATCTCGACAGCTACGAGGAGCTCCGCAAGCTCAACATTCCGCTCGATACCGAACCGGCGATCACGTTCCGGCCGTATCGAGGGCAAACGCAAACGGCGCCTGCAAGCCGCTCGCCGAACAACACCAGGCTCGCGGTCGCGAAGCCGCCGCGCGTGCCGGTCTCCGCCGCGCTCGACGATCTCGCCTTCGAGCCGGTGACGGTGCTCGCATCGTTGATCGAGAGCCGGCGCCTCACCTCGACCGATCTCACCAACATGTACCTCGAGCGCCTGAAACGCTACGGCGACCGGCTGCACTGCGTCGTGACGCTCACCGAGGACCTGGCGCGCGCCCAGGCGGCGGCGGCCGACAAGGAGATCAAGGCCGGCAAATATCGCGGCCCGCTCCACGGAATTCCGTTCGGCGTCAAGGATCTGTTCGACACGAAAGGCATCCGGACCACCTGGGGCGCGAAACCCTATGAAGATCGCGTCGCCGAGATCGACGCCACGATCGTCGAGCGGCTGCGCGACGCCGGCGGCGTCCTGGTCGCGAAGCTGTCGATGGGCGCGCTCGCGCAGGGCGGCGTCTGGTTCGGCGGCTCGACGCGCAACCCGTGGTCGCCTGACAACAGCTCGAGCGGATCCTCCGCCGGCCCCGGCGCCGCCACCGCGGCCGGCCTGGTCGCGTTCGCGATCGGGACCGAGACCCGCGGCTCGATCATCTCCCCTTCGTCGACCTGCGGTGTCGTCGGGCTGCGGCCGACCTACGGCCGCGTCAGCCGCTACGGCGCGATGGCGCTCAGCTGGACGATGGACAAGATCGGACCGATGTGCCGGAGCGTCGAAGACTGCGCGCTGGTCTTCAACGCGATCTACGGCAGCGACGGCCGCGACGAGACGGTCGTCGACGCGCCGTTCACGTGGAATCCCGACGTGCCGCTCTCCAGCCTGAAGATCGGTTTTCTCGCCAACGAGTTCGAACCGAACCCCGGGCTCGGCGGTGGCGGCGGCCGCGGCGGCGTGACTCCGGAAGAGGCGCGTCGGCGCAGCGAAGCACGCAGCACCTTGTTGAAGGCGGCGCTCGACGTGCTTCGCAGTGCCGGCGCGAAGCTCGAGCCGATGTCGCTGCCGGAGTTCCCGGCCAACGCGCTCGGATTCATCCTCAGCGCCGAAGCCGCCGCCGCGTTCGACGACCTCACGCGCAGCAAGGGGATCGATCAGCTCACCGAGCAGGGTCCCGGCGCGTGGCCGAATACGTTCCGCACCTCGCGCTTCATCCCGGCGGTCGAATACATCCGCGCGCAGCGCGCGCGGACGCTGCTCAATCGCCAGATGGAGGCGTTGATGTCGAAATACGACGTCTTCCTGTCGCCGAGCGGCGGCGCGAGCCTCGGCATCACGAACCTCACGGGACACCCCGCCGCGTGCCTGAAGGCCGGGTTCGTCGACGGCCTGCCGCAGGCGCTGATGATCACCGGCCGCCTGTACGACGAAGCGACCGTCCTGCGCGTCGCACTCGCCTACGAGCGCGCGACGAAGTGGCACACGATGAACCCGCCGCTCGACGAGAATCTGCGGCGGATGAAGGCTGACGCCGCGGGTCAGGCAGGTCAGGCAGGTCTGGCGGGTCGGGCAGGTCTGGCAGGTCAGGCAGGTCAGGCAGGTCGGATGGTTGCTGCGGACGGCTTCGCGGCGGAAGATTTCGATTGGTGACCGTATGTGGGTGAAGACGTCGCGTCTTCACCCACCTCTTTCGAGCATCAAGCCGTCCGACCCGCCGGACCTGCCCGACCCGCCAGACCCGCGCGGCCGAAGGCCGCGCCTACTTGGCGATCGTCGCTGTCTTCACGTAGTCAAGCTTTGGGAACTGCGCGTTCAGATACGCGTTGCCCTGCGACTGGATGCTGCCCTGGTTCGGCTTCTCGCCGTATTGCGACGTGATCTTTTCGACCACTTCCATCCCCGACGTGACCTCACCGAACGGCGCGAAGCCCTGGCTGTCGAGGAAACCGTTGTCCTTGAAGTTGATGAAGATCTGCGTCGTCCGCGTGTCCTTGCCGCGGGTCGCGAAGGTGACGTAGCCCTTCTTGTTGCTCTGCTTCACCGGATCGTCGGTGATGTTGGCGTTCTGCCAGTTGCTCTGAATCGCCGGGTCGCCGTTGAGGCCGAACTGCACCATGAAGTTGGGGACGACGCGGAAGAAGCGGGTGTCGTCGAAGAAGCCGTTCTTCACCAGGTTGAAGAACCGATCGGCGCCCTTCGGCGCCCAATCGCGGTGCACGGTGATGACGAACTTGCCGGCCGAAGTGTCGAAGTTCGCCTTGTACGTCGCGGGCGCCTGCTCCTTGAGCGCCGCCGGATTCTTCAGCGCCGCCTTTCCCTCCTGCGCGCCGATCGCCGCCGTCGCCGCGAGCACCGCCGCCGCACATGCCGAAACGAAACGAAATCTCATCGTGTTTTCCTCCAAGGGTCCGGCTAAGGCCGGACACTACAGTGACGGTCCGGCTGAAGCCGGACACTACGATGACTGCTAGCCCCCAGCCCCTACACGTATAGCGTACCTTCGCCGGCGAGCACGGCTTCGCCGCCAACGCGCACGCCCTGGATATCGCCGGCCTTGCCGATCGCAATCGAGATGTGGATGTGGCTCGGCCGTCCCATCTTCGCGCCTTGCAGGCTGACCATCGCCTCGGCCTTCTCCGCCGGCACGATCTTGTGCTTCACCAGATAGCAGCCGAGCGGGCCGCTGGCGATGCCGGTCGCCGGATCTTCGCCGATGCCGAGGTCAGGGGCGAACATGCGGCTGTAGACCGTCGCCGACTTGTCGCCCGGCTGCGCCGTGAACACGAAGACGCCGTGCGCCGATGTGTTGGCGGCGCTCAACAGCGAATCGAGCCCGCGGCGATCGACGACGACGCTGTCGACGGCGCTGCGCGTGGTGAGCGCCACGAAGAGAAACGGCACGCCGCACGAGACGACCTGTACTGGCTGTCCGGTGCCGGCGACGGCGGCCGGCGACAGCGACAACGCCGCGGCAGTCCGCGCCGGATCCGGGATCGGATCGCCGAAGGTCGGCAGGCCCTGCGTCATCCAGACGAACGCCAGGTCCTCGCCCTGCCACGTCATCGTCACCGCCGTCGGACCGGCGTTCTGCCCGAAGACGAAGGTGCCGCGCCCGGGATCGATGACGCCGCAGCGTGCGAGCGCGAACGTGCTGCCGATCGTCGGATGCCCCGCCGTCGGCAGTTCCTCACCCGGCGTGAAGATGCGGAGCCGGACGTCGGTGCCCGATTGCTCCGCCGGCAGCACGAACGTCGTCTCGGAGAAGTTCATCTCCTTGGCGATCGCCTGCATCGTGTCCGAGGTGAGCCCGCGTCCATCGAGCACGACGGCGAGCTGATTGCCGCCGAACAGGCGGTCGGTGAAGACGTCGTAGTGCAAATAGCGGTAGGATCGAGCCATGTTGTACGCGCATTTTACGACGAGCGAAGGCAACTTCACCGCACGCCTGTTCGACGACGCGACGCCGAACACCGTGGCGAACTTCACCGGCCTCGCCGACGGATCGAAGGAATGGACCGATCCGCGCACCGGCCAGAAGGTGAAGAAGCCCTACTTCAACGGGACGATTTTCCACCGCGTGATCGACGGGTTCATGATCCAGGGCGGCGATCCGCTCGGCCAGGGCACCGGCGGTCCCGGTTACACGTTTGCGGACGAGTTCGCTCCGACGCTGCGCCACTCGAAAGCCGGCATCCTGTCGATGGCCAACCGCGGCCCCAACACCAACGGCGGCCAGTTCTTCATCACGCTGGCCGCCACGCCGTGGCTCGACGACAAGCACAGCGTCTTCGGCGAGGTCGTCGACGGCATGGACGTCGTGAAGAAGATCGGCGGGACGGCGACGTCCAAGCCAGGCGATCGACCCGTCAAGCCAATTACGATCGAGTCAGTGACGATCGAGAAGAAGTAGCTGAGCGAAAGCGCCGCGGCTACGCTCCATGCCGACGTAGAAAAGCGGCGGCCTCGCGATGATTTTTTTCCTGCGCCAGTGACAACGGCGTTTTCCCCTCCCCGTTGGCGGCGTTGACGTCGGCGCCCTGCGCGATCAGCGTTTTGATCGCGTCGAGGTTGTTGTTGGCCGCGGCGAGGTGCAGCGGGCGCCAGCCGGCGGCGTCGGCGGCGTTGATGTCGGCGCCGCTGCCGAGCAGCAGGCCGGCGACGAACTTGTGATTGCCGGCGAGCGCGGCGTGGAGCGGCGTGTTGCCGTTGCTGTTGCGCGATCGGGCGGTGACGTCGGCGCCGCCGCCGAGCAGCGCTTCCGCGATCTTGATGTGGCCGAAGAAAGCCGCGAGATGCAGCGGCGTCCAGCCGTCGGCGCTGTAGCCGTTGATCGCGTCGGCGCCGCTGTCGCCGAGCAATCGTTCGACCCGCTCGATCTCGCCGGCCGCCGACGCTTCGAACAGATCGAGCGGCGCGCCGCGGGCGACGAGCAGGTTCACTATTTCCTTCTGGCGATGGTAGACCGCTGTTAGGATGGCGCTTTCGCCGGTCCGGCTGCGCGCGTCGATCAGCGTCGGCTCCGCCGACACCATCGCCTTCACGCGCTCGAATTCTCCGGCCTTAATGGCATCAATGAACGCGGCGGCGGTGTCGGGCATGGGCAAATTCTATCGTGTGGGCGCTCTCGCGCATCTCGGCGCCGCGTCCGGGCTGGTCCTGGCCCTCGCGACGCGGGCAGCGGCACAGCCGCCGTTGCCGTTCGAGGATCGGCCGCCGCTCGGCGCCGAGATCACCGTCGGCGCGCTCGCCGAACTGCCGTCGAGCGCGAATGTGTTCGCGCTCCTCGACACGATCGTGCCTGATGTGATCGCCGACCGGATTGAGGCCGGCGGTACCGCGGCCGGGTCGCCGTCGCGCGTCGGCGCGCACGGCAGCACGTGGACGCAGACGGCCTTCCGCGCCGGCGACGTCGATATCACCAACCCGACATTCACCGGCCTGCCGCTGCTGATGCCCGGCGTCGATCTCTGGGAGCACGTCGAGGTCGCGAGCGGGATGCTGCCGATCGACGCCAGCGCGCCGGGGATGATCGTCTCGCTGATGCCGAAGCGTCCGGCGTCGACGGCGTGGACGCGGGCGCTGGAAGTCACCGCCTCGGTGCCGGCGTTCAACGCCGGCAGCAGCAGTTCCACTCCACCCTCGATCGCGCGCCTCGACTCGTGGGCGCACGGCAACCTGCTGCTCAGCGGACCGGTGTCCGCCTCGTCCTCGTCGCGCGTCGGCATGCTCTTCTCGGCGACCTGGAATCGCGCGACCTATTTCGAACGCACCGGCATCGATGCGCTCCGCGGCAGCCTCGCCTCGGCGTTCCTCAACGTGACGACGACGAGCGACGGCGGCAACGAGCTGCGGCTGATCGCGTGGGGGCAGCAGACGCGTGACGCGGCGCCGCATTACTCGGTTTTCAGGCAGCCGGATGCCGGCCAGCGCCAGAGCTCGCTGCACACGCAGGCGTCGTGGCAGCACGCGCTTGCCGGAGCGGATGGTGGCATCCGCGCGTTTGCCGGCGTCACGCTCGGCCAGCGAACCACTGATCTGGTGCCGCCGACGTCGGCGGTCGTCGAGCGGCTTCGCGACGGCCCCGTCCCGTCGCTCCTCGAGCCCGGCATCGGCGGCGACCGGACATGGTCGGCCGGCCTGCGATTCAATCGCGGCTTCGGTGGCGGGCGGCATCGAATCGCGCTCGGCGCCGACCTCGGCGGTGCGTCGGCCGACGTGCAGTCGGTGTTCGCGGGACGCGTGCTCGAACTCGTCGGCGGCATTCCGGCGCGCGTCTGGGATTTCACCGACCCGAGTGCCGAGTCGCGCTGGCGCGAACACGCGATCAGCCTGTTTGCCGGCGACACGATCGCGGTCTCGCCCCGCCTCACGATCAACGGCGGCCTCCGCTTCGAGACGATCGACGGCGCCGCCGAGTCGCACAGCGGCACCGTGAACTGGCGGAATCTCCTGCCGCGCGGCGGCGTTCACCTGCGGCTGCTCGATTTCTGGGATCTCGCCGGCTTCGGCTACTACGGGCGCTATGGTCACCGGCTGCCGCTCACCGATCTCGCCTACGGCGATCCGACCGCGCCCACCGCGAACATCTACCGCGCCGCGGCCACGGCGGTCACGCCGGTTGTTCAGGGTCCGATCATTCAGCGGCTCGGCCCGGGCATCACCACCGATCCGACGTTCTCGGCAATCGATCCGCAGCTTCAGCGGCCGCATCTCGACGAAGCAGCGCTCGGCTTCGAGATGCGGCCGCATCCGGCGTTCTTCTTCAGGATTGCCGCGCTCGGGCGTGTCGAGCACGACCTGATCAACGTCGTCGACGTCGGCGTGCCGGAGTCGACCTATTCAGTGATCAACGTGCCGGACATCGGCGTCGACATCGTGGGCTCGGGTGACGACACGGTGGTGCAGTTCTACAACCGCTCGCCGGCAACCTTCGGCGCCGACCGCTACCTGCTGACCAATCCGTCGGGCGACGAGGGCAGCTACGTCGGCGCCGACATCTTCATGCAGCTGCGCGCCGGGCGGACGTTCTTCCTGCTCGGCGCGACCGCCGGCCGCTCGGAAGGGATCGCCTCGAACCGCGGGTTCGGGCCGCTCGAGAACGACACGTCGGTGCTCGGCGAAGCGTACGTCAATCCGAACGCGCTCGCCCACGCGCAGGGGCGCGTGTTCACCGAGCGCGGCTACACGATCAAGCTTGGCGTCACGCACCAGTTGCCGCGCGATCTGATGCTCGGCCTCGTCGCCCGCTATCAGGACGGGCAGCACTTCTCCAGGATGGTGATCATGCCGGGGCTCAATCAGGGCGCGGAGGCGGTGCGCGCGTTCCGCAACGGCCGCACCCGCTTCAGCTTCACCTCGAACCTCGACGTGCGGCTGCAGAAGGGATTCGCCATCGGCGGGCATCGCCTTGTCGGCATCTTCGAGGCCTACAACCTCTTCGATGAGTACTTCGAGTACGAGGAAGAGACCGTCAGCGGTCCGACATCGCGCCAGCGGACCGCCACCCAACCGCCGTTCGCGATGCACGTCGGCATCCGCATACCGTTCTGAGAGGCAGCCCGGTGTTCGCAAGATCAAAGCGGGAACGCAAAGAACGCAAAGAGCGCGGAGAAATGCATGTGACGCTGCATCTCGGTCCACGGAACGGCGAACAATCACGAAGATAGCGATGGTTCGGGCGCGCCGCACGCCGCCGCTTCGCGGCGGCCGCGGGCACGCGAGCCGACAGAAACACAACGCATCTGAACGGTCGGCGTTGTGTTTCTGCCGGTTCGCATGACCGCGAGAATCGGCCGGCGGAGCCGGCCGACGTGCGGCGCGCGGGCTGTCTGCGGGCCTCTGCGTGCTTTGCGGCCTTTGCGTTCGCGCTTTAATCCCGCACCCGCGATCATGCCGCGTCGACGATTTAGTCGTGCCGCAGGGCCACGGCGGGATTGACGCGTGACGCGCGGCGTGCCGGCGCGAAGCTCGCGGCGGCGCCGACCAGTGCCATCGTGATGGCGACGGCGGTGAGCGCCAGCGGATCGAAACGCCCCCGATTGAGACGGACCAACGGCGCGAGCGCGCGAAGGACCAGCTGCGCGACGCCGATCCCGATCGCGCAGCCGGCGGCGACGACTGCCAGCCCGTCGCCGACGATCAGCCGCAACACGCTCGCCTGCGACGCGCCGACCGCCAGGCGGATGGCGATTTCGAACCTGCGGCGGTTCACCTCGTAGCTGACGATCGCGTACAGGCCGACCATGGCGATCGTCAGCCCGATGAGGCCGAGCGCGGCGAGCGCCGCGCCGCCGAACCGCGCCGGCCGCTGCGCCAACTCGATCTGCGACTGGAGGGGCTGCGCGTCGACCCAGGCGAACGCGCCCGCCGACCACAGCGCCGTCTCGATCGCCCGGGCCGCAGCCGCGGCAGGTCCGTTCACCCGGACTAGTAGGAAATCGCCGGCCTCCGGCAGGTAGACGACCGGATGCGCCTCTTCGTCGAGGCTCCGCGTCTTGCTGTCGCGCGCGACGCCGGCGACGATCAGCGCCCGATCCGCTCCGCCCCGAGCGTCGTCGGTGACGACGATCGTGCGGCCGATCGGATCGACAGCGGCAAAGAACCGTTCGGCGAACGTCTGGTTGATGACGATCGGCGTCGGGCCCGATCCCAGGAACCGCAGGTCGCGATCGGCGAGGTCGCGTCCGCGCAGCAGCGGAATGCGCAGCGTCTCGAAATAGCGCGGCCCGACCGGCACGATGTCGATCCGCCGTGGCGCGGCACCGTCGCCGTCGACGCGCGCCGCGGCACGCCACGTCAGGGTCATCAGCGGCAGACTGCGCGCCGAGCTGATCGATTGGACAGCGGGCAGTCGACTGACGACGGCGCGCGCGCGCTCGAACGGCCGCAGCCGGAATCCGGA
>Ga0070686_100000423_pt1 | contig 26584 bp, 18 predicted proteins | sample KBSS23LmetaG_FD_65654 | JGI IMG/M metagenome (GOLD analysis project Ga0070686, IMG submission 65654) | Switchgrass rhizosphere microbial communities from Kellogg Biological Station, Michigan, USA - KBS S2-3L metaG | ecosystem: Host-associated > Plants > Roots > Rhizosphere ... | reverse complement strand
TCCGCCGAGAAATTGGTGATCGCGTAAAGCGGCACGCCGCGCGCGTCGAGCGCTTCGACGATCGCATGGACGCCAGGCACCGGCCCGGTGATCGTCTCGCCGAAGCGGTCGCTCCAGGCGCGGATCAGCGCGGCATAATGCGGGAATTTCTCATTGAGCTCGGCTTCGGCCTCGGCGAACGGCCGGCCGGCGTCGAGCGTGTCGTGCCAGGCATAGAGGTCGACGTCCTCGATAAAGCGCAGCCGCGCCTCGTCGTCGGCGATCTGGCGGACGAGGAAGGAATCGGGATCCCAGCCGTAAAGGACATTGCCGACGTCGAAGACGACGGCCTTCACCGCCACGCGGCGCTCAGCCCTGGCGCGCCTTGAAGCGGCGGTTGGTCTTGTTGATGACGTAGGTGCGGCCCCGGCGGCGGATCACGCGGCAGTCGCGGTGGCGCGACTTGAGGGACTTGAGCGAGTTGCGGATCTTCATGGCCTGAAACGCCTGCCTGTCTTTTACGATGCTTTTTGCGGAAAAATGCGAGGCGCTCACCTAGTGGGAGGGGGCTTTCAAGTCAAGCCGGGCGCATCGGCGCGGGAGAGCAGATTATGCTCTCCGGTACTCCCTGAGAGGCTGCACTTGGAAGATCCTGCCAATTCGGGCATGAACGCGTCATGGACCGCACCGATCTCAAGATTCTCGCCATCCTCCAGGAGGATTCGTCGCTGCCGGTCGCCGAGGTGGCGAGCCGGGTGAACCTGTCGCAGACGCCCTGCTGGCGGCGCATCCAGAAGCTCGAGGCGCAGGGCGTGATCGCGCGCCGCGTGGCGATCCTCGATCCGGATTCGGTCGGGCTCGGCATCTCGGTCTTCGTCGAGATCGAGACCGGCGACCATAGCGGCGACTGGCTCGCCCGCTTCGCCGAATCGGTCCAGTCCATGCCCGAGGTGATGGAGGTCTACAGGATGGCCGGCGACGTCGACTATCTGCTTCGGGTCGCGGTCGGATCGATGGCCGAATATGACGAATTCTACCGGCGGCTGATCGCCGGCGTGCCGCTGAAGAACGTCACCTCGCGCTTCGCCATGGAGCGGGTGAAGAGCACCACCGCTTACCCGATCCGGCTCGACGCCTGAACGCAAGACGGCTCCCGGAGTCCGGGAGCCGCTCGCAAGACTGGATCGTGGATCGCCTAGTGCGAATTGCCCGAGGCGTTCGAGGTCGTGCTGCCGCTCGACGCATTGCCGGACGACGACGCATTGCCGGACGACGAGCCGTTGCCGCTGGCATTGCCGAGATCGTTGGCGGTGAGGCTGTCCGGCGCGACGTCATAGACGTCGTTGGAGACGTTGTTCGCGGCGGTGTTGTTGGCGGTGCGGCTGCCGCAGGCGGCGAGCGCCAGCAAAGCGGTCGCGACCAGAGCCGTGGAAAGGCGCTTCATGTGATTCCCCCTTGGTTCGTTGGGCGGCGCAACAGACCAGAAGCGGCGGCGCGCCGCAATGGCGGAAACGCAAAGCGGCAAGAATTTATGGCCGGCGGCGCGCGAGCGGGACGATTCTCCTCCTGGAAGGAGGCGGAATAGGTTTTCCCTTCCCGGGGCTCAGCTGCGCTCGGCGAGCCTGCGTTCCCAGGCCAGGGCGTCGGCGACGATCGTGTCGAGATCGTCGCGCGCGGGCCGCCAGCCCAGCGTCGCCAATATCCGGCGATTGTCGGCGACCAAGGCGGGGGGATCGCCGGGGCGGCGGGGCGCCGGGCGGCGCGCGATGCGGAGGTTGGTGACCCGGTCGACGCTGTCGAGCACCTCCCGGACCGAATAGCCGCGGCCATAGCCGCAATTGAGCAGCAGGCTTTCGCGCGGCGCGGCGATCAGCCGCTCGAGCGCCTGGACATGCGCCCGGGCGAGGTCCGAGACATGGATGTAGTCGCGCACGCCGGTGCCGTCGGGCGTGTCGAAATCGCTGCCGTAGATTTCGACATGGCCGCGCTTGCCGGTGGCGGCTTCGACGGCGACCTTGATCAAATGGGTGGCGCCCCGCGTCGACTGGCCCACGCGTCCGGCCGGATCGGCGCCGGCGACGTTGAAATAGCGCAGGATGCCGGCGTTCAGCGGATGCGCGGCGGCGGCATCCTTCAGCATCCGCTCGGTCATCAGCTTGGACCAGCCATAGGGATTGATGGGCTCGGTCCGGGCATCTTCCGCGACGGGAACGGCGTCGGGAATGCCGTAGGCCGCCGCGGTCGAGGAGAAGATGAAATGGCCGACCCCGCCTTTGACCGCGCTCGCGATCAGCGCCCGGCTCTTCACCGTATTGTTCTCATAATAGCCGAGCGGGTCCGCGACCGAGTCCGGAACCACCACCGATCCCGCGAAATGCAGGATCGCGCCGACCCGGTGCGCCCCGATCAGCTCTGAGACCAGGGCGTCGTCGGCGACGTCGCCCTTGGCGAAGACCGCGCCCGGCGGCACCGCCCAATCGAAGCCGGTCGAAAGATCGTCGATGACCACCACCGGCCAGCCCGCGTCGAGCAGAGCGAGCACGGCGTGGCTGCCGACATAGCCCGCCCCGCCGGTCACCAGCACAGTCGGATGGCTTTCCCCCGTCATGCAAACTCCGTCTCTGTCCGATGCAGCAAAAAGGGATTAAACTCGTTACACGTCCTATACAGTCAATGCCGCCAAGAACGAGGTGTGCCATGAACAAATTGCTGCCGGGCCTGGCCGCTCTCTCCGCGCTCGCGCTCATCGCCGGCTGCGCGACCGACGATATGGTCACCGGCGCATCGGTCACCCGCTTCCATCTCGGCCAGCCGATCGCGCGCGGCCCGATCGCGGTCGAATCGGTCGATCCGCGCGACACAGGGAGCCTCGAATTCGCGCAGGTCTCGGCCTCGATCGCGCGCGAGCTGACCAGGCTCGGCTGGACGGTGGTGCCGAACAATGCCTCCGAGCAGGTCGCGATGGTGAGCCTCAGCCAGCAGTCGCGCGAAGCGGCGCGGCGCTCGGGCGTCAGCATCGGCATCGGCGGCGGCACCGCCAGCTACGGGCGCCACAGCGGGGTGGGCGTCGGCGGCGGAGTTTCCGTGCCCGTGGGCGGCAGCCGCACCAATCTGATCGTCGGCACCCAACTCGGCGTGCGCATCCAGCGGCGCTCCGACGCCACCGTCGCCTGGGAGGGCCGCGCCCAGACCGAGGCGCGCGCCGGCACGCCGACGGCGACGCGGGCCGGCGCCGCGGACCGTCTCGCTGCGGCCCTGTTTCGGGACTTCCCCGGAGAGTCGGGTCGCACTATCAGGGTCCGCTAACGCCCTCCCCTCAGTTCCAAGGATAAAATGTCTCTTTCAGTTTCGAGCGCCTTCGACGGCGGCAACATTCGCTTGGTCGCCATCGAGGGCGACCGCATCGACCTTGAGATCGTCAAGGACCACCTGTCCGATTTCTATCAATGGTTCTATTTCCGCGTGACCGGCGGCGCCGGCCGCGCGCTGACATTGCGAATCCTCAATTGCGCGGGCGCCGCCTATCCCCACGGCTGGGACGGCTACCGCGCCTGCCTGTCCGAGGACCGCGACGAATGGCGCCGGGTCGACACCTCTTATGACGATGGCGTGCTCACGATCTCGGTCACGCCCGCTTCCGACAGCGTCTGGATCGCCTATTTCGCGCCCTACACGATGGAGCGGCACCACGATCTGGTCGCTTCGGTCGCGGCCGAGCCGGCCGCCGCCTACCGCTCGCTCGGCCAGACGCTGGACGGCCGCGAGATCGACTATTTCCGCTTCGACGGCGGGCCGCTCCAGGTCTGGCTCTACGCCCGCCAGCATCCCGGCGAGACCATGGCCGAGCATTGGATGGAAGGGGCGCTCGAGCGTCTGCTCGACGAGGCCGATCCGGTGACGCGGCGCCTGCGCGAGAAGGCGACCTTCCACGTCGTCCCCAACATGAATCCGGACGGCTCCTTCCGCGGCCATCTGCGCACCAACGCGGCCGGCACCAACCTCAACCGCGAATGGCACGCGCCGAGCCTCGAGAAGAGCCCCGAGGTGTTCCACGTCCGCGCCGAGATGGACAGGACCGGGGTCGATTTCGCGATGGACGTCCATGGCGACGAGGCGATCGCCGCCAATTTCCTGGCCGGCTTCGAAGGCATCCCCAAGTGGAACCAGGCGCAGCAGGATCTCTACGACGCCTTCGCCGAGGCGTTCGTCGCGGCGACGCCCGACTTCCAGACCAGCAAGGGCTATGAGATTGCCGGCCCCGGCCAGGCCAATCTCTCCATGTCGACCGCGCAGCTGGCCGAGCGCTACGGCGCGATCTCGATGACCTTGGAAATGCCGTTCAAGGACAATGCCGAGCTGCCCGACCCGATCCATGGCTGGTCGCCCGACCGCTGCCGCCTGCTCGCCCGCGCCAGCCTCGATGCGCTGCACGCGGTGATCGACCGGATCGCGGCCTATCGCGCTTGATGCAGATACGGGAGGGCGGGCTCGACCACCCGGCGGTCGCCGCCCTCCTGCGGCTCCATCTCGACAGCATGGCGGGCCTGTCGCCGCCGGAAAGCGTGCATGCGCTCGATCCGGCCGGTCTCCGCGCCCCGGGATCAGCTTCTTCACCGCCTGGGACGGCGCCGAATTGCTCGGCTGCGGGGCCCTGAAGGGGCTGGGCTGCGGCGAAGGCGAGATCAAGTCGATGCGCACCGCGCTTGGCCATCTGCGCAAGGGGGTCGCGTCGGCACTGCTCGCGCATATCGTCGCGCTCGCGTGCGCCAGGAACTATAGCCGGCTCCATCTCGAGACCGGAGCGGGGCCGGCCTTCGCGCCCGCTCATGCCTTCTACCGGCGCTTCGGTTTCCGCGAATGTGGAGCCTTCGGCGATTATCCGCGGGACGATCCAAACAGCCGCTTCATGTCGCTGGAGCTTTAGTCTAGTCGGCCGGTCATGCCCCAGCTCGTCCTGATCCGTCACGGCCAGTCGGCCTGGAACCTCGAGAACCGCTTCACCGGCTGGTGGGACGTCGACCTGACGCCGCAGGGCGAAGCCGAGGCGAAGGCGGCGGGCGAGATGCTCGCCGCGAAAGGCTTCGACTTCGACCTCTGCTTCACCAGCGTGCAGACCCGCGCGATCCGGACCTTGCACATCGCGCTTCGGGCGATGGGGCGGCTCTGGCTCCCTGAGGAAAAGGACTGGCGCCTCAACGAGCGCCATTATGGCGGGCTCACCGGCCTGAACAAGGCCGAGACCGCGGCGAGGCATGGCGACGAGCAGGTCCATATCTGGCGCCGCTCCTACGACATCCCGCCGCCCCCGCTCGAGCCGGGCGGCCCCTATGATCTTTCCGGGGACCGCCGCTATGCGGGCATCGCCGTCCCGACCCGTGAAAGCCTCAAGGACACGATCGCCCGGGTCCTGCCTTATTGGGAGAAGCGGATCGCGCCGGCCCTGCGGGAGGGACGGCGGGTGCTGATCTCGGCGCACGGCAATTCGCTGCGTGCCCTGGTCAAGCATCTCTCGGCCATTCCCGACGACGAGATCACCGGCCTCGAAATCCCGACCGGCCAGCCGATCGTCTATGATCTGGACGAGGGACTGCGGGCCGTCGACCGCTACTATCTGCAAGAGCGCTGAGGCGAAGCCCACGTCATACCGGCGAAAGCCGGTATCTCATCAAAGGACACGGCAGGTCTCCACGAGACCCCCGCTTTCGCGGGGGTGACGGCCTGTTCGGCCGTCAGAATTCCTTGACGCGCTCGCGGTTGCGGGCGGCGCGGCGCAGCACTTCCTCGACCGTGTCGCCGGGCATGATCGTGGCGACGCTGACCGTGGCCTCGAGCTTGACCAGGGCATGGCCGATGTCGAGCGGATGGGCGGCGATGCAACGCGCGATCCGCTCGGCCGTGTCGAGCGCGGACTCGGCATCGAGATGATCGAGCAGCAGCGAGAAGGCGCCGCCGCCGTTGCGCGCGGCAACGTCGCTGGCGCGGATCAGATTCTTCAGCATCCGCGCGACATGACGCAGGGCCGCGTCGCCGGCGATCCGGCCATGGCCTTCGTTGATCGCCTTCAGATCGTTGACGTCGACCGAGATCAAAGCGGCGGGCGTGCCGTGGCGCGCGGCTTGGCTCAGCACGCGCTCCAGCTCGACCCGGAACTGGCGCGGGTCGTGGAGCGCGGTGAGCGGATCGCGGCCGGCATTGTCCTCGGCCTCGCCGAGGCGGGCGCGGGCTTCGGCCAGCGCCGCGCGCAGCAGCGCATTCTCGTCGGTCAGCCGCGACAGCTCCTCGCGCGCGCCCTTGTCGGACGCGTCCGGCTTTTCCTCATTGTCCGTCCGACGTGTCATGACCGGCGAACGTAAATCGGGAAGGTTAACTTTGTGCTTAGAAGGGTCCGGCCGATTGCCTTGCGGCGCGGGCACAGGCTTCCCTGTTGTCGCATTCTCCGAGTCGCCAGGTGATTCCACCTGACTAGAGAATGCTCTATGCACCCCGGATGCCGGACCAAGCGCCTCTCGTCGGGATCATCATGGGCAGCCGCTCAGACTGGGAGACGATGCGCCATGCCGCCGAGACGCTGGCTGCGCTAGGCGTCCCCTATGAGCAGCGCGTCGTCTCGGCGCACCGCACGCCGGACCGGCTCTATGCCTATGCCAGGGAAGCGGCCGGTCGCGGCCTCAAGGTGATCGTCGCCGGCGCCGGCGGCGCCGCGCATCTGCCCGGCATGGCCGCCTCGATGACCCGGCTTCCGGTGCTCGGCGTGCCGGTGGAGAGCAAGGCGCTCAAGGGCCTCGACAGTCTCCTCTCCATCGCCCAGATGCCGGCCGGCGTGCCCGTGGGCACGCTGGCGATCGGCAAGGCGGGCGCGGTCAATGCCGGCCTGCTCGCCGCCGCGATCCTGGCGACCGGCGACCCGGCGCTGGCCGGGCGGCTCGAAGCCTGGCGGCAGGCCCAGACAGACGGCGTCGCCGAACAGCCTGAATGACGATCCCGCCCGGCTCCACCATCGGCATCGTCGGCGGCGGCCAGTTGGGCCGGATGCTGGCCATGGCGGCGGCGCAGCTCGGCTATCGCTGCCACGTCTATGCGCCCGATCCCGGCTGCGTCGCGGCCGAGGTCGCCGCCGCGTTCACCGAGGGCGCGTTCGACGACGAAGGCGCGCTCGTCCGCTTCGCGGCGGAGATCGACGTCGCCACCTTCGAGTTCGAGAATATCGCCGCCGGGCCGCTGGCGGCGCTCGCCGCGCTGGTGCCGCTCCATCCCGGGGTCGACGCGCTGAAGATCGCCCAGGACCGGCTGGAGGAAAAAAGCTTCATCCAGCGCCTGAGCGGTCGGCCCGCGCCCTTCGCGCCGGTCGACGACCCTGCCGGGCTCGACGCCGCGCTGGCGGCGACCGGCACGCCCGCCATCCTCAAGACGCGGCGCTTCGGCTATGACGGAAAGGGCCAGATGCGGATCGACGCGCCGGAGGAGGCCGAAACCGCCTGGGCGGCGGTGCGCGGCGCGCCCTGCGTGCTCGAAGGCTTCGTCGCCTTCGACGCCGAATTTTCGATCCTGCTCTGCCGCAACGCCGAGGGCCAGGTCGCGACCTGGCCGGCGCCGCGCAACCGCCACGAGGGGGGCATCCTCGTCGAATCGTCCGTGCCCGCCGGCGGCGATCTCGCCGCCGCAATCGCCGAGGGCGAGGCGCTCGCGCGGCGGGCCGCCGAGGCGCTCGATTATGTCGGGGTGATGGCGATGGAGTATTTCGCGGTCGGCGGCGCGGCGACGTTCAACGAAATGGCGCCGCGCGTGCACAATAGCGGCCACTGGACGATCGAGGGCGCGCGCACCTCGCAGTTCGAGAACCATATCCGAGCGATCTGCGGCCTCCCCCTGGGCGCGACCGGCCTGACCGCACCACGAGTGGAGATGCACAATCTCGTCGGGGCGGACGCGGGGGGGTGGCCGGCCATCCTCGCCGATCCCGCCGCCCATCTCCACCTCTACGGCAAGACGGAGGCGCGGCCCGGCCGCAAGATGGGTCACGTCACCAGGCTGCTCGGCTAGGCCGCCCTCGGCCGACCCACCCGCCCCGTTCGGCTCGAGACCTGAGCCGGGACTGTCGAGGCCCTTCCCGCTCCCTCAAGGAAGAAAGGAAGGTCCTTCGACAAGCTCCGGACGAGCGGTAGGCGACTGCGCCCTGCTAATGCGCGGCCGGCGCAGCCGCGGGCACGACCTCCACCGGCAGGCCGAGCGGCTCGAGCTGGCTGCGCACCCGCGAGGCATCGCCGACCACGACCCAGATGAACTTGGACGGATCGATGGCGCGGCGCGCGGCGGCGTCGAGATCGCCGGCGCGCAGGCCGCGGAGCCGGCTCGCGACCGTGCTGTAATAATCGTCGGGCCGGCGGAACAGGTCGTTCTGCTGGATTCCGTCGAGCACGGCCTGGGAGGTCTCGAAGCTGCCCGGCAGCTCGCGAATGCTGCCGTTGATCGTCCGCTCGAGCTCCGCCGGGGTGACCCCGTTGGGCCCGAGGAACTGCTGCAGCTGCGCGCGCGCGGCCGCGATCGAATCGCCGGTGCGGTCGGCCTGGACCGGCGCGAAGACCAGATAGGGGACCTGGTGCTCGACGCGGCGCACGATGCCGAACGCGCCATAGGCCCAGTGCCGGTTCTCGCGCAGCTCCATGTTGAGCCGCGACAGGAAGGTGGCGCCAAGCACGTCATTGGCCTCGTTCAGGGCGACCAGATCGTCGGTTCCGACCACGCGCGTCACCTCGCCGGCGAGGATCAGCGACTGCGGCGATTGCGGCCGGTCGATCAGGATGATGCGCGGGCGCGGGTCGGGAATGGCCGCGGAGAAGGCCTTAGTCCCGCGCGGGGCGGCCGGCGGCTGCCAGCGGCCGAAGCGCGCCTCGAGCAGGGGCACGATCTGGGCAAGGCTGGTGTCGCCGACGACGAAGATCTTGACATTGTCCGGCCGGATCCAGGCCGCCTGCGCGGCGAGGATGTCGGCGCGGGTGATCGCCTGCACCGTCTGCGGGTTGCCCGAGCCGGTGAACGGAATGCCGTAGGGATGCTGGTTGCCGAACAGCAAAGGCGGCAGCGTCCTCAGCGCGAGCCCCTGCGGCTGCGCCATCTCGTTGGCGATGGTGGCGAGATGCTGGCCGCGCAGGCGCTCGATCTCGCCGGGCGCGAAGGCCGGATTGCGCACGATGTCGGCCAGGAGGTCGAGCGACGGCGCCAGGTTCGAGCGCAAGGCGGCGAGCGTGACGTTGGTCCGGTCGAGCGTGGCGCCGGTGTTGATCTGTGCTCCGAGCCGCTCGCGCGCCTCGGCGATCTGGGTCGAGTTGAGCGACGCCGTGCCCTCGTCGAGCAGGTCGGCCATCAGGCTCTGCAGCCCCAGCCGCTCGGCCCGGTCGGCGGAATAGCCCGCGTTGAACGACAGCGAGACTCGGACGACCGGCACCGCGGCGCGGCGGGCGAAGACGACCTCGATGCCGTTCGACAGGCGGGCATGCTCGACCGCCGGGAAGCGGAGGTCCGCGATCTGGCCGACCGCGGGCAGGCGCGAGCGGTCGACGTCGAAGCTGCGCGGCGCCTGGATGCCGTTCGGCTGCGGCGTGACCTCGGCCGCCGGGTTGGGCGCGAGCGGCTGCTCGTCCGCGGTCGGCGCGCGATAGTAACGCGGCATGCGGGACGCGGCGGCATGGCCGGTCGTGCCCGCCGCCTCCTCATAGGGCTCGCGCTCGCCCGGATCGACGCGCAGCGCATAGACCGGGCGGGTCAGCCACCGCTGCATCGCGGCGCGGACCGTCGCCGGCGTCTGCGCGGCGAGCGCCTGCATCCGGCGGCGGTAGAAATCGGGGTCGTTGGCGTAGAGCGCGCCCTCGGCGAGCGCGACCGCCTTGCCGCCGAAGCCGCCGACCTGCTCGAGGCCGCGGATGCGGCCGGCGATGGTGCTGGTGACGTAGCGCTGCACCTCGTCCGCGGTCGGGCCTTCGGCGATGAAATTGCCGACGAGCTCGTCGAGCCGGCGCGACACCTGGTCGGCATTGGCGCCAGGCCTCAGGTCGACCTGGACCTGGAAGATGCTGATCCGGTGGAAGGTCTGGACATTGGCGTTGACGTTGACCGCGCTCTGGTCGCCGCGCACCAGCGCATTGTCGAGCCGCGAGCTGGAAAGCCCGCCGAGCACGCCGGCGGCGACGTTGAGCGGCGCCTGGGAGGCGTCGAGGATGCCCGGCACCACCCATTCGCGATAGAGGCGCGTGGCCGGGATATGGTCGTGCATGACCTCGTCGACCCGGTGGGGCAGGGTCGGCACCGGGGCTTCGGCGGGATGGTTCTGCGGCCCGCGCGGAATGTCGCCGAAATAGCGCGCGACGAGGGTGCGGGCGTCGGCAAGCGTGATGTCGCCGGCGAGGACGAGCACGGCGTTGTTCGGCCCGTAATGGCTGCGGAACCAATCCTGCACGGTCGCCAGCGAGGCGGCGTCGAGATCGGCCATCGAGCCGATCGTCGAGTGATGATAGGGATGGCCTTCGGGGAAGAGCGCGTTGAGCTCGTGATATTCGACGAGGCCGAAAGGCTCGTTGTCGCCCTGGCGCTTCTCGTTCTGGACGACGCCGCGCTGGGTATCGAGCTTCACCTGGTCGACCGCGCCGAGCAGATGGCCCATCCGGTCCGATTCGAGGAACAGGGCGGTCTCGAGCGCGGCGCGCGGCACCGTCTCGAAATAATTGGTCCGGTCGAACCAGGTGGTGCCGTTGAGGTCGGTGGCGCCGATCCCCTGCATCGGGGTGAAGTAGCTGGTGTTGCTGTTCTCCGAGCCGCCGAACATCAGATGCTCGAAGAGATGGGCGAAGCCGGTGCGCCCGCGCGGCTCGTCCTTCGAGCCGATCGAATACCAGACGCTGACCGCGACCACGGGCGCCTTGTGATCCTCATGGACGATGACGCGCAGGCCGTTCGGGAGGGTGAATTCCTGGTGCGGGATGTTGACCTGGGAGACGAGCGCCTGGATCGAGCTTCCGGCCGCGGCGGCGGGCCGGGCGGCGCGATGGGTCTGGGCGGAAGCGGAAACCGAAGCGACAAGCGAAAGGCCGGCCGCGAACGCAAAGGCGTTGAGAATCGTGCGCATGTGAATCCCCAATTTCGTGGCAGGGGACGGACACTAGCGCGGTGTACGGCGAGCGCAATACGCGGCCAGGCTAAAGCTTGAAAAATTTGTCGAATTTCCGCCGAATTCGATCCGAAGCTCCGGGGTTTTCCACGCTCAAGGACCGCCAGGGCTTCCAGGCGGCGATGGAGAAGCTGGCCCCGCCGAAGAAGAAGTAGCCGGGGTCAGGGAGTAGAGCGCCCACGTCTTTACTTGTGCGTGCGGAGACTTCATCATTGGCGGTTCGCAGCCGGTCCGCGCGGAGGAGGATGCGCCATGCCGCGATTTGCCCCGCCCACCCACGTTCCGGCCGCCGCGAGGCGGATCGCGCCGGCGGCCGCCCAGGCTTCGCCGCGGCGTGCCGGGCCGCCCGCCGGCCGCGTCTGGCAGGCCTTGCAGCTGCAGAAGCGGACCGCCGTCGCGCAGCCGGCCGCGATCCAGTGCAAGAAGGTGGTGCCGGGCGACTGCGCAGGTTTCGCGAAACCGACCGAAGGCAGCCAGGTGCCGAAGAAGGGCACGGCGATCCCGATGTGGTCTTACGTCTACAAGGCAAGCGCAGCCAAGGACGATCGGGCCGGCGCGATGGAGCTGGCCACCGATGCCTATGCCAAGGCCGGCAGTGCGGTCGACAAGCCCTATCTCACGCGGACCGAACTCAACAAGCTCGGCAAGCCCAAGAACAAGGGTGTGACGAGCTACAGGAACGATAGCGCCCTGCCGCTGGTCGATCCCTTCGTGGTGACGATCGCCACGACCTATAAGAAGGGAAACGATACCAAGACTCTGGAGCTGGACGCCCAGTTCGCCTCGCAACTGTCCGGCTATGTCATCCGGGTCACGGATACCGGCCTTGGCGTCGATGACACGTTAGCGGACCGCAACCAATATGCGGACACGATCGGCGACGAGAGGGCGCGGCCGGCAAAGACCAGCTACAGCCAATATCATCACAAGACCGGACAGACGGCGCTCAAGGACCTGCTCGCGCCGGTCGAGAAAACCGCTAATCCGGCGGTGCGCGAGAAGGGCGTCGATGCGATCACCAAGGCGGTCGCGGAGGGTGGCCGCTTCGAGGCGGTGAAGCTGATGGGCGCCGATCTCGCGGACGAAACCATCTTCTATGCCGAAAAGGACAAGAAGATACGCGGCATCAGCTTCAACGATCTCTGGCTGTGCTGGCGGCGGACCTTCGGCAAGACCTATTCGATCAGCGTGTCCGCGCTCAAGGACAGGGTGGTGGCCGGCGGCATCAAGAAGTCCGCCAAGGTCGAGCAGAACAGCGATCCGGACATGGTGAAGCCCGACGTGGTGCTGCCCAAGGGCGCCCATTTCGACCTCGTCGGCGGGAAGAAGGTCGTCGTCGCGCCGCCCGCGCCCCAGCCGGCGCCCCAGCCGGCGCCGTCAAACCCGGCGCCTCAGCCGTCTACCTCCTCCGCACCCAGCGCGCCCGCGCCGAGCAATGCGAAGCCGGCGACGCCCGCGCCGAGCACATCGGGCCCGGTGCTCGCGCCTGCCCCTTCAAACCCGCAACCGGCGCCGGTCATCGTCCCGCCGAAGACCACATTGCCCGTCATCACCGAGCTGTCGCAGCAGCCCGCACCCCTGTCATCCACCAAGAAGCCATCCACGCTCAGCGCCAAGGCGCCAGCGTACACGCCGACCCTGACCGCGTCCAAGCCGAAGAGCTCCACGACCCAGCTCAAGGCCGCACAGGCGCCGCCACCCGTGCCGACCCCGCGGGCGACCGCCGGCTCGGGCCTCCCGGCGCCGCTGAAAGCGGGGATCGAGCAGCTCTCCGGCCTCGCGATGGACGACGTCCGCGTTCACCGCAACTCGCCCGAGCCGGCCAGGCTCGGCGCGCTGGCCTATGCCCGAGGCAGTGACATCCATCTCGGCCCCGGCCAGGACACGCACCTGCCCCACGAGGCCTGGCACGTCGTCCAGCAGAAAGAAGGGCGGGTGCGGGCGACGCTGCAGGCCAAGGGCGTCGCGGTGAACGACGATCCGATGCTCGAGCGCGAGGCGGACCGGATGGGCGCCGCGGCCTGCGCGAGCTCGTTCGCGCCGGCGTCCGAGGGGCTCGCCGAGGCGCCGGCCGCCGACGGGGTCGTCCAAGGCGTGCTCAGCTTCCACGGTCACGCGGTCCACCCGCTGGTCGACCCCAGCGATCCGGTGCCGCCCGCTTTGTCCGCCCTCGATGTCTCGGCCCAGACTCATCATATCCGCGACGATTGGGAGCCGGCCAATCACGGCGTGATCCACATCCTCGACGGCACCCGCAAATATCTGCTGGGAGAGACGCATGGCAGCGGCGCTTGGGAGGACGAGACCAGGCAATGGTCCTTGATTCCCAAAATGCGCGAATCCCACAAGGCCTTCCCCGGCGTGCCGGCCAAGGCGAAGGCGAAGGCGAAGGCGAAGCCCGGCGCCGCCCCCAAGGTCCCCGCCAAGGCCAAGGCGAAGACCCTCCCGCTGGAAAACGCGCATGCCTATTTCCTGCATCTCACGCTTGGCGCGCACGGCATCCTGAACGAATTTCGCCCCAATCCGGCGGCTCGCCCGAGCGCCCCGCGCCTGGACGAGCTGATCGGATTCATCGACGAGATGTGGAACGCGGCGCTTCTGAACATGACGAAGGAACACGATCTCGACCTCGAGAAACCGGCTCATGTCGCGCTTGGTGACTTCATCCTCGCCTGCAACGATATCTTCATCCCCAAGATCCGCGAGTTGCTCGCAACCGCGAAAAAGGTCCGGGAGGAGGTCCAGAAAAGCATCGAGAACAAGGCCGGCGCCGTGCAGAACTTCACGGCGCTGGTCACGGGCATGATCGGCGAGGCGAAATTCATTCCCGAACTCACGCGCAGCCTGACCGGAATGCTCGGCATCGGTGCCGGCAGCGGGCTTGCGGCGAGCATCGCAGCGGAAGCAGCTTCGCCCGCCCATGTCGCGCTGGGGGCTTCCGTGGCGAAAGGAGTTCGCGACGTGGAGATGGCGCTCAACATCAAGGCGGCCCAGCCTCCCCTGCTCGTCCAGCTTGGCGATCTCCACGTTGAAGCGGTCGCCGCGCTGGTGCCGGGCGCGGTCGGATTGCGAAAGGACCGGAAGCTCGCCAAGGTGACCGCCCTCGATCTCGGCCCCAAGAAGGCCGCTCCCCTGAAGCCGGGCCCTGCGATGCCCGCGGCCAAGCCGGCCGCCGGCCCCGCGGCAGCGGCGGCGGCGAAGCCGGCCGCAACCGCCAAATAGGCGTCAGCCGCGATCCGCCGCCCTTGTGCGGACCCGCTCTCCCGCTACATCGTTCGGGAAGACCATTGAGGCGCCTTGTGTTGCGCAAAAGCCACACTATCTCAGTGCCAGGGAAAACAGGGACCAGAGATGAACCTCGAGAAATTCACCGACCGCGCGCGCGGCTTCCTGCAATCGGCGCAGACCGTGGCGACGCGGATGAACCATCAACGGATCGCGCCGGCGCACGTGTTGAAGGCGTTGCTCGAGGACGAGCAAGGCATGGCGGCCGGGCTGATCGCGCGCGCCGGCGGCAGCGCCGAGGCGGCGCGGCGGGAGACCGACGAAGCGCTTGCGAAAATCCCGGTCGTCTCGGGCAGCGGCGCAGCGAGCGCGGTGCCGAGCCTCGACGGCGAGACCATTCGAGTGCTCGATTCCGCCGAGCAGATCGCCCAGCAGGCGGGCGATTCCTATGTCGCGGTCGAGCGGATCCTCCTCGCTCTGGTCATTTCGAAGACCGACGCCGGCAAGGCGCTGACCGACGCCGGGTTGAAGCCCGACGCGCTCAACGCAGCGATCAACGAGCTGCGCGGCGGCCGCACCGCCGACACGCAGAGCGCCGAGGACCGCTACGACGCGCTCAAGAAGTTCGCGCGGGATCTCACCCAAGCCGCGCGGGACGGCAAGCTCGATCCGGTGATCGGCCGTGACGAGGAGATCCGCCGCACCGTCCAAATCCTCGCCCGCCGGACCAAGAACAATCCCGTCCTGATCGGCGACCCCGGCGTCGGCAAGACCGCGATCGCCGAGGGCCTCGCCCTGCGCATCGCCAATGGCGACGTCCCCGACAGCCTCAAGGACCGGCGGCTGATGGCGCTCGACATGGGCAGCCTGATCGCCGGGGCCAAATATCGCGGCGAGTTCGAGGAAAGGCTGAAGGGCGTGCTCGACGAGGTCAAGGGCGCCGAGGGCCAGGTCATCCTCTTCATCGACGAGATGCACACCCTGATCGGCGCCGGCGCCAGCGAAGGCTCGATGGACGCCTCGAACCTGCTCAAGCCCGCGCTCGCCCGGGGCGAATTGCACTGCATCGGCGCGACCACGCTCGACGAATATCGCAAGCATGTGGAGAAGGACCCGGCGCTGCAGCGGCGCTTCCAGCCCGTGTTCATCGGCGAGCCGACGGTCGAGGACACGATCTCGATCCTGCGCGGCCTCAAGGAGAAATATGAGCTGCACCACGGGGTGCGGATCACCGATGCGGCGCTCGTCGCCGCGGCGACGCTTTCCAACCGCTACATCACCGACCGCTTCCTGCCCGACAAGGCGATCGACCTGATGGACGAGGCGGCGAGCCGCATCCGCATGGAGGTGGAATCGAAGCCCGAGGAGATCGAGACGCTCGACCGTCGGATCATCCAGCTCAAGATCGAGCGCGAGGCGCTGAAGAAGGAGAAGGACGCGGCCTCCAAGGAAAGGCTGAAGGCGCTCGAAGCCGAGCTCGCCGGGCTCGAGGAGCAATCGGCGGCGCTCACCACCCGCTGGCAGGCCGAGAAGGACAAGATCGCCGCCGAGGCCAAGGTCAAGGAGCAGCTCGACGCGGCCCGGCTCCAACTCGAGCAGGCCCAACGCTCGGGCGACCTCGCCAAGGCCGGCGAGCTCTCCTACGGCGTCATCCCGCAGCTCGAGAAGCAGCTCGAGGAGGCCGCCACCGCCCAGGGCAGCGCGATGCTGCGCGAGGAGGTGACCGCCGAGGACATCGCCTCCGTGGTCGCGCGCTGGACCGGCATTCCGATGGAGCGGATGCTGGAAGGCGAACGCGCCAAATTGCTCGCAATGGAGGAGGAGCTCGGCAAGCGCGTCGTCGGCCAGCACCATGCGGTCGACGCGGTCAGCCGCGCGATCCGCCGCGCCCGCGCCGGCCTCCAGGACCCGCACCGGCCGATGGGCAGCTTCCTGTTCCTCGGCCCGACCGGCGTCGGCAAGACCGAGCTCACCAAGTCGCTCGCCGAATTCCTGTTCGACGACCCGCACGCCATGGTCCGCATCGACATGTCGGAGTTCATGGAGAAGCACAGCGTCGCCCGGCTGATCGGCGCGCCGCCCGGCTATGTCGGCTATGAGGAAGGCGGCGTGCTGACCGAGGCGGTGCGGCGGCGGCCCTATCAGGTGGTCCTGTTCGACGAGGTCGAGAAGGCCCATTCGGACGTGTTCAACATCCTCCTCCAGGTGCTCGACGACGGGCGGCTCACCGACGGCCAGGGCCGGACGGTCGACTTCACCAACACGATCATCATCCTGACCTCGAACCTCGGCAGCCATTTCCTGACCGGCCTCGCCGACGGCCAGAAGGTCGAGGATGTCGAGCCGCAGGTGATGGAGGTGGTCCGCGCCCATTTCCGGCCGGAATTCCTCAACCGGCTCGACGAGATCGTCCTGTTCCACCGGCTCAGCCAGGAGAATATGGGCCCGATCGTCGACATCCAGGTCGATCGGGTCCAGCAATTGCTCAGGGACCGCAAGATCCGGCTGGAGCTCACCGACGGCGCGCGCGCCTGGCTCGGCCGGGTCGGCTACGACCCCGTCTATGGCGCCCGGCCGCTGAAGCGCGCGGTGCAGAAATATCTCCAGGACCCGCTCGCCGACGCGATCCTTCGCGGCGAAATCAGGGACGGCCAGACGGTCAAGGTCGAGGAAGGCGACGGCGCGCTGCTCCTCGGCACCGACTGATCGGGGTCAGTCGTCCTCGGCTTCGTAGCCCAGCCTTTCGGCCCACGGCATGAGGATCGGCAGCACCGGCGCCAGCTGCGCGCGGTAGCGCCGCCAGCGGCCGCTCGCGCGCTTGTAGATCGGCTGGGCGACCTGGGCATAGCTCGGCGTTGCGATCAGGCCGCGCCGCACCGCCGTCCCCTGATTGTCGAGCACCCTGTCGTCCCAGTCCAGCCCGAGGAAGGCGATGAGGGCAAGCATCTCGCCTTCCTTGTCGGCGACCAGCGCCTCGTAGCGCAGCTCATGGACGTCGAGCGGGAGCAGCGCACGGCATTTCGTCCAGAAGCCGAGGACGAGATCGTAGAGCCGCGCGGCGTCGCCGAGATCGAGGAAGTTCGCCATCGCGTCGTTCACCTCGAAATGCTGCATGAAGCAGCTCAGCACGACGTCGCAGGGATGGCGCTCGGCGAAGATCAACTTCGCCTCCGGGAAGAGGCGGTGGATGAGAGGGGCGCCGAGGATGTTGAGCGGCAATTTGTCAACCACCAACTTGCCGCGCGCGCGGGGATCGAAGGCGTCGAGCTCGGCGAAATAGAGCGCGCGCAAGCGCTCGACCCCGGCCGCGTCGAGGCCGGGCAGACGCGCGAAATCGCCGAGCGCTTCGCCGACGCGCTGCAGGATCGGCTCCTCCTCGAGCACGTGGATCTCGCCATGGCCCATCAGCAAGGTGTCGAGCAGGGTCGTGCCCGAACGCGGAAAGCCGACCAGGAAGACCGGCGCGGCGCGACCGCCCTCGGGCGGCGTCTCGGGCCAGTCCCGGACATAGGACGGCGTCAGCATTTCGGTGAGCGCCGCGACATGGGCGCGATAGGCCGAAGCGCCGTCCTGCGCGCCGGGATGCGCGGCGGCGACGAGCCGGTTCATCTCTGCATAGGCCGCGAAGGCTTCCGGCGCGTCGTCCAGCCGGTCGGCGAGCCTGCCGATCAGCCCCGCCCAGCGCACGGGATCGTCCGTCTCCGACACCTTGCGCGCCTCCGCGAGCGCCTCGCCGAGCCGGCCGTCGCGCTCGAGCGCCAGCGCGTGGAGATGGGCAAGCGCCACCGGCGGCACGCCCTGCGATTCCGCCTCGCCGAGCAGGGCCGGGAGCCGCTCCAGCCGGTTGCTTCGCTCGAGCAGCAGGCCGCGTTCAAGGAAGGCGGCGGCGAGGCCGGGCTGCGCCGCCAGCGCCGCCCGATAGGCGCGCTCGGCCTCGTCGTAGCGGCCGAGGCCGGACAAGGCGCGGCCGCGCTCCAGCGCGATGTCGGGCGTGCCGGGCGCGAGCGCGTCGGCGCGCGCCAGGGGCGGCAGGGCCTCGTCGTGCCGGCCGAGAAGGCGCAGGGTCTTGCCGAGCTCGAGCAGGGCGCCCGGATTGTCGGGCGCGAGCCGCGCCGCTTCGGCAAAGGCGTGCGCACCCTCCTCCAGACGGCCTGCCTCGGCGAGGCTGACGCCCAGATTGTAGTGAATGGCGGGCAGATCGGGGCGGAGCCGCCGCGCTTCGGCGAGCGCCTCGATCGCGCCGCCCCGATCGCCGGCCGCGCGGCGGGCATTGCCGAGATTGTTCCAGATTTCCCAGTCGCGCGGATCGCGCGCCACCACCTTCTCGTAGCAGGCCGCGGCCTCGGCGAACCTCTCCTGGGTCTGGAGGACATAGCCCATGAGCCGCAGCAGGCCCGGATCGTCCGGGGCGGCGCGAAGCCCCCTCTCGACCCCGCGGCCGGCGCCGACCAGGTCGCCGCCGCGCAGCAAGCGCAAGGCCCGCTCGATCGCCTCGCGCGCGCCGGTCACATCGAATAGCCGAGCCGCTCGGCCCAGGGCGCGAGGATCGGCAGCACCGGCGCCATCTGCGCGCGATAGCGGGTCCAGCGGCCCGCCGACCTCTGGTAGATCGGCTCGGTCACCTGCGCATAGCTGGCGGTGACGATATGCGCGCGCCGCGCCGCGCTGGCGCGATTGTCGAGCACCTCCTGATCCCAGGGCAGGCCAAGATAGGCGAGCAGGGCGCGCATCTCGCCTTCGAGATCTTCGACCATGCGCTCATAGCGGATGCGGTGGACGTCGAGCGGCAGCAGGCTCTCCGCCCGGGTCCAGGCGTCGAACATTGTGTCGTAGAGCGCGGCCGCTTCCTCGAGGTCGGTGAAGCTGCGCATCGCCCGGCTGAGCTCGAAGTTCGCCATGAAGCAGCTCAGCACCGCGTCGCACGGATGGCGCTCCACCAAGACGATCTTCGCATCGGGGAAGATACGATGGATGATCGCGATCCGCGCCATGTGCAGCGGATATTTGTCGACCACGATCTGTCCGGGTGCGGGTGGCGAGACAAGGTCGAGCGCTTCGAAATAGCGATGGCGGAGTGCTTTCGCCTCCTCCGAGGTCAGGCCCGGAAGCCGGGCATGCCCGCCCAGCATGAACTGGACCTCGCTGACCGGCGGCAGCTCCTCGAGCACATGCAGGCGGGGCAGGTTCATCAGCAAAGTGTCGAGGAGGGTCGTGCCCGAACGCGGGAAACCAAGGATGAAGACCGGCGGCGGCGGCTCCGTATCGAGCTCCACCTTGGTCCAGGACGAGACCCATTCGGGGGTCAGAAGGGCAGCGTCGGCGGCGACCGCCTCGCGGTAGGTCGGACCCGGCGGAGGCGGCTTTGCCGCGACCGCCGCCTCGTTCATTGCGGTGTAGGCGGCGAAGGCGCGCTTCGTCTGACCCAGCCGATCCGCGATCTCGGCGAGGAGCTCGGCGCGGCGCATCGGATCGATCGAGGGCGGCACCGCCTCGACCAGCTTCAGGGCCTCCTCGAACCGTCCCTGGCGGCGGAGCGCCCAGGCGCGGATGAAGTTCGTCTCGGGACCTCCGACATTTGCTTCCGCCTGCCCGACGAGCGCGGCGAGATCGTCGAGCCTGTTGAGATTCTCGAGCAGGATCGCGAGCTCGAGATAGGGCGCGATGTTGGCGGGCTCGAGCCGGATCGCGGCGCGAAACGCCTGCTCGGCCGCGTCGAAATCGCGCACCGCAACCTCCGCGAAGCCAAGCTCCATCTGCACCCGGACATGATCGGGCGAGATTCGCGCGGCCGCGCGCATCATCGTTTGCCGTTCTTCCACCCGTCCGGCCTGGCCGAGCGCGTCCGAGAGGTTGATGACCATCTCGACCCTGTCCGGCTTCAGCGCGATCGCCCGGCGAAACGCGTCCGCCGCAGCGTCGGCTTCACCCATCGCCACGCGGACGTTGCCGAGATTGTTGAGGCTCTCCCAATCGCCGGGATTGGTGGCGATCGCCCTTTCATAGGCCCCCGCCGCCTCGGCGAGACGCCCCTGCTGCTGATGGACATAGGCGGCGATGCGCAGCAGCCTCGGATCCTCTCCCCCGGCCGCGCAGACCGCGCCCGCTTCGTCGATCCGGCCGGTCGCGAGCAGGGCGGAGGCGAGGTTGAGCTGGGCCGAGACGTCGTCCGGCGCGACGCTCAGCACCCTGCGAAAATGCGGGAGCGCGGCGGCCGGGTCGCCCGCCTGCGCGGCGGCGAGGCCGGCGAAGGCGGCGAGCTCAACGTTGTTCGGCTCCGCCGCGAGCGCGGCCTCGGCCGCGGCACGCGCGCCGGCAAGGTCGCCGCGGCGATAGAGGGCGAGGGCGGGAACGAGGCTCGCGGGCGGCTGCGCCATGCCGCTCAATTCGGGCGCGCAACGTCGAAGGCGACGGTCAGGCGCTCTCCCTCGCGGAACGGAATGGTGCCGTGCCACATGGTCGAAGGGAACAGCACCAGCCGCCCAGGCTTGGGCTCGATGATGCGGGTGGGCGCCAGATCGATGCCGAGCTGCTTCTGCGGTCCGCCAAGCTCGAGCCAGCCGGCATGATTCGGGCCGCCGGTGCTCTCCGGCAAGATCACGTAGAAGGCCGAGCTGAACCAGCCTTCGGGATGGATATGGTTGGCATGATGGCCCTCGCTGCACAGCCTGACCGACCAGGATCCCGAGAAGCGGACCAGGCTGGGGCGTTGGTGGCGAAGCACCGGGTGCTTGGGATCGGGCGGCGGGAGCTGCGCGAGATGCCGCTCGACCGCCCCTGAGATGACCCGCCGCAGCGCCCGGATTTCCGGCTCGATCCGGCGGAAAAGTTCACCGTCGGTCTGGGTGCCGCCACGCACCGACTGCTCGAGCGGCTGATGGGTGGTGATGTGAAGGGCGCGCAGGCGCTCGGCGAAGGGCGAAAGCTCGCCCAGCTCTTCGCCGAGATCGTAGATGCCGACCAGCCGTTCGTCCCCCTCGAGCCAGGCCCAGCGCGGATCATCGAGCATCCGCCAGGCGATCGAGAGATAGGGCGCGATCATGTTGGCGTTGGGGTGGGCGATGGCGGGCTCGGCCAGGGCCGCGGCCTCCTCGGGGCGGCCGGCGCGCAGCTCATGACGGATGCGCCGGACCAGGAAGTTGAAATCGTCGACATGGGCGAGTGCCTCGAACAGCCGGTCGGCTTCGGCGCGATTGTTCATCTCATCGAAGCAGACGGCCTCGTTGGCGTCGAAGGCGAGATGCGGGCCGGCCGCCGCCCGCGCGCGGGCGATGGTGCTCAGCGTCTCGTCGAACCGCTCGGCATGGATCAGGGTCATGATCAGCTCGAGCCAGAGCTCGGCCTCGGTCGGCGCGACCTCGAGAGCGCGCTCGAAGCTTTCGAGGAAACGGTCGCTCTCGCCGACGACGCAGCGCATGCGCGCGATCAGGGCGTGGCCGGTAATCCAGGCGGGATGGCGCTGCACCTGCTCCTCGATCAAGGCGAGGGCGGCCTGGTGATCGCCCTGCGCGGCCAGCGCGGCGGCGAGGCCTTGGATGATCGGGCTGTCCAGCGGGGCGAGGCGATGCGCCCGCTCGAACAGATAGACGGCAGGCAGGCCCGCCTCCAGCGCCGCCCGCGCATGGCCATGGGCGATCAGGGCGTCGTTCGGCGCGAGCAAGGCCGCTTTTTCGAACGCACCGACCGCGGGCGCCAGATCTTCGAGCGAGCGATAGAGGAGTCCCGTGACCTGCCACAGCCGTGCGTCGCGCGGATGGAAGGCGCGGGCCGCGTCGAGCAAAGGAAGCGCCGCCAGCTCGGTGCCCGCCTTGAGGGCGGCAAGTCCGGCATTGTAGGAGGCGTCGGCATCCTTCGGATTCACCGCCGGCCATCCGCGCGCCGTCGTGGCGGAGGCGGGCATCCCGGTCACAGCGCCTCTCCGGCGCCGGCGGGATCGGACGCCGCCATCACCGCCGTCACCGCGGCGCGCTCGCCCGGCGACAAATCGGGGTGCCAGGTATCGATGATGAGGATGACGCGCAGCGCGTCGCTCGGGTTCATGGCTTCATGCTCGATCGTGTCGTCGAAGATCCAGGCCTTGCCGACCTCCCAGTCGCGCCGCTCGTCGCCGACCCGGAACCAGCAGCCCGGCGGGACGATCAGCGGCAGATGGCAGACGAGCCGCGTGTTGGCGACCCCGTTGTGCGGGGGAATGTGGGCGCCCGGCGCGAGGAGCGAGAACATGGCGTTCGGCCCGCGCTCCGGAATCTCCGGCTGGGCGCAGGCGCCGAGCAGGCCCATCACCGCCGGACAATGGCGCGCATTGACGTCGATCGTGACGCCGTTCTGGACGAGATGGATCGCGGTCCAGGCGCGGTTGCGGTTGAGCTCTGCCCATTGCCGGAGCGGCACGTCGTCCGGATATTGGATATAGGGGACGAGCTCGGCGCGCTCGGCCGCCATCACGCGCTCGAAATCCTCGGCGATCGAAGCGGTCGCGGCCTCGAGCGACGCGAGCCAGGGAAAGTCCTCCCGATCGTGAAACTCGCGCTCGCGAAGGCCCGGATAATGGAAGTGGCTCGGCTCCGAATGAAAGGGGCGGGTGGTGCGGACGATGTTGCTGCGGAAGCGCTGCAGGCGCCGCCTTTCGGGTCCGGTGAGAGCGTCTTCGTGCGGCGCCGCGGCGGCATCCAGCCGCGCCCCCGCCGCCGCGACATGGGCCGCGTGGCGCTGCTCGGCGGTCGCGATCGCGCCGGCAAGGCCGGCGGGTGCCGAGGCTGGCCGCTGGGCGAGGGCATGGCCATAGGCCTCGCCGGCCTCCACTGTCCGGCCGGCGGCCTCGAGCAGGCTCGCCTTGAGGAGGAGCGGCAGGAAGCCGAGCGGTTCGATCCGGAGCGCGCCCGTGACCGCGGAGAGCGCCGCCTCGAGGTCGCCCTGCGCGCGGCACATGGCGGCGAGCTTCAGCCAGGGGTCGACACGGTCGGGCGAGGCGACGACGAGCGCTTCGAGGATGCGCCGGGCGCCGGCCGCATCACCGCGCGAGGCCGCGCGGTCCGCCTCGGCTTCACGCTCCCTCACTTCATCCTGCGCGCCCGCATCGCCCATGGCGCCATCCTAGAGCAGGATGCGTGATTTCGGAATCACGCATTCTGCTCTAGGTTTTTATTGTCGCATCGCTTTTGCGGAAATGATCAGGTCGCCATGCCCCCCGGGCATGGCTGCGGATTGCCGGGGGCAATCCGCACCTGATCATGGTTCCCACTTTTCCGCGCGACGCTCTGGAGCCTCGCGTGCAAAAGAAAACGGCGGGCCCGAAGACCCGCCGTAAGTTCCTGTCTTGCGCCGGTTTTTAGAAGTCGAGCGTGACGCCGGCGAAGATGTAGCGGCCCATCGCGTCGTACACCTGCGGATAGGTATTGCCGCTGCCGACCACGCCCGGAAGGTGCGTGGCGATCGGCGGCTCGCGATCGAGGATGTTGTTGACGCCGGCGCGGAACGCATAGTGATCGCCGATCCGGGCGGTAAGCGTCAGATCGATATAGTTCTGCGCAGCGATATGCTGGTCCGCCGGCGGCGTGGTGGCCGTGTGCAGATCCGGATCCGCGCTCATCGTGTCGCGATCGACCGACGAGAAGTAGCGCCACTGGACGGACAGGGCGACGCCCTCCGGCGTGGTCAGCGTCAGGCGGGTCTTGAAGCGCCACTCGGGAGCCGGCGTGCCGCAGGTCGCGCCGGAGAAGCCGGTGCAATCATAAGCGACCGGACCGACCGGATCGACGATCAGCTGGTCGAGCCAGGTGCCGACCGAGTTGAGGTTGAGGCTGCCGATGCCGCCCAGCCCGTGGGTGTAGGAGAAGCCGAAGTCGACGCCGCGGGTCGAGAGCCGGCCCGCATTGAGGTTGGTGTCGACGACGAATCCGTTCGGGCTGCGCCACAGCGAGCCCTGCGCGTCGCGGTGGATCAGGTTGCAGTAGGTGTTCGCGGACACGCACTGCTGGAGGATCAGGTCGGCGCCGATCGTGCCGACCTGGTTCTTCACCCTGATGTCGAACCAGTCGACGGTCAGCGCCAGGCCGGGGATGATGCTGGGCTGGATGACGACGCCCGCGGTGATCGTGCTGGCGATTTCCGGCTCGAGCAGCGGGTTGCCGCCGAGCAGGCCGTTATACTGGCCCGCAGGATTCGCCTGGATGTTGCCGAACTGGGCCGCGGTCACGCCGGTACGGGCGCACTGGGCGGCGCTGTTGCCGTTGACCAGGCCGCCGACCGCCGCGCCCGCGCAGGGATCGCTCGTGCCGTCGAGCGCGACCGACTGGGACACGAACAACTCGGCGACGTTGGGCGCGCGGACCGCGCGGTTGTAGCTGGCGCGGAAGCGGATGTCCCTGACCGGGGCCCAGGCGCCCTCGAACTTATAGGTGTCGGTGTTGAAGCTGTTGCCGGCCGGATTGGCGGCAGAGCCCGGCACCTGGTAGTGCGAGTAGCGATAGCCGGCGCCCAGCGACAGCTCGTAGAAGAACGGCCGATGGCTGGCGATCGGCAGGCGCGCTTCGATGAACGCCTCGCGCACGTCGAACGAGCCGCTGACGCCCAGGGTGGCACCGCCCTGGCCGGCAAGGTCGCCGGTCGAGAATTCGATGTCCGTATCGAGAGTCAGAGACTCCTTGCGATACTCGACGCCGAAATTGAGCCCGAAGCCCTCCTCCGCCCACGGAGACTGCAGCCCATAATGGCCGAGATCGGCGGTGATGTTGGCATTGGCCACGGTCTCCTGCGTGTTGCCGCGTGCGAAGCCCGGGGTCTGCAGATAGGCGAGCGACGCAGGGCTCACCGCGCCGAGCGCGAAAATGTCCCAGGGCACGCAGTTCGCATCGGTGCCGTCGAGCGCCGAGCGGCAGGTCGGATCGACGCCCGGGGTCGCCGGATTGTCGATCACGTCGAGCGCGCGGCCCAAACGGACGACCGAGAAGTCGTTCAGATAGGTCTGCGCATAAACGACGCGGCCATATTGATAATACATCTCGTAGGAGAAGCCGCCGCCGAGGTCTCCGCGCATGCCGGCGACGATGCGGTAGTCGGTGTGCTGGAGGTCGGCCTGGCGGCCGCCGCCTTCGACGTTGCGACGCAGCGGCTGCAGCGCGCCCCGGAAATAGGGGTTGCCCGTGACCGTGTCGATGAACACCGCAGGAGGGCGGCCAGCCGGAGGCTGGTTGACCGTGCTGCCGTTCGCAGTGATCAGGTTTGCCGGCGCGCAAACGATCGCGCGCTGCTGAGCCGACAAGAGCGGGTTGTCGCAGTTGATCGTGAAGGTGTTGCCGAAGTCGCCCGACGGCGCGATCTGGGCGACCGAGCGGTCGTCCATGAACATCGCCTCCAGGAAGGGATGCAGCGCCTCGTTGATCTCATAATCGGCGAAGGCGCCGGCCGTGTAGCGCTCGTCGGGGCGCTGGAAGTAATTGTAGGGCGCGAAGTTGAACGGCGTCGAGCCGGGGATGAAGGTCCGGTTCGGGCCGACCTGGAAGGTCCCGGTGTTGGTGAAGAAAGTGCCGTTCGCCGAGGTGGCCGAGCCACCGCAGGTGAACAGCTGGGACGGAGTCGTGTTGACCTGAGCCTGGGTGCGCGCGGTCAGCGCGCAGGCCGAATAATCGCGGCGGCCCTGAAGAACCGCGTCGAGCTGGCGGTAGGTGGCATAGGCCATGACGTGGCCGCGGCCGTCGTCGAACGCCGCGCCGAGCGCGAGGCTGAGATCATAGGTGCCGCCGTCCGCGACGTTGCCGCGCGGATAGCCGAAGTTGCGGCGGTTGAGCTCCTGGATGACCTGGTTGTCAGTGCCGTTGCCATGCTGGTAGAAGCTGTACTGCGCGTCCGCCCGGAAGCCGGTGAACTGCGTGTCCATGATGAAGTTGACGACGCCCGACACGGCGTCCGCGCCGTAGACCGAGGAGGCGCCGCCGGTCAGCACGTCGACCCGGCTGACGAGGGCCGCCGGGATGAAGTTGATGTCCGGAACCGGAATGTTCTGGGCGGGGTCGCCGGCCTGGAGGCGGCGGCCGTTGATCAGCACCATGGTGCGCGACGGGCCGAGGTCGCGAAGGTCGACCGTGGCGGTGCCGGTGGCGCCGTTGGCGAGATTGCCGCCCTGGCCGGCGAAGGCCTGCGGCAGCGAGTTGATCAGATCCTCGGTGCGGGTCGTGCCCTGGAGGCGGACCTCGGCGCTGTTGATCACGGTGACCGGGCTGGTGCCGG